>VFQR01000939.1_pt1 | contig 27552 bp, 35 predicted proteins | sample 3512321 | NCBI WGS metagenome assembly VFQR01 (sample SAMN10412374, study PRJNA504923) | tailings metagenome | isolation source: Relicate 3 Philex TSF1 revegetated site | place: Philippines: Tuba, Benguet | collected 2017-08-29 | reverse complement strand
GGCGAGAACCCCAACCGGCTGCAGCACTACTACCAGTACCAGGTGATCCTGAAGCCCAACCCGCCGGACCTGCAGGAGCTCTATCTCGGTTCCCTCGACGCGATCGGCATCGACCCGCTCACCCATGACATCCGCTTCGTCGAGGACGACTGGGAGAGCCCGACGCTTGGGGCCTGGGGGCTCGGCTGGGAGTGCTGGTGCGACGGCATGGAGGTCTCGCAGTTCACCTATTTCCAGCAGGTCTGCGGCATCGAATGCGCGCCGGTGGCGGGCGAGCTGACCTACGGGCTTGAGCGGCTGGCCATGTACGTCCAGGGCGTCGACAACGTCTACGAGCTGAACTTCAACGGCCGCGAGGGCGCCGAGAAGGTCACCTACGGCGACGTCTTCCTGCAGGCCGAGCAGGAATACTCGCGCTACAATTTCGAATACGCTGACACGGGCCTGCTCTTCCGCCACTTCGAGGACGCGGAGAAGGAGTGCCAGGCGCTTCTGGAGGCCGGAGCGCCGGGCGAGGCGGCAGCGCTGCACCGCTGCGTCCTGCCGGCCTACGACCAGGCGATCAAGGCCTCCCACGTCTTCAACCTGCTCGACGCGCGCGGCGTCATCTCGGTGACCGAGCGGCAGAGCTACATCCTGCGCGTGCGCAACCTGGCCAAGGCCTGCGGCGAAGCCGTCCTTGCGACGGAGGCAGGCGGGGCGGAGGTCGCTACCGCTCGCCCCTGATCTTCTCCTGATAGTCGAGCCCGTCGCCCCTTGCGCCCGGCCCACAGGCCGAACGCGCAGTGGTCGACGGCGGCGGCGGTGATGTCTTTCCTGGACAAAGAAGGAAAGGCCCCAACGATCCGATCGCGGCTCGCGCCGAAAGCCACCATGCTCCGAACGTCCTGCACGACGATGCGCGTGCCGCGGATGACCGGTCGTCCGTCACAGACGGCAGGATCCCAGACGATGTGGCGGTCTTCCTGGTTCGACATGATCGCATTGTCCGCGCCGCCGGCAGCGCGCGCCAAGTGCTGGCGCAGGGGCGCGGGACGGGGTAAGCGAGCGTCCGATTGGAGGGGGGCGGTCTCTCATCCTCCGCCTTTCTGGTCTGTATCGAGATGCGATTGAACCAACTCGACCACGCCGGCACCTCGCCCGCCAGCGGCTTCGCCTCGGAGCGGGCCGGCGCGCATCACGACGCAGATGCGCGCATCGCCCATATCGACGGCTTGCGCGCCATCGCGATCCTGGCCGTCGTCGCGTTCCACGCCAACCTGCCGGGCTTCGGCGGCGGACTGGTCGGGGTCGACGTCTTCTTCGTCATCTCCGGCAACCTGATCATCACCCACATCGTCGCCGAGCTCGACAGGGGAACTTTCTCGCTGGCGCGCTTCTACGCACGGCGGACGCTGCGGCTCGCGCCGCCGCTGATGCTGATGCTCGTCGTCGTCACGCTGCTCTCGCTCGTCGTGCTCGTCTCGCCCTACGAATGGGAGTGGCAGGCCGTCTCGACGCTGACGGCGGCGCTCTACGTGTCCAATTTCTACTTCCTGTCCAAGCAGGGCTATTTCGACGTCGACATGTACGAGAAGGCGCTGCTGCACACCTGGTCGCTGTCGGTCGAGGAGCAGTTCTACGTGGTGGCTCCGCTGCTTCTCGTCGGCTGCTTCGCGCTGGCGCGCCGGAGCGGCGGGAAGACGCGTCCGGCGCTCCGCGCGCTCGCCGCCGCCGTCTTCGCGGCGAGCATCGCCGGCTGCATCGCCTACACGTCGGCCGTCGACCGCAACCCCGGCTTCTACATGACGCCGTGGCGGGCGTGGGAATTCGTGGCGGGCGGCGTGGCGGGGGTCTTCGCCATGCGCGTGCTCGCCGCCGGGGGACGCGTCGCGGCCGAGATCGCCGGATTTGCCGGGCTGGCGCTGATCGCGCTTGCCGTCGCGACGAACGCCGGCAATGCCGCCTATCCGGGAACTGCGGCGATCGTGCCGGTCGCCGGCACGCTGCTCGTCATCGCGGCGGGTCTCGCCGAGCCCCGCGCCGTCGCCTCGCGGCTCCTCTCAACGCGGCCGCTGGTGGCGATCGGGCTCGTCTCCTATGGCTGGTACCTGTGGCACTGGCCGCTGATATCGCTGGCGCGGGTGGCCGATTTCGGCGAGTTCAGCATCGGGCGCGACGTCGCCATGGCGGTCGTGTCGCTCGGGCTCGCGGTGCTCTCCTGGCGCTATGTGGAGACGCCGGCGCGGCGCTGGCGCATGCGCCACGATCTCGGCCGCGTGGGCTTCGCGTCGTCCTGGCGGGCATCGCCGTCTCGGTGATGGTCGGGCTGGCCGGCGGGGCGATCGGCGGCGCGGGCTATCTTGCCGGCAAGCGGAACCCTGTCATCGCCGACGACATCGGCGCGGCTGACGCGGAGGGCGCCTGTCCGCCCGAACTCTGCGCCGGGCTCGAAGGCACGCGCGGCGTTCTGGAGGGCGATTCGCACGCCAGCCGGATCGTCGACGTGCTGCGGGCGCAGGCCGGACGGGTGGGGATTTCGATCGTGGGCGAGGATCGCGCACCGCCGGACGCGGCATTCGCCATACTGGTGCGGCGCTGGGTGCCGATATTCGAGCGCGACGGCGCGGCGATGCGAGCGAGGCTCGAGGCCGACGTCGAGGCTCTCGGCGACGGCGGCAGGCGGCGTCTGCTCATACTCGCGCCGGTGCCGGACTTCCCCCTCGCGGGCGCCGAGTGCGTGCTGCGGGCCGACCGCTACGGCATCGGCCGTGACCGCTGCGGCCTGCCGAGACGCGAACTGGAGGAGCGGCGCGCCGGTGCCGTGGCCGCGTTGCGCGAGGTCGCCGAGGGGCGCTCCAACGTGCGGCTGGTCGATCCGATCGACTTCTTCTGCGATGCGGAATTCTGCCGGCCGGTCCGCGACGGAATCCTCCTGACCAAGGACGACAACCACCTGACCGACCCGAACGGGGCGTGGCGCTTCTTCGCCCATTACCGCGAGGCGTTCTGGTGGGCGTTCTCCGGCCGCGATGCGACGGGCGGGTAGCGGCCGCCGCCTGCGCAGGTGACAGCGCGGGGTGGAGTTGCTAAGGCGCAGGCCCGTCAACCTCCGCGTCCAAGCGTCTCCCATGCCCGACCTGCTTCTTGAACTCCGCTCCGAGGAAATCCCCGCCCGCATGCAGCGCAAGGCTGCGGGCGACCTGCGGAAGATGGTCACCGACGGGCTGGTCGAGGCGGGCCTGACCTACGAGGCGGCACGCGAATACTGGACGCCGCGGCGGCTCGCGCTCGACGTCCGGGGCGTTGCGGCGCGCTCGAAGGACGTGCGCGAGGAGGTGAAGGGCCCGCCGGTCAAGGCGCCGGAGCAGGCGGTTCAGGGTTTCCTGCGCAAGGCGGGGCTCTCGTCGGTCGACCAACTCGCGGTCCAGACCGACCCGAAGAAGGGCGACTTCTACGTCGCCGTGATCGAGAGGCCGGGCCGCGCGGCGGAGGAGATCGTCGCCGCCATCATGCCCGGCATCATCCGCGACTTCCCGTGGCCGAAATCGATGCGCTGGGGCGCGGCGTCGGCGAGGCCGGGGAGCCTGCGCTGGGTGCGGCCGTTGCAGTCGATACTCTGCACCTTCGGGCCGGAGACCGAGGAGCCGGTCGTGGTCGACTTCGAGGTCGACGGGATCCGGGCCGGGAACGTCACCTATGGCCACCGCTTCCACGCGCCGGGCGCGATCACCGTGCGCCGCTTCGACGACTACGTGGCGAAGCTGGAGGCGGCCAAGGTCGTGCTCGACGGCGAGCGGCGGAAGGAGATCATCCTTCACGACGCCAGAAACCTTGCCTTCGCCAACGGGCTCGAGCTGGTCGAGGACGAGGGGCTGCTGGAGGAGGTTTCGGGGCTGGTCGAATGGCCGGTCGTGCTGATGGGCGAGTTCGAGGAGGCCTTCCTCGACATCCCGGCCGAGATCATCCGGCTGACGATACGGGCGAACCAGAAATGTTTTGTGGTGCGTCCTTCGAGGCCGGCTTCGCCGGCACCTCAGGATGAGGACCGCAGTGCTGCCGTCCCCTATGCTGAGGCCGAAGCGCCGAAGATCGATGCCCTTCGCGCAAATCTCCCGCATCCTGAGGTGCCGGCGAAGCCGGCCTCGAAGGACGCACTCGCCAACCGCTTCATCCTGACCGCCAATATCGAGGCGAAGGACGGCGGGGCGGAGATCGCGCGCGGCAACGGCAAGGTGGTGCGCGCGAGGCTTTCCGACGCGGTGCATTTCTGGAAGACCGACCAGGCCGACCTGCCCGACCTCGACAGGCTGAAGCCCTCGGCCGACAGGCTGGGGCTCGATCTCGCCAAGCCGCTCGACCAGCGCATGGCGCGGCTCGATCATCTCGGCGTGACGTTCCACGCCAAGCTCGGCACGCAGGGCGAGCGCGTGGAGCGCATCGCGCTTCTGGCGGAGGAGATCGCGGGGGTGCTTTCTACCTCCCCCTTGTGGGGAGGTCGCCCCGAAGGCGCGGGTGGGGGTGACGGCGCCGAGCTACCCCCACCCCTAACCCCTCCCCATAAGGGGGAGGGGGATCTCCGGCAGCTCGCGCGGCGCGCGGCGATCTTGGCCAAGGCGGACCTACAGACCGAGGTGGTGGGCGAGTTTCCGGAGCTTCAGGGCGCGATGGGGCGCAAATACGCGGCTCTGCAGGGCGAGCACCCTTCCGTTGCGGCCGCGATCGAGGAGCACTATCGGCCGCTCGGGCCCTCGGACGTCGTGCCGACCGATCCGGTCTCGATCGTGGTCGCGCTGGCCGACAAGCTCGACACGCTGGTCGGCTTCTGGGCGATCGACGAGAAGCCGACGGGGAGCAAGGATCCCTACGCGCTCAGAAGGGCGGCGCTGGGGGCCATCAGGATACTGGTGGAGAATGGGGTTAGGTTGGGGCTCTCCTCTACAATCCGCAGACATCGACGTTCGGTTGTCAACAGTGTGCGATTGGTCAATATTCGGGAAACAGGTCGAGTACCGGAGCGCAGAGTACCGGAGCGCAAGGAACCGATCGGCTTGGGCCGTGATGATGCATTTCTCACGGCTCGCGCGACGGTTCTGGAAGCGTCCGACCTCCTCTCCTTCTTCCACGACCGCCTGAAAGTCTACCTCCGCGACAAGGGCGCGCGGCATGATCTGATCGATGCGGTGCTGGCATCGGGGAGTTCGCGCCCGATCTCCCCCCTCGTGGGGGAGATGTCGGCGCAGCCGACAGAGGGGGGCGCTGTCCCGCCGACTTCTCCGGCGGCGCCCCGCTCGACGTTGCCCCCCTCTGCCCTGCCGGGCATCTCCCCCACGAGGGGGGAGATTGGCCAGTCGCCGGCGGCCGTGAGCGGCATGAACGACGACCTGCTCCTCGTCGTGCGGCGCGTCGAGGCGCTGTCGGAGTTGCTGGAGACGGAGGACGGCAGGAACCTGCTTGCGGGGACGAAGCGCGCCGGCAACATACTCGCAGCCGAGGAGAAGAAGGGGACGCGGATCGCGGCTTCCGTCGACGCGGCATTGCTCGCCGAGCCGGAGGAGAAGCAACTCTTCAACGCGGTGAATCAGGCCGAGATCCTCGCCGCGCAAGCGATTGAGGCGCAGGACTTTTCCGCCGCGATGCGGGCGCTCGCTGCACTGCGCGGGCCGGTCGATTCCTTCTTCGACAAGGTGCTGGTCAATGCCGACGACGAGGCGGTGCGGGCGAACCGGCTGGCGCTGCTCGCCCGCATCCGCGCGGCGACGGGGCAGGTGGCGGATTTCTCGAGGATCGCGGGGTAGGGACTACCTGCTCGAGAGCGGTGCGAAGTTGCAGCGGTCCCGCGAGACCCCCGCACCGGCTCGCTTCGCTCGCCTCCTCTCCCCTCAAAAGGGGAGAGGAGGGGCACCAGGATCGCTGCCGGCGGCACCTCTCTTCATCAGAAAAGAAGGGAGGAGACGTGCCTGCGTCGAGTTCGGCACTAGCCGAAAACCCACACCGCCAGGATGACGGCCAGGAAGGTGAGCACGGGGGTGACCATGCCGAGGCGCTGCAGCCAGGCGGGCGGCGGTGTGCCTTCCCGGCGCGCCTTGCCGGTGGCGTTCAGCATGAAGAGGATGAGGGCCAGCAGGGCGGTCGCGGTGGCGAGCTTGAGCCAGTAGGCGGGACCGAGCGGGGCGAAGCCGTAGCGCAGCCACCAGATGCCGAGCCCGCTGACCCAGAGGAGCACGATCCCGGCGACGCCGAAGCGGCCGAAGAGCGGGCGCAGCCCCTGAAGCGTGCCGGCGGCGGCCGGGTTGCGGCGGATCTGCCCGACGACGGCCATGGTGCCGAAGCCCGCCGCGCCGCCGAGCATCAGGCCGAGGAAATGCAGGAATTTCAGGATCAGGATCGCGAGCGCCATGTTCGTCCCCTCATGCTGCGCGACGAGTTGGACCGGCGGGGGCCGCTGCGTCAAGCGGGTGCGCGAGACATTTACCGTATGGGGCCGTTCGCTATCTCTCCTTGTCGGGCAGGCTATTGCATAGGGCGGGCCAGGCTGGATTCCGGCCGCGTACCCCCACCCCTAACCCCTCCCCACAAGGGGGAGGGGGACGGGCTTGCGTTGCGCGAGATGCTCAAAAGGCGACGGCTGCGTGCGGCATGGCGGCCGTGAGATTCCCCTCCCCCTTGTGGGGAGGGGGTAGGGGTGGGGGTAAATCGAAGCGCGAGATTCTGCCTCGGATTGGGACAGGAGAGGGCGGTGGAATGCGGCTGACGCGCCCTCCCCAGCTCTACAGCGGGACGCCGGTGGGCGGGGCGGGGGGCGGCAGGACCGCGGGCGCCTCAGGCGCCGGATCGCGGCGGCGCGGGGGCGGCGACCGCTCCTCGGAAACCTGCGGGCGCTCCTGCAAGGCTTGCGGCGCGGCGGGCGGTTCCGCGGCCTCGGAGGCTGCTTCGTCCGGCGCCACGTCGACGCTGCGATGCGTCTCGACGATGCCGCCGCGGATCACCTGGGGCAGCGGCTCGTTGTGAGGGTCGCGCGAGGCGCGGGCCCGCGGTTCCGGCTGCCCGGCAGGCGCCAGCATGACCAGCATCGAGCGGCTGACCGGAACGAAGGTGGGGGCGGGGATGACCGCCGGCTCGGCGCCGCCGAGGCTGAGCGTCGGCATCGGATCGACGGAAGGCGAAGCAGGCGGGCCGAGCTGGACGAAGGAGGAGCGCGCCGAGCCCGCCGAGGGGGAGAGGGTGACGAAGGAGGAAGCGGTCGCCGTTCCCGCGAGCGAGAATGTGACGAACAGGCTGAGGGCCGCGAGACGCAGCAACGCTTTCACTCCACCCGGTACACAAAGAGCGCTGCATCCTAATGCGCGCGCGTTAACAAATGCCTATGGCTTGCCGGGCCATGACGGGCTCTGCTAGGCGCAGCGCGCAAGGGAGCCGCAACTTGGCAGAGATCGTTTCCACCGACGCCGCGCTCGAACCCGCGCTCGCCGTGCTGCGCGCGAGCGGCGTGGTCGCGATCCCGACCGAGACGGTCTACGGGCTGGCGGCCGACGCGACCAACGGCGAGGCGGTGGCGCGCATCTTCGAGGCAAAGGGCCGGCCGCGCTTCAACCCGCTGATCGTGCATGTCGCCGACATGGCGATGGCGGAGGAGATCGCGGTGTTCGACAAGGTCGCGCGGGGGCTCGTCGCCGCGTTCTGGCCGGGGCCGCTGACGCTCGTCCTGCCGCTCCGGGAGGGTGTGGTCCACCCGCTCGTCTCGGCGGAGCTCGACACGGTGGCGATCCGGATGCCGGCGGGCTTCGCCGGCGAGCTGATGCGCGCGCTCGGCCGGCCGCTGGCGGCGCCCAGCGCCAACTCGTCGGGGAGGATTACGGCGACGACGGCGCAGGCCGTGGAGGCCGATCTGGGCGCCCGCATCCCGCTGATCGTCGACGGCGGGCCGACCCCGGTCGGACTCGAATCGACCATCGTCAGGAGCGGACCGGAGGGGCTGAGGCTGCTGCGGCCGGGCGGACTCGACGTGGCCGAGATCGAAAGCGTGGCGGGGGTCAAGGTGCTGCGGGAGAGGCCCGACGCGATCGTGGCCCCCGGCATGCTCGCCTCGCACTACGCGCCGGCGGCGGCGGTGCGGCCGGATGCGCGCGAGGTCCGGGAGGGCGAGGCGCTGCTCGCCTTCGGGCCCGGGCGGATCGCCGGCGCGGAACGGGCGGTGGCCGTGCTGAATCTGTCGGAGCGGGGGGGCCTGCGCGAGGCAGCGGCGAACCTCTTCGCGCATCTCGCAGCGCTCGACCGCTCAGGGGCGGCGGCGATCGCGGTGGAGCCGGTCCCGCATGAGGGGCTGGGCGAGGCGATCAACGACCGGCTGGCCAGGGCCGCGGCGCCGCGGGACTGAGGGAGATAACCGGTTCGAGGACGAGACGGCTAGGCTCTCTCCTGCTCACGGGCTGCGGCCTCCAGCACCTCCTCGGCCCACTGGTTGAGGCTCTTGCCGGAAAGCTCGGCGGCAATGGCCGCCCTGCGGTGAGTCTCGGGATTCACCCGGAACATTACCTTGCCGGAATAGGGCTTCTGGGGTTCCTTTCCCGCCCTCGCGCAGGTCTCGAGATAGTCGTCCACCGCTTCCCGGAATGCCGTCCTGAGCTCGGCCACGCTCTCCGCATGGAAGCCGACCCCGTCGCGGATGCCGGCGATGCGGCCGAAGAAGATGCCGTCCTCGTCGTCATACTCGACCTTGGCTACGTAGCCCTTGTAGGACATGGTGTTCGTCATGGCGTCACTCCAATGCGCTCCAGGAAGGCGCGGGCAGCGCGAACCTGATAGCGCTTCGCCTCCTTCGACGGGTGCGGACGGTGAAAGGTCTCGACCTCGGTGCCCCGCACGAAGCGGACCCGGGAGCCGCGTCCTTCGACCAGCTCGCAGCCGGCGGCGAGCAGCAGGCTTTCGATATCCGCCCAGTCGATACCCCCCGGTACCGGGGTCCGGAAGACGAGAGCCAGGGTCTTCCTGTGCTTGCTGTTCAACGGGGACAATGTGGCGTATGGCGGTCAAAAGTGCAAGCAGATGATGCTAGCAACCACGGCAGTGAGCTCGGGTTGACCGACAGAGCCTCTCCTCGGTCATTCTCGGGCCTGTCCCGAGAATCTATCATCGCGGCACCGATGATCTGGACGGGTCGCGACGGCGGGATGGTCGTGGATTCTCGGGACAAGCCCGAGAATGACGAGCCGGGCCGGCCATGCAAACAGGTGGTGCATCCGCGATCTGCTTGCCCGTTAGCCTGGGTTGAGGTGTACGAGCCCCAGCTTGCAAAGCCGCCGTCGATAGCCGATCAATCCCGCGCTCCAACGACACGAAAAGGAGAGGGAGCTGGCAGCTGAACGACATCCCGCGCTCGCCCGCTTCGCCGAAATCGTCGGCGCGCGCCATGCGCTGACTGACCCGGCCGATGTCGCGCCCTATCTGGAGGAGCCGCGGCGGCTCTTTCCGGGACGCGCGGCGATGGTTCTGCGGCCGGGCTCGACCGGGGAGGTGTCGCGGATCCTGGCGCTCGCCAGCGAGACCGGCACGCCGATCGTGCCGCAGGGCGGCAATACGGGACTGGTCGGCGGGCAGATACCGGATGGCGAGGGGCGCGCGGTCATCGTGGCCATGGGGCGGATGAACCGCATCCGCGACCTCGACATATCGTCCAACACGGTGACCGCGGAGGCCGGGGTGGTGCTCCAGACGCTGCGCGAGGCGGCCGATGCGGCCGACCGGCTCTTCCCGCTGTCGCTCGGCTCGCAGGGCTCGTGCCAGGTCGGCGGCAACCTCTCTTCCAATGCCGGCGGCACGGGCGCGCTCGTTCACGGCAGCGCGCGGGAGCTGTGCCTCGGTCTCGAGGTGGTGCTGCCGACCGGCGAGGTCTTCGACGACCTGCGCAAGCTGAAGAAGGACAATACGGGCTACGATCTGAAGGACCTGTTCGTCGGGGCGGAGGGGACGCTGGGCGTCATCACGGCGGCGGTGCTGAAGCTGGTGCCGAAGCCGAAGGGGCGCGAGGTCGCCTGGATCGGGCTCGACAGCCCGCAGGCGGCGCTCGACCTCTTCCTCGCGGCCTCCGAGCGGGCCGGGACGGCGCTGACCGCGTTCGAGCTGGTCGGGCGGCTGCCGCTCGAATTCACGCTGCGCCACACGCCGGGGACGGTCGACCCGCTGGCATCGGCCCATCCATGGTACGTGCTCGCCGAGATTTCGTCCGGCCGCTCCGAGGAAGATGCGCGGGCGCTGATGGAGGAAATTCTGGCCGACGGGCTGGAGCGCGGGCTGCTGGCCGATGCGGTGCTTTCGGAGAATCTCGGGCGGCTCGGCTCCTTCTGGCGGCTGCGCGAGGCGATGTCGGACAGCCAGCGGCCGGAGGGGGTGTCGATCAAGCACGACATCTCGGTGCCGGTGGCCGCGATCCCGGAGTTCATTGAGAGGGCCGGGAAGGTGGTGGAGGAGGTGGCCCCCGGCGCCCGCATCGTCTGCTTCGGCCACATGGGCGACGGCAATTTGCATTACAACGTCTCGCAGCCAGCGGGCGCGGATGGGACGGCGTTCCTGAATCTCTACAGGAGGATGAACGACGCCGTGCACGAGGTCGTGCGCGATCTCGGCGGCTCGTTCTCCGCCGAGCACGGGATCGGCCGCATGAAGCGCGACGAGCTCGCCCGCACCGCGCCCCCGGTGGCGCTCGACCTCATGCGCCGGGTGAAGAAGGCGTTCGATCCGGCGGGGATCATGAACCCGGGGAAGGTGATCTGAGGGGCTTCTCTTATTGCGGCGACCAGGGATCGATCACGTCGAGGCCCGCGACGAGGAAGGGTGCGGTGTCGCGCGTCGCCACCGCCAGGCCGCGCGCGGCGGCAGTCGCAGCGATCAGACCATCCGCCTTGCCGATCGGCGTGCCGCGGGCCCGCGCCCGCGCCATGAGATCGCCATAGGATTGGGACTCTGCGAGATCGAAGGGCAGGATGCGTTCGGCGAAGAGGGGCAGGACCTCGTTCTCGAGCCGCGTCACGAGCCTGTCCTTGCGCCTTCCTGCCGGCAGCACCGAGATGCCGAAGCGCAATTCGGCGACGGTAATCGCTGAGAGGAAGAGCGTCTCAATGGCTTGCGCGTCGATCCATTCGATCACGCGAGGGTTCGGCACGGGCTGCAGGGGCTCGGAGATGACGTTGGTGTCGAGGAGGATCATCGCTCGAAGCGGATCGGCTCGGCGGGCGTCCGGTCGCGCTCGATGGCGGTCTCGAAGGTGCGGCGGTCGCTCTCGCTCATCTCGCGGCCGATCTCGGCCAGGAGCGAGCCGAGCTTCACCCGGCCTACCGGCCGCGCTGCGTCGTCGAGGATATGACGAACCTCCGCTTCGGTGCTGCGTCCGTGAAGCGCCGCCCGCTGCTTGAGCGCGCGATGAGTTTCCGGGGAGAGGTTGCGGATCGTGATTGCGGGCATGGCGATATCATCCTTTGCTAAATGATATCACAACCCGTCCCGCGGATGTCAATCCTCCCCTTTGCCGATCTGTCAGCCGTTTCAGCGCCGGGTGACGTCGCATTTCGATAACCATCCCGGGCGGCCAGCAAAATTTAACCCAACTTCTTAAGCCGACCGGCACGAAGCCCGGCCTAGTCTCGCCTGCATAAGAGGCGGCGAAAAGCTGCCCGCGAGGGACCCGCAAAGGGCTCTCAGGAGAGACAGGAAGGCACTGGCTTATGACAATCGGCGCCAAGCCCGTATGGGCCGGCCGCAACATGCGGCTCGACCCGTTCCGACTTCCGCAGGCGGTGAGCTACGCCGCGCGCGACGATTTCGGCGACGTCACCTTCGTCATCGACCGCCGCGGCGCGACGGTGCGCCGGGTGCTGGCGATGAGCGGGCTGCCGGCGACGGTGATCCTGCCGGCACAGGCGTTCAAGGGGGTGGCCGCGCGCGCCATCGAGGACGAGGACGGCACCGTCACCGTGACGCTCGAACTCATGCATGCCGACCCGATGCTGAGCGTGCCGCTGCTGGTGGCCGAGAACCTCGACGACATCGCCGCCGACTGGCGCGCCTGGTCGAGCGCCTACGGCCTGCCCATGCTGCTCGTCGAGGCCGACGGCGTCGCCCGCACGCTCGAGGAATCGATGGGCGGGCTGAAGACGTCGCGGCCGCGCCTGCGCCGCCAGGGCCGCGTGACGCTGAACCGCCGCCCGCGCTTCCTGGCGCGCCGCAAGGCGGGGTCGCTCGGCGTCAGGCTGGTCGTCTCGGGCGAGGAGATCATCGCCCGACGCTGATCTATCTCGTCTTCTGCGGATAGATCGTCTCGCCGCGCTTCAGCATCTGGACGAAGGTTTCGATCTTCCGGGCACGGGCGGTCTCCGTCTTCAGATTGTGAAGGCGGAAGGCGACCGCGAACCGGTTCTGGGCGGACAGCTTTTCGAGCATCGCCTTCGCCTCCGGCTCGGTCTCGACCGCGGCGAGGAGATCGTCGGGCAGGTTCATGTCGGCCGACCCGCCATAGGCGCGGTCCCAGCGGCCGTCGGCCTTGGCCGCATTGACGTGGCGCAAGCCGTGCACGGTCATGCGACCCTCTTCGACAAGCCGCGCGACATTGTCGACATTGATCCGGCTCCAGACGCTCTTGCGGCCTCGCGGCGTGCAGCGCTGGAGGAAGCTCTTCTCGTCGAAGCCCTTGCGGATGGCGTCGATCCAGCCCCAGCACAGCGCGACGTCGATCGCCTCCTTCGGGGTGATGGAGGCGAGGCCCGAGCCCTTCTTGTGGATCTTGATCCACACCTCGTCGGCCTTGTCGTGGTTCTCGCCCAGCCAGCGATAGAAGCTGTCCGCGTCAGGGAACTCGCGGATGTTGTCGGGATTGACGACGACCGGGGCCATGGCGCGCCTAGGAGAGGAATGCGCCGAGGACCAGCCCGCCGAAGATCAGCCAGCCGACGGTCGAGTTCGACTTGAAGAGGGCGAGGCACTGGTCCGCGTCGTCGATGTGCAGCACCCGTATCTGGTAGGCCATGTGGGCGGCGGCGGCAGCGAGGCCGAGATAGGCGGGCAGCGGGACGCCGGCGAGCGCGAAGGCGAGCGCGAGGAGGGCCAGCGCGCCGCCATAGAGGAGGGCAAGCGCCGGCTTCGTGTTGTGGCCGAAGAGCCGCGCGGTCGAGCGCACGCCGACCAGCGCGTCGTCCTCCTTGTCCTGGTGGGCGTAGAGCGTGTCGTAGCCGATCACCCACAGGATCGAGCCGATGTAGAGCACAACAGGCGCGGCCGACAGCGCGCCGAAATGCGCCGCCCAGCCCATCAGCGCGCCCCAGGAAAAGGCAAGGCCGAGAAAGAGTTGGGGCCAGTCGGTGAATCGCTTCATGAAGGGATAGATCGCCACGGTGCCGAGCGAGGCGATGCCGACCACGACCGCGAACCAGTTGAACTGGAGAAGGACGAGGAGGCCCGCGAGGCATTGCAGCAGCAGGAAGGCCCAGGCCTGGCGGCGGCTGACCTGGCCCGACGGCAGCGGCCGCGAGCGGGTGCGCGCGACGCGGGCGTCGATGTCCTCGTCGACGATGTCGTTATAGGTGCAGCCGGCGCCGCGCATGGCGATCGCGCCCGCCATGAAGAGCGCGAGGTGCCAGAGGAGGCCGGGACCGAGCGTGCCGGCGGGCGCGGCGGCGGCAAGTGCCGCTGACCACCAGCACGGCCACATGAGCAGCCACCAGCCGATCGGCCGGTCCCAGCGCGCGAGCTGGGCGTAGGGCCAGAGCCGCGGCGGCAGCGCCCGGTAGACCCAGTGGCCGCTCGGCGCATCGGCGACGCGCCCGCGCGCCTCTCGCGACTGGATGGTGTCCATGAAGGACGGAGTGGCAGGCAAGCGGCGGGGCGTCAAGGCGCGGGCGGGGAGAAGGCAATCCCCATCTCTTCCGCAATCGTCGTCAAGCGGCGGTCGCGAGCCCATATCAGGCAGCGCGAGAGCCGGGCCGAAGCCAGGAGGTGCGTGTCGGCATAGCCGATGCCACGACCATAGAGCTTCAGCCTCTCGATCATCGTGAGCACTTCGTGGTGCCGAGCCGTCAATGCCGCCGGAAGCTGGCCGAGATGCCGGAGCGAGCGCGCACGGTCCGGAAGATTGCCAACGGCGAGCTCGCCGATGACGATGGGATGCGTGAGCACCCGGCTCTGTTCGAGCAGATGCCGCAGGCTCTCGTCCGGCCGCCTTATGTGATCGATCCAGACGGAGGTGTCGACCAGGATCAAGGTGCGGATCGGCGCCGTGGAGGAACGTCGAAGTTCGGGTCGCTGCCGCCCAATGCCGCCAACCTTCTCGCCGCCTCGCGCTGGACGAGTGCCGTCAATGCCATCCGCAGGAGGCTGGGCGTGTCGACATCACCGACATATTCGCGAGCAGCAGCCAGCAATTCGTCATCAAGCGTAACCGTCGTGCGCATTCCAGTCTCCCAACCAGCATCGAAAATAGCATCAATCGATGCGCCGCTCCATGGCCGTATGACACCTTGAATGCGTGTAGCATGTGATATATATCATTAGAAGATACCAAGGGGAAGCGATGGACACTGCCAAAGTCTTCTGGTCGGGGCGCTCGCAGGCGGTGCGCCTGCCGCGCGCCTATCGCTTCGAGACGGACGTGGTCCGGATCAGCAGGCGCGGCAGCGCGGTGATCCTGGAGCCGGTCGTCGGGGGATGGGACTGGCTCGATCGCGTGACCGGGGGGGTGGACGAGGACTTCAAGAAGGCGGCAACCGAGGAGCCGGCGGCGCAGGAGCGTCCGGAACTGGACTATTTCCGGTGACCTACCTGCTGGACACGAACGCCGTCATTGCCTTGTTCAAGGGGCACTCTGGCCTGAGCGGTCGCATCCGCGCCCAGCGGCCGAGCGACGTCGCCATCTCCTCGGTCGTGCTGCACGAGCTCTACTACGGAGCCTTCCGCAGCGCGCGAAGCGAAGCCAATCTGGAACGCGTCGACGCGCTCCGGTTCCAGATCCTCGATTTCGACCGGGAAGACGCGCGCAGCGCGGGAGAGATCCGGGCGACGCTTGCCGCCGCCGGCGCGCCCATCGGCCCCTACGACGTGCTGATCGCCGGGCAGGCGCGCTCGCGGGGCATCACCCTGGTCTCGAGGAACCGGCGCGAGTTCGACGGTGTCCCGGGGTTGAAGGTCGAGGACTGGGAGACCGCCTGAGCGGCAAGGGCTGTGCATAACGCGCTGGGATCCGCAAGCCGGTTGACCCGCGCACCGTCGCGCACTAGCGCAGGGCACCCCTTCTTAGGCGGAGGCTCCCGACGCGATGAACGTCCTTCTGATCGGCTCCGGCGGGCGCGAGCATGCGCTGGCCTGGAAGCTCGCCGCCTCGCCCTCGCTGACAAAACTCTATTGTGCGCCCGGCAACCCCGGCATCGCGCGGGAGGCCGAGTGCGTGGCGCTCGACATCGGCGACCATGCCGCGATCGCCCGCTTCGCGCGGGAGAAGGAGATCGGGCTCGTCGTGGTCGGCCCGGAGGCGCCGCTGGTCGCGGGGCTCGCCGACCGGCTGGAGGCGGACGGCATCCGGGTCTTCGGGCCGTCGGCAGCCGCGGCGCGGCTCGAAGGCTCGAAGGGCTTCACCAAGGATCTGTGCGCGCGCTTCGACATCCCGACCGGGGCGTATGGCCGGTTCACGGAGGCGGCCGCCGCCCGCGCCTATGTCGAGAGGATGGGCGCGCCGATCGTCGTCAAGGCGGACGGGCTTGCGGCCGGGAAGGGCGTGACGGTCGCGGCGACGGTCGATGAGGCGAATGACGCGATCGACGCCTGCTTCGACGGCGCCTTCGGCCAGGCGGGCGCGGAGGTCGTGGTCGAGGAATTTCTGGAGGGCGAGGAGGCGAGCTTCTTCTGCCTCTGCGACGGGACGACGGCGCTGGCCTTCGGCTCGGCGCAGGACCACAAGCGCGTGGGCGAGGGCGACACGGGGCCGAACACCGGCGGCATGGGCGCCTATTCGCCCGCGCCCGTGATGACGCCGGAGATGACGGCGCGCGTCATGGACGAGATCGTGCGCCCGACGCTCGCCGGCATGGCGGAGATGGGCTGCCCGTTCCGCGGCGTGCTCTTCGCCGGGCTGATGATCACGGCCGAGGGGCCGAAGCTGATCGAATACAATGTCCGCTTCGGCGACCCGGAATGCCAGGTGCTGATGATGCGGCTGAAGGACGATCTGCTGACGCTCCTGAACGGCGCGGTGGACGGGCAGCTCGCCCATATGAGCGCGCGCTGGAAGGACGAGGCGGCGCTGACGGTGGTGATGGCGGCGCAGGGCTATCCCGGCACGCCGGCGAAGGGCGGCACGATCTCCGGCCTTGACACGGCGGCGGGCGAGGGGGTCGAGATCTTCCACGCCGGAACGGCTGAAAAGGATGGGCGACTGGTCGCCGCCGGCGGCCGCGTGCTCAACGTCACGGCGCTGGGGCGGACGGTGGGCGAGGCGCGCGCCCGCGCCTATGCGGCGGTCGACCGCATCGACTGGCCGGACGGCTTCTGCCGCCGCGACATCGGCTGGCGGGCGGTGGAGCGGGAGGGTGTTTGAAGGCGCGGCGCTGTACGTATCCTATGCGTATTATGCGCAAGCTTACGATCACGGTCGAGGACGACGTCTACCGGGGACTTCAAAGCCGCGTCGGGCCCCGTCGGATCAGCAGGTTCCTGAACGACCTGGCTCGCCCCCACGTCGTCGAAGACGACCTCGAAAGCGCGTATCGCGAAATGGCGGCCGACGAGGAGCGCGAGCGCGAGGCGCTGGAATGGTCGGAGGCCACGGTTGCCGATGTCGCCGACGAGCCGAGGTGACGCGCCGCGCCGCGGGGAGGTGTGGTGGGTAGCTTTCGATCCCGTGCTCGGTGGCGAAATCCGCAAGACGCGTCCGGCCGTGGTCGTCAGCAACGACGCGGCCAACCGCCATCTCAACCGGCTCCAGGTGGCGCCGTTGGCGAGCAATGTCGGCAAGCTGTTCCCGTCCGAGGCCCTGGTCATGCTGAACGGGGAGCAGCGGAAGGCAGTCGCCGATCAGATCACCACGATCAGCAAGGAGCGGTTGCGGGAACTTGTCGGCAGGCTCAGCGCATCCGACGTCGCGGCCGTCGAGCGTGCGATTTCGCTGCAGCTTGGCGTCTGACGCGCCGCGAGAGGCAGGAGATGGCCGGTTAGGCTCAAGCCGCCGGCGGCACGTAGCGCTGGACGTCGATCTCCTTCGCCTTCCGTCGCATCTGATGGGTATCGTGCCAGGCCTGCAGCCGCAGAAGCATGTCCATGTCGACGCCGAAGGCCTTCTCGATCCTGAACGCCATTTCGGCCGACAGCGCGGCCTTCTCGTTCAACAAGTCGGAAAGCGTCGCACGGCGCACGCCGAGAATCTCGGCGGCCCTGGTGACCGTCAGGCCGAAGGGTTCCAGCACCTCCATGCGAACGAACTGTCCGACATGCGGAGGTGCCATGCCGATCCTAATCGGTTCCTCGCTCATCAGTGATAGTCCTCCAGATTGAGGTCCAGTACGGCATCGCCGTCGGTGCCGAAGGTGATACGCCAATTGCCCGACACGGAGATGCTCCACACGCCTGCGCGGTCGCCGGCAAGCTGATGGATACGCCAGCCCGGCGGGCCTTTCAGCCGCTCGATGTCCGGAGCCACGATCAGGGCGGCGAGGATGTTGCGGACCCTGCCGGCGAGATCGGCCGAGATGCCTCTCGGATCATCGGCCTCGAGAAGGCGCTTCAGACCCTTGTGCCTGACCGAGACTATCCGCATGACGGTATGTACGCCAATACCGTACGGGCGTCAAGGATGGCTGAGTCTGCCGATCCTGGCCGCCGTCCCTACCCGAACGGGTCCGGCGCCGGCTTGTCGGGCAGGGTGCCTTCGGCCGCGCGCTTCTTGTGATGCGCCAACGAGCAGCGCGGCGAGCAGAGAACGCCGCGGTCGGTCCAGTAGGCCGGGCCGTTCTCGAGGATGCCCTTGTAGCTCTCGAAGCCCTGGGCGCCGAAGGGCAGCCCGCATTCGATGCAGCGATAGGGTTCGGGGCGTGCGAGCATGGGCGTTCCTTCTGCCGGTCAGGGCCGGGCCGGCTTGAGCGTCATCGAGACCGACAACGTGTCGCCGGCCGTGATCCCGAGGGCGCGGCGCACCTTGTCCTTCACCGGCAGGAGATAGGTGTCGTCCTTCGGAAAGAGCGACGTGGTGAAGCCCGTGCCGGCGATCTCGGCCTCCACCGGTATCACGCCCCAGCCATAGGTGACGAGCTTCGACACGCGCCTGATCTCCGCGCCGATCGCTTGCGGGACCGGGGCGAAGAAATAGGGCGACGGGCCCCGCCAGTGAATCAGCGTCGCGTCGAACTCGAAGGTGAGCAAGGGGCGGCCTCCGGGGGCCGCAACATAGGGGTGGGGCTGGCGGAAGAAAAGGTGTGGTGGTGGGTCAGGAGGGAACGTATTCGGGCCATTCTTGGTGGCTTCGCCGCACCCCCACCCTCAGTCCCTCCCCACAAGGGGGAGGGAGGCTCGCCAAGCGCTTCAGGAGTTTTTCCCCGCACGGGGAAGCGCTAGAGATGGGGGTGCTAGGCGGGCCAAACGAGTCACATTCAATTGGCCTGAGGCGGGGTAGGCCGGAAGGGCGGATACCCGCTCCACCGCCTTCGGCGTTCACCCCTCTCCGTGAGCGGGGGAGGATCAAGGTTCTGCGCCTCGAAATCGCCAGGCCGGGACCAGCTCTCGCCGGCGGATGTTTGACGTTTACGTCAAAAGAAACTAGCTCTCTCCCTTACCGCCGCATGGACTGCCTGCCGCAATGCGCAGGATCGGCGGCCGGAATGCAGGAGGAGAGTTCGCATGTATCGCGCGCCCGTCGACGAGATTTCGCACACGCTCAAGCATGTGGCGGGGCTTTCGGCTGCGTTGGGCGAGGGGCGGCTGGGCGACCTCTCGGAAGACCTCGTCGACGCGGTGCTGACCGAGGCCGGCCGCTTCGCCTCGGACGAGGTGGCGCCGCTGCACAGGATCGGCGACGAGACCGGCGCAAAGCTCGAGGACGCCGCCGTGACCATGCCGCCCGGCTGGAAGGACCTCTACCAACGCTGGATCGAGGGCGGCTGGAACGGTCTGTCGGCGCCGGAGGACCATGGCGGGCAGGGCCTGCCGATGATGCTGGGCGTGGCGGCACTCGAGATGTGGAACTCGGCCTCGATGGCCTTCGGCATCGGCCCGACGCTGACCATGGGCGCCGTCGAGGCGCTGGAGAAGCACGCGTCGGAGGAGCTCAAGGCGACCTATCTCACAAAACTCGTGTCGGGCGAGTGGATGGGCACGATGAACCTGACCGAGCCGCAGGCGGGCTCGGATCTCAACGCGTTGAGGGCCCGCGCCGAGCCGGCGGGCGACGGCACCTACCGCATCTTCGGCAGCAAGATCTTCATCACCTATGGCGAGCACGATTTCACTGACAACATCGTGCACCTGGTGCTGGCGCGGCTCCCCGACGCGCCGGCCGGCACGCGCGGCATCTCGCTCTTCCTGGTGCCCAAATTTCTGGTGAACGCGGACGGCTCGCTGGGGCGGCGCAACGACGTCTTCTGCGCCTCGATCGAGCACAAGCTGGGCATCCACGCCTCGCCGACCTGCACCATGGTCTATGGCGACGGCTTCGTGGAGGGCGAGCAGGCCGGGGCGGTCGGCTGGCTGATCGGCGAGGAGAACCGCGGGCTGGCCTGCATGTTCACCATGATGAACAATGCGCGGCTCGCGGTCGGCATCCAGGGCGTGGCGGTGGCGGAAGCGGCGTTCCAGCGGGCGCTCGCCTATGCCAACGAGCGCCGGCAAGGCAAGGCGAAGGGCTGGTCGGGCGAAGGCATGGCGCCGATCGTGCACCATCCCGACGTGCAGCGCGATCTGCTCACCATGAAGGCGCTGACGGGGATCGCGCGCTCGATCTGCTACGCGACCGCGCATGCGACCGACATGGCGCGCGCCAGCCAGGGGGAGGACCGGCGCCATTGGCAGGAGCGGGCGAACCTCCTCACGCCGGTGGCCAAGGCGTTCTCGACCGACATCGGCGTCGAGGTGGCGTCGATCGGCGTGCAGGTCCATGGCGGCATGGGCTATGTCGAGGAGACGGGGGCGGCGAGCCTCTATCGCGACGCGCGCATCGCGCCGATCTACGAGGGCACCAACGGCATCCAGGCGATCGACCTCGTGACACGCAAGCTGCCACAGTCGGGCGGCGAGCACGTGAAAGGCTACATCGCCGAGCTGCGCGCCGACATCGAAGCGGTGCGGGCCTCGAACCGCGACGGCTTCGGCGCCACGGCGGTGCGCTGCGCGGCGGCGCTCGACGAGCTGCAGGAGGCGACCGACTGGATGATGCGCGCCATGGGCGAGGGGCGGCTGGACGAGGCGCTCTCTGGCGCGACGCCCTATCTCAGGCTCTTCGCGCTGGCCGCCGGCGGCGCCTATCTGGCGCGGGCGGCACTGGCAGGTGAGGACGCCGGACGCACCGCGCTCTGCCGCTTCCACGCCGAGAACCTGATCGAGGAGACGGCAGCGCTCAAGCGCCGGGTGACCGGCGGCGCCGGCAGCCTGCTCGCCGCGGGCGCGGCGCTGGCGACGGCGTGAGGGAGCGACGATGACCGACCATATCGAGGTGACCCGGCAAGGGGCGGTGCAGATCGTCCGCATGAACCGGCCGGAAAAGAAGAACGCCATCACGCGGGCGATGTATGCCGCAATGGCGAAGGCGCTGACGGATGGCGGCGCCGACGGCGCGGTGCGCTGCCACGTCATTCTCGGCGTGCCCGGCGCCTTCTCCTCCGGCAACGACATCGCCGACTTCATGGCGGTGGCGATGGGCGGCGAGGGCGGCATGGAGGTCTACGACTTCCTGATGGCGCTGGCGACGGCGCAGAAGCCGGTCGTCTCGGGCGTCGACGGGATCGCGGTCGGGATCGGCACCACGATCAACCTCCATTGCGACCTGACCTTCGCCACGCCGCGCACCGAGTTCCGCACGCCCTTCGTCGATCTCGGCCTCGTGCCGGAGGCGGGGTCGAGCCTCCTGGTGCCGCGCGCCGCCGGCCGCCAGACCGCCTTCGCGCTGCTCGGGCTGGGCGAACGCTTTTCGGCCGAGCGGGCGCGGGAAGCAGGCCTTATCCACGCTGTGGTGGCGGAGGACGCGCTCGAGGCCGAAACCCTCGCCGCCGCCGCGCGCGTGGCGGAAAAGCCGCCCGAGGCGCTGAGGATCGCCCGCGACCTCATGCTGGGCGACCGCGAGGAACTGGTGGCGCGGATCAAGGAGGAAGGCGCTCATTTCCGCGCCCGGCTGAAATCCGACGAGGCCCGCCAGGCTTTCATGGCGTTCATGGCGCGGAAGAAGGGGTAGCGGGCCGGGCAGTCCTGGATCAACCAGCCCGGGCTCCGCCGGTTGGATCCCTCAATCCCGACGGAGAACCGCAGCGGTCATGTCCAGATATTTCAGCCAGTTTCGGGACGGGAAGGGCGAAGCCAGGCGCCGGCTGCAGGAGCGGCTGGCGCGCGAGGAGATGGGAGACGAAGCCTACGACAAGGCGGCGTCCCAAAGCGATGATCGCGCCTTCAAGCTTTTCGGGCTCGTGTTCATCGCGCTGTTCGGGCTGGTCGTGCTCGGCGTGGCGGCTCTGGGGTACTGATGCAGGGCAGGGGGTGGTGTCCTAATCGGGGTGGGAACCGGACTGTCCGCTGCTGGACGATTGCGCCGCACGAGCAGATTATCGTTCTGTCACAGCGTCCCACTAAGCCGGCGTTTCGGCAACGGCGGGGATTTTCTGACCACTCTATAGAGGCAGGAAAATGTCCGGTTTGGTTTTCATCGTTGCGACGATCAGGGCGAAGAGCACGATCATTGTCAGGCGGCCCATTAATGCGCGCCTGTCACCCAGAATGTCGTCGGCCTCTGCGCTGAGGCCACCGTTTTGAAGTGCTGGACGCACCTTCGCTTGCCAGGGGCTGACGAGCGCGCTTTCCACCCCGATCAAAAGCCCGATCAGAGCGAAGGACAGCAGTAGCCAAGGCGTGAATAGCGACCAGCCGCCGAAAAAGACCAACGCAATTCCGCTCACCACCCCGACCGCGACGAGGACGCCGACCACGCGACCGGCAACCAGCCCCAGTCGGGCGTGGGAGAGGTGTCCGCGCCGGCCGGAGACAAACATAAACTCCCTCAGTACGAGTAAAGTGAACGCACCCCACATCGCGGTAGCATGAATCCCAACCATGCTGACAACCATCAAAATCACTTCCCGCTTACCGTTTTCGCTGCCAAATCTGCGAGCAAATGCTCGCAATTGTCTACTCGCATTCCGCAGGCATCGGTGCCGCCTGCAACACGAAGCTGCGGCATGTCGATTGACCTCTTTGGGAGAGAATTTGCTCACATTTTCCGGCTCGCGATCCCGGCCTGAAGCAAAGACTCAGCGGAGATAGCCGATGATCAATTTGGCGACTTCATCGACAAAATCGTCGGTCCGGTCATCAGCGAACCAGTGTGGATGATCCACCGCTGCGCCGTGGGTCACCGCCTCTGTAGACTTAACGCAAATGTACGTGGCGAGATCGAGATCAAGCTTGCGCATTTCGCTCTGTCGCGATTTCAGAAAAGCCCTGATGACGGCGTAGGCTTCGCGGTCAAAAGTCTCGACCTCTCCGAGCCGTCCGGTACGCGGCACCTCTTCCACAAGCACGCGGTGCAACTGGGGATTGACCCGGTGCGTCTCGATCATCATTCGGACCAACGCCCGAGATGCACCTTCGAGAGGCATAGAGGAAGCCGCGGTCAGGGTGCTATGGAGAACCGCCATCATCTCGTCCTTATGGCGTTCGATGACGGCAACGACCAATGCTTCCTTGCTAGGGAAATATTGATACAGCGAGCCAACGCTGACGCCGGCTTCTTCCGCGATGCGATTGGTATTTGCGGCGTGGAACCCTTCCCGCACCAAGACGCGGGCGGTCGCTTCCACGAGCGCCTTGACCGTCTCACGGGATCGAGCTTGTGTGCCTGACTTTCTCGGTTTCAATGCCGGCGTCCTGGCCATGCTTTGCTCCGATACGAAGGCTCAAATAGCGCTAGCGGTGCGCCTAAGAGTAATACACCATTTTCAGACGACGAACTGACGGCCGGTTCCTGGTCCCTGGCCCTCAGCCTCTCCCGGTCGACCCGCCGCGCCGGGGTCTGAACCGATCGACAAGGGGAGCGATGGCATCGATCAATCCTTCTGGCGAGACCGCCGGGCCACCGACCTCCCAGGCGCGCTGAAACTCGGCGATCTCAACGCCGACAATCTCGCTCCCGCCAAGGACTTCGCAAACCTCTCGCAGAACGGACAACGACAGTCTGCCCTCGACCTGGTATTCGGTTGGCACGATCCCCGCATCCAGTACGTCGCAATCAAGATGGACGTAGACAGGACGGCCTGCGATGGCTTCGATCAGCGCTGCCGCAAGCCCTGCACCGGGTTGAAGTACTCTAACATGGGCGGCGGCGGTCAGTTCATGTTCGGCGGGACCGATGTCGCGTGCACCGACCAGGATCACCTGGTCCAAAGCGAGGCCGCTTCGCGTCATCGCTCAAACACTTGTTAATGTCCGCTGTGGGGTCGGAAGGGGACGACGAGGCGGGCTGGGGCCTCGCTCATGGCGTGCCTGCTTCAACGACACGGCGCGAAGCGGGCCTCGCCATGCCCGTCCGCGAGTTCGGCGTCGAGTGCCGACGCGAGCTCGAAGAATTGCCGGCGGACGCTGGCGGCGTAGGGGTTGGCGCTCTCGATCGCCTGGAAAACTTCCGGCGCGTCGTGGCGGACCATGTTCACGGCCTCCATGAGCAGGTCGAAGCTCCTGGTGGTCATGCGCGTGGGCAAGGGCTCCATACGCACCAGGACTTTTGCGATGAGATGCGTCAGGCCCTGGACGGTGGCCGCTTCGCGATCGTGTTCCTCGGGCGTCGTCATGATGACGTTCAAGCGGAGCCGGTGCCGGAGGAAGGCTGCGAGGCGAAGGTGGCGGCGGCCCCTTATGGGGCAGAGGGCGATCTTCAGTGCGGCGATGCCGTCGCGCGCGCTCTGGGGGCCGAACAGCGGGTGCGTGGCGACGATCTCGGCATGCGCCGGAAGCCCGCGTGCCATGATTTCGGCCGGTCCCGTCTTCACCGATCCGACGTCGAGCACGAGCGACCCTGGCCGGATATGCGGAGCGACCGCATTGACGATTTCCTCCAGACGTCCGACGGGCGTGGCGAGTACGACGACCGGGCAGGCCGCCGCCGCCTCGAGGCTGGTGAGCGCGACGCCGTGGCAATCGGCCATCCGCTGGAGGCCGGGGGCGGGGTCGTAGGCGCACAGCCGGAAGTGCGGACGGAGGTGACGGGCGATCAGCTGCCCGAAGGCGCCGAAGCCGATGATGCCGATCGTCAAGCCCGGCATGGTTTTGCTGGCGGCTGGCATGGACTTTCCCCTGCAAGGCTGCGAGGCCAGGGGCGTCCTGCCGGAACTCAACCGCTGGCCGGGCAGCGGTTGGACAACGAAATCATACCGCCGCTATGGAAGCGGCGCGTAATAGAGTGCGGCGAGCGGTGCGGTCGTCATGCCGGCGCGCGTAGCGGCCGGCAGGTGGAATGTCAATCGCTGCGATCGGGGGATCACGGCCTGAACTCGGGTGAACGGGCAAGCGGATCGCGCATGCACGACCTGCTTGCATGGCCGGCCCGGCCCGTCATTCTTGGGCCTGCCCCGAGAATCTGCCATCGCGGCTGGTTCCGCTCCTTCCGAACCGATGTTCCGGACGGACGCGACGGCGGGATGGTCGTGGATTCTCGGGACAAGCCCGGGAATGACGGAGGAGAGGCTTTGCCGGTTGACCCGGGTTCACTGCCGTGATCGGAGGCCGCTGCGCCTACTGCTCGATGACGGGCTCGACGAGCTTCGCGAGCTTGCGCAGCGATTCCTGCCAGCCGAGATAGCAGGCTTCGGGCGGGATCATGTCGGGCACGCCCTGCTGCTCGATGCTGATCTCGGTGCCAACCGACACGGGCTTCAGGCTGACGGTGGTGACCATCTCGCCGGGCAGTCCGGGATCGTCGAAGCTGTCCGTGTAGACCAGGCGCTCGCCGGCCACCAGCTCGCGATAGGTGCCGCCGAAGGAGTGGCTGCCGCCCGTGGTGAAGTTGCGGAACGACATCCGGTGCCTGCCGCCGACCCTGGCATCCAGTTCGTGGACCGTGCAGAGGAAGCCGTTCGGCGGCAGCCAGCTGGCGATCGCGTCGGGCTCGACAAAGGCCCTGAAGACCTTTTCCGGCGCGGCGGTGAGGACGCGGTGGAGCTTGATGGTGCCGGGCATATCCTAGGCCTTCCTCTCTTCCCGCCGGGCGGCGACCTCGACCAGCGGCGTGAAGCCGCCGAAGATCAGCCGCTTGCCGTCGAAGGGCATCGGGTTCTTCGCCGGGTCCATGCGCGGATCGGCCTTCTCCGGATTGTTCATCCATTCGACCATCGTTGCGTGGGCGGCGTCCCGCGTGGCCTTGTCCGGCCATTCGATCCAGGAGAAGACGACGGTCTCGTCCTCCCCGGCCTGCACGGCTTTGCGGAAATCGGTCAGCTTGCCGTCCGGCACGTCGTCGCCCCAGCATTCGACAATGCGTGTCGCGCCGAGCTCGATGAAGACGCTGTCGCCGAGCTGGGCGTGGTCGTGGAATTTCTGGCGGTTCGCCGTCGGCACGGCGATCACGAACCCGTCGATATAGGCCATTGTCTCCTCCTTCAGTCTGCCCTGGCCGCGGCCGCCTCGATCGCGGCGACGTCGATCTTGCGCATCGTCATCATCGCCTCCATGGCGCGCCTGGCCTTGGCGCGGTCGGGGCTGGTCGTCAGTTCCATCAGGCGCCGGGGCGTGATCTGCCAGGAGAAGCCCCAGCGGTCCTTGCACCAGCCGCAGGCGCTTTCGGCGCCGCCATTGCCGACGATCGCGTTCCAGTAGCGGTCGGTCTCTTCCTGGTCCTCGGTCAGCACCATGAGGCTGACGGATTCGTTGGCCTTGAAGTTCGGGCCGCCGTTCAGGCCGAGGAAGGACTGGCCGAGCAGGGTGAACTCGACCGTCAGTTCATTGCCTTCCTTGCCGCCGGGATAATCGGCCGCCGAGGCGTTCACCCGGTCGACATGGCTGTCGGGAAAGGTGGCGGCATAGAACTCCGCCGCCTTGCGCGCCTCGCCGTGGTCGAACCACAGGCAGGTTACGAGCTTGGTCATGTCGGTTCTCCTTGCTCTTGAGAGATTCGGTCCCCACGAGGCGTCGGTCAAGCGAGCCCGTCGGGACCGGCCAGGGTCGTGAGCAGCCCGGCGGGCCGGTAGGTGTTGACGAGGACACCCGACGCCGCAGGCGTCGAGCGGACGAGATGAAGCGCGTGCGGATCGGCCGCGTCCGCAAGGAAGCGCTTGCCGCGGCCGAGAAGCACCGGAAAGACGAGGAGCAGGACCTCGTCGACCAGCCCGCGGCCGAGCAGCGGGGCGGGCAGCGAGGAACTGCCCCACAGGATCAGGTCCGGGCCATCGCTCGCCTTCACCCGGCGGACACCTTCCGCGACGTCCGCGCCCAGATCCTCGACGGGGCCCCAGGCGAGGCTGTCGGGCCTGTGGGTGGCGACGAACTTGGTCGCGGCGTTGAGGCTGTCGGCCATCGGGCCGTCCTGCTTCGGCCAGTAGCTGCTCCAGATGTCGTAGGTCCGGCGCCCGAGGACGAGATCGAAGGCCTGGCCGTGGGCGGCGGCGATCGCCTCGCCGACCGCCGGGTCCGGATGGCGCATCCCCCAGCCGCCGTGCCCGAAGCCGCCGTCGCGGTCCTCGTCCGGCCCGCCGGGCGCCTGGATCACGCCGTCAAGCGAGATATGCTCGATGATGGTGAGCCGTCTCATGGCATCTGCTCCGCGTAGCGTTGCTCAACACGAGGACGGATGAGCGGCGGAGTTTGCGACAGGGGCGGCGGAATTATTGCTCGGCTGTCCGGTGCCGGGATGAGCACATAGGTCGCGACGATATTCGAGCCGCATAGTGACGAGGTTGGTCAAGAGCTCGTTTGAGGAAGGTAGCCTGGCGCGCACTCGGCAGGCGTGGCTTGAATGGGGTGGGAAGCGGAATGGCGGCTTTTGGAGGCAGAGAGGTGTAAGCGGACCTCGGTCGGTCAGGCCGCTTGGTAGCTCTGCGCCCGCTTCTCGATCTTCACTAGCCCAGAATGAATCCTCGGTGTCGTCTTGCTCTCGGCTACCCCGCGATGCTCGGACAGTGTATCAAGCCTCATCTTTTGGCGCCATCCGAGGGTCTGTATGCCCGCGCTCGTCGTTTTCGATACTTGCACACGATCGCATTACTATGCGGATGTGCATCAGCTGCTGGCGCTGCCGGCGGGTACCATCCTGCGCTATGACTATCAGGAGAAGTACTTCAGCCCGGAGGCCTTCGCTTATCTGCGCGGACTGAGTGCCTGAATCAGAATGACCTCAGTCATTTCAGGCCCTTGCGAGCCGCCGGGTGA
>VFQR01000938.1_pt1 | contig 27589 bp, 26 predicted proteins | sample 3512321 | NCBI WGS metagenome assembly VFQR01 (sample SAMN10412374, study PRJNA504923) | tailings metagenome | isolation source: Relicate 3 Philex TSF1 revegetated site | place: Philippines: Tuba, Benguet | collected 2017-08-29 | reverse complement strand
CCAGCTCAAGAAGCATTCGGGCTTCATTCCGGGCTACCGCCCCGGCGAGCGCACGGCGGAATATATCGACTACGTGCTGCCCCGCATCACGGTCGTCGGCGCGATCTATCTCGTCGTCGTCTGCCTGTTGCCGGAATTTCTCATATCGGCGACCGGTGTTCCGTTCTATCTGGGCGGCACGTCCCTGCTCATCGTCGTCAGCGTCACGCTGGACACGGTCGCGCAGGTCCAGGGTCATCTGATCGCTCACCAGTATGAGGGGCTGATCAAGAAGTCGAAGCTGCGGGGGGGCAAGAGGGGACGATGAGGCTTATTTTGCTCGGACCGCCCGGCGCGGGGAAGGGGACCCAGGCGCAGCGGCTGGTCGAGAAGCACCGGATACCGCAGCTTTCGACGGGCGACATGCTGCGTGCGGCTGTGGCGAACGGCACCGAGGTCGGCAAGCGGGCCAAGGCCGTCATGGATGCGGGCGAGCTCGTGTCCGACGCGATCGTCAACGCCATCGTGGCGGAGCGCATCGACCAGCCGGATTGCGCCAGGGGCTTCATCCTTGACGGCTATCCGCGGACGCTGGCGCAAGCCGACGCCGTGCAGACCATGCTCGGCGAGCGCGGGCAGAAGCTCGATGCGGTCATCGAACTCGTCGTCGACGACAAGGCGCTGGTCGGCCGGATCGTCAAGCGGGCCGACGAGGCCCGGGCCGCAGGACAGCCGGTGCGCAAGGACGACAATCCGGAGGTCTTCGAAGAGCGCCTTCGCGAATACTACAAGAAGACCGCGCCGCTGATCGGCTACTACCATGCCAAGGGGATGCTGGCGGGCGTCGACGGAATGGCGTCGATCGACGAGGTGACGCAGGCGATCGACGGGCTTCTGGCAGGGCGATAATCGAGCCCAGGACTTGACGGGGTCGCCCGGCGCGTGTATGGCGGCCCGTCTCCCGATCAGTCATGAGGCAGGTCGTCCTTCGGGGCGCGATGCCGCATTGAAGACGGAACACCCGCAAGGGCCGGCCTCCACCGGACGCGGGTCAACGACAATCAGCCGGCGCGACCGGCTCACATGGAGAAGAAGATGGCCCGTATAGCCGGCGTCAATATCCCGACCAACAAGCGCGTCGTCATCGCGCTTCAGTACATTCACGGCATCGGCGCGAAGTTCGCGGCCGAGATCGTCGAGAAGGTGGGCATCCCGGCCGAGCGCCGCGTCAACCAGCTCACCGACGCCGAGGTGCTCCAGATCCGCGAGGCCATCGACCGCGACTATCAGGTCGAGGGCGACCTGCGCCGCGAGGTCTCCATGAACATCAAGCGTCTGATGGACCTCGGCTGCTACCGTGGCCTGCGCCATCGCCGCTCGCTGCCGGTGCGTGGTCAGCGTACGCACACCAATGCCCGTACCCGCAAGGGTCCGGCCAAGGCCATCGCCGGGAAGAAGAAGTAGTCCAGTGAATGGTCAATGGTGAATAGTGAATGGCGTTTTTCCCATTCACCATTTTCCCATTCACCATTCACCGCAAGGTGTAGCCGCTGGAATTACGGCGGCGTAGAGATCGATCGAAAGGAAAGTCATGGCCAAGGAAGCCACGCGCGTCCGCCGTCGCGAGCGCAAGAACATCACGACGGGCGTCGCGCACGTCAATTCGACCTTCAACAACACGATGATCACCATCACCGACGCGCAGGGCAACACGATCGCGTGGTCGTCCGCCGGTGCCCAGGGCTTCAAGGGTTCGCGCAAGTCGACCCCGTTCGCAGCCCAGGTCGCTGCCGAGGACTGTGCGAAGAAGGCGCAGGAACACGGCATGCGCATGCTCGAGGTCGAGGTCTGCGGACCCGGCCAGGGCCGTGAGTCGGCACTGCGCGCGCTGCAGGCGGCGGGCTTCTCGATCACGTCGATCCGCGACGTGACGCCGATCCCGCACAATGGCTGCCGTCCGCGCAAGAAGCGCCGCGTCTAGGCATATTTTCAACGCCGCGCGAATTCCCGTCGCATTCCGCGACGGGCATTCCTCCACGGCTTCCAGGTCGCCCGTCACGATTGGATGGTGGCGGGCTAACGGAAGGACCAAGACATGATCCAGAAAAACTGGCAGGAACTGATCAAGCCCAACAAGGTCGAGTTCCAGTCGAAGAACAGGACCCAGACGACGCTGGTGGCCGAGCCGCTCGAGCGGGGTTTCGGCCTCACGCTTGGCAACGCGCTGCGCCGCGTGCTGCTGTCGTCCCTGCGTGGCGCGGCCGTGACGGCCGTCCAGATCGACGGCGTGCTGCATGAGTTCTCCTCGATCTCGGGCGTCCGCGAGGACGTGACCGACATCGTCCTCAACATCAAGGAAATCGCCATCCGCATGGAAGGCGACGGACCGAAGCGCATGGTCGTGCGCAAGCAGGGTCCGGGCACCGTGACCGCCGGCGACATTCAGACTGTCGGCGACGTCGAGATCCTCAATCCCGACCACGTCATCTGCACGCTCGACGAGGGTGCCGAGATCCGCATGGAGTTCACGGTCAACACCGGCAAGGGTTACGTGCCGGCCGACCGCAACCGCGCCGAAGACGCTCCGATCGGGCTCATCCCGGTCGACAGCCTCTATTCGCCGGTGCGCAAGGTCTCCTACAAGGTCGAGAACACCCGCGAAGGCCAGGTCCTCGACTACGACAAGCTGACGATGGCGCTCGAGACCGACGGCTCGATCACCGGCGAGGATGCCGTGGCCTATGCGGCGCGCATCCTGCAGGACCAGCTCGGCCTGTTCGTCAATTTCGACGAGCCGCAGAAGGAGCAGCCCTCGGAAGCCGTCACGGAGCTCGCCTTCAATCCGGCCCTGCTCAAGAAGGTCGACGAGCTGGAGCTTTCGGTCCGCTCGGCCAACTGCCTGAAGAACGACAACATCGTCTACATCGGCGACCTGATCCAGAAGACGGAAGCCGAAATGCTCAGGACGCCGAATTTCGGCCGCAAGTCGCTCAACGAGATCAAGGAAGTTCTCGCGGCGATGGGCCTGCATCTCGGCATGGAAGTGCCCGACTGGCCGCCCGAGAACATCGAGGATCTGGCCAAGCGCTACGAAGACCAGTACTGAACGCAATCACGGGGCGCACGCCCTCAATTTCGAAGGAGAAGGCCAATGCGTCACGGACGTTCCGGCCGCCGGCTCAACCGGACCGCCAGCCACCGCAAGGCCCTGTTCTCGAACATGGCCGCCTCGCTGATCGAGCATGAACAGATCGTCACCACGCTGCCCAAGGCGAAGGAGCTGCGGCCCATCGTGGAGAAGCTCGTCACGCTCGGCAAGCGCGGCGATCTCCATGCCCGCCGGCAGGTGATCGCGCAGATCGGCTCCGACACGCTCGCCAAGCGTCTGTTCGAGACGATCGCGCCGCGCTACGCGCAGCGCAACGGCGGCTACATCCGCATCATGAAGGCTGGCTTCCGTCACGGCGACAACGCCGCGATGGCGGTGATCGAGTTCGTCGATCGCGACGTCTCGGCCAAGGGCGCGGCGGATCGCGCGCGCCTCGAAGCCGAGGGTGCCGGCGAGGAAGCCGCAGCCGCGTAAGGCTGCGCAGCCTTAGGCAACGACCACGATCAAGGGGCCGGAAGGCCCCTTTTTCTTTTGGCCGCGTCGCTCGGGCTAGAGCATCGGACCGAAAAGTGGAATCCGGTTTTCGGATTAATCCGATGCTCATTCAATAGATTAGATCGTCCTTTGTGCTTCCGGTCGGACGCACGGCGATCTGGCGGCGGTTCGCGGTGAACGATGGCCGCAGGCGATTGGCATTGTCACGCGCAATCTCCATATTGGCGCAGGATTCCCGACCGCCGCGCGATGCCGCGCCGGTGCCCAGACCGATCAAGGAACGACGCATGCGATCCTTCGTCAAAGCCGCATTTGCCGGCCTCGCCATGGCTGTTGCCGCGCAGGTCGCGACGGCACAGGACCGGCCCGGCCTGCAGGAGATGCTGCGCGGCCTCTTGCCCGGCGGGGCGCAGGAATCACAGCCGCGCGCGCAGGCCCCGAACGAGCCGGCGCGCCGGGTTCCGTTCGGGCGCGAGGACATGCAGCTTTCGTTTGCGCCGCTCGTGGCCGACACGGCGCCGGGCGTGGTCAACGTCTATGCCTCCCAGCAGGCACGCACGGTGTCGCCCTTCAGCGGCGATCCGTTCTTCGAGCGCTTCTTCAACCGGCAGATGCCCCCACGCGTCCAGTCCTCGCTCGGCTCGGGCGTGCTGGTCGACGCGTCCGGCCTGATCGTCACCAACAACCACGTCATCGCCAATGCGGACGAGGTCAAGGTCGCGCTGGCGGACGGGCGGGAGTTCGAAAGCACGATCCTGCTCAAGGACGAATCGCTCGACCTCGCCGTGCTGAAGATAGACGCCGACGGCGAACTGCCGGCCGTGCCGATCGGGGATTCGGATGCGCTGGAGGTCGGCGACCTCGTGCTCGCCATCGGCAATCCGTTCGGCGTCGGCCAGACGACGACCAGCGGCATCGTGTCGGCGCTCGCGCGCACGCATATCGGCGTCACCGATTTCGGATTCTTCATCCAGACCGACGCCGCGATCAATCCAGGCAATTCCGGCGGCGCGCTGATCAACATGGCCGGCGAGCTGATCGGCATCAACACGGCGATCTACTCGCGGACGGGCGGTTCGATCGGCATCGGCTTCGCGATCCCATCCAACATGGTCAGCGCCGTGGTCGAGGCGGCGCGCGAGGGCAGGGACTTCTTCGAACGGCCCTATATCGGTGCCGGCTTCGACGCGGTCACGTCCCAGGTCGCCGAGGCGCTCGGCATGGCCCGGCCGGCCGGCGCCCTGGTGAGTTCGGTGGAGGACGGCGCGCCCGCGTCGCGCGCCGGGGTCCGGCCGGGCGACGTGGTGCTCGCGATCAACGGTGCTCGCGTCGAGCATCCCGACGCGCTCGGCTACCGGCTGGCCACCCAGCGCGTCGGCGCGCCGGTGCGCCTTACGCTGCTGAGGCAGGGCAGGGAGGTCGAGGTCGAGGTGACGCTGGTCAGGGCTCCGGAAGGCGGCGGCTCCGAACTGATGATCGATGGCGAAAGCCCGTTTGCCGGGGCAACCGTCGCCGAACTTTCGCCGAGGCTCGCGCAGCGCCTGCGCCTTCCGGCCGACAAGAAGGGCGTGGCCGTCGTCAACGTCGCGCGCAACTCGCCGGCCGCGGGTGTCGGGCTGCGTCCGCGCGACATCATCCGCGAACTCAACGGCACCGAGATCGCGTCGGCCCAGTCGCTGCAGTCGGCCTCGCGCGAGCGCACGCGCTGGTGGCGCTTCTCCATCGAGCGCGATGGCAGGCTGATGCGCCAGGTGCTGAGATACTGAACCCGCTGGGTGGTCGCTGATCGATGGCCGACCTATTCTCCGCGCCGGACGAGCCGCAGGCAACGCCACGGGCCGGCCGCCCGCTGGCCGACAGGCTGCGCCCGGAACGGCTCGCCGACGTCGTCGGCCAGGAGCATCTGACCGGTCCCGATGGCGCCATCACGCGCATGATTGCTGCCGGGTCTCTCGGCTCGATGATCTTCTGGGGACCGCCGGGCACGGGAAAGACCACCGTGGCGCGCCTTCTAGCCGGCGAAACGGAACTCGCCTTCGAGCAGGTCTCGGCGATCTTTTCCGGCGTCGCCGACCTGAAGAAGATCTTCGAGACGGCGCGTCTGCGTCGCTCGCAGGGCCGCCAGACATTGCTCTTCGTCGACGAGATACATCGCTTCAACCGTGCGCAGCAGGATTCCTTCCTGCCCGTCATGGAAGACGGCACCGTGGTGCTCGTCGGCGCCACCACCGAGAACCCGTCCTTCGAGCTGAACGCGGCGCTTCTGTCGCGCGCCCGCGTGCTTGTCTTCCGGCCCCTCGGGGCCGAGAGCATCGAGAAGCTGCTCGAGCGATCCGAGGCGATGGAAGGTCGTCCGCTGCCGCTCGACGAGGAGGCGCGCGCCTCGCTGGTGCGGATGGCTGATGGCGACGGCCGCGCATCGCTGACGCTGGCCGAAGAGGTCTGGCGCGCGGCGCGCGCCGACGAGCGGTTCACGGCGCAAGCGTTGCAGGCGATCGTCCAGCGGCGGGCGCCGATCTACGACAAGAGCCAGGACGGGCATTACAATCTGATCTCCGCGCTTCACAAGGCGGTACGCGGTTCCGACCCCGATGCAGCGCTCTACTACCTCGCGCGGATGTTCGATGCCGGCGAGGATCCGCTCTATCTCGGCCGCCGGCTGGTCCGGATGGCCAGCGAGGACATCGGGCTGGCGGACCCGCAGGCGCTCGCCGTCGCCCTGGCAGCCAAGGACGCCTACGACTATCTCGGCTCGCCGGAAGGAGAGCTTGCGCTGGCGGAGGCCTGCGTCTACCTGGCCACCGCTCCGAAGTCGAACGCGGTCTACACCGCCTTCAAGGCGGCCACGCGCGCCGCGAAGGAGCACGGCTCCCTCGCCCCGCCGAGGCACATACTCAACGCCCCGACGCGCCTGATGAAGGAGGAGGGCTACGGTGCGGGCTACGCCTACGACCACGACGCGCCCGAGGCATTTTCCGGTCAGGACTATTTTCCCGAGGCGATGGGACGCCAGACCTTCTACGATCCGCCGGAACGCGGCTTCGAGCGCGAGATCCGCAAGCGTCTCGACTATTGGGCGCGGCTCAGGGCGGAGCGTGGCGGGAAATGAACGCCGAAGCCCGCATCGAGGCCGCGCGCGCCGCCTATGCCCGCGCGATGTTCGTGGCGTCGGGAAGCGGCGACCGGGCCATCGAAAGGGCCTTTGCGCATGTCGGGCGCGAGCGCTTCCTGCCGCCTCCGCCCTGGACGCTCTACGGCCATGAGGCCCCGCAGGGCACGACGTCCGATCCGGCCGATCTCTATCGAAACGTGCTCGTGGCGATCGATGCACGGCGCGGCATCAACAATGGCGAACCGTCGCTGCACGCCGCCTGGATGGGCAGTGTTCGTCCGAGGCCCGGAGAAACCGTCCTGCATGTCGGCGCCGGTTCCGGCTACTACACCGCGCTCCTCGCCGAACTCGTGGGCACGACCGGCCGTGTCGTCGCGTACGAGCTCGATCCCGACATCGCCGAGATGGCACGGCACAACTGCGCCTCGCTCGTGAACGTCACGGTCGTGGCAGGGAGCGCGGTCGGCGTGGCGCTGCCGCCGGCCGACATCATCTATGTCAACGCGGCGGTCGCGGTGCCGCCGATCGGCTGGCTGAGGGCACTCCTGCCCGGCGGCAGGCTCGTCTTTCCGTGGCATCCTGCACCCGAGATCGGCCTGGCCATGAAGGTGACGCGCGACGAAGACGATTTCGCGGCCGAGATCGTCGGGAGCGCCTGGTTCATCCCGTGCGCGGGAGCGTCGGCGCTGTCCGGCCTGTCGAAGCGTCCGGACCGGCATGGGGCCGGTGCTGTCGCGTCGCTCGTACCCACGGAACTCCGCCAGCCCGATGCCAGCGCCGTCGCCATCGGAGCCGACCTGTGGTTCTCCCGCGAGCCGGTCGCTCCGCACCGCGTGGCGTCCGCTTGACGAACGGGCCCGCGCCGCGCAGAAGACGGCCATGATGCAACTCCTCCTCGTGGCCGCCGGCGGCGCCATCGGCGCAACGCTGCGCCACCTGACGAATGTCGCCGCATTCCGCATCGCCGGTCCCGCCTTCCCGTGGGGAACGGTGGCGGTGAATCTCGTCGGCTGCTTTGCGATGGGCGTGTTCATCGAGTTTCTCGCCCGCCGCCTCGGAGGCTCGATGGACCTGCGGCTCTTCGTGGCCACCGGCATTCTCGGTGGCTTCACGACCTTCTCGGCCTTCTCGCTCGACTTCGCCGTGCTCGTGGAGCGCGGCGCGATGGCGGTCGCATTCGGCTACGCCGCACTCAGCGTCGTCGGATCTCTGGCTGCCCTGTTTGCCGGGCTCGCGCTCGCGCGGCTCCTGTTTTGAGGGGCGAGCGATGGCGGGCATAGAGCACATGAAGGTGGAGCCCGGCGAGGCGGGCATGCGGCTCGACCGCTGGTTCAAGCTCCACTATCCGGGCCTCGGCTTCGGCCACCTGCAGAAGCTGCTGCGGTCGGGCCAGGTGCGCGTCGACGGTGGGCGCGCCAAGTCGGACACGCGCGTCGAGCCAGGGCAGACGATCCGCGTTCCACCGCTGGATGTGGATCGCAAAAGCGACGCGCCGCTTACCGCGCGCACGATCCGTTCGCAGGACGACGCGGAGGTTCTGGCCCGCATGCTGCTGCACGAGGACGAGAAGGTCCTCGTCTTCGACAAGCCCGCCGGGCTTGCGGTCCAGGGCGGTTCGGGCGTGACCAGGCATGTCGACGGCATGCTGGAGGCGCTGCGAAACAGGAAGGGCGAGAAGCCGCGGCTCGTCCATCGCCTTGATCGCGACACGTCGGGCGTGCTCGTCGTGGCCAGGAGCCGGCTGGCCGCGATGAAGCTCGGCGAGGCGTTCAGGGGACGCGACGCGAAGAAGACCTACTGGGCGCTCGTGAAGGGCGTGCCGAAGAAGGCCGAGGGCCGCATCTCCTCGTGGCTCGTGAAGGAACCCGGCCCCGACGGTGACCGCGTGCGCACCGCCAGGCATGGCGAGGCCGGTGCCGACCACGCGATCTCCAACTACCGTCTGGTGGAGCAGGCCGGCACGACGCTGTCCTGGCTCGAGATGGAGCCGCATACGGGCCGTACGCATCAGCTTCGCGTCCACGCGGCCCATATCGGCTGCCCGATCATCGGCGATCCGAAATATTTCGAGGCCGATCAGAACTGGGAGTTTCCCGGCGGCATCCAGAACCGGCTTCACCTGCACGCCCGGCGCATCGTGATCCCGCATCCCGGCGGGGGAATGCTGGACGTGACCGCGCCGCTGCCGCCGCACATGGTGCAGAGCTGGAACCTTCTCGGCTTCGACGAGGCGCAGGCGGAGGAGGGCCGTTGACGGCCATCCCGTCCCCTGTCGAGCGCAGGGACGCGATCGACGGTTTCGCCGCCGGAATGATGGTGTTCCTCACCCTCGTGTGGGGAACGAACCAGATCACGATCAAGCTCGCCAACCAGGGCTATGACCCGGTGTTCCTGACCATAGTAAGGTCGGCCATCGCGTGCATGCTGGTCTACGGCTGGTGCGTCGTCAGGGGCATACGACTGTTCGAGCGCGACGGCACGCTCGTGCCGGGCATAGTGGCCGGGCTGCTGTTCGGCAGCGAGTTCGTGCTCATGTTCGTCGCGCTCGACTACACGACCGCCGCCCGCGGCACGCTGATGATCAACACCATGCCTTTCTGGGTGTTGATCGGCGCACATTTCCTGCTCGGCGAACGCATGGCGCCGTCCGGCTTCGCGGGCCTGCTGCTCGCCTTCGGCGGGGTGGCGCTGGTCCTTTCGGACAGTCTCAGCCTGCCGGGTCCGGAGGCGCTGCTGGGCGACGCGATGCTCATCCTGGCGGGACTTCTGTGGGGGGCGACAACGATCGTGATCCGCCGCAGCGCGCTCGCCACGGCCAGCCCCGAAAAGACGCTGCTCTACCAGCTCGTCGTCTCTTCGCTGGTGCTGCTGCCGCTGCTCGCCTTCTCCGGACCGCTGATCCGCGATCCCGACTGGCTCTCCACGGCATCGCTGCTCTACCAGGCGGTGTTCATCGTCGCCTTCACCTATCTGCTGTGGTTCTGGATGGTGCGACGGTATCCGGCCGCGGGGCTTTCGAGCTTCACCTTCCTGAGCCCGGTCTTCGGCGTCATCGGCGGCGGGCTCCTGCTCGGCGAGCCGCTTTCGTGGCGCATTTTCGTGGCACTCGGGATGGTCGCCGCGGGCCTCCTGATGGTCAACCGGCCGCGCCGGCAGCCGATGCGATGAACGGATGAGCGACGATGCGTGACCTGCTGAACGACCTCGATGCCGGACGTTTCCTTTCCGACCCCGATCCCGTGCGCCGCGCGCAGAAGAACATGCGCACGCCGCTGCCGAAGCGCTTCTACGGGCAGGTCGAGGTGGCGCGGGGCGAGGGCGGTTTCCGGGTTCTCCTCGACGGAAGGCCCGTGCGGACGCCGGGCGCAGCCGTGCTCGAGATGCCCACCTACGCCGCGGCGGAACTGGTCGCGCGGGAATTCGCCGCCCAGAAGGAATTCATCGAGCCTGCCACCATGCCCGCCACGCGGCTCGCCAACACCGTCGTCGACGGTGTGGCCAGCGATCCGCAGGCCGTTCTGGAGGACGTGCTGCGCTATGCCGGTTCGGACCTCGTCTGCTACCGGGCCGACGCACCCGAGGGGCTCGTCGCGCGGCAGAGCGAGGCGTGGGACCCTGTTCTCGATTGGGCGCGAGCCGCAATCGGCGCCAGGCTCGTTCTTGCGGAAGGCGTCATGCACGTTGCCCAGCCGCCACAGGCACTCGGCGCCATCGGCGCGCATCTCGCCGCGCGGCGCGATCCATGGCGGATCGCCGCACTGCATCTGATGACGTCGATCGGCGGCTCCGCGCTCGTCGCGCTGGCCGTGGACGCCGGGGCGCTGGATGGCGCGGCGGCCTGGGCCGCCGTCAATGTCGACGAGGAATGGAACGCTTCCCAATGGGGCGACGACGCCGAAGCCGCTGTCCGGCAGTCGGCCAGGCAGAGCGACTTCATGGCGGCGGTCGCACTGCTGGAATCGCTCGCAAGGCCCTGAAAAACTGTCGGGAACGCCCGTGCCGGGACGATCTCGGGTTGCCAATCGCGCGGCCCGGAGTGCAAGATCGCCGCGCGACCGGCCAAGGCCGGCACGTGCTGTCCCGCCCAACAGGAACGACGTCCCATCAACCAGATGTTCAAGATCCCGCGCATCGTCCGACGCCAGCGTCCCGAAAGGCCGGGCTTTTCGTGGTCGTCGTTCGACGCGGCACAGATGCTCGACATGTTCCGGTCCTATTTCGGCCTGGGACGGGCCGCGAGGATGGAGCCGATAACGACGCCCGAGGCGCTGGCCCAGTTCATCGACACGCGCGCTTCCTTCATCGCGCAGACCTCGCTCTACGGGTATCTGCGCACCCGCATGGGCATGCGCTATCCGGAACTCTTCGACGACGACGTGTTCGTGGTCGGCATCAACATCGCCAAGTGGGAAATCTGGCTCGACTGCCTGGGTGACCTGACGGTCCACACCGGTGCGCGCATCGCACAGAGCCATCCGCGCGAAGAGCCCCGCGTTGCCGACATGATGCAGGAGATCGTCTCCGTCATCCTGGCGCGGACGGGCATTCCCGAGGATTCCGGGCCGCATTTCCGCGGCCATTGCGACGAGATACGCGCCCGCGTCGCAGGCACGTTCTGGCTCGCCGTGGGAGACGCGGAGGCCGCCTTCACCACGAGCCCGGCCAGCGTGGTCAGATGGTCGCCGATCGCCGACGAACTCAAGGTTCTCGACGAGGAGATCGTGCGCAACTCGGTGCGCTTCCACTGGCAGGAGGTGCGGCGCACGTTCCGGCAGCATATCGATGCCGCCGCCGTGCTCGGGATCCAGGATACGCGTCCGCCCGTCAGTTCCTGAACATGCCGGCGATGTAGTAGATGGCGCGCGCGATCTCGCCTTCCAGCGGGAAGGACAGCATGCCCAGCACCGAATAGCCCAGCAGCCAGGGCAGCAGGTAGAACCGGAACATGTAGAAGAACCAGGCAACGTAGAGCGGCACCATGGCCGGTACGAGGAAGCCCGGCGTGATCGGCGCGAACAGCCTCAGCAGCGGGTCGGTGACCCGGATGAAGAAGCGGCTGAAGAAGAACTTGCTCTCCTCGGGAAGGAACAGCCGCATGCCGAAGCGGCCGATCAGCGTCCACATGATCATCCCGAGGACGTAGTCGAGAATCACCGCCCAGAACGGCAGCCCCTGTATCATTGCCTGCTACTCCCTCCGCCCCTCGCGCCCCGGGGCCGTGCGTCCGCTTGTCCTGCGCTTGCCCTGTCGCGAGCCGGTGGGGGACGTCTCGTTACCGCGGTCGAGGCCTCCCGGTACCGCGATCCGCGCCCATCCAATAGTGCCGGGCCCCCGACAAGACAATGCCGGGGCGGGTGGTGCCGCCCCGGCAGGGTCCGAGTGGCCCCGGGAGGTTGCTCCCGGGGTATCTGGCGTCAGTTCGCCGCGATGATGGTGTTGCCTCTCGGGATGCGAAGCTCGTCGACCATGTCCTGGGTCTCCTTGTCGGGAGCCGGGAACATGAGCGTGACGACGACCATGGACACGAGGCTGGCAAGCAGGCCCACGATGCCGAAGCGCAGGTCGTTGAGACCGAGCCACGGCGCCGCGATGCCGTACCAGGCATCCGGATTGCGCACGGCGAGCAGATACCACCAGCCGACGAAGAGGCCGACCAGCATGCCTGCGAGAGCGCCCTGCTTGTTGGCCCGCTTCCACCACACGCCGAGGACGAGCGGGAAGAAGAGGCCCGACATGGCGAAGCAGAAGGCCCATGCCACCGCACCGAGAATGCCGGTGAGCTTCAAGCTTGCCACGAGCGCGCCGGCCGCACCGATCACGAGCAGGAGCGCGCGTGCGGTGAGGAGACGCTTCGAGGTCTCCGCCTTGGGGTCGATGATCTTGTAGTAGAGATCATGCGACAGGGCGTTGGCCATCGCGAGCAGCAGGCCGTCGGCCGTCGACATGGCGGCAGCCATGCCACCGGCGGCGACGAGACCAGAGATCACGTAGGGCAGACCGGCCATTTCCGGCGTTGCCAGCACGATGATGTCGGGGTTCAGGAAGAACTCGTTGATGTCGAGCACTCCGTTGCCGTTCTGGTCTATCACGGCCAGGAGGCCGATCTCGCTCCACTTCTGGATCCACTCGAGCGCGAGCACGCTCTCGATGGAGTCGCCGATGATGGATGTCGGCAGGTTGGGGTCGATCATCTGCAGCTTGCTGAACGTCGCGAGCGCGGGCGCCGAGAAGTACAGCAGGAAGATGAAGAACAGCGACCAGGCCACCGAGTTGCGCGCGTCACGCACGGAAGGCGTGGTGAAGTAGCGCATCAGGATGTGCGGCAGCGAGGCCGTGCCGATCATCATGCAGGCCACCAGCGTGATGAACTGCCATGCCGCCATCGCGCCATCCGCCGGTGTGGCATGCAGCGTGGTGAGGGCGGACAGTCCGGGCACAGCCTCGAGAGGCCTGGTGCCGACGCCGAGCAGCGGCTCGAGTTCCATGATCCGTTCGACGGCCGGTCCGTAGGAGAACTGCGGCAGCGGGCCGAAACCCTGGGCCATCGACATCCAGAAGATCGGGATCAGGTAGGCGATGATGAGCACGATGTACTGTGCCACCTGCGTCCAGGTCACGGCGCGCATTCCGCCGAGCATGGAGCACACCAGGATGCCGGCGAGACCGAACCAGACGCCCACCTCGAACGGGATGAGGAGCGCGCGGGCGGCGATGGTGCCGGTTGCCGTGATCTGCGCCGTCACGTAGGTGAAGGACGCCACGACGAGCACGAGAACCGCCGCGAAGCGCGTCGACTTGCCGCCGTAGCGCGTGCCGATGAAGTCGGGAACCGTGTAGCAACCGAACTTTCGCAGATACGGCGCCATGAGGGTCGCGACGAGGATGTAGCCGCCGGTCCAGCCGACGATGAAGGCCATGTAGGAATAGCCCGCCATGAAGACGCCGCCCGCCATGGCGACGAAGGACGCGCCGGACATCCAGTCCGCCGCCGTGGCCATGCCGTTGAAGACCGGCGGCACGGAGCGACCCGCCACGTAGTAGGCCTCGACGGCCATGGTTCGTGACAGGATGCCGATGAAGGCGTAGATGCCGATCGTGAACGCGACGAACAGGATGCCGATGACGTCGGCGCTCATGCCCATCTGCTCGAAGACCGCCATCAGGGCGAAGAAGGCCAGAAAACCGCCGGTGTAGACACCGTAGATCTTTGGCAGGTTGTCGATGAACGACTTACCTTCCCATTGCATTGCCATTGACCGCCCCCTCAGCTTTCGTCTTCGTTGACGCCGAACTCGACGTCGATCGCATGCTGCTGCCTGTTGAACAGGAACAGCTGCACCACGAAGACGATCAGCGAGCCCTGAGCGGCAAAGTAGTAGCCGAGCGGCCAGCCGAAGAAGTTGATCGTGTTCAACTCGACGGCGAACCAGTGAACCACGAACGAGAAGATGAACCAGACGACCAGGTGCACGGTCATCAGGTTGCGTGTTCGGCGCCAGTGTTCGGCGCGACTTTCGGCCGTCATAATATGGCCGGCTGTTGTTTGAGACACCGTGAAACCTCCCTCCGGTTCTCGGCGAAGTCGCGCGGCGACCGGGCCGCGCATTCGCCCCCAAGCGCCGGCGCACAGCACCGGCCACCCCCATCACGAATCCGCACAGGCAGACTCACGATGGTGATGGAGAAGCATCCCGGAACTGCGATGCAATTGGAATTGCGACATTCGTATTAACTGTGCAAACGGGGAAAACCCGCCGCAAGTCATTCCCAAGCCCTTGATCGCGCTCGATCTCGCGGGCCGGCAAACGAAAGGGCCCCGGCGCTTGCGCCGGGGCCCCCATGGCAGGTCTAACCGTTCTCGACCGGTCTCAGACCGAATAGTACATGTCGAACTCGACGGGATGCGGCGTCATCTCGAAGCGCATGACCTCGGCCATCTTGAGCTCGATGTAGGCGTCGATCTGGTCGTCGTCGAAGACGCCGCCGGCCTTCAGGAAGCCGCGGTCCTTGTCGAGCGACTGGAGCGCTTCGCGCAGGGATCCGCAGACGGTCGGGATCTTCTTCAGCTCCTTCGGCGGCAGGTCGTAGAGATCCTTGTCCATCGGCTGGCCGGGGTGGATCTTGTTCTTGATGCCGTCGAGACCGGCCATGAGAAGCGCGGCGAAGCCCAGATAGGGGTTCGCGCCCGGATCGGGGAAGCGAACCTCGACGCGCTTTGCCTTCGGGGATGAGCCGAACGGAATGCGGCACGACGCCGAGCGGTTGCGCGCCGAATAGGCGAGCAGAACCGGCGCCTCGTAGCCAGGGACCAGACGCTTGTACGAGTTGGTCAGCGGGTTGGTGAAGGCGTTGATGGCCTTGGCGTGCTTGATGACGCCGCCGATGAAGTAGAGGCAGTTCTCGGACAGACCGGCATATTCGTTGCCCGCGAAGGTAGGCTTGCCGCCCTTCCAGATCGACATGTGAACGTGCATGCCCGAGCCGTTGTCGCCGAAGACCGGCTTCGGCATGAAGGTGGCCGTCTTGCCGTAGGCATTGGCGACCTGATGCACGACGTACTTGTAGATCTGCATCTTGTCGGCGTTGCGCACCAGCGTGTCGAACTTGACGCCCAGCTCATGCTGCGCGGAGGCCACCTCGTGGTGATGCTTCTCGACCACGACGCCCATCTCGGAGAGCACTGTCAGCATCTCGGAGCGCATGTCCTGGCAGGAGTCGATCGGCGGCACGGGGAAGTAGCCGCCCTTGACGCGCGGCCGATGGCCGAGGTTGCCCGTCTCGTAGTCGGTGTCGTCGTTGGAGGGCAGCTCGGTGGAGTCGAGCTTGAAGCCGGTGTTGTAGGGATCGGCCTTGTACTTGACGTCGTCGAAGATGAAGAACTCGGCCTCGGGTCCGACATAGACCGTATCGCCGACGCCTTCGGACTTCATGTAGGCCTCGGCCTTCTTGGCCGTGCCGCGGGGGTCGCGATTGTAGGATTCGCCGGAAATCGGGTCGAGGATGTCGCAGACCACGACCATGGTCGATTGCGCGAAGAACGGATCCATGTGCGCCGTCTCGGTGTCGGGCATCAGGACCATGTCGCTTTCGTTGATCGCCTTCCAGCCGGCGATCGAGGAGCCGTCGAACATCACGCCGTCCGCGAACATGTCCTCATCTACCGCGACCACGTCCATGGTGACGTGCTGCAGCTTGCCCTTCGGGTCGGTGAAGCGCAGGTCAACGAACTTCACGTCGTTGTCCTTGATCTGCTTCATGATGTCTTTGGCTGTCGTCATGATATCTCTTTCCCTGTCTGACGATTGAAACCCCGAGAATGCCCGCGCGCCGTCAGACGGCGTCGATGCCCGTCTCGCCGGTGCGGATGCGCACCACTTCCTCTATGTTGGACACGAAGATCTTGCCGTCGCCGATCCGCCCGGTCTGGGCGGCCTTGCGGATCGCATCGATCGCCGCCTCGACGGATTCGTCGGCCAGCACAACCTCGATCTTCACCTTCGGCAGGAAGTCCACGACATATTCGGCCCCGCGATACAGTTCCGTGTGTCCCTTCTGCCGTCCGAAGCCCTTCGCCTCGGTGACGGTGATGCCCTGGAGACCCACTTCCTGAAGCGCTTCCTTCACCTCGTCCAGTTTGAAGGGCTTTATGATCGCTTCGATCTTTTTCATGCGCCTGATGGCCTCCGCTGGATAAAAACAGGGTTGCAACCCCGCTCCGCCCCACCTGAAAGCACGAACTGTGCCAAATACGGAACGCGGCGATGCGGGGGTCGAACAAGGCCGACAAGGAGAGCCGTGCCGCTCGTCGGTCAGAAGAAGGCTGAGTAGCACGCCCTACCGCCGCACAAAAGATGTGCAGGCTGATCAATCCATGTGCGCGAGTGGCCCGCTTGCCGATGCGCGACGGCGGGCTATCATCGCCGTGATGAGGCGCGACGACTGGACCGCGGACGAAATCCTGACGCCGGCCGAGATGGCGGCGACCGAGAGACGCCTGATCGAGGCGGGCGAGGTCGAAGGCTACGCGCTGATGCGCCGGGCCGGCGAGGCGGTGGCGGCCGAAATCACGTCGCGATACGTGGCGGCCACCGGCTACGACGTGCTCTGCGGCCCCGGGAACAATGGCGGTGACGGCTACGTCGTGGCCCGGCTCCTTGCCGAGGCCGGTTTGCAGGTCGCGACATATGCATCCGGACCGCCACGCGCGGGGACGGATGCCGAAAGGGAGCATGCCGATTGCGGGCTGGCGGCACGACCGCTCGAAACGTTCGCGCCGGGCGACGGACGCGTCGTCGTCGATGCGCTCTTCGGCGGCGGTTTCAGGGGGCAGCTGGACGGGGCCGCACGAGAGGCTGCCCGTCGCTGCAATGCCTCGGCTGCGGTCGTCGTGGCCATCGACATGCCGTCCGGCCTCGACGGGGCGACCGGTGTCGGCGATCCCGTCCTGAAGGCCGATCTCACCGTGACTTTCTTCCGGCCGCGGATCGGTCACGTGCTCTATCCGGGCCGGGCCTTGTGCGGGCAACTCGTCGTCGCCGACATCGGCATCCCGGACGCCGCGATCGAGCCACTCGGGCGAGCCGGCATCGCAGTGGCGAACCGCCCCGGCCTCTGGCGCCGTTTCCTTGTGCCGCCCGCCGTCGATGCGCACAAATATTCGCGCGGTCACTGCGTCACCTTCTCGGGCGGGCCCAGCGCCACGGGCGCGGCGCGGCTTGCAGCACAGGGCGCGGCGAGGATCGGGGCCGGGGCAGTGACGGTGATCGCGCCCGGCAGCGCGCTGCAGGCGAATGCGGCGCATCTCACCTCGATCATGATCGCCAGGGCGGACGACGCGTCAGACCTTGCGGCCTTCCTCGACCGGCGCCGGGTCGCGGCAGCCATCATCGGCCCGGGGTTCGGCGTTGGCGAGCGGCTGCGCGACTTCGTCAAGCTGCTGGCCGGTCGCGCAGACGTGGCGGGCGAGGGCGCGACGATGCGTCTGGTCATCGACGCCGATGCCATCACATCGTTCGCCGAAGAGCCGGAAGCCCTTTTCGCGGCGCTGTCGGCCCGGGACGCGGATGGCCCAGGCGCGGTGCTGACGCCGCACGAGGGAGAGTTCGGGCGGCTGTTTCCCGATCTTGCCGAAGAGCCCTCCAAGCTCGAGCGTGCGCGGCGGGCCGCCGACCGTTCGGGAGCGGTCGTCGTGTACAAGGGGCCGGACACGGTGATCGCGGCGCCCGGCGGGCGTGCCGCCATCAACCTGAACGGCACCAGCCTGCTTGCGACCGCAGGATCGGGCGACGTGCTTGCCGGCATGATCGGCGGTCTGCTGGCACAGCGCTGGCCGGCGTTCGAGGCCGCATGCGCTGCCGTCTGGATCCACGCAGAGGCGGCGCGCAACTTCGGGCCGGGCCTCATGGCGGAGGATCTTCCGGGCATGCTGCCGGCCGTCCTGCGCGAGATGTTCGCGCTAGACCATTGAATTCACGCGCTCCTGGAGCGCGATGGCGCCCTGCGGCGCCCTGAGCTTTCCCTCGTGGATGATGTAGACGAAGACGTCGCGCGGCCGTCGTTCGACCTTCGCCTTCGGATCGACGAGCGGCAGGTCGTCAGGTATGCCGCCGGCCGCCCAGAGATGGCAGCGCTCGGTCCACCGGCCGATCTCGGCCGGCGTATAGGCCGTCGGCTCGTCGTCCTTGCCCTTCTGGAGGCGGGCATAGACGAAGTCGGCAGTCACGTCTGCAATCTCGGGGTAGTCGTGGTGATGGGCGTAGCAGACGGCCGCACCGCGACGACGGGCCATGGCCACGAACTCGGGAACGGCGAAGGAGGCATGTCGGACCTCCAGCACGTGCCTCAGGGCGATGCCGCCGCACTCGGCCGGCAGAAGATCCAGGAACGCCTCGAAATCCGCAGGGTCGAACTTCTTCGTGTTGGCGAACTGCCACACGATCGGGCCCAGCTTGGGGCCGAGCTCCTCCAGTCCCTGCACGAAGAACCTGCCCATGGACTCGCCCGCTTCGGCCAACACCCTGCGGTTGGTGACGAAGCGGTTGCCCTTGATGGAGAAGACGAAATCGTCCGGTGTCTCCTCCGCCCACTTGGCGTAGGTTTCCGGCTTGAAGCCCGAATAGTAGGTGCCGTTGACCTCGATGGTGCTGACCTGTCGCGAGGCGAAGTGGAGCTGGCGCTTCCTGGCCAGGTCGGACGGATAGAAGGTCCCCTCCCACGGCTCGAAGGTCCAGCCTCCCATACCGCAGCGGATCGTTCCGGAGGTGGTCATCGGCTCTCAACCTTGCGCAAAGAAAACCTTAAGCGGGCGGGGGGTAGTGTCTAGCCGGGTTCGGGATACGACACCATGGCCGTGACGATCTACTATGACGGCGATTGTCCGTTCTGCACGAATTACGTTTCCTATCTTCGCCTGAAGGAGGCGGCGGGTACGCCGGCGCTTGTCGACGTGCGCCAGGACGACCAGGCGCGACGGGCGCTCGAGGCGCAGGGCTACGATCTCGACCAGGGCATGGTCGCGGAGATCGGCGGCGTCCGCTACTGGGGCAAGGACGCGCTCAACGCACTGGCGCTGCTGACCGGTCGGTCGGGGGCGTTCAACCGGCTGAGCGCGGCGCTCTTCTCCTCGCCGGGCATCGCGCGCCTCGCATACCCGCTGCTGCGGGCGGGCCGCAACCTGACGCTGGACCTCATGGGCCGCCGGCCGCTCGGCGCATCCGATGCGGGAGCGGAAGCGAAGTTCGCGCTCTTCTCGCTGTTCTTCGGGCTGTTCAACGTCTTCCACGCGATCACCTACAGCTTCCGATACGGGCGCTTCCCGCCGAGCATCGACATGGTGCTGCTCTTCGTCGGCGGGATGCTGCTGTTCCTGCGGCCGGGATCGCGGCGCATCTTCCTGGCCGTGATCGCGATATCCTTCGCCAGCGCATGGGTGCAGGCGCCGATCGAATCCAATCACACGCTGCTGAGGAACTTCGTGCTGGTCGGCTTCGCCGCGGTCTACGCGATCCACCTGCTGAGGGGATCGGGGTGGTCGAGGACGGTCGTGGACTTCTCCGCCGTCGCCGGCAGCGGCCTGCTGGTGATGTATTTCTTCGGGATATTCCACAAGATCAATTCGGGCTTCCTGGACCCCGCGACGAGCTGCGCCGTCACGCTGTGGCAGCGCATGCCGTTCCCGCTCGACCGGCTCAGCTTCGAATGGATGGACCACGTCGCGATCTATTCGACCTTCGTCGTCGAGGGCGCGATCCTTCTCTCGCTGCTCTTCGCGCGCACGCGGCACCTGGGCATCGCAGCCGGTATCACGTTCCACCTGCTGCTCGCACTGTCGAGCTATTCCATGTACCTGCCGTTCACGACGCTCTCGATCGCGCTGCACGTGACGTTCCTGTCGCCGGCCGCAGCGCTCGCCGTGATGGGCTCGCCGATCATGGCGGCGTTCCAGGAGCGGCTGCGCCAGCCTATCTGGCGCGCGATCGGCGCGGCGTGGCTGGCGATGGTGATCACGGCGGCGATGGTGTCGAACTATTCGCTCGCCACGATGCTCGCCTCGCTCTTCGTGCTGCCGCTCTGCGTGGCGATCGTCGCCTACGGAGCGGAGCCGGGCGAGGGCAGGGACCGGATCGGCGTCGGGCCGGTCGGCCGCGTCGGGGCCGGGGTGCTCGGCACGCTGCTCTTCGTGGCCTGCATGCTGCCCTATAGCGGGCTGAAGAACGGCCAGTCGATGAACATGTTCGCCAATCTGCGCGTGGAGGGCGGCGTGTCGAACCACCTCGTCTTCCGCGAGCCGCCGCGCCTCTTCGGCTATCTCGACAAGGTGGTGGAGGTGACGGAGGCTTCGGGCTCGCCGACGCTGGCGCGCTACGCCGGCAGCGAGCGGGGCCTCGTCTGGTACGATCTGCTGCGGCGGCTGAAGGCGGAGCCCGGCGCGGTCGTGTCCTACCGCATGGACGGGGTCGAGTTCGCCGACCAGTCGGCCACGACGCTGGCGCGCGAGATCGACCGGACGCTGCACTCCGACGCCGTCAACAAGTTCCTGACCTTCCGGCCCGTGCATATCGTCATGCCGCCGAAGTGCATCTGAGGCGGGCCTCCCTCCTCGTGATCGCCGTTGCCTGATCAGGACGTGTCGGGGCGCTCCAGCGCCCAGAAGGCGAGGCCGTGCGTGTCGTCGAGCAGGCCGTGGACCTCGTGCGAGGGTTCGCGCGGCGCGCCCGGCGGGCGGCCCGAACGCAGGGGCGCCGCCCTGAAGCGACGACCCCGGGCGAGTGCTGCGTGGCGGCGCGCACGCCAGCGCGCAAATCGCAGGGCAGCGGCGGGCAAATCCTCCAGCGCGGCGGACAGCGCGCCAAGGCGCAGGGCGAGACGACCGGCATCGACGGCGTCGAAGGGCGAGCGCGGCCGCCGCAAATGCGGCGAGGGCGGCATGGCGCCGGGCAGGAGAATGCGCGGCACGAAGCGGCCGGGCGCCAGTTTCGTCCGGCCACGCCTGAGCGGATCGACGATGGGCAGCGCAAGGCGCGCAAGCGGAGGACGAGCCGGCGCCCCGGGGCACCGGACGCCACGCGGCAGGAGGATGCCGGTGCCGCCCGGCCGCCTCAGCCACGCCGAGCGGCCCGCCGGCGCGGCCTGCGGGCGCGGTGCCGGCGGCGGCACGGTCAGCCCGCGCGCAGCCGCGATCACCAGGCGCCGCGCGGCCGCCTCGGCCGGGCGCAGCAGGCGCAGCACGGCGCGGTGCAGATGGCGGGGGAGGGTCCTTCGAGGCTCGCCTTCGGCTCGCACCTCAGGATGAGGACGTCCGGCAAACCCTGCCATGGCGACGAGCGCGGCCAGCACGCGCGCGAGCGCCGCCCTGTTCCTCTCGATCGCCGCGTTCCAGTCCATCTCCGCCTCCGGCCCGTCCGATCGGGCGGTGCGATTATGCGACAGGGTCTCAGGGGCGTGGATATGGGGCGTGTCGAGGGGTCACTGCACGGGCAGCCCGCGCCGTGCCGCCTCGTCGCGCGAAAGCGGGTCGCCGACATTGAAGGCGAAGGAGCGCACGACGGTCGCCTGCGGATCGACCTGGCATTCGAAGCTCAGGTTGCGCCACTCGCCGCCGGCACGGAAAGCGCCGCGCATGACCCGCAGCACGGTGCCTTCGTCCAGCCGGTAGGACGGCAGGATGTCCGGGGCGTAGGCGCTGACGAGGAGCTGGAGGCGCAGTTCGCTGGCGCAGAGCCGGCCGGCGCGGATGCCGCGCGGGATGTTCGCCATCGCCGTCGTCGCGGTCGCGCCGCCCGTGGCGGAACGCGAGAACAGAGTGCGCGCTTCCCGCAGCTCGGGTTCGGGTACGGTGGCGGTTTGGCTCGTGGCCGTCGGGTCTGTGGTCGTCGGGCTTGCGGCCGGTAGCTCGGCCTTGTCCGGCGCAGCGACGATGCTTGCGACCAGCGCATCCGTGGCGGCCCCGTCCTCTTCGCCGGTCGCCTGCTCGCCGCCTTCGGCGGTCTCGGCTTCGGCGGCCTCGGCTTCGGCGATAGCTTCTGGTTGGTCCTGGTCCGCGACATCGGGCGCGTCTTCGGCCGCCTGGTCGTCCGGCGGGGCCAAGGGTGCGGGAGGGTCGGGAGGGTCCTCGGCGCCGGCGCCGGAGAGCGACTCGCGCGGGCCGGCATCCGTCTCGCCGAAGCGCATGACTGGATCGAGGGCGGGAAGCGATGCTGCCGCCGCCTGTTCGCCGGCCGGGGGCGGTTGCGACCCGGCGGGGGGCGGCGGCGCTTCGGCCTGCGCGGGCGGCGCGGGGGGCTCGGGCGGCGGGGCAGCCTCGGCCGGTTCAGGCGCCGCGGGCGGTTCTTCAGCGGGGGCGGCTTCGGCCGGTTCGGGCGGCGGCTCCAGCGTCACCGCGATGGCTTCTTCTTCCGGCTCGTGCTCCGGCAGGGTGGGCAGGCCGAATATGACGAGGGCGGCGACCAGCACGTGCACGGCGGCCGAGGCCGGCAGGCCCCATCCGCGACGCTTGATCCCGATCTCGCCATCCATGGGCGGTTAATTGGGCCATCGCGGTCGCGCTGGCAAGGCGCGGCGGGCGAGCGCCGGCCTGCCGGCCATGCCCCGGGGCGCGCGCATTCTCAGGCCGAGAAAGCGACCGTCACGCCGCGCTGGCGGAAATAGGCCTGCATCATCTTGCGGCCGGCGCGGTTGTTCTGGGCGAGCCTGGCGGGGTCGAACACGGCCTCCTTGAGGCCTTCGCGCTTCATCGCCGCCTTGAGCGCGGCGATGTGGGCGTCGAGGTCGGCATTGTCGGCATGGAGCGATTCATAGATGGCGTCGGTCGCCTCCGTCACGGTCGGTTCGCTCATGCGCAGGCTCCTTCTTGCGATTGTCGGGCGGGCAGTAGCACGGGTGGGGCAGGGAGCGGAATGGGGGCCGGAAACGATCCGCCCTTTTGCGACGGAGGTGGTCCCCATTCTTGGGACGGTGGTATCCCCCCTCTTGCAAAATCTGACACCTGGCTGCGCCAGGACGTCGATTTTGCTTTCTCCCCCGCAAGGGGGGAGATAACGCCCCCTATCTCCCCCCTTGCGGGGGAGAAAGCGAATTGTTGGACCCGGCTGCGCCGGGGCCTTACAATTCGCAAGAGGGGGGATCGATGCATGCGCTACCAGCCGCCCAAGAGCCATCGCGCCCATGCGCGGGACATGCGCAAGGACGCAACCCGGGCGGAAAACCTGCTCTGGCAGGCGCTGCGCCGGAACCAGCTCGAAGGCCTGGGCTTCCGCAGGCAGTATCCGCTCGACGGCTACATCCTCGATTTCGTCTGCTTCCGTCCGAAACTGATCGTCGAGGTCGACGGCGCGCAGCACGCGGAGCCGGATCGGGACGTTCGGCGGGACGCGCATTTCCGGGACAGCGGATTCGTCGTGCTGCGGTTCTGGAACGACGATGTCATCCGCAATATCGACGGGGTGTGCCGGGAGATACTGGCGGCGGCGGGGGGGACTGATCCCCAATTGCGACCGGAATGATCCCCCCTCTTGCAAGGGGGAGATAGGCGCGGGCTGGAATGATCCCCCTCTTGCGATTTCTGACGCTTGTCTCGCCGGACGGCGCTGCGCGCCTGCTCGCCAAGACGTCGAAATCGCTTTCTCCCCCGCAAGGGGGGGAGATAGGGGGGTTTCTCCCCCGCAAGGGGGGAGATAGCGGGCGCGCTACTCCGCCGCTTCGCGCTTGCGGCCGCCGGGGCGGCGTTCGAGCAGCTCCTTCAGGAACCGGCCGGTGTAGGAGCGGGGTTCGGCGACGACGTCCTCGGGCGTTCCGGCCGCGACGAGCTCGCCGCCGCCGTCGCCGCCTTCGGGACCGAGGTCGAGGATCCAGTCCGCCGTCTTGATGACTTCGAGGTTGTGCTCGATGACGACGACCGTGTTGCCCTGGTCGACGAGCTCGTGGAGGACCTCGAGCAGCTTGGCGACGTCGTGGAAGTGGAGGCCGGTGGTCGGCTCGTCGAGGATGTAGAGCGTCTTGCCGGTGGCCTTGCGGGAAAGCTCCTTTGCGAGCTTGATGCGCTGGGCCTCGCCGCCCGACAGCGTGGTCGCCTGCTGGCCGACATGGATGTAGCCGAGGCCGACCTTCTTGAGCGTCTCCATCTTGTCGCGCACGGCGGGAACGGCGGCGAAGAAGTCGGCCGCCTCCTCCACCGTCATGTCGAGCACGTCGGCGATGGACTTGCCCTTGAAGGTGACGTCGAGCGTCTCGCGGTTGTAGCGCTTGCCGTGGCAGACGTCGCAGGTGACGTAGACGTCGGGCAGGAAGTGCATCTCGATCTTGATGACGCCGTCGCCCTGGCAGGCCTCGCACCGCCCGCCCTTGACGTTGAAGGAAAAGCGGCCGGGCTGGTAGCCGCGCGCCTTGGCCTCGGGCAGGCCGGCGAACCAGTCGCGGATGGGCGTGAAGGCGCCGGTGTAGGTGGCGGGGTTGGAGCGCGGCGTGCGGCCGATCGGCGACTGGTCGATGTCGATGACCTTGTCGAGGAACTCCAGCCCCTCGATGCGCTCGTGCGGGGCGGCATTCTCGCGCGCGCCCATGATGCGGCGCGAGGCGGCCTTGAACAGCGTCTCGATGAGGAAGGTGGACTTGCCGCCACCCGACACGCCGGTGACGGCGGTGAAGGTCGACAGCGGGATCTCGGCGGTGACGTCCTTGAGATTGTTGCCGCGCGCGCCGACGACCCGGATGCGGCGGTTCTTCTTCAGGGGGCGGCGCTCGGCGGGAAGCCGCACCTCCAGCTCGCCCGAAAGGTACTTTCCGGTGAGCGAGCGCGGATTGGCCATGATGTCGGCCGGCGTGCCGTGGGCGACGACGCGGCCGCCATGGATGCCGGCGGCGGGGCCGATGTCGACGACATGGTCGGCGGTGAGGATGGCGTCCTCGTCATGCTCGACGACGATGACGGTGTTGCCGAGGTCGCGCAGGTGCTTGAGCGTGTCGAGCAGGCGCGCATTGTCGCGCTGGTGGAGGCCGATGGAGGGCTCGTCGAGCACGTAGAGCACGCCGGTGAGGCCGGAGCCGATCTGCGAGGCGAGGCGGATGCGCTGGCTCTCGCCGCCCGACAGCGTGCCGGAATTGCGCGACAGCGTCAGGTAGTCGAGGCCGACATCGTTGAGGAAGGTCAGGCGCTCGCGGATCTCCTTGAGGATGCGGAAGGCGATCTCGTTCTGCTTGGCGTTGAGCTGTTCCGGCAGCGCCTCGAACCACGCGCCCGCCTTGCGGATCGACATCTGCGAGACCTGGCCGATATGGCAGCCGCCGACCTTGACGGCCAGCGCCTCGGGCTTGAGGCGGTAGCCGTTGCAGGCGGGGCAGGGGGTGGCCGACATGAAGCGCTCGATCTCCTCGCGCGACCAGGCGGAATCGGTCTCCTTCCAGCGGCGCTCGAGATTGGGGATGACGCCCTCGAAGCTCCTGGTGGTGTTGTAGGAGCGGAGCCCGTCGTCGTAGCGGAAGGTCACCTGGCGCTCGCCGGTGCCGTGGAGGATGGCGTCGCGCCCCGCCTGCGGCAGCGCCGACCATCTGTCCGTGACCTTGAAGCCGTATTCGCGCCCCAGCGCCTCGAGCGTCTGGAGATAGTAGGGCGAGGTGGAGCGCGCCCAGGGCGCGACGGCGCCGGACCGCAGGGTCAGGTTCTCGTCGGGGATGATGAGTTCGGGGTCGATGGCGCGCTGCGAGCCGAGACCGTCGCAGGCCGGACAGGCGCCGAAGGGATTGTTGAACGAAAACAGGCGCGGCTCGATCTCGGGGATGGTGAAGCCGGAGACCGGGCAGGCGAACTTTTCCGAAAAGAGCAGCCGCTCGTGCGTGTCGTTGAGGCTCTTGTTGGCGGAGCCGCCTTCCGACGTCTCCTCCGGGGGAAGCGGCCGGTCGGCGAATTCGGCCACGGCGAGCCCGTCGGCCAGGCGCAGCGCGGTCTCCAGCGAATCGGCCAGCCGCGCGGCGATGTCGTCGCGCACGACGAGGCGGTCGACGACGACGTCGATGTCGTGCTTGAACTTCTTGTCGAGCGCCGGCGCCTCGGCGATCTCGTAGAAGGCGCCGTCGATCTTGACGCGCTGGAAACCCTTCTTCTGGAGCTCGGCCAGTTCCTTGCGGTACTCGCCCTTGCGGCCGCGCACGATGGGCGCGGTGATGTAGAGGCGGGTGCCTTCCTCCAGCGCCAGAACGCGGTCGACCATCTGCGACACGGTCTGGCTCTCGATCGGCAGGCCGGTGGCCGGCGAATAGGGAACGCCGACGCGCGCGAAGAGCAGGCGCATGTAGTCGTAGATCTCGGTGACGGTGCCTACGGTCGATCGCGGGTTCTTCGACGTCGTCTTCTGCTCGATGGAGATGGCGGGCGACAGGCCGTCGATCTGGTCGACGTCAGGCTTCTGCATCATCTCCAGGAACTGGCGCGCATAGGCCGACAGGCTCTCGACATAGCGCCGCTGGCCCTCGGCGTAGATCGTGTCGAAGGCGAGCGAGGATTTTCCCGAGCCCGACAGGCCGGTCATCACGGTGAGGCTGTCACGCGGAATGTCGAGGTCGACATTCTTGAGATTGTGCTCGCGCGCACCGCGTATCGAAATGAACTTGTGATCGGCCATGGGAGTTCCCGGAGGCGCCATGAGGATGTGTTCGAGGGGACGCTCGCCGCGTCGGGCCAGAGCTCGTGCTCCCATGCGCCGGCCGCATTCGCAATGTAGGTGCTGATTAGCAGATGTCGAGGGGAGAACGCAACGGAAACAAACCGCTCCTGACAGCGCGGTGTCAGGAGGCGGGGCCGATCACGATTTCGCCCGGCGGCCCGAAATGCGTTGACAGGCAGGGGGCAGGGGTCCACGCTTCCATGGTTCCCGGAAGGCAGTGCGCCCGTATCGAAGGCGAGGCCTGCGAGGCGCCGCAGGCGCCGGAGCGACCCAAACGGGAGACAGGACCGAAACGGACAGAGGAGGGAGGCATGACTCCACCGGACAGTCCCAGCAGGCTCCATCGAAGCATGGAGCCACGGCAGGCGTAGATGCCTGGCTTCGATCGCCGAGGCTGATAGCAGCCGGCAAATCGCGACCCGCCGTCCCCACCACAATCAGAGACTGCAGTCGGACCGTCGGCTGAATGCCGCGTGGCGTCCGAAACAGGACCGGAAATCGATTTCCGGCCGGGAGTCCAACGACTCACCAAGGCCCCGACAGCCATCGCGTCATGGCTTCGGGGCCGTTGCTTTTTTCCGGCACGGGACGAGGCGGCAGGACGGTTCGTGACGCACGCGCCGTCGACGACGACCGCGCGCCGTCATTCCCGATTACGTGCCGCGAGCCCTGTTCGTTCGCGCGCCGCGCCCTTCGATCGTCCGGCGAGGCATGGATTCCCGACACGCTCCGCTCGTGCCT
>VFQR01000937.1_pt1 | contig 27598 bp, 24 predicted proteins | sample 3512321 | NCBI WGS metagenome assembly VFQR01 (sample SAMN10412374, study PRJNA504923) | tailings metagenome | isolation source: Relicate 3 Philex TSF1 revegetated site | place: Philippines: Tuba, Benguet | collected 2017-08-29 | reverse complement strand
CGCTGGCCCAGCCTGCGGCCGATCGAACTCTTGCCGGAACCGGGCATGCCCACGAGCACGATGGAACGCTCGGCGAGGCGCCTGCGGAACGTCTCGGACTGCGGGTGCAGCGCTATCGGCGGCGGTGAGGCCATGTTCATCTTCCTGTGGCATCAGATATGGCGGTTCTGTTTCGGCCTGTAAAATGCCGCCGCCAGTGCGGCGCACGATTCGGAAAGTGCGGTAAATGCCCAAGCTGCTTCGTCTGTTTTCGCCGGTCTTGCGCGGCGGCTGCGCCGTGTTCCGGCGATGCGATGCAGTCCGGCCGCGGGGATGTTTCGGATCATGAGCGCGAAGCCCGCCATGGGAAGCTTGCGCGATCTCTTTCTCGATATGATCGCGACCGAGCGCAACGCGAGCAAGAACACGCTCGATGCCTATCGCCGCGATCTCGACGATTATGCGGCGTTTCTCGCGGAGCGAAAAAGCGATTTCGCGAAAGCCGATACGCAAACTATCCGAAATTATCTGGCGGCGCTCGCGAAGCGCGAACTGGCGGCCGCTTCCGTGGCGCGAAAGTTGTCCGCGATCCGGCAGCTGCACCGCTTTCTCTACACCGAAGCAAAACGCGCCGACGATCCTTCCGCGGTGCTCGAAGGTCCGCGGCGCGGGCGCCCGCTGCCGAAGGTCATGACGGTCGACGAAGTCACTCTTTTGCTGGCAGCGGCTCACGAGCAGGCAGCGCAGGAAGGCGACACGAAGGACGCAAAAGCGCGCCGCTTGCGCGCGTTGCGGCTCGCGGCTCTCCTTGAACTTCTCTATGCATCGGGCCTTCGCATTTCCGAGCTCATTTCGCTGCCGGCTTCGGCGGCCCGGACGAAGAACGATGCGATCATCGTGCGCGGCAAAGGCAACAAGGAACGGCTCGTGCCGATCGGCGATGCCGCGAAGCGCGCAATGAGAGCGTATCTCGAAGCTTGTGGCGATGCCGGAAAGGCATCAGGACAGCGCTGGCTGTTTCCTTCGTTCGGAGAAAGCGGACATGTGACCCGGCAACACGTCGCCCGCGAACTGAAACTGCTCGCGGCGGGCGCCGGAATCGCGCCCGCGAAGATCAGCCCACATGTTTTGCGGCATGCTTTCGCGAGCCACCTGCTCGCCAACGGTGCGGATTTGCGGGTCGTGCAGGCGCTTCTGGGGCATGCCGACATCTCCACCACGCAGATTTACACCCATGTTCTGGACGAACGCCTCAAGAACATGGTCCGGGATCTTCACCCTCTGGCAGAGAAATAACCGTCATTCCGCTACGTCGCTTGACTTGATGGGGGTCGGCATGCAGCTTCCGCCCGTTTTACGAGGCGCGAGGCCTCGAAGCCTTGAGCCGTGATGCGCACTTATCTCGATTTCGAAAAACCGATCGCCGAACTCGAAGCCAAGATCGAGGAATTCCGCGCGCTTGCCGCTTCCGGCGAAGCGGTCGCGATCGCGGAAGACGTCGCCCGTCTGGAGGCGAAGTCGGAACTGGCACTTTCCGAAATCTACGAGAATCTGACGCCCTGGCAGAAGACGCAGGTCGCGCGCCATCCGCAGCGGCCGCATTTCTCCGACTACATCGCCAAGATGTTCGAGGAATTCACCCCGCTCGCGGGCGACCGCAAGTTCGGCGATGACCATGCGATCATCGGCGGCTTCGCCCGCTTCGCGGGGCAAAGCGTTTGCGTAATCGGGCACGAGAAGGGCTCGACCACCGAGGCGCGCATTCATCACAACTTCGGCATGGCGCGGCCGGAAGGCTATCGCAAAGCCGTGCGGCTCATGGAATTGGCGGACCGTTTCGAGGTTCCGGTGGTGACGCTGGTCGATACCGCGGGCGCCTATCCGGGCATCGATGCCGAGGAACGCGGGCAGGCGGAAGCGATTGCGCGTTCCACCGATGCTGGCCTCGCGCTCGGGGTGCCGAACGTCTCGGTGATCATCGGCGAGGGCGGCTCGGGCGGCGCCATTGCGATTGCGACGGCGAACAAGGTCCTGATGCTCGAACACTCGATCTACAGCGTGATTTCGCCGGAGGGCGCCGCCTCGATCCTGTGGCGGGATACCACCAAGGCGCAGGACGCGGCCACGAACATGAAGATCACCGCGCAGGACCTGCTCCGGTTCGGGGTCGTCGACGAGATCATCGCCGAGCCGGCCGGCGGCGCACATCGCCACCCCGACGCCACGATTTCGGCAACAGGTAAGGCTATCCAGACTGCTTTGGCGGGGTTCAATGGACTTTCGCGTGAGCAAATCAGGAAACACCGGGCCGAGAAGTTTTTGGCGATCGGCCGGAATCTCTGATTTTTCAATAGCTTATGCGTGGGCGCATTCGGCCTCTGCGGGAACCGCGGTTGCGGTAACGTACCGTCAAGGGTAACGCATTACGCAATGGCGAAGAGCAGTTTTACGCGCATTCTCGGGAGTTTTTCGGTGCGCTTTCGTCCTGGTGCAGGAGTCCGGTTCGCGGCGGCAACGGCCGTCTGCGCGCTCGTGCTTGCCGGGTGCAGCGCCGAGAACTTCGCCTTCGGCCCGGACAGCAACAAAAAGCACCTGCGCCCGATCGCGCCGCAGACGATGGCGCTGATGCAGGAAAAAGGGATGACGAAAGAGTCGCCCATCCTGCTCCGCATCTACAAGGAAGAATCCGAGCTCGAGATCTGGAAGAAGACGACCGCCGGCAATTACGAGTTGCTCAAGAAGTTTCCGATCTGCAAGTGGTCCGGAGAACTCGGCCCAAAGGTGAAGACGGGCGACCGGCAGGCGCCGGAAGGTTTCTACTTCATCCGCCCCGAGCAGATGAATCCGCATTCCAGCTATCACCTGGCCTTCAATCTCGGCTTCCCGAACGATTTCGATCGTGCGCATGGCCGCACCGGCGCGCACCTGATGGTCCATGGCGACTGCTCGTCTTCGGGTTGCTACGCCATGACCGACGAACAGATCTCGGAAATCTTCGCGCTCGCCCGCGAAGCGTTCGACGGCGGGCAGCTCGCATTCCAGGTGCAGGCCTTTCCGTTCCGGATGACCGCCGCGAACCTCGCGCGTCACCGCAACAATCCGAACGTGCCGTTCTGGCGCATGCTGAAAGAAGGCTCGGACCATTTCGAAGTGACGCGGCAGGAGCCGAAGATCGACGTTTGCGCCAAGCGCTACATCTTCAATGCGGTGCCGAACGATCCTATGAAACCGTTCGACCCGGCGAAAGTCTGCCCGGCCTATCACCTGCAGCCTGAAATCGCGCAACTGATCCAGAACCGTCACAGCAACGAAGGCAACGACATCACGGCGCTTCTGATGCGCAACATGCCGGCCGCGCCGGTTCGCTACCGAAACGACGGCGGCAGCAACCCGGCATTTGTGGGCCGTGTGCCGCCGAGTTCGGTGCAGCAACAGCAGGCGGCGGACGAGGATGACGAAGACGACACGCCGCGTCGCGCGCCGGTCGTGAAGAAGCAGCAGAAGGCGCCGGCCAAGCAGGTGAAGAAGCAGGCGCCGCAACAGCAGCAGGTTCAGCCGCAACGGCAGCCGCCGGCCATGAGCAGCTTCCAGCAACGCCCCGAGGACAGCGATCGCGTCAATTCGTTCACGCGATAAGGCGCCGGAGCCGGACAAATAAAAAGCGCCGTACTCTCGTGCGGCGCTTTTTTTATTGCCGATTGCCTGCGGCGTTACGCGAAGCGGCCGTGGCAGTTCTTGTACTTCTTCCCGGAGCCGCAAGGGCAGGGCTCGTTGCGGCCGACCTTGCCCCAGTCGTTCGGGTTCTGGGAGGTGCGGTCGCCTTTCGGCGGCGTGCCCGTGGTGAGACGCGGCTGTGCCATTTCGTTGTCGCCGGTATCGGGATTGATGTGGCTCGCCTGCATTTCCGGAAGCTGCTGCTCCGGCGGCCGCTCCATGATCTCGATGTTGAGGAGTTGCGCCGATACGCCCTGACGGAGGCGTCCGAGCAGCGCTTCGAAGAGCGAGAACGCTTCGGACTTGTACTCGTTCAGCGGATCGCGCTGCGCGAAGCCGCGCAGGCCGATTACCTGCCGCAGGTGTTCGAGCATGACCAGATGCTCGCGCCAGAGATGGTCGAGCGTCTGCATCAGTACGGATTTTTCCACGTAGCGCATCAGCTCGGCGCCGTACTTGGCGACCTTGCCGGCCATGACTTCGTCGGCGGCGCGAACGATGCGCTCCTTCACCTCGTCGTCGGCAATGCCTTCTTCCTTGGCCCAATCCTGAATCGGAAGCTTCAGCCCCAGGCCTTCGGCGACTTCGCGCTCGAGGCCCTCGATGTCCCACTGTTCAGCATAGGCATTCGGCGGGATGTGGCGCGTGACCATTTCCTCGATCACGGCATGCCGCATGTCGGCGATGGTCTCGGAGACGTCTTCCTCGCGCATCAGGTCGATGCGCTGCTCGAAGATTACCTTGCGCTGGTCGTTCGAGACGTCGTCGTACTTGAGAAGGTTCTTGCGGATGTCGAAGTTGCGCGCTTCGACCTTCTGCTGCGCCTTTTCGAGCGCCTTGTTGATCCACGGATGGACGATGGCTTCGCCTTCCTGGAGGCCGAGCTTGGTCAGCATGCCGCCGAGGTTGCTCGAGCCGAAGATGCGCATGAGGTCGTCTTCGAGCGACAGGTAGAATTTCGAGCGGCCGGGGTCGCCCTGACGGCCGGAGCGGCCGCGAAGCTGGTTGTCGATGCGGCGGCTCTCATGCCGCTCGGTGCCGATCACGTAGAGGCCGCCTGCGCCGAGCGCGATCTGCTTCAGGCGCGCGATCTCGTCGCGAATTTTCTGTTCGGCCTGCGTGCGCTTCTCGCCCGGCTGCATGTCGCCGAGTTCCTGCCTGATGCGCATGTCGGCGTTGCCGCCGAGCTGAATGTCGGTGCCGCGGCCGGCCATGTTGGTGGCGATGGTCACCGCGCCGGGGATGCCGGCCTGCGCAATGATCGCCGATTCCTGTTCGTGGTGCCGCGCGTTCAGCACCGCGAAGACCTTTTCCTGCGAGGATTTCTGGTCGCCGTCATAAAGCGGACGGAAGGCGTCGGCGTCGTCGAAATTCTTCTGCTTGAAGCCCTTGGCTTTCAGCGCGGCGGCAAGCTGCTCCGACTTCTCGATCGAGGTGGTGCCGACCAGGATCGGCTGCCCGCGCGTCTTGCAGTCGTCGATGGTTTCGATGATCGCCTTATATTTCTCGTCCGCGGTCCGGTAGACCTCGTCGTGCTCGTCGACGCGCGAGACCGGAATGTTGGTCGGCACTTCGACCACTTCGAGCTTGTAGATGTCCTGGAATTCGTCGGCTTCGGTGGAAGCGGTGCCGGTCATGCCGGCGAGCTTTTTGTAAAGGCGGAAATAGTTCTGGAACGTGATCGAGGCGAGCGTCTGGTTTTCGGGCTGGATCGCGACCTTTTCTTTCGCTTCCAGCGCCTGATGCAGGCCTTCCGAATAGCGGCGGCCCGGCATCATGCGGCCGGTGAATTCGTCGATGATGACGACTTCGCCGTCTTTCACGATGTAGTCCTTGTCGCGCGTGAACAGGCGGTGGGCGCGCAGGCCCTGGTTCACATGATGCACGATCGAGACGTTCTCGATATCGTAGAGCGAGTCGGCCTTCAACAGCTTCGCATCGCGCAGCATCTGTTCCATGCGCTCCATGCCGGACTCGGCGAGCGTTACGGTGCGCTGCTTTTCGTCCAGCTCGTAGTCTTCCGGCGCGAGCTTCGGAATGTAGCTGTCGATGGTGTTGTAGAATTCGGAGCGGTCGTCGAGCGGACCGGAGATGATGAGCGGCGTGCGCGCTTCGTCGACGAGGATCGAGTCGACTTCGTCGACGATCGCATAGAAGTGTTCGCGCTGGACCATCTGCGGAAGCTCGTACTTCATGTTGTCGCGCAGATAGTCGAAGCCGAGTTCGTTGTTGGTGCCGTAGGTCACGTCGCAGGCGTAAGCCGCCTTGCGCTGTTCGTCGTCGAGACCGTGCACGATCACGCCGACCGTGAGGCCGAGGAACTTGTAGACCTGGCCCATCCATTCGGAGTCGCGAGTTGCGAGATAGTCGTTCACCGTCACGACATGCACGCCCTTGCCGGCGAGTGCGTTCAGATAAACGGGAAGCGTCGCGACCAGCGTCTTGCCTTCGCCGGTTTTCATTTCGGCGATGGCGCCTTCGTGCAGCACCATGCCGCCGATCAGCTGCACGTCGAAATGGCGCTGGCCGAGCGTGCGCTTGGCGGCCTCGCGCACGGTCGCGAAGGCCGGCACCAGCAAGTCGTCGAGCGGGGTGCCTTCGGCGACCTGCTTCCGGAATTCTTCCGTGCGTGCACGCAACTGTTCGTCGGTGAGTTTTTTGACCTCTTCTTCGAGCGCGTTGATCGCGTTCACCCGGGGCTGGTAGCCCTTGACGCGCCTGTCGTTGGAGGAACCGAAGAACTTGCTGGCGAGCGAGCCGATCATCGAGAAAGCATCCTTGGTGGGTTCGCGCGGGCGGCTTGCGGGCCACGGGGCACGAGCGGTTTCTTGCACTACCGCCGGTATTTTCGGTTGGGCACGATCTTATCCGGAAGCGGGTTTTCGCCATCCGGGATCATGCTCCGGATCACGATGCCGCGAGGCTTTTTCATGATCAGAAGGGATTGCCGGAGAAATATGAACGGGTCCCGGCATTGTCAATTGGAAGGGGCGGTCGCAGGAGGGCTAAAGCCTTGCCAGAGCACCGCACTTCCGTCACTTTCCGCCCGCCTTAGTTCGAAAAAGGGCGCTTTCATTCTTCCTCCGACGGCCCTTTAACGAAGTAACCCGAAATTCGATCCCGGTCCGGCCGGCCATACAGGCAGCCGCCGCTTTTTGAGGATTCCGATGAAACGCAGCCTTTCGCTATTCCCGCTCGCGCTTGCGCTCATTCTGGGCGTTACGCTGACGATCGGTGCGCCGCTACCCGCAGGCGCGCAGAAGAAGGACGATCCGGTCGTCGCCCGTGTAAACGGCGTGGAAATTCGCCAGAGCGATCTCGACATCGCGGAAGCGGATGTGGGCCCCAGCCTTCAGGTGCAGGAGCCGGCCGCCCGCAAAGAGGCGCTGCTCGCGTACATGATCGATCTGACCGCGCTCGCGCAGGCGGCCGCCAGCAAGAAGCTGGATGCGGCGCCGGACTTCGCGCAGCGTATGGCTTACGCAAAGAACAAGGTGCTGATGGAAGCCTTGCTGGGTGATCTCGCGAAGAGCGCCGCGACCGAAGCGGAAATGAAGAAGCTCTACGAAGAGTCGGTCGCCAAAACGAAGCCGGAAGAAGAAGTCCGCGCCCGCCACATTCTCGTCAAGACCGAGAAGGAGGCGCAGGACGTGATCGCCAAGCTTAAGGGCGGCGCCGACTTCGAGAAACTCGCCCGCGAAATTTCGACCGATCCGTCGGCCAAGACCAATGGCGGCGATCTCGAATACTTCACCAAGGGCCAGATGGTCGCCGAGTTCTCGGATGCCGCGTTCAAGCTGAACAAGGGCCAGGTCTCGCAGCCCGTGAAGACGCAGTTCGGCTGGCACGTGATCAAGGTCGAGGACAAGCGCATGAAGCCGGTCCCGAAATTCGAGGACGTGAAGGAACAGGTGCAGGCGTTCGTGGTGCGCAAGGCGCAGGCCGAAGTCGTCATGAAGGTCCGGTCCGAAGCCAAGATCGAGAACCTGCTCAAGAAGGACGCGCCGCCGCCGGCGGCGAAGACCGAACCGAAGAAGAAGTAATTCTTCCGTCTTGAAACGCTTGTATGGCCGGGGCAAACCACCCCGGCCATAATGCTGACAGGGACTGCGAAAGAGGACGAGGATGAGCACGACCGTATCGCCGCTGGCACCCAAGGAATTCATCGACCCGCCCGCGATCGAGGGCGTCCGTCTCGCCACCGGGTCGGCGGGCATCAAATACAAGGGCCGCACCGACGTTCTCCTCGCCGTCTTCGATAAAGGCACGCAGGTTGCGGGTGTGTTCACGAAGTCGAAATGCCCCTCGGCGCCGGTCGAGTGGTGTAGGAAGCAGGTGAAGCGCGGTGCAGCCACCGGCCTCGTGGTCAATTCCGGAAACGCGAATGCCTTCACCGGCAAGAACGGCAAGGACCAGGTGCGCTTCACGACCGAACTCGCCGCCAAGGCGATCGGCTGCAAGGCGTCGGACGTCTTCATCGCTTCGACCGGCGTCATCGGCGAGCCGCTCGACGCGAAGAAGTTCGACGGCGTGCTCGAGGGGATCGTCGCCAAAGCGCAGCCTGGACATTTTCTCGAAGCCGCACGCGCGATCATGACGACCGACACGTTTCCGAAGACCGCGACCGCGAGTGCGAAACTCGGCAAGGCGACCGTTACGATCTGCGGCATCGCCAAGGGCGCGGGCATGATCGCGCCCGACATGGCGACGATGCTTTCGTTCGTGTTCACCGACGCGCCGATCGCCGCGAAGGCCTTGCAGAAGCTGCTCTCCGAGGGCGTGGAAGACACGTTCAACGCGGTCACCATCGACGGCGATACTTCGACTTCCGACACGCTGCTTCTCTTCGCCACCGGTGCCGCTGCCAAGCGCGGTGCGCCGAAGATCAAGAAGGCGCAGGACCCGAAGCTGAAGGAATTTCGAAAAGCGCTGATGAAGGTGCTTTCCAACCTTTCCGAGCAGGTTGCCCGCGACGGCGAAGGCGCACGCAAGCTCGTCGAGATCACGGTGGAGGGCGCGAAGTCGAAATCCTCGGCGCGCAAGATTGCGATGTCGATTGCGAACTCGCCGCTCGTCAAAACCGCGATCGCGGGCGAGGACGCGAACTGGGGCCGCGTGGTCATGGCGGTCGGCAAGGCCGGCGAACCCGCCGACCGCGACCGGCTTTCGATCTGGTTCAACGGCATTCGTGTCGCACACAAGGGCGCCCGCGATCCGTCCTACGACGAAGCGGCTGTTTCGGCGGCGATGAAGAAGCCGGAGATTTCCCTGAAAGTCGCAATCGGCCTGGGCAAAGGCTCCGACCGCGTGCTGACCTGCGATCTCACGAAAGAGTATGTCGCGATCAACGGCGACTATCGCAGCTAGCTTTCAATGCAAGCGAGGCTTTATTTTAAGTAATCGTTGACCGTGGTTTTTAACGGCATTTTGCAGGAATTCGGGTGAGACTGTTACTGGTAGCCGCTTGCGCTTTGATCGATGCAGACGGCCGGGTGCTGCTCGCACAACGTCCCGCTGGAAAAGACATGGCGGGGCTTTGGGAGTTTCCCGGCGGGAAGGTCGATCCGGGCGAACGGCCGGAGGAGACTCTCATTCGAGAGTTGAAGGAGGAGCTGGGAATCGTCGTGCAGGAGGCGTGTCTCGCGCCGCTGACTTTCGCAAGCCACGCCTATCCGCAATTCCAGCTGCTTATGCCGCTGTGGGTCTGCCGGAGATGGGAAGGCGAAGCGAAGGCGCTCGAGGGGCAGGAACTCGCCTGGGTCAGACCGAACCGGCTTCGCGATTATCCGATGCCGCCCGCGGACGAGCCCTTGATCCCGCATCTGATCGAATTGCTCGCGATACCCGGTTGAAAAGGCAGGAGCCTGTGATGACCAAAGAATTGACCAAGACCCTTCGTGCATTTTACCGGGACGAGAACGGCGCGACCGCGATCGAGTACGCTTTGATCGCCGGCGGCATTTCCATCGTGATCCTGACCGCCGTGATCGCGGTCGGCGATACGGTCCGCGACGACCTGTTCGGCAAGGTCGCAACGGCGCTCGGCAGCTAGTTCTTTTTCAGGCCGGTCTTTTCGCCGGCAGGAACTTCGATGGCGCGGAGCGCATCAGCGAGCCGCGCCTTCGCGCTTCCCGGCTTCAGGGGTTGCTGCTGGCTTTCATGCGGCGCCCATCCCGACAACCACAGAATCTCGAACGTCGCGCGCACGCGGCCGTCCGCACCCGCGTAGCGCTCGCGGTAGATTTCGGCCGCGCGCAGAAGCGTCGCGCGCCGCAGCGGCTTGCGGCTGCGCTCGTGCAGCGCGTTCGTCGCGCCCATGCGGCGAAGATCGCGCATCAACGCGAACGCATCCGCATAGCGCACGGTGAAGCGGTCGATGTCGGTCACCGGAAGCGCAAGGCTCGCGCGCTGCAGCAGGCCGCCGAGCGTCCGCACTTCCACGAACGGAGATACGCGCGGGGAAATTCCGCCTTCGCGCTCGCTCTCCGCGGATGCAAGCGCATCGCGCAATTCGGTCAGGGTGTCGCCACCCATCATCGCGGCGAGCAACAGGCCGTCCGGTTTCAGGAGCCGCTTCGTCTGCGAAAGCACGCCGGGAAGGTCGTTCAGCCACTGCATCGAAAGCAACGAGATCGCGAGATCATAGGTGCCGGGGTTGCCCGCGACGGCCTCGGTCGAACCATCGATCGTCAGCGTATCGACGGCTTCGACCTTTCCGTTCGCGCGGAGCTGCTTTCCGATGTCTTCTGCGTTGGGCGTTTCGATCAGCGCCGCGCGTGAAAACGTGCGTGCAATCGTGCCGAGCCGTTCGAACAATTCTTCCGTCGCGCGCTCGAGCAGGAATTTCTCCGCGCCGGAACGCGCAGCGCGGAACTGCCGTCTGCGCAGCAACGGACGATCGAAAATGACGTGGGGCGCTTGCAAGAGCCTATTACCTTCGTTCGCCGGCAAAGTGGCATCGCAGGAAAATCGGCGCTAGCTTTTTTGTCATGCCGCTCGCCGGAAAGGCATTTCAGCCCATCGCTGCCATCGCGCAATTCTTCGCGGCGGGCGGACGCGCCATTACGCAGACCGTGCTGCCGCCGACCTGCCTCGCATGCCGAAAGCCTGCCGGAGCCTCCGGCGGGTTGTGTTCGCAATGCTGGCAAGGCGCGGGTTTTATCGAACGGCCCTATTGCGAGCGGCTGGGGACACCCTTTGCCTATGACAGCGGCGGGCCGCTGATTTCGCCGGTTGCCTTTGCGGATCCTCCCGCGTTCGACCGCGCACGCGCGGCGATGCGCTTTTCGGAAGTCGCGCGCGATCTCGTGCACCTCCTGAAATACGGCGACCGGCTCGATCTTGTGAAACCCTTCTCGGCATGGATGTCGCGCGCCGGCGACGAACTGCTGCGCGAGGCCGATGCGCTCATTCCCGTTCCGCTGCACTGGACGCGGCTGTTCCAGCGCCGGTTCAACCAGTCCGCGGAGCTTGCCCGCGCGATTTCACGGCAACGGCGCTTGCCCGTGATCGACGACGCCATCGCGCGCGTGCGTGCGACGCCCCCGCAGATCGGACTCGCACGTGACGAGCGGGCGAAGAACGTGCACGGCGCGTTTTCCATCGAGAAGTCCGCCCGCGCCAAGGTGAAAGGCAGGCGGATCGTTCTGGTCGACGATGTCCTGACCACGGGTGCGACCGCCAATGCCTGTGCGCGGGTGTTGCGGCGGGCAGGCGTCCTGCGCATCGATGTGCTGACTTTGGCGCGGGTTGTCGATCCGGTCTGAAACCCGATATCCTTCGGGTTCATGATCGAGGAGGTTCCGGTGACCGGAACACAGACGAAATTCAAGGCGGCGATGGTGCAGCTTCGCACCGGCAAGTCCGTCGAAGCCAATATCGCAAGCGCTTCGAAACTGATCCGTGAAGCGAAAGACCTCGGCGCCGAATACATCCAGACGCCGGAAATGACGAACATCATGGAGCAGGGGCGCGACGGTCTGTTCGCGAGCCTGCAGGAGGAGGAGCGCGACGATTCGCTTGCCGCATTCCGGCAGCTCGCCCGCGATCTGAAGACTTATCTCCACATCGGTTCGCTCGCGATCAAGGCGTCGCACGACAAGGCGGCGAACCGCAGCTTTCTGATCGACCGCTCCGGTGAGATCATCACCCGCTACGACAAGATCCATCTCTTCGACGTGCAGCTTGCGGGCGGCGAAAGCTATCGCGAATCGAACACTTACAAGCCCGGGGAGATCGCCGTGACCGCGGACCTGCCGTGGGGCCGCCTTGGGCTTACCATCTGTTACGACCTGCGCTTCCCGGCGCTCTACCGCGCGCTTGCAAGTGCGGGCGCGCATTTCCTGAGCGTGCCGGCCGCGTTCACGAAGCAGACCGGTGAAGCGCACTGGCAGGTGCTCCAGCGTGCGCGGGCGATCGAAACCGGGTCCTTCGTGTTTGCCGCCGCGCAAGGCGGCCGCCATGAGAACGGCCGCGACACCTATGGCCACAGCATGATCGTCGATCCGTGGGGCCGCGTGCTCGCAGAAGCCGGCGCGGACCCGCAGGTCGTGATCGCCGAGATCGATGTCGAAGAGGTTGCGCGCGTACGCGCCCGTATTCCCTCGCTCGAACACGGCCGTCGCTTCGAAGTCGCGGGCACCGCGCAGGAACCCACCCATCTTCATCTGGTCGGTAAAGCGTCGTGATCCGCTACGATCTGCATTGCGAAGCCGGACACGGCTTCGAAAGCTGGTTCCGCTCGTCGGCAGACTACGACGTGCAGCGGAAGAGGAAGCTCGTCGAGTGCCCGATCTGCGGTTCGTTCGAGGTTGAAAAGCAGATCATGGCGCCGCGTCTGAAGCGCACCGACAAGAACGGGAGCGCGAAGCCTGCTCCGGAGAAGGCTCCGGTCGCGATGATGTCGCCGGAAGAAGCGGAGTTCCGCCAGAAGCTGCGTGAGTTGAAAGACCACGTTACGAAGAACGCGGAGAACGTCGGTGAGAAGTTTCCCGAGCTTGCGCGCAAGATGCACAACGAAGAGATCGAGCGGCGTTCGATCTACGGCGAGGCCTCGCCCGAGGAAGTGAAATCTCTCCTCGATGAAGAGGTCGACATTCACCCGCTGCCGATCCTGCCGGACGAGCGCAACTAGCGCGCGGCGCTAGTTCGGGTGTGTCCAGAGCAGGAGCACGATTCCTGCGATCAGCAAAAGAATGCCCGACGCCTCCCGCGCGGTGGTCTTTTGCGAAAACAATCCCTGCGAAACGACCTGCGCGAACAGGACTTCGACGAGCGCCAGCGTACGGACGCTGGCGGCGGTCGCCAGCGCAAAAGCCATGAACCAGAACTGCGAGGCGAGCGCGCCGACGAAGCCCGCCGAGATCGACGGCTTCCACGCGCGCAGGATCGCACCGAAGACCTTGCGGTCGAAAAAGATCAGCCAGAGCGACAACAGCGCAGTCTGGATCGCGAGGCTCCAGACCAGCGTGTAGGCCGCCGGCAACAGCACCTGGGACGCGCCGGGCAGCGAAAGCACCGCGCCGCGGAAGCCGACCGCGGCGAGCGCGAAGAAAGCTCCCGCCACAATGCCCAAGGCGGCGGGTCTGGCCGAGTTCGCCGCCGCAACTCCCGGTGTCCATGACATCGCAAGGACGCCAGCGGTGGCGATGATGATGGCGGCGGCGACCGGGACGGTGAGCGCGTCCCCGAGGAAAGCGAGCCCGAAGATTGCGACCAGCACCGGTTCCGTTTTGATGTAGGCGATCGCGACCACGAAGGAACGGTTCTGCATCGCCATCAGCATCAGCGCGGTCGCAAAGATCTGCGAGACCGCGCCGAGCGTGCACCAGAGATAGAAATTCACTCCCGGGGTGGGCAGCGAAGATTTTGTCGCCAGTGCAATGACGGCAAGGAACAGAATCGAGAACGGCAGGCCGAACAGAAAACGGACATGCGTCGCGCCGGCGGTGCCTGCGGTGGCGGTCAGCCCGCGCTGGAGCGCGTTGCGTATCGTCTGCGACAGCGCTGCGGCAACCGTAAAGACGATCCAGAGCCAGTCCTGCACGATCACGCGACTTTTCTTGCCTCGCCTTCGACGAACTCGGTCACGCTGTCCTGAGTGTTGTCGAGCAGCATCAGCAGATCGAAGTAGCGGATGACCGGCTCCGCGCCCGTGCGCTTCTTCACGCTTTCGCGCCACTCGGCGTTATGGCCCTTTTCGGCGGCTTCACGCGACGGCCAGATGTATACGCCGCCGCCTTCGAGGCCGTCCTCGCTCAGGAGATAGTGCTTGCGCACGAGGTCGGGGTTCGCGCGCCAGCGGGCAAGCGTGTGCTTCGCGTCATCCAGAATTTCCCCGCGCGACTTGTTCTGTGGCGATTTGAACAGCACGAGTTCGAGGATCATTTCACGAGGCCTTTCTGGCTGCGATCATGTAATTCACGTCGGTGTCATTGCCGCGCCGCCATTCGCCGGTAAGCGGATTGAATATGATTCCGCCGCGGTCGATCTCGGTCATTCCGTTTGCCGAAAACTCGCCTTGCATTTCTTCGGGCGTCACGAACTTGTCCCAGGTGTGCGTGCCGACCGGAAGCCAGCGCAGGATGTATTCCGCGCCGACGATGGCGAGTGCGAAGCTTTTCATCGTGCGGTTGAGGGTCGTTACGGCCATGAAGCCGCCGGGCTTCACCATTTCGGACGCGCGCTTCACGAACAGAGACAGACTCGCGACGTGCTCGACGACTTCGGAGGCGATCACGATGTCGAATTTCTCGCCCGCGTCGGCGAGCGCTTCGGCGGTCGCGGCACGGTAATCGATTGCAAGGCCCGCTTGCTCGGCATGGAGTTTTGCGACTTCAATGTTCTCCGACGCGGGATCGATACCGACCACATTGCCGCCGAGGCGCGCGAGCGGTTCCGAGAGAATGCCGCCGCCGCAACCGATATCCAGAATGCGAAGGCCGCTCAGGCAGTCGAGCTTGCGCGGGGAGCGATCGAACAGGTCGCAGGCGATGTCCTTGATGAAGGCGATCCGCACCGGGTTCAGTGCGTGCAGCGGCCGCATCTTGCCGTTCGGCGCCCACCATTCCTTTGCCATCGCGGCAAAGCGCGAAACTTCCTGCGGATCGATGGTGGTTCTTGCTGTCGCCTCTGGCATGGAGAAATTCCAGAATTTTCGGCCATTTCCGCCGTTGCGGGGGGTCGCCCCGGACTGTATCTATACGCGCCTTTTTCCGCCGGGGCGAAGGTTTCGTGCCGGCGTTTTCGTGAAGCAAGAGTTCGTGAAGCAAGAGTAAGCCAAGAGTAAACAATGGCCCGTCTGGTCATGAAATTCGGCGGCACGTCCGTCGCCAACATCGAACGCATCCGCAACGTCGCGCGCCACGTGAAGCGCGAGGTCGATGCCGGTCATGATGTCGCGGTCGTGGTCTCGGCGATGTCGGGCAAGACCAACGAACTTGTGGCCTGGTGCCGCGAAGCGTCGCCGATGCACGACGCGCGCGAATACGACGCGGTCGTGGCGAGCGGTGAACAGGTGACGTCCGGCCTGCTTGCGATCGTACTGCAGGACATGGGCATTACCGCGCGTTCCTGGCAGGGCTGGCAATTGCCGCTCTATACCGACGGGACGCACGCTTCGGCGCGCATCAAGGGCTTAAACGGCGAAGAACTGATCAAGCGCTTCAAGGAGCGCAAGGAAGTTGCGGTGATCGCGGGCTTCCAGGGCATCAATCAGGAAACCGGCCGCATCTCGACGCTCGGCCGCGGCGGTTCGGATACGAGCGCGGTCGCGGTCGCGGCTGCGATCCATGCCGACCGCTGCGACATCTACACCGATGTCGATGGTGTCTACACGACCGACCCGCGCATCGTGCCGAAAGCAAGACGCCTGAAGGCAGTTGCGTTCGAGGAAATGCTCGAGATGGCGTCGCTCGGCGCCAAGGTTCTGCAGGTTCGCTCGGTCGAACTTGCGATGACACAGAAAGTTCGTTTGTTCGTGCGCTCGAGTTTCGACGCGCCCGACGCGCCGCAGGTGGACAACATGGGTCGTCCGCCGGGCACGTTGATCTGCGACGAGGAGGAGATCGTGGAAAATCAGGTCGTCACCGGCATCGCCTTCTCGAAGGACGAGGCGCAGATCGCGCTGCGCGAAGTCGCAGACAAACCCGGCGTCGCGGCGGCGATCTTCGGACCGCTCGCGGAAGCACACATCAATGTCGACATGATCGTGCAGAACGTTTCTGCCGACGGCAAGAAGACGGACATCACCTTTACCGTTCCCGTTGCCGAGTTCGAGAAGGCGAAAAAGACGATCGAATCCGCCAAGGACAAGATCGGTTTTGCGTCGATGGAAGGCTATGGCGATGTCGTGAAGGTGTCGGTCATCGGCGTCGGCATGCGCAGCCACGCCGGCGTTGCCGCGACCGCATTCCGCGCGCTCGCGGAAAAGGGCATCAATATCCGCGTGATTTCCACGTCCGAGATCAAGATTTCGATCCTGATCGATGCGGCTTACACCGAACTTGCGGTCCGCACTTTGCATTCGGTATACGGACTCGACGGCTAGGCGCATCCGCGCCGCTTTCGTGTAAAACAGGCGTTACTCCAGCACCGGGCCCGCGCGGCGCCCGGACGAAGGGCAGGGCCAGATGCGTGGCTCCCTCGGCGGTCCGCGCGTTTTGCTGAGACGACTCCGCGAAACTATGGCGGAGCAGATCAGCGCGCAGGAGCGTCTCGACAAGATCGTCGTGCTGATCGCTGCCAACATGGTGGCGGAGGTTTGCTCTGTTTACGTCCTGCGCGTGGACGGCACGCTCGAGCTTTACGCAACCGAAGGCCTTAACCGCGAAGCGGTCCACCGCACGGTGCTGAGCGCCGGCGAAGGTCTTGTCGGTCTCGTCGCGAAAGAAGCCGAGCCGTTGAACCTTCCGAACGCGCAGAACCATCCGTCGTTCTCCTACAAGCCGGAGACCGGCGAAGAAATCTACAACTCGTTCCTCGGCGTGCCGATCCTGCGCGGCGGCAATACGCTCGGCGTTCTCGTCGTGCAGAACCGCGCGCGGCGCACCTATTCCGAAGAAGAAGTCGAGGCGCTGCAGACGACCGCGATGGTTGTGGCCGAGATGATCGCATCCGGCGAACTGACCGCGCTTGCGTCGCCCGGCCATGAGCCTGCCGCACGCAGGCCGCTGCAACTCACCGGTCTCGCGCTTGCGGAAGGCATCGGCCTCGGCCGCGTCGTGCTGCACGAACCGCGCATTCACGTGCAGAACGTGATCGCGGACGACGTCACGGCCGAACTCGCGCGCCTTGACGCCGCGGTCGAGACGCTGCGTTCCTCGATCGACGTGATGCTGGAAGACGAAGGCATGGCGCGTGCGGGCGAACACCGCGACGTGCTCGAGGCCTATCGCATGTTCGCGCAGGACCGCGGCTGGATGAAGAAGCTCCAGGAAGCGGTGCAGACGGGCATCACCGCGGAAGCCGCGGTCGAGCGCGTGCAGTCCGATACCCGTGCGCGCATGCTGCGGCAGACCGATCCTTACATCCGCGAACGCTTGCACGATCTCGACGATCTCGCGAACCGGTTGATGCGTGAACTGACCGGCGCAGATGCGGAAGCGCGGACGAGCAATCTGCCCGACAACGCCATTCTGGTCGCACGCAACATGAGCCCGGCGGCGCTGCTCGATTACGACCGCACGCGGTTGCGCGGCATCGTGCTCGAAGAAGGCGCGCCGACAAGCCATGTCGCGATCGTCGCACGTGCGATCGGCGTGCCGACCGTCGGTCAACTCGCAAACGTGACCGCGCTTTCGGATCAGGGCGATGCCATCATCGTCGATGGTGAAACCGGCGAAGTGCAGCTGCGGCCGCCGCCGGACCTCGAACGTGCCTACGTCGAGAAAGTAAAACTGCGTGCGCGGAGACAGGCGCAGTACGCCGCCTTGCGCGACCGCGAGGCGGTCACCAAGGACGGCGTAAAGATCGCGTTGCATATGAACGCGGGCCTGCTCGTCGATCTTCCGCATCTTGCGGAAGCGGGCGCGGACGGCATCGGTCTCTTCCGCACCGAGTTGCAGTTCATGATTGCGGCAGCGCTGCCGCGGACGAGCGAGCAGTATCAGCTCTATCGTTCGGTGCTCGATGCCGCGAAGGGCAAGCCCGTTACGTTCCGCACGCTCGACATCGGCGGCGACAAGGTGCTGCCGTACCTGCGCTCGGTCGAAGAAGAGAATCCCGCACTGGGCTGGCGCGCGATCCGGCTTTCGCTCGACCGGCCGGGTCTTTTGCGTGCGCAGGTGCGCGCATTGCTGCGTGCCGCCGCTGGGCGCGAACTGCGCATCATGTTTCCGATGGTGGCGATTGTTTCCGAATTCGACAACGCCCGCGCGCTGGTCGAGCGTGAGCTGACCTATCTGCGGCGTCACGGACACCGGCTTCCCAATCAGGTTATGGTCGGCGCGATGCTCGAAGTGCCCTCGCTGTTGTTCGCGCTCGACGAACTTCTCGAGCGTGCGGATTTCCTGTCGGTCGGCTCCAACGATCTGATCCAGTTCCTGTTCGCCGCCGACCGCGGCAATGCGCAGGTGGCCAATCGTTTCGATCCGCTCTCGCCGCCGGGCCTGCGCGTGCTGAAGATGATCGCGGACAAGTGCAAGAAGCACGACAAGCCGTTCACGCTATGCGGCGAACTGGCGGCAAAGCCGCTGGAAGCGATGGCTTTGATCGCGCTCGGCTTCAGGTCGTTGTCTTTATCGCCTGCGATGATCGGTCCGGTGAAGGCCATGGTGCTTGCGCTGGACGCTGGCGCGGCGGCAAAAGCGATCGAGCCGCTGATGGAAGGCGGCGCTTCCGGCCGCGAAAAGCTGCGCGCTTTTGCGCAGGAAGCCGGAATTCCGGTTTAAGGGACGATCATGCTGCCCATTCAGCGCCTGGATGCGCTTATCGCACGTCATGCCGAGCTTGAGGCCGAACTGTCGAAAGGTGCAGGCGGCGAGAACTTCGTGAAGCTTTCGCGCGAACACGCAGAGCTTTCGCCGGTGATCGAAGACGTGAAGGCGCTGAAACAGGCGCAGGACGATCTTGCCGGAGCCGAGCAACTGCTCGCAGGCAGCGATCCGGAGATGGCGCGCCTTGCCGCGGACGAGAAACGCGAATTGCAGGCGAAGATCGGCGAACTCGAGAACAAGCTTCGTCTCGCCCTGATCCCGAAAGACGAAGCGGACTCGCACGACGCGATTCTCGAAGTGCGCGCCGGCACCGGCGGCGACGAGGCCTCGCTGTTCGCGGGCGATCTGTTCCGTATGTACGAACGCTATGCGGGGCTGCAGGGCTGGAAGATCGAAGTGCTCTCGATGAGCGAGGGCACGGCAGGCGGGTACAAGGAAATCATCGCGGCGATCCGCGGCCGCGGCGCGTTTGCGAAACTGAAATTCGAATCCGGCGTGCACCGCGTGCAGCGCGTGCCCGACACGGAGACACAAGGCCGAATTCACACATCTGCCGCAACCGTTGCCGTGCTTCCCGAGGCAGAGGATGTCGATATCGAAATAAATCCGGCCGACTTGAAGACCGATGTCTTCCGGGCATCGGGGGCCGGCGGCCAGCACGTGAACAAGACCGAATCCGCCGTGCGCATCACGCATCTGCCGACCGGCATCGTCGTGGCCGTGCAGGACGAGCGCTCGCAGCATAAGAACCGCGCGCGGGCGATGATGCTCTTGAAGACGAAGCTCTACGACATGGAACGGCAGCGCATCGACTCCACGCGCGCGGCGGACCGCAAAAGCAAGGTCGGCTCCGGCGACCGCTCGGAACGAATTCGAACCTATAATTTTCCGCAGGCGCGCGTCACCGATCACCGCATCAACCTTACGCTGCACAAGCTTCCGCAGATCATGGAAGGTGTCGCACTCGGGGAGATCATCGACGCGTTGGTGGCCGAGCACCAGGCGGCATTGCTCGCGGACGAAGAGAGCAAGCTCTCGGCATGAACGCCGCCCCAGACCGCCGCGTTACGTTCGGCGATCTGCGCCGCTGGGCGGCCGAGGCGCTCGGCACGGCAGGGATCGAAAGTGCCGCCGCCGATGCCCGCATCCTGCTGTTGCATGCGGCGAAATTCGATGCCGCGCGGCTCATTGCATCGGAATACGAAGTCGCCGACGAGGGTTTGATCGAAGTTTATGAACGGCTCATCTCGCGGCGTCTCTCCGGCGTTCCGGTTGCGCGCATCGCCGGCGAGAAGGAGTTCTGGAGTCTGCGCTTTGCGCTCGGGCCCGAAACGCTGGTGCCGCGCCCTGAAACCGAAACGTTGGTCGAGGCCGCGCTCGATTGCATCGCCGACCGGAATGCCGGGCTTGCCATTCTCGATCTTGGAACGGGCACCGGAGCGATCCTTGCCGCGCTGCTTTCCGAATTGCCGAACGCGACGGGGGTCGCGGTCGACCGCAGCGAAGCGGCGCTTCGCGTGGCACGCGAAAATTTCAGCAACCTTTCGCTCGGATCCCGCGTTTCCTGTGTGTGCGGTCACTGGGCGGGTGCGATCCGCGGAACTTTCGATCTGATCGTGTCGAACCCGCCTTATATCGCGACGAACGAACTGGTCTTATTGTCGCCAGAAGTGCGCGATCATGATCCGGGGCTTGCGCTGGAAGCGGGTCCCGATGGGCTCGATGCATACCGGGCTATCGTAGCTCAGCTGGGCGAGCATCTTGCGTCCGGGGGCCGCGCGGTTCTCGAACTGGGACAAGGACAGGAAGACGCCGTCGGTGCGCTGGTCCGCGAAACCGGGGCGCTCGAAGTTGCGGGGCCGGCGCGAAAGGACCTCGCCGGTATCCCCCGTGCACTCGTTATCCACGTCAAAAGGTGAGGCAAAAAAGCGCTTGGAAGGCATCGCGGGAGGCACTAGTGTCATTCCCAGATTCGACCCGGTAAGGCTTTCAGAGCAAGAGCTCACAAAAGCAGGGCTGGCCAAGGGGCCGCCAACATCGGGTCCAACGCATCAGCAAACGAAGCGCGAGACGAAGAGTTCTTCCGCGCGAAGCCGAGGGCGAAACATCCGCGTTTTAGAGCGCGAGATTTCCGGTCGAGTGACCAGCGGGACATCGCAAGGCGTCGTTGAGACGTCGGGCAGGATGTAAGGCTTGTTTCAAAAGCAGGCCGCGAGAAGACGGATTGGCCGTCACGAAAAAAGAGAAAGTTTCCGATGAGAAACGGACAGCAGCATCACAACCACAATCATAAGCGCATGCGCGGCCGCAACCGCCGTGGTGGCGGGCAAAATCCGCTGACGCGTGTTTATGAATCGAACGGCCCCGATGTGAAGATCCGCGGCACCGCGCATCACATCGCGGAGAAATATTTGCAGCTGGCCCGTGACGCGCAATCCGGCGGCGATCCGGTTTCCGCCGAGAGCTATCTCCAGCATGCCGAGCATTACTTCCGCCTGATCGCGGCGGCGCAGCAGCAGATGGCGCAGAACAATCCGAACTATCAGCAGCAGCCGATCCAGCGCAGCGACCAGGAACCCGGCGACGACGAAGAAGGCGACGACGGCGAAAGCGGCGATCAGCGCTTCCAGAGCCCGCCCCAGTTTCAGGAACAGCCGCAGCACACGCCGCGTCCGCAGCCGCAGAACATGCCGCAGCCGACGCTTTCCGATAACGGCCTGCCGGCCTTCATCACCGGCGGAGCGCCCCAGGGCGGCGAAGGCGAGCAAGGCAATCGTTTCAACCGCAATCGCGGCCGCGGCCGGTTCAACAATCGTCCGCGCAACGAAGGCGGCGACAACCGCGAACAGGGTGCCGGTCAGCCGCAGCCTGCCGAAGCGAAGCCCGATCCGGCGGAATAATCAGTCCAGTATTTCGATGGAATCGCCGGCCGTGATTTGGCCGGCAGTAACAACGCGCGCATAAACGCCGAGATCGGTTTCGCCGGTCTTGCGCCAGATTGCTTCCGGCACGTCGATGTCGCGCTCGGCGGTTTCCGGGTTCACTTCGGTCGCGGCGCAACGCACCACGCGTTTGGTGATCGTCATCTCAACGCGGCCAGCCCGTATCGTTTTCCCGATCAGATCGAACTCGGACCACGGCTTCCAGCCTTTGAGGTAGATGTTCGCGCGGAAGCGCAGCGGATGAATTTCCCGGTTGATCGTCAGCCCGAGGTCTTCGACCGTGTCGAGGTTGACGATGTGCGCGACTTTCGCGGCGACATCCGAGAAGCTGTGCCCGGGCGCTTCCAGAACCTTTACCGGCCCGCGCGCTTCGCGGCCCATGAACTCCTCGAAGAAGTATTCGATGGCGGCGCGGCCCGCTTCGGATTTCAGGCTCGCTTCGACGAGCGGCATGCCATCCTTGATCACGGTCAAGGTGCCGGTCGCGTCGTCGTAGTTTGTTTCAAGGGCCGCGAGCTTTGCGTTCCGCATGAGGCAGAGAAACTTGATCTTCGGCTGCCAGCTAGGCGCTGCGGGATCGAAGCCGGAGGGCCCGTTTTCGATGGCAAAAGTGCGGTCCGCGGGAAAGGTCGCGCCGGGCTGCAGCGATACGCGTTTCAGGAGTTCGCCGGAAAGACCCTTAACGGGATAGCGGTACAGGGAGACGACGCGGGCGGGGTCGGACATCACGGCATTTCTCCCGAACCCGCCTTGTCGGGCAAGCGTTAACCGGGGCCGATTTTTCACTTTTGGGGTCTTTTCCGCACATCGTGCAGTCCCCATCTGCTCTTGCGGATGCCATCCCCGGGCCTCTTCGAGGGCGAGTGGCGGCAGGCCGAAGGAGAAAGCCTATGAACTTCGAAAAATACACCGAGCGCGCCCGGGGTTTCGTGCAGTCGGCGCAGTCGCTCGCTCTCCGCGAGGGGCATCAGCAGTTTACGCCCGAGCATCTTCTGAAGGTGCTCCTCGACGATCCCGAAGGTCTCGCCGCGGGTTTGATCGACCGTGCCGGCGGCAATTCTCGCGACATTCTTTCCGCGGTCGAGATCGCGCTCGGCAAGATGCCGAAAGTGGAAGGCGCGGGCGCCGGCCAGATTTACCTGACGCCGCAGCTCGCGCGCGTCTTCGCGACCGCCGAAAAGGCAGCGGAGAAGGCGGGCGACAATTTCGTCACCGTCGAGCGCCTGCTGCTCGCGCTCACCCTCGAAAAGGATTCCGACGCGGGCAAGCTGCTCGCGCGCGGCGGGCTTTCGCCGCAGAGTTTGAATTCGGCCATCGAGCAGTTGCGCAAGGGCCGCACCGCGGACTCCGCTTCTGCCGAGAACGCCTATGACGCTCTCAAGCGCTATGCCCGCGACATCACGGAGGCTGCGCGCAGCGGTAAGCTCGATCCGGTCATCGGCCGCGAGGAGGAAATCCGCCGCACGGTGCAGGTGCTTTCGCGCCGTACCAAAAACAACCCCGTGCTGATCGGCGAACCCGGCGTCGGCAAGACCGCGATCGTCGAAGGTCTCGCGCTTCGCATCGTCAACGGTGACGTGCCGGAGAGTTTGAAAGACAAGCAGTTGCTTTCGCTCGATCTCGGCGCGTTGGTTGCTGGCGCGAAATACCGCGGCGAGTTCGAAGAGCGCCTGAAGGGCGTGCTGCAGGAAGTGACGGCCGCGAACGGCGAGATCATTCTGTTCATCGACGAGATGCATACGCTGGTCGGCGCCGGCAAAGCCGACGGTGCGATGGATGCCTCGAACCTTTTGAAACCCGCGCTTGCGCGCGGCGAGCTGCATTGCGTCGGCGCGACCACGCTCGACGAATACCGCAAGCATGTCGAGAAGGACGCGGCTCTTGCCCGCCGCTTCCAGCCCGTGTTCGTCGGTGAGCCGACGGTGGAGGATACGGTCTCAATCCTGCGCGGCATCAAGGAAAAATATGAACTCCATCACGGCGTTCGCATTCTCGACAGTGCACTCGTCGCCGCGGCATCGCTTTCGAACCGCTACATCACCGACCGCTTCCTGCCCGACAAGGCGATCGACCTGATCGACGAGTCGGCTGCGCGCCTGCGGATGCAGGTCGATAGCAAGCCCGAGGAACTGGACGAGGTCGACCGCCGCCTCGTGCAGCTCAAGATCGAGCAGGAGGCCTTGAAGAAGGAAGCCGATGCCGCGTCGAAAGACCGGTTGAAGAAGATCGAGAAGGAAGTCGCTTCGCTCGAAGAGCAGTCGGCGGCGCTCACTTCGCGCTGGCAGAGCGAGAAGGAAAAGCTCGGCTCGGCGCAGAAGCTGAAGGCCGATCTCGAGACTGCCCGCAACGAACTCGCCATCGCGCAGCGCAAGGGCGAGTACCAGCGGGCGGGCGAGCTGACCTATTCGATTATCCCGGGCCTCGAGAAGAAGCTTTCGGACGTCGAAGAGCAGAGCAAGAGCGCGATGGTGGAAGAGGCGGTGACGCCGAACCATGTCGCACAGGTGGTTTCGCGCTGGACCGGCGTGCCGGTGGATCGGATGCTGGAGGGCGAGCGCGAAAAGCTGCTCCGCATGGAAGACGAGATCGCGAAGCGCGTCGTCGGTCAGGCCGAAGCGGTGCATGCCGTTTCGACCGCGGTGCGCCGTGCCCGGGCGGGCCTGCAGGATCCGAACCGCCCGATCGGCTCGTTCATGTTCCTCGGCCCCACCGGCGTCGGCAAAACCGAACTCACGAAAGCGCTCGCACGTTTCCTGTTCGACGACGAGAATGCGCTCCAGCGCATCGACATGTCGGAGTACATGGAGAAGCATTCGGTCGCCCGCCTGATCGGCGCGCCTCCGGGGTATGTCGGCTATGAGGAAGGCGGTGCCTTAACCGAAGCCGTGCGGCGTCGGCCTTACCAGGTCATTCTGTTCGACGAGATAGAAAAGGCGCACCCGGATGTCTTCAACGTGCTCCTGCAGGTACTCGACGAAGGGCGCCTCACCGACGGGCAGGGCCGCACCGTCGATTTCCGCAATACGCTGATCATCATGACGTCGAATCTCGGTGCGGAGTTTCTCGTTGCTCTCGGTGAGAAGGACGATGTCGATAGCGTGCGCGAACAGGTCATGAGCGTCGTCCGCGCAAACTTCCGTCCGGAATTCCTAAACCGCGTGGACGAAATCATCCTGTTCCACCGGCTCAAGAAGGAGCAGATGGGCGCGATCGTCGATATCCAGATGACGCGGCTTCAGAAGTTGCTCGACGAGCACAAGATCGAGATCGAGCTCAAGCCCGAAGCGCGTGCGTTGCTTGCGGAGAAGGGCTACGATCCGGCCTTCGGCGCGCGTCCGCTGAAGCGCGCGATCCAGAAGATGCTGCAGGATCCGCTCGCCGAGAAGTTGCTCGGCGGCGAGATCAAGGACGGCTCGAAGGTGAAGGTCGGCGCGAGTGCGGACCGGCTGCTTTTCGAAATGGCAGGGAAGAGCGGCATCGGGCGTGCCGCCTGATCGAATGGAAACGGCCGGGGGTGTTACCCGGCCGTTTCTCTTTTGATCCGGCCTTTCCGGTTCCGGCTTTGCCGTTCGATAAGATTAACCGGCGGTCGCGGCCGTAGCGGTTCGAATTCTGTTGTGATGACGAAAATGTGCCCCGGTGCGGCGTTGTCTTGCGCCGCTCGGTCGCTATGATCCGGCCTTGCGTTTGTCGAATAACGGGGCCGGATATGAAACACACTTTCGCTGCCATCCTGTTCGGGGCAGTTGCACTCTTCTCGCACGCGGCAGTTGCCGGGCCGGCGGTCACGACGGAGTGGATCGAGGCGCGCATGCCGCTTGAATCGTGCAAGCAGCGCGTCGAATCCTCGCTGCGCCGCGCGGGCGTCCGCGATGTGGATCCGAAGAAATACACCGTCTTCGCACACCACGGAGACTATACCGCCGCGATCCGGTGCCTGCCGGATCAGGGCGTTGTCTTTTTCGTCGTCAGCGGTCCCAGACTGCAGAACGCCGACAATCTCCTGGACGATATTCTTGCAGCCTTCCGGCAACGCTAATCTTTCTGGCTGCTGACAGACCGGTCTGCCGAAGGCTGCGGCCCGCGGCCGCGGGTTGCGCACGAGAATGAACAAGAGGAATGACCATGCGCCGTTTCGCTCTTTCGCTTCTTGTCGCAACCTTCGGCTTTGCCGGCATTGCCTCGGCGCAGACCGGTGATGCCATCCTCATTCTCGATGCTTCGGGATCGATGTGGGGACAGGTCGACGGCCAGACCAAGATTACGGCCGCGCGCAAGGCCGTGGATTCCATTTTGTCCAAATGGAAAACCACCGACCGTCTCGGTTTGATGGCCTATGGTCACCGCACCAAAGGCGATTGCAAGGATATCGAGCTGGTCGTTCCGGTCGGCGATTTCGATGCGAACAAGATCCGTTCGGCGGTTCGTGCGCTCAATCCGAAGGGCAAGACGCCGATGGCGGACTCGCTCCGCGCGGCCGCCCAGGCGCTCCGCTCGACCGAGAACAAGGCGACCGTCATCCTGGTTTCCGACGGCATCGAAACCTGTTCGCCGGATCCCTGCGCCGTCGCATCCGAACTGAAGAAGGCAGGCGTGCAGTTCACGGCGCATGTGATCGGTTTCGACGTGACCGATCCTGCGGCGAAGAGCCAGTTGCAATGCATCGCCCGTGCGACCGGCGGCGTTTATCTTGATGCGCGCAACGCTTCGGGTCTCGAGAACGCGCTCGGCCGTGCGGTGGAGGCCGCACAGGGCCAGAAAGTGCAAACGCAGGCGCCGGCGAAGCCGGAAGCGCAGCCCGATCCGTTGCAGGGTAAGAACTTTCGCGGCATCGCACGGCTCGTGGCGGGCAGCGACCCGATCGTCGATACGAAATCGGATGTCGGCTGGTCGTTCTACAAGTCGAACGGCGGCCAGAAGGGCGACTTCATCGCGGCAACCTACGGCGCTCCCGCCGCCGAAACCATCGAGCCCGGCGATTACATCGTCGTGGTGAAGTACGGATACGTGGAGCGCGAGTTTCCGTTCAGGGTCGAGAAAGGGAAGTTGTCGACGCTCGATGTGGCGCTCGACGCCGGTTATGTGACGAGCGACGGCTCGGTCGAGGGCGCGGGAAAGGTCGCCGACGTTGCGTGGGAAGTTCATGATGACAAGGGCGAATACGTCGCCACCGATTACGAAGCGGTGCCGAAGTTCATTCTGCCGGCGGGCGCCTACAAGCTCACGCTGACCAAAGGCGCGTCGAAGACGGAGAAGGCGTTTTCGATCTCCGCCGGCGACTCGATCAACGTCTCCATGACGCTCGATGTCGGCAAGCTTGCCGTCAGCGCCGTCTATGCCGAAGGCGGACCCAAGCTTGAAGACGGGATCGCCGTCGAGGTTCGCCGCCCCGCGAAAAGCGATATCGACCGGCCCGAATGGGTCGCGACCAAATACGATGCGCTGTCGCAGTTCGACCTGCCGGCCGGACGGTATGAAGTGGTGGTGAGCGTCGGCTATGCCAGGCGGGTTTTCCCGGCCGAGGTGAAATCGGGCGATACCACGCGTACCAACTTCAATATCGAAGCGGGTGTCGCGCGCATCACCGCGCCGCAGGAAGACGCTACGATCGAGATCTACGATGCCGAGCCCGACATCAACGGCAGGCGGAAGTGGATCGGCACGCACTATGACGCCGACAAGAGCGTCGCCCTGAACGCGGGTAAGTACGTGGTCGTATACGTTGCAAAGAACGACAAGCGCACCGAACGCGAAATCGCGATCACTGCAGGCAAGCGTTCGGAAGTTTCGTTCCGGTAATCAGCGGACGTTGGCGACGCGGCCAGGAATGCCCTGTCCGAGGATGCCGTTGATGCGCTCGCGTTCGCGCTCGAAGGCGCGCAGGAACTCGTTCTCGAGCACGCGGCCCTGTGGCAGCTTGATGCGCATCGGATCGACATAGTTGCCGTTGATCGCGACCTCGTAATGCAGATGCGGGCCGGTCGAGAGACCGGTGTTGCCGACGAAACCGATGATCTGGCCCTGGCGGAC
>VFQR01000936.1_pt1 | contig 27609 bp, 23 predicted proteins | sample 3512321 | NCBI WGS metagenome assembly VFQR01 (sample SAMN10412374, study PRJNA504923) | tailings metagenome | isolation source: Relicate 3 Philex TSF1 revegetated site | place: Philippines: Tuba, Benguet | collected 2017-08-29 | reverse complement strand
TTCCGGGCCCCGCCCTAGATGCCGCCTCGCCGGACCGGGGCCGTAGCTCAGTTGGGAGAGCGCTGCAATCGCACTGCAGAGGTCAGGGGTTCAACTCCCCTCGGCTCCACCAGCCTTCGCTCCGCGCGAAAGCTTGTGCCGGAACGCAATCCGCGCGTAAGCCGCACGCAAGCTCCGGCGAAGGCGAACGAACCATAATCCCGACATGACCCGCCTCCGCGCCGATCTCCTGCTCTTCGCCTGCGCCGCGATCTGGGGATTCGCGTTTCTGTTTCAGAAATCGGCGATGGACCACATCGGTCCGTTCACCTTCGTCGGCACGCGCGCACTGCTTGCGACCCTCGTCCTTGCCCCGCTCGCCTATATCGAGCATCGGCGTTCGACCGTGCGCGTCGGTGGCGCGTATCTCGCAACCGGACTGTTCGCGGGACTGGCCTTCGTTACCGGCGCGGTGCTCCAGCAGGCCGGCCTGATCACGGCTTCGGTGACGAACACCGCATTCCTCACCGCGCTTTACGTGGTCGTCACGCCCTTCATCAGCTTCGCGCTCTTGCGAAAGCCGATCGCGCCGCTGATCTGGCTTGCGGTCGCACTTTCCTTCATCGGCACCTGGCTGCTCGGCGGCGGCACGCTCACGAGTTTCGGCTTCGGCGACCTGCTCGTCGCCTTGTCCGCCGGGTTCTGGGCCCTGCACATGGTGATCGCCGGTATCGCGGCGCCGATGGGCCGCTCGGTGCTTTTTTCCGTCCTGCAGTTTTCGGTCGTGTCCGCCGCAGCGCTGACGGGCGCGGCACTCTTCGAAACGATTACGCTGGATTCCTTGCGCGCAGCCGCGCCGAGCATTCTCTATGTCGGCGTGCTTTCGACCGCGATGAGTTTTACGATTCTCACCTTCGCCCTGCGGGCGACTTCGCCGTCCGAGGCTGCGATCATCATCATGACCGAGACGCTGTTCGCGGCCTTCGGCGCATGGCTCGTATTTAACGAAGGGTTAACGTTCGTCGGTGCGCTCGGTGCCGCCGCCATCCTTTCGGCAGCACTGCTCGTGCAATTGCAGCAGGTGCGAAACGCAGACCGGAAATGAGAGAGGCGGCAGCTGGGGTCATAGCTGCCGCCCCCTTAGGTCACGATGAGACCGGCGACGCATTACCTGATGCCGGCTGACATTCCTTGAGCAACGGCTTTGCCAACATTTCCCGCGCGCATACCACACAAGATGCAGGGGCCTGCGCAAAAGCGGATTCAATAGATTGACTTCAACGGCTCGCGCCCCTAGCGCGGGCTTTCGCAATTTGCGGTGCTTTTTGCATTTTGCGAATCGTCGCCCGGCAAATTCATCAGCCCGGTCCAGTGATCGAGAAAGCGATCGAGCCATTCCCGGATTTTCAGGTCGTGCTGGTAGCGGCCGTCGAAATGCTCGGCCCGGCTTTTCGCGCCCGGCAGCTCGAGCCGGTGGGCCGCCAGCGTCGTCCAGCGGCACATCATCTGGTGCGTGACCTCGGGATGGAACTGCACGCCGTAGATGGCACGGCCGAAGCGGAACGCCTGATTCTCGAAGGTGTCGCCTTCGGCGAGTTTCGTTGCCCCTGCGGGAAGCGTGAAGCCCTCGCGGTGCCATTGATAGATGTGGTCCGGCCACTCGAGCAGCTTCCTGCCGTCTTCGGTCGCCCGCAGCGGGTAGTAGCCGATCTCGGTGAGGCCCTTCTCGTGATAGTCGACCTTGGCGCCGAGTTGCTTCGCCATCATCTGCGCGCCAAGACAGATGCCGAAAAACGGCTTGTTCTCTTGCAGCGGCACCCGGCACCAGTCGATCTCGCGCTTGATGCCGTCGTGGTCGTCGTTCGCCGACATCGGCCCGCCGAAAATCATCGCACCGGCATGCTCTTCGAGCGTCGAGGGCAAATCATCGCCGAGACAGGGCTTGCGAATGTCGAGCGTGAAGCCGCGCTCAATGAGAAGCCGCCCGACCCGGCCGGGGCTCGAACGTTCCTGATGCAGGATCGTGAGAATCTTCTTCGTCATCGCGAACGCCAATCGGTCGCACGAAAGGAAAAAGCGTTCAACCGGGCGGAGCGAATGGCTGCCCTACTCAGCGCGAGAGCTTCGAGGCGAGCCACAATACGAGGGGCTTTGGCGAAAGCGGCGCCAGCGTTGCCGCGATCTCGTTCATGATGCCCGGCACGACGACCCGCTGTCCGCGCTGAAAGCGCTCCCAGCCGCGCGAGGCGACGAAGGCCGCCGAAGTCATCGAGAGATTCATGAGCCGCAATCTGCGGCCCTTGTTGGCGCGTGCGGAGAAACCGGTCGGAACCGGTCCCGGACAAAGGCAGGTGACGCGGGCGCGGCCCTTCAGTTCGAACCAGATCGCCTCCGAAAACGACAGCACATAGGCTTTGCTGGCGTAATAGACGGCCATGTTGGGGCCGGGCTGAAACGCCGCCGTGGAGGCGACGTTCAGGACGCCGCCTTTGCTTTCGATGATCTCCGGCAAAAAACGCACGGTGAGGTCGGTCAGCGCCCGCACGTTGATGTCGACAATGCCGACCTGGTCCGCGCCATCGAGTTGCTCGACCGGACCCGCAAGTCCGTAACCCGCATTGTTGACGAGTTCGAAGACCTTGAGGTTTTTCTCTCGAAGTGCGGCCGCAAGCATCTCGCCCGACTTCGGATCGGAAAGATCGAGCGCGACGATTTCGGGCGCGGGCGCACCGAACGCGACGATCTTCTCCGCGACAGTTTTCATCCTGTCGGCGGAACGCGCGACGAGGACGAGTTTGCGGCCGGCACGCGCCGCGCAATAGGCGAGTTCCTCGCCGATCCCGCCCGAAGCGCCGGTGACGACGGTAACGAGGTTCATCCGCGGTCTCCGATGGTCGCGCGGATGCGGCGGCGAATCTCCGTCCGGTCCTGCGCGGAAACATGCATCAGTTCCGAAGCCCGCCAGACGATGTTGTCCTCGAACTCGGTCAGCTTGCCGTCGGCGTATCCGATCAGAAACAGGACCTCGACAAGCTTCTTCTTGCCTTCATCGTCGAGTGTGCGGTTCACGAGACTGGTGAACTGGTAAAGATCGATGGCTTCCCGATCCGCGGAAACCGCGGCGGCGATCAGGGTGTTTGCCTCCTCCGGATCGACATCGAAACGTTGCGTCAGCGCATCCAGCAAAACGCCGCGTTCCGCTTCGTCGAAACTGTCGTCCGAAACCGCGACACGAACCAGCAAGGCTGCGGCGGCAAGACGATAGTCGTCGGCATCGAACGCCTGCACCTCGCCGCCGCCGGCTATCGAAGCAATAAAGTCGGTAAGAGAGCGGATCATGGGGGCGGGCCGATTGTCTTTGGTCCGGGCTTTATTACCATGGATTGGCGCCTGGCTCGAACCCGGACCTGACCGATGCTCCTCAATCTTTTTCTTTCGGTGTTGATGACGGTTGCAGTGGTGGCCGTGCACCTCGTGGGAATTCTGTCGCTTCTCTACTTTCTTCGGCGCAACGCGCATCGCGCCAGAGGACAGAGCACACTCGATCTGATGTGGCAGGGATCGCTGATGCTGAGCGTGGTGCTCGGCGTGTTTCTCCTGCACACCGCCGAGGTCTGGCTTTACGCCGTCGTTTATGTCGCCTTGGGTGCGCTGAACGACTTTCCGACCGCGCTCTATTTCTCCGCGACGGCATTCAGCACGCTGGGCTTCGGCGACGTCGTGCTCAATCCGGAGTGGCGGCTGTTCGGATCGGTCGAAGGCGTCACCGGCCTGATCCTGATCGGCTGGTCGAGCGCGTTCCTGCTTTCGGTGACGAGCCGGCTGCGCGTACTCGAACACAACTGGGAAGCCTACGCGAAACGCGGGCAACCGAAGCGAAGGCGAAAGTAGCGCTGCTGGGAGAAGTGGTGCCGCAAACAGGATTCGAACCTGTGACCCCGTCATTACGAATGACGTGCTCTACCAGCTGAGCTATTGCGGCTTCGCCTTGATCGGCTGGGCGCCCTGATAGCGGCAGGGGCCGGTCATTTCAAGCGGAACGCCCGAACCACCGTCCGATTACGGATTTCGAGGCTTCCACGTCCTCGTCGCGCTCGGGCTCGGGGCCCGGATCGTCCGGCAACGGGGGCTCTGCGATCACCGGCGCGATTGCCGCCTTCGGCACCGGCCGCGGACGCGCGTCTTCCGGAACCAGAAGAATATCCTGCGACGCCTTCGAGGCGACCGAAGGCGCCGCAGCCTGAGCAGGGGCAGACACCGGCGCGGCCGCGGGTTCGGGCTGGGCAAAGCCTTGCTCGACCACGTGCTCCAGAATCGGCCCCGCGGGTGCAACGGGCGGCTCCTTCCACTCGAACGCGTCGAGCCGGCCCGTGAGCGGCGAGGCCGGCAGCCAGCGCTCCGCGATGTATCCATCCGCGACCCAGGCAAGGTCGCGCTTCGCGCGTACCGCTCGCGCGGTCCATTCCCGCGCCTTGCCGTGATCGGCATGCTCGAGCGATTCGATCTCGGCCATCATGAGGCACATCGCCTGCGTCGGCGCGGACGCGAACGGCTGGATCGCTTCGCGCGCAGCCGCAAAGTCCTGCGCGTCGATCGCCGCACGCGCGACCGCAATCGCAGCTTCGGGATGCTCCGGATTTTTTCGCGCAAGCGATTGCACGCGATCAAGCCGCTCCTTCGGCGTGTCCTGCAGACGCAAGCCTGCATAGGATTCGGCAAGCTCCGGATGCGGCGCGATCACCCACGACTTCTCAATGACGCGCTGCGCACGCCGCAACGAGCCGGCTTTCGCTTCGAGGCGTCCCGCGAGTGCGGCAGCCGGTGCCAGCGACGGCGCAAGCTTTGCCGCTTCGCGTGCGAGCACGAGCGCCTTTTCCGGATCGCTGTGTTCGATGGTGAGGCCTTGTGCCGCGAGCAACACGGCCCGGCGGCGCTTCGCTGTGGGCTTGTCGATGGTCCCGGCCTTGGCTTCGCGCTCGACCGTGGCCAGCGCGTCTTCCCAGTCGCCGCGGACGCTCTGGTACTCGAGCAGCGCCTCCGACGCCCAGAGAATGCTGGCATCGGATTTCGAGGCTTCCTCCGCGGCGTCCCTTGCGCTCACGTGATCGTTGCGGCGCCGCGCCTCCAGATAGAGCCCGCGCAACCCAAGGAGCCGCGTTTCCGGCGAAGCCAGCATGGCGCGGAATTCCGCTTCGGCGCGCATCGAATCGCCGTCGAGCTGCGCGGCCTGCGCGGAGAGCAGCATGGCGAGCGGTTCGCTCCCTAGAATTTTCTGCGCCTCATTCGCCGCGCTACGCGCAAGCGAGAGATTGCCCGCACCGGCGGCAATCATGCCGCGCGAGAGCGCACGCCAGCCGCGCTCTTCGCGCCGCGCCCGAAAGAACAGCGACAGATTTCCCGGCGCCATCACGAAGAAGCGGAAGATCGACCACACCGCGATCGTGGCGACCAGCAACGCGCCGAGCGCCACCAACGCGACGGTCACGCTCGTCGAAATGCGCCAGCCCTGCCAGGTGAGCACGATTTCGCCCGGGCGTTCGACGATCCACATCGCGCCGATTGCGAGCGCCGTCACCGCAAGCAGGAAGAAGACGATGCGAATCACTGCTTCGCGGGCTCCACGGAAATCGCGGCGAGCGCCGCATTGATCAAGGCCTTGATTGCACCATCCGCATCGCGCCGCTGCTCGGCAGCGGTAAACCAGTCCTTCGCCTGCTCCCGGGCGGACGGCGGCAGGGCTTTGGACTCTTCCAGCGCGCCGGCCAGATCGCCGCGCGCGAGTTTCGTTTCCATGCGCGCGACCACCGCGCCGGCATCGGACCCCTGCGGTTCGCCGACCGGCCGCACGTCCACCAGTTTGCCTGCATTGCTCCAGAGCCGCGTGAAGACGCCGCTTTCCGGCGCAGGCTGCTGCCCGCTGCCCGCGAGTTTCGCCGCGAGCGGCTCGAAGCGAACCGCGAGCGCCGCAACCGTCGGCAGTCCGTCCTTTGCGAACGCATCGAGCGGCGCGAGCGATGCCGCGCGATCCTTCAGAAGTGCACGCGCAGCTGCCAGTTCGTTCGTGAACGTCGCGCCCGCAATCACCGCATCGCGCAACGCGCTGAGCGCGATCACTTCGGTGGGTTGCGGCATATGCTTTGGCTCGGTTTTCGGCAGCGCGGCCAGCGTGCCGACCTTCTCCTCGACCTGCGCGAGCCTGCGATTGACGGCGTTCAATTCGGCGGCGGTCGGAGCATTGCCCTGCGCTTCGACGAGCTTTTTCACTTCCGCAAGTTCGCCGCGCAATTCGCCCGTCGCGGTCTCGAGTTTCGCGCTGCGCTCATTGAGCGGCGCGAGATCCGGTGGCGGCGTCGTTTTGGTTTCCTGCTGGGTGAGCCGCGACGAAAGCTGCGCAATCGAATTGTTGATCGCGGAGCTGTCGGCGGTCTGGGGTACGCCAGACGAAAAGAGCCATGCCCCGAACAAGCCCGCGGAAATGCCGCAGACCGCGGAGACTGCGAGCATCGGCAGAACCATGCGCCAGTCGTAAGCTTTCGCTCCGGCGGCAGAGACACTCGCCTGTTCATCCGCCCGCGGCTGTGGCTGCGGCCCTTCGGGCGACTCCGCCGCTGCCTGTTCGGGAGCGGAAGGAATCTCCTTGGCCTTGCCTTCGATCACGGTCGCGCGCTTGCGCGGCCGTGCGGCACCCGTTTCAACCTTGCTTTCAGAATCGTCTGTCATCGGCGTCCCGGTGATGCGCCCCGCCTCAGCATAAACCTCATTCGCACATCAGGCACGACAGGTCGATGATCCTGCTGCCGCACGAGCCCCCGCGTCGGATACCCTTCCAACAAGGGTGAATTCTCCGTAAGAGGACGCCACGCGCAAATCCACCGCATCAGGTCCGTCAGGGGCGATATGCAGAAATATCTTTTGCCGATTCTGCGGCGAATTTTCGAACGCAAGCCGCTGAAGCTCCTGCGCGTCCTGTCGTTCGGGCGGTTTCCGATTCGCAAGGTGGTCCATATCGGCGCACACCTCGGACAGGAGCGGCGGCGTTACAGAAAGATGGGCGTCAGCGAAGTGCTGTGGGTCGAAGGTTCGCCTTCGATCTTCAAACAATTGCAGGCATCGCTCGATGCCGACCGTAAGGCCGGGAAGCTCGCGGGCCGGCATGTCGCGGTGAATGCGCTACTCACCGACCGGTCCGGCGCGAATGTCGTGCTGCACGGTTTCTCGAATGCCGGTGCCTCGAACTCCATTTTTCCGATGACCGACAAGCTGCGCGAGACCTGGCCCTCGGTGCGGCAGACCGGCGAAGATGAAACCGTGGTGTCCTCCACGCTCGACGAGATCGCCGCGCGCGAAGGATTCGAAAACCCCGACCTGATCGTGGTCGACGTGCAGGGCGCCGAACTGCTCGTGCTTCGCGGCGGCACGAAAACGCTTGCTTCGGCGAAAGCCGTGGTCAGCGAAGTATCTACGGTCCCCTATTATGAGGGTGGCGTGCTGTTCGACGAATTGAACGCGTTCCTCGAAAGCCAGGGCTTTGCCGCAGCCGAGCCGCCGGCGGCACACGGCGACATCCTTTATCTCCGCAAGGAACTGCTCTGACGATACGGCTTCGCTCGTTCTACGTCCGGAGCAGATCGAGCAACGCCGCCTCCGAGGGAGCGCTCGCAATGTTTGCCGGTACGCCCACGGAAGCCAGCGGAGAAGCCGCCGCCGCAGAGATGCAGCAGTGCCGGGCGGCACGAATGAATTCGCGCAGCGATGCCTTCTCGGAAATATCCACGAAGATCGTCGCGCTTCGTTCGGAATAGTGCAGCACCGCATCGATCTCTTGCGCCTTGAACGCCGCGATGGTTTCGGGCTGCAGGCGTGCAACCGCCCGCGCGCGATAGACGACGCGAACCTCGGTTTCGATACCACTTCGTGCGAGCGCACCCGGCAGATCGCCGGCGCGATCCTCTCCCGCGAGATGCAGCACGCGAGCACCCGAAGAAAGTTTCGCGCCGATCAGTTCCCCGAGCGTGCGCACGTCGCCCGCGGCGACCGCGAGAATCTGAAAGCCCCCTTCGCGCGCGACTTCCGCCGTGCGCTCGCCGACCGCAAAGACCGGAACCTGCTTCAGCGCGTCGGATACGGCCGCCACGCGAACCGCATTCGCGCTGGTGAAGACGAGCGCAGAAACGCCGGAAGCGGCAGCCGAAAATGCGAGCGGTTCGATTTCGATCACGGGATCGAGCCGCGTTTCATGCCCGAGCGCCGCGAGTTTCGAAGCCGTGCGCACGGCATCGAAGTGCGGGCGGGTTACGAGCACACGCAACGTCGCCTACCCGGAAAGCGCGCCGGCTGGAGCGCGCGGCAACAGATATTCGCCGGCGTCGCGGCCGATCTTCTGGGCGTCGCGCGGATCGCCTTCATGTTCGACGCCGGCAAAGTCACTGCCATCCTGCGTTATGACGAGGCCGACGAATTTCAATCTTCCCTTTTCAATCCTCGCGTGACCCGCAATCGGCGCGCGGCACGAGCCGTCAAGCGCAAGCAGAAACGCGCGTTCCGTGAGCAGCGCCGCGAAGCTGTCCGCGTGATTGATCTTCGCGAGCATCGCAGCCGTGTTCTTGTCGTCGCTGCGCGCCTCGATTGCGATGATCCCCTGCGCCACCGCGGGCGGATACTTCATGGGATCGAGCACTTCGGTCGCGTGTTGGGTGAGTCCCAACCGCTGCAACCCGGCATAAGCGAGAATGGTCGCGTCGCATTCGCCGGCTTTCATCTTGTCCATGCGCGTCTGCACGTTACCCCGCAGAAGCGCGATCGTGAGATCGGGGCGGATGCGCAGCGCGAGCGCCTGCCGCCGCACCGAGGCGGTGCCGAGTTTCGCTCCCTGCGGCAGCGCTTCGATCGAAGGCGCGCGGGTGCTGAGAAAAGCGTCGCGCGGATCGGCCCGCGGCGGCGTCGCCGCGATGCAAAGTCCCTTCGGCAGGATCGTCTGCACGTCCTTCGCGGAATGCACGGCGAAGTCGACGCGGCCGGACAGCAGCGCTTCGTCGATCTCTTTCGTAAAGATGCCCTTGCCGCCCGACTCCGCGAACGAGCGGTCGCGGACGAGATCGCCGGTGGTTTTCAGCACGACGAGTTCGATCGCTTCGGGATCGATGCCCTCGGTCTGCGCGACCGCGGCACGCACGGCGGTCGCCTGTGCGAGCGCCAGCGGACTTCCGCGTGTGCCGATCCGGATTCTCGTCATTGCGCCCTGTCTTCCATGCTTCGTGGCAAGCGGGATAGCACTATGGGCGGCCTCACGAAATCCTGCTATCTGCGGCCTCATGCTCGTGCTCGGCATTGAGACCACCTGCGACGAAACCGCAGCCGCCGTCGTCCACCGCGGCGCGGACGGAGTCGGCAACATTCGCTCGAACGTCATCTATTCGCAGATCGCGGAGCACAAGGAATTCGGCGGCGTGGTGCCGGAAATCGCGGCCCGCGCGCATGTCGAAGTACTCGACCGGGTGATCGGAAAGGCCTTGTCCGACGCCAAGGTCAAAATCTCCGACTGCTTTGCGATTGCCGCCGCCGCGGGCCCCGGCCTGATCGGCGGCGTGATCGTCGGACTGACCGAGGCAAAAGCCATCGCGCTTGCCGCAAAGAAAAAGTTCGTCGCCGTCAATCATCTCGAAGCCCACGCGCTCTCGGTGCGACTGATCGGCCGCGTGGACTTTCCTTATCTGCTTCTCCTGGCCTCGGGTGGCCACACGCAGCTCGTGCTGGTCGAGGACATCGGCCGCTACAGCAAGATCGGCGGCACCGTCGATGACGCGATCGGCGAAGCCTTCGACAAGGCCGGCAAGATGCTCGGGCTCGGCTATCCCGGCGGGCCTGCGGTGGAAGAACGCGCGCTTGCGGGCGATCCGCAGCGCTTCGACCTGCCGCGGCCGATGTTCGGCCGTGCGGAGCCGGATTTCTCGCTATCGGGCCTGAAGACGGCGCTGCGCATCGAAGCGCAGGCGATCGCACCGCTTTCCGAGCAGGACGTGAACGATCTTTGCGCGAGTTTTCAGGCCGCCGTCATCGACGTCATCGCCGACCGCACGCGCGTCGCTCTGCGCAAACTGCGCGACACCGTGTTGAAGCCGACGGCTTTCGTGGTTGCCGGCGGCGTCGCCGCGAACAAGGCGATCCGCGAAGTGCTCGAGCACGAAACGGCGCGGTTCGATACGCCGCTGATCGTGCCGCCACAGGTTCTGTGCACGGACAACGGTGCCATGATCGCGTGGGCCGCAGCCGAACGTCTCGCCCGTGGCAAGGAAGACACACTCGACTTCGCGCCCCGCGCACGCTGGCCGCTCGCGGAAGAAAAGAAAACCGCATGAAGCGGATCGGCGTCATAGGCGCGGGCGCATGGGGCACCGCGCTTGCGAATGCGGCAGCAAAAGCCGGCCGCGATGTGATCCTGCATGGCCGCGATCCGTCGCTCATCGATGCGATCGAGAAGAACCGCAGCAACGAGAAATATCTTCCCGGCATCCGCCTCGACGAAAAAATCCGCGCGACCACGGATCTCGCACGCGCCGTCGATGCCGACGCCCTGCTTCTGGTGACGCCGACGCAGTCGCTGCGCGAGACCGCGACGCAACTCGCGAAATTCTTGCGCGCCGGCACTCCGGCGGTCGCCTGCGCAAAAGGCATCGAAACCGGAACCAAGAAGTTCGTGACCGAGGTGCTGGAGGAAACGCTTCCGGACGCACGCGCGGCGATTCTCTCCGGCCCCGGTTTCGCCCAGGATGTCGCTGCCGGATTGCCGACCGCAGTCACGCTTGCCGCACACGACGAGGACCTTGCCCTGGCGCTCGCGAACGCGCTCAGCTCGCACAGTTTCCGGCTCTATCATTCCACCGATGTTCGCGGCGTGGAGATCGGAGGCGCTGCGAAGAATGTGCTCGCCATCGCGGCCGGCATCGTCGCGGGACGAAAACTCGGCGCCAGCGCACAGGCCGCGCTGACGACGCGCGGCTTCGCGGAACTCATGCGCTTTGCACGCGCTTATGACGCAAGGCCGGAAACACTCACCGGCCTTTCCGGGCTCGGGGACCTGATTCTCACCTGCTCTTCGCCGCAGTCCAGGAATTATGCCTTCGGAGTTTCGCTAGGCGGTTCCGCTGCCGTTGACGTTCGCGGAAAGAAGCTGGCGGAAGGATTCTTCACCGCGCCCGTTCTCGTGGAAGCCGCGCGTGCGAGAAATGTGGAAATGCCGATTGCCGAAGCCGTCGCCGCCATTCTCGCAAACAAAATCGGCATCGATGAAGCGATTGCCGGGCTGTTGTCCCGTCCGCTCCGTCAGGAAGATTGAGCATTTTTAGTACGTTCGGCGCTGGTGAAAGGTATCCGGCGGTGATAGATGGCGCCTCGCATTTTGAGGACGGCCATGCATTTCGTTGCAATTTGCCTCGATAAACCGAACAGCCTCGAATTACGGCTATCGAAGCGCGCAGCGCATCTCGAATATCTCCGCACGCACGCGAACACGATCAAGACCTGCGGCCCATTGCTCGACGACGACGGCGAAACCATGATCGGTTCGATGCTGATCCTCGATGTGCCGTCGCGCGATGCCGCCGAAACCATTCTCGCGGAAGACCCCTACAAAAAGGCGAACCTGTTCGCGAAGGTCGAGATTCGGCGCTGGCGCTGGGTCATCGGAACGCCGGTCTGATGGCGTACTGGCTGATCAAAAGCGAGCCCGACACCTGGTCGTGGGACGAACAGGTAAAAACCGGCGCGAAGGGCACGAGCTGGACCGGCGTGCGCAACCACGCAGCCAAACTCAACCTCATGCGCATGAAGAAGGGCGACCGCTGCTTCTTCTATCATTCCAATGAAGGCAAAGAGATCGTCGGCATCGCCGAGGTGATCAAGGAGCACTACATCGATCCGACCGACAAGACGGAGAAATTCGTCGCGGTCGATGTAAAGGCGAAAGAGCCGATGAAGACGAGCGTAACGCTCGCGCAAGTCAAAACCGAGCCGAAGCTCAAGAACATGGCGCTGATAAAGCTCTCGCGTCTCTCCGTGCAGCCTGTTACCGACACGGAATGGACCACGGTCTGCAAACTGGGCGGCGTGAAGCCCTGAATCTTTCCAACGCGGAACATTTCATCCGCGAGAACACGCGCCTTCGCCCGGTCCCCCACGTTCCCGAAATCTCACTATACGTCGCCGACGAAGCTGTGCCGCTTTGGCAGAAGACCGAAGAAGAACTTGGGCTCATGGGATTGCCGCCTCCGTTCTGGGCGTTTGCCTGGGCCGGCGGCCAGGCGCTCGCGCGCTTCATTCTCGATCACCCGGAGTTCGTGCGCGGCAAGCGCGTGCTCGATCTCGCCTGCGGCTCCGGGCTCGTCGCCATCGCGGCGATGAAGGCGGGAGCCGCGCATGCGGTCGCGAACGACATCGATCGTTTCGCCATTCCCGCGGTTGCGCTGAACGCGGCAGCGAACGATGTCGTGGTCGAGACCGAAACCGCCGATCGGCTCGATCCCAAATCCATGCCGGAAGCGTTCGATATCGTACTTGCGGGCGACATCTTCTATGAGCGGGACACCGCCGCTCGCGCGCTCTCGTTTTTGCAACGCATGAAGACGCAAGGCGCGGATGTGTTGGTCGGCGATCCGGGCCGGACTTACCTTCCGAAAGACAGGATGGTCGTACGCGCGGAATACGCGATTCCGGTGATCCGCGATCTGGAAGACGCCGAGATCAAGCGCACGCGAGTCTGGGCGCTGGCAGACTGACGAGTACCGAACGCCAAAGCGTGCCGTTTCGCCCGGATTCCGGGGGTTTTCGGCGGCTTGCATGACCAAAGTCGGTAGTGTCGCGCCTTGAAGCGCCAGTTCCGCCCGGCGCATAATGCAGCCAACAAAAAGGCGGGCGAAAAGCCCGGCCGCGTAAGGGGTAAGGGAGGAATTCGATGTCCGACAAGATTTATGCCGTTTCTCCGGAATGGAAGAAACGCGCCTGGCTCGACGAAGCCAAATACAAAGAGATGTACGCCGCTTCGATCAAGGACCCGGAGAAATTCTGGGGTGAAGAAGCGAAGAAGCGCATCCACTGGATGAAGCCCTTCACGAAAGTGAAGAACACTTCCTTCGCCGGCGACGTCTCGATCAAGTGGTTCGAGGATGGCACCACGAATATCTGCTACAACGCCGTCGATCGCCACCTTGAAAAGCGCGGCGATCAGGTCGCGATCATCTGGGAAGGCGACGAACCGACCGACGACAAGAAGATCACCTACAAAGAACTTCACGCGGAAGTTTGCCGCTGGGCGAACGTCCTGAAGAAGCAGGGCGCCAAGAAGGGCGACCGCATCACGATTTACCTTCCGATGATTCCGGAAGCGGCCTACGCGATGCTCGCCTGCGCGCGCATCGGCGCGATTCATTCGGTGGTGTTCGGCGGATTCTCGCCGGACAGCCTCGCGGGCCGCATCGAAGACTGCAAATCGAACATCGTCGTCACAGCGGACGAAGGACTGCGCGGCGGACGCAAGATCCCGCTCAAGGCGAACACCGACGCGGCCTGCGACAAGGCCGGCGGCGTGGCGTCCGTGATCGTCGTCAAGCGCACCAACGCGGCCGTCGACATGAAGTCGGGCCGCGACGTCTACTACGATGACGTCGCCAAGAACGTTTCCGCCGACTGCCCCTGCGAGGAGATGAATGCGGAGGATCCGCTGTTCATCCTCTACACCTCGGGCTCGACCGGCAAACCGAAGGGCGTGCTGCACACCACCGGCGGCTACTCGCTCTACACCGCGATGACGCACCAATACGTCTTCGATTATCACGACGGCGATATCTACTGGTGCACGGCCGACGTCGGCTGGGTCACGGGCCACAGCTACATCGTCTACGGCCCGCTGCAGAATGGCGCGGTGACCTTGATGTTCGAAGGCGTGCCGAACTACCCGTCGAACTCGCGCTTCTGGGAAGTGATCGACAAGCACAAGGTCAACATCTTCTACACCGCGCCGACCGCGATCCGCGCGCTGATGCAGGCGGGCGACGACCCGGTGAAGAAGACCTCGCGCAAGTCGCTGCGTCTTTTGGGTTCGGTCGGCGAGCCGATCAATCCGGAAGCCTGGGAATGGTACTACCGCGTGGTCGGCGACAGCCGCTGCCCGATCGTCGACACCTGGTGGCAGACGGAAACCGGCGGCATCCTGATTACGCCGCTTCCCGGCGCGATTGCGCAAAAGCCGGGCTCCGCAACGCTGCCGTTCTTCGGCGTGCAGCCGCAACTCGTCGATGCCGACGGCAAGGTGCTCGAGGGTGCCACCTCCGGGAATCTCTGCATCACCGACAGCTGGCCGGGCCAGATGCGCACGGTCTACGGCGACCACGAGCGTTTCGTGCAGACCTACTTCTCGACCTACAAGGGCAAGTACTTCACCGGCGACGGCTGCCGCCGCGACGAGGACGGCTACTACTGGATCACCGGCCGCGTCGACGACGTGATCAACGTCTCCGGTCACCGCATGGGTACGGCGGAAGTCGAAAGCGCGCTCGTCGCCCATCCGAAAGTTTCGGAAGCGGCGGTCGTCGGCTATCCGCACAACATCAAGGGACAGGGCATCTATGCCTACGTCACCCTGATGGCGGGCGAGAACGGCTCCGAGGAATTGCGGAAAGAACTGGTCGGCTGGGTGAGAAAAGAAATCGGGCCGATCGCGTCCCCCGATCTCATCCAGTTCGCACCGGGCCTGCCGAAGACCCGTTCCGGCAAGATCATGCGCCGCATTCTGCGCAAGATCGCAGAAGACGAATACCAGAGCCTCGGCGACACCTCGACGCTCGCCGACCCCGCGGTGGTCGACGATCTGGTGAACAACCGCCAGAACAAGAAGGCCTGATAAGAAAGATCATCGCCCGGCCAAGTGCCGGGCGATTTTCATTTCCGCCGACCGCCCGCCGCCTGCGCGGCGACCTTCGATGCAATCGATTTACGATAAAAGGTTAATTTCCACCGCGCCCGCGAGCCCGCCGCTACAAACGCGGCCATGCACAAGCTCAAGCTCGCGCTCGCTCTGCTCTTCCTGTTCGGTCTCGTTTTCGCGGCCAAGGCCCGCGAAGTCGTGCCGTTCGAGAACGCGCCCGCCGGCATCATCGTGATCGTACACAGCGAACGCGCGCTGTACCTCACGCTCGGCAACGGCCGCGCGCTCCGTTACCCGGTCGCCGTCGCGAAGCGCGGCAAGCAGTGGTACGGCACGCGCCATATCGACGGAAAATACGTGAACCCCGCGTGGTCGCCGCCGCCGGAAGTGCGCCGCGACTTTCCAACCATGCGTGCCGTCTATGAAGGCGGCGCGCCGGACAACCCGATGGGCGTGCGTGCGCTCACCCTCACCGGCGGCGAGTATGCGATCCACGGCACCAACCGCCCGAACTCGGTCGGCCGCTTCGCGTCCTATGGCTGCTTCCGGATGTTCAACGAAGACATCGTCGATCTCTACGAGCGCGTCGGCGTCGGCACGCCGGTGATCGTGACGCGCTAGAAATCGCTGGCGATACCCTTCTTCTCCCAGTCCCCGTAACGCGACGGCTCCTTCTCGCGCTTCGCGCCCTTCTCGGGCGGCAGTGCGGCCGCAGCGGCGTCGATCGTTTTCCGCCGGGCCTCGGCTTCGGCAAGCGCACGCTTCGCGGCTTCGGAGAGGGGTTTCTTTTCGGTCATGGCTTCAGGAACAACCTCCGGGCGCGAGCGTCAAGCGCCCCGCAGAAACCCCGCCCTTGCGAAGGAGGTTCCGGCACCCCATTGTTTTCTGCCGGGTGAAGGCGGCGCTTGTCTCGCGCTAGAAAGGGAATTCTTCCGATGAACTACATGAAAACCGCGATTCTGCTGGCCGGCATGACCGCGCTCTTCATGGGCATTGGCGCCTTGATCGGCGGCCAGCAGGGCATGCTGATCGCGCTCGTGATCGCGGCCGGCATGAACGTCTTCAGCTACTGGAATTCCGACAAGATGGTCTTGTCGATGCACGGCGCGCAGCAAGTCGACGAGCAGTCGGCGCCGGAACTCGTCCGGATGGTGCGCGAGCTTTCGCAGCGCGCCGGCCTGCCGATGCCGAAAGTCTATCTGATGGACAATCCGCAGCCGAACGCGTTTGCGACCGGCCGCAACCCAGAGAACGCGGCGGTCGCCGCGACCACCGGCCTGATGCAGATGCTGAACCGCGACGAAATCGCAGGCGTGATGGCGCACGAGCTTGCGCACATCAAGAACCGCGACACGCTGATCATGACGATCACCGCCACTTTCGCGGGCGCGATATCGATGCTGACTAACTTCGGCATGATGTTCGGCGGCAACCGCAACAACAACGGCATCGGCATGATCGGTACCATCGCGATGATGATTCTCGCGCCGCTCGCCGCAATGATCGTGCAGATGGCGATCTCGCGTACGCGCGAATACGCCGCCGACCGCATGGGTTCGGAAATCTCCGGCCAGCCGATGGCCCTGGCTTCCGCGCTCAATAAAATCTCCGGCGCCGCGCACGAGATTCACAACGAGGACGCCGAGCGCAATCCGGCAACCGCGCACATGTTCATCATCAACCCGCTTTCCGGAGAGCGCATGGACAACCTGTTCTCGACACACCCCGCGGTCGAAAACCGGATCGCGCAGTTGCAGCAGATCGCGTCCGAAATGGGCGCTCCGCGCGCCGAGGCTTCCGCTGCGCGCGTTTCCGGCGTAACAGGACCGAAAGCGCCTCCGCGCGGTCCATGGGGTTGATGGCAAAACGCCGCCAGAAAATAGATAAAGTCGAAACGCCGGGCCTTGCCGCCCGGCGCTTTGCTTCCGATGCGCTGCTCGCGATCCTGCATGGACGCCGCGCGCTGGAAGATGTGTTCGAGCATGGCGAAACTGGAAAGCAGTTTTACGCACTCGACGAGCGCGACCGCGCCCTTGCGCGCATGATCGTCGCGACCGCGCTGCGCCGCGCGGGCAGCCTGCAGGCCGTGCTGGAAAATTTCCTGCAGGAAGGCTGGCCGGAAGATGTGCGCGTGCACGCAATTCTGCTTTCCGGAGCGGCGCAAATTCTGCTTCTGGAAGTCGCGAACCATGCGGCAGTCGATCTCTCCGTCGATCTTGTGAATGAATTCAGAAACAAGCGCTTTGCCGGACTTGTAAATGCGGTGTTGCGCAAGACCGTCGCGGAGGGCCGGGCCTTGCTCGATGCTTTGCCGCCCGAAGCCGACACGCCGGAGTGGATGCGGGAGCGCTGGCGCCGCACTTACGGTGAAGAAACGCTGCGCGCCATCTGCCTCGCGCATCGCGTCGAACCTGCGCTCGACATGACCACGAAAAGCGATCCTTCCGTGCTTGCGGCATTGCTCGAAGGCATCGTGCTGCCGACCGCCAGCGTGCGCGTGAGTGGCAAAGGCGCGGTCACGCAACTTCCCGGTTACGATGACGGCGACTGGTGGGTGCAGGACGCCGCCGCGGCCATTCCCGCAAAACTTCTCGGTGACATCCGCGGCAAGCGTGTCGCGGATCTTTGCGCCGCGCCGGGCGGAAAGACCCTGCAACTCGCAAACGCAGGCGCGCATGTGACGGCGGTCGATCGCTCCGGGCCGCGGCTGAAGCGGCTCGCGCAGAATCTGGAGCGCACAAAGCTGAAAGCGGAAACCGTGATTGCCGATGCGGCGACATGGGAAGCGGAACCCTTCGACGCAATCCTGCTCGATGCGCCCTGCTCCGCGACCGGAACGATCCGGCGTCATCCGGACATCCTGTGGCAGAAGCAGCCCGAGGACCTCGAACAGGTGGCAAAGCTGCAGACACGGCTTCTCGACAACGCCGCGAAACTGCTGAAGCCCGGCGGCTTGCTGGTCTATTCCACCTGCTCGCTCGAGCCCGAAGAAGGCGAGATGCAGATCGACGCCTTGCTCGCGCGGAACGGGGATCTCGAACGCGTTCCGATCCGCTCCGAAGAAGCGGGCGATTCGCGCGCGGCGACCGCAGCCGGCGATTTGCGGACGCTTCCCTTCTATCTTCCGCACAGCGACCCGCGGCTTTCGGGATGCGACGGATTCTTCGCAAGCCGGCTGCGCCGGAAAGCCTGATCTCCATTCAGTAGACAGAAGAGCCGTCTCGGCTATCTTGGTCGGGGATTTGGGGAGTTTGCATAGCCGGACGCGCGAGCCGGCGAAGTGGAAGGCGACTGCATCCGATGGCGGAGCGACGGCGGCCTGCGCTGGGTGGTGGCGGATTGCGAGGTTGGTGGGCGCGGGTTACCGCGAACCCGGCCTATCGCTGGCGTATCCGGGTGCCGATTCCGGAACGGCTGCTGATCGCGCCGCAGGACCTTCGCACCGGCGACCCCACCATCGCGACCGAAATCTACGGCGGCGTATTCGGCTTCGCCGGCAAAGCCGTATCGGTGGAAGGCCGCTCGCCGTTCGAAGTCCTGCCACCATCGCGGGAATGGTCCGACGAACTGCTCGGCTTCAGCTGGCTCCGGCATCTGCGTTCCGCAGGCCTGACGCTGTCGCGCCAGAACGCCCGCGCGTTCGTCTCCGACTGGATCGCGCTGCACGGCGGTTCGCATCCTGCGTCCTGGGAGCCCGCCATCACCGCACGCCGCGTGATCTCCTGGCTCACGCATTCGCCGCTGATCCTTCAGGATTCGGAGCCAGGATTTTATCGCACCTACATGCGCTCGCTGTCGCGGCAGGTTCGCTTTCTGAACAAGATCTATCCCGTGAGCGAAGACGGCTATCCGCGTCTGCTTATCGCGGCAGCGCTGACCTTCGCGGGGCTCTGCATGGCGGGAGAGCAGCGCTTGCTGCAACAATCCGCCAAGCGGCTCATTCAGGAGCTGCGGCGGCAAGTGCTGCCGGATGGCGGACACGTCAGCCGCAATCCCGAAACGATCATCGAAATCCTGATCGATCTCCTGCCGCTGCGGCAGACGTTCGAGGCGCGCGGCGCGCCGGTGCCCGCGATTCTCGAAACTTCCATTGCACGCATGATTCCGATGCTGCGCATGCTCCGTCTCGGCGACGGTTCGATCGCGCAGTTCAACGGAATGGGAGCCACGCGCGCCGACCTGCTCGCTGCCGTTCTTGCCTATGACGACATGCGCACGGAATCGCTGTTCGACGCGCACCACTCCGGCTTCCAGCGCCTCGAGGCGAGCGGCAGTGTCGTGGTTGCCGACACCGGCGCCGCGCCACCCGCGGTCTTCAGCGGCGAAGCCCACGCGGGCTGTCTTTCGTTCGAGTTCTCGGTGAAGCGGAACCGCGTGGTGATCAATTGCGGCGTGCCGTTGCAGAACCGTGCCGCATGGAGCGAAGCCGTGCGGGCCACTGCGGCGCACTCCACCGTTACCTGGCACGACACCTCGTCCTGCCGCTTCCGGGAAACGCGCGACGGCACGATCCAGATTGCGGAAGGACCGCGCGACGTAAAAACCGCCCGCGCCGGACGCGAAGACGCAATCCTCGTGCGCGCTTCCCATGACGGATACGAACGGCAGTTCGGAATCCTGCACCAGCGCTCGTGGCGGCTGTCGCCGGAAGGCGACCGCCTCGACGGCGAGGATGTATTTTCGACGCATTCGGGCGAGGATTTTCTGTCACACGACGACTACGTCATCCGCTTTCATCTGCATCCTTCCGTGAAGGCGAGCCGTGTGAAGGACGGCAGGACCGTGCTCTTGATCCTGCCGGGGCGCGAAAGCTGGCTGTTCACCGCCCCCAACATGCTGGTCGAACTCGAGGAAAGCATCCTGCTCTCGGCGAGCGAGGGACCGCGCCGCACCAGCCAGATCGTCATCGCCGACAGTGCGCGCTCCGTCTCGCGTGTGTTGTGGACCTTCGTGCGCGCCGATGCACCCGGACACCTGCGGCGCGAAGAAGAGCCGAGCCCACAATTGCCGATCTGATCGTGCGCTTTACTGCTCGCTCCCGCCCCCCCCGCGAACGGCAGGGCCGAAGCACTAGCCGAAGGTTGTGCTGGATAAGGCGGGCCTGCGCTTTTTCGACGATGGACCGCATGCTATCGGCCTTTTCATGCCTGAACAGATCCGCCCCATCCGCCGCGCGCTGCTGTCGGTTTCCGACAAGAGCGGGCTTGTCGATTTTGCGAAAGCGCTGGCGAAGCACGGCGCCGAACTCGTCTCCACCGGCGGCACCAAGCGCACGCTCGCGGATGCAGGGCTGAAGGTCGCCGACATTTCGGACCTCACCGGATTTCCGGAGATGATGGACGGCCGCGTGAAGACGCTGCACCCGAAAGTGCATGGCGGCATTCTCGCGATCCGCGACAACACCGAGCACGCGGCTTCGATGAAGGCCCACGCGATCCAGCCGATCGATCTCGTCGTCGTGAATCTTTATCCGTTCGAGGAAACCGTCGCGAAAGGCGCGGGCTACGACGACTGTATCGAGAACATCGATATCGGCGGTCCGGCGATGGTGCGTGCGGCGGCAAAGAACCACGGCGACGTCGCGATCGTCGTCGACCCCGCGGACTACACCGAGCTTTTAAAAGAGATTGCCGCGCACGGCGGCACCTCACTCGCGTTCCGCAAACGGCTCGCCGCCAAAGCCTATGCGCGCACGGCCGCATATGATTCGTCAATCTCGAACTGGTTTGCAAACGAACTGAAAGACGACGCGCCGGTCTGGCGCGGTTTCGGCGGCCGGCTCGTCGAAAAGCTGCGCTACGGCGAGAACCCGCACCAGATCGCGGCTTCTTATAAAGGCGGCGAGCCGCGCGCAGGCGTACTCACGGCACGCCAACTGCAGGGCAAGGAACTCTCCTACAACAACCTCAACGACACCGACGCCGCCTACGAATGCGTGGCCGAGTTCGATCCGAAGAGCACCGCCGCGGTCGTGATTGTGAAGCACGCGAATCCATGCGGTGTGGCCGAAGGCGAAACGCTCATCGACGCCTACCAGAAGGCGCTCGCCTGCGATCCGGTTTCGGCTTTCGGCGGCATCATCGCGACCAACCGCCCGCTCGACGCGGACGCCGCGAAAGCCATGGTGGAAATTTTCACCGAGGTCATCATCTCGCCGGGTGCGAGCGAAGAAGCGATCAAGATCGTCGGCGCGAAGAAAAACCTCCGCCTGCTGCTCACCGACGCGCTGCCCGACCCGCGTGCGAAAGGCCTCACCTTCAAGTCGATTGCGGGCGGCATGCTCGTGCAGTCGCGCGACAACGCGGTTGCCGACGATCTGGAACTGAAAGTCGTCACCAAGCGTGCGCCGACCAAGCAGGAGCTCGACGACCTGCGCTTCGCCTTCCGGGTCGCAAAGCACGTGAAGTCGAACACGATCATCTATGCGAAGGACCGCGCGACCGTCGGCATCGGCGCCGGGCAGATGAGCCGCGTGGATTCCGCGCGCATCGCCGCGCGCAAAGCCGAAGATGCCGCCAAGACCGCCGGCCTCGACACGCCGCTCACCAAAGGCTCCGTAGTGGCGAGCGATGCCTTCTTCCCGTTCGCGGACGGCCTGCTATCGGCTATCGAAGCTGGCGCAACGGCGGTGATCCAGCCGGGCGGCTCCATTCGCGACGACGAAGTGATCGAGGCCGCGGACAAAGCCGGGATCGCGATGGTCTTCACCGGCGTTCGCCACTTCCGGCACTGAGCGCGAAACGGCGCAGCTACGCCTTCGGCGCAACCGTATTCACGCGCAGCAGCAGCAAGCTGCCCACGATAAAGAACAGCACCAGCACCGACACGCCCGCCTTCTGGTTCAGCGTGAGCGCCGTGACCGTCGCGACCAGAAACGGCCCCATGAACGAGGTCAGCTTTCCGGAAAGCGCGAACAGCCCGAAGAACTGCGCGAGCTGTTCGCGCGGGGCTAATCGAACCAGGAGTGCGCGCGAAGCGGCCTGCAGCGGTCCCGCCGCGATTCCGATGAAGAGGCCGATCGCGACATAGAGTTTTTCCGGCGTGCTCGCGAACAGTCCGGCATGCGGGTCCACGGGCGTGACGGGAATGAAAAAGAAAATCCGGTCGCGATCGATGGAGAGGATCGCAATGACCGAAATGATCAGGATCACGAGCGAACCTAGAATGACCGGCTTCGCGCCGAGTTTGTCGTCGAGCCTGCCGCCGGCCAGTGCGCCCAGCGTGCCGGTGATCGTCAGGAGAATCCCGAAAACGCCGAGCTGGATCGCGCCCCAGCCGAAGGTGCCTGCCGCATAGATTCCGCCGAACGCGAACAGCGCGACGAGGCCGTCGGTATAAACCATGTTCGCCAGCAGGAACGTGCCGATGTTTTTGTGCTTGCGCACCTCGCGGATCGTCGCGAGCGTGGTGCCTACTCCTCGTTTGAAAGCAGCCCCCAGTTTCAGTGCTTTCGCGTTGTCCGGCGTGAAGAGAAAAAGCGGGATCACGAACACGATGAACCAGATCGCCGTGAGCGGGCCGATGAAGCGGTCGCCCTCGCGCGCAGCGGCATCCAAACCGAAGGCCGGCGGCGTTCCGAGCAGCGTGAGTCCCGTTTTCGGATTGGTCGAGAGAAACAGCAGCGCGAAAGCGAGCGAGACGAGCCCGCCGAGATAGCCGGTCGCCCAGCCGAGCCCCGAGAGCCAGCCGATTTTGTTCGGCGGCACCAGCGACGGCATCATCGCGTTGTTGAACACGGTCGCGAATTCCATGCCGATGGTCAGCACCGCAAAGCAGACCAGCACCAAAAGGATCGTGCTCTGGTCGCCGGGTTTGCCGAACCAGAGTCCGATCGAGCCGAACACCAGCAGCACGCCGAACGCCGCGATCCATGGCTTGCGCGGGCCCGTCGCATCCGCCACCGCGCCGATAAAGGGCGACGTCAGCGCGATCGCAATTCCCGCCGCCGCCGCGGCGAACCCCCACAGCGCCTGCCCTTCCGCCGGGCTGTTTGCCACTGCGGATGCGAAATAGGGGGCGTAGATGAATGTCGTGACGAGGGTCGCAACCGGCTGGCAGGCCCAGTCGAACAGAACCCAGCCGAAGATCGCCCGGCGCGGTGCTTGCTGCATTGGTTTTTCCTAGGAGACCAACTCGCTGATCAGGTTCGCGGCCACCGCGAGTTTCGACAAGGTAAGCCCCGACTCCGCAATTTCCTGCACACCGCGCCGTGCGCGGTCAACATTGCCGCTGTGCATCGCAACCCAGGCCTCGACCGCGGCTGCGCCGCACTTTCCGGTCGCAAGGGCCGCCGCAACGATACGGCGCTGGCTCGCCGAAATGCGCGCAAGCGCCAGATCGAACGCGAGCCGGTCGAAATGATCCGCAAGCTTGATGCCGCCGCCCGCGGCCAGCACGTCGTCAATCCGGAAATAGTCCTGCGCGGCGAAGTACGTTTCGGCGACGGCAAGCGTCGGCTCTCCGCTTTGGCCTGCGACCAGCACGATATCGCTTGCCGTGACGAGGTCCGGAAGCAGCGCGAGCTTCGCCGCGAGCGCTTCCGGCACCTGTTTGTCGGCGAGTGCCACAGCACGGGCCTGCAGCCGCTGCAAACGTTCGGGCGGCAAAAGCCTCTCGATGTTCTGTTCAACCGCGTCGATGCCGTCGCGGTAATGCGCGACGACCTCTGCAAGCCCCGCGGAAAGGTCCGCGTTCCGGACGAACCACACCACGCGGTCGAGCAGCAGGCTCTTTACACTGTCGTACAACGCGAGCTGCACGGCGCCGGGAACCTTGTTGTCGAGTGCATCGATCGCGCGGTTCAGATCGATCATGCGATAGCTGTCGCGTACGGCAGCATAGGCCTTTGCGATCACTGCGACCGAAGCGCTGGTTTCCTCGGACACGCGAACTACGAAGGCCGGCCCGCCGCGATTGATGATCGAATTGCCGAGCCGGGTTGCGACGATCTCGCGGCGCAGGCGATGGGTTTCCACCGCATCGGGAAACTGTTCCGGCACGGCATGCGGGAAGTAGCGCAGAAGTTCTTCTTTGAAATACGCGTCGTCCGGCACATCGGACGCAATCAGTTCGTCGAACAGTGCAAGCTTCGCGTAAGCGAGCGTAACTGCAAGCTCGGGCCGCGTCAGCCCCTGCCCTTTCGACTGGCGTTCCGTGATCGCGATGTCGGAAGGAAGATATTCGACGCCGCGGTCGAGCAGCCCGCGCCGTTCGAGATTCCGCATGAGCTGCATCTCGAAGCCGGCGTCGTTGGCGCCGTCCCGCTCCACGAGCGAGATGGCGAGCGTCTGCAGATAATTGTTGCGAAGCACGAGTGCGGCGACGTCGGGGGTCATCGCGGCCAGCAATTCGTTTCTGTCGTCGAGCGAAAGCGCGCCTTCGCGCACCGGCTTGGACAACGCGATCTTGAGGTTCACTTCCACGTCGGACGAATTCACGCCCGCTGAATTGTCGATGGCGTCGGTGTTCAGCCGCACGCCGCGCTGCGCCGCCTCGATGCGTCCGCGCTGGGTCATGCCGAGGTTCGCGCCTTCGCCGACGACCTTCGCTGCGACCTCGCTGCCGGCAATGCGGATCGCGTCGTTTGCGCGGTCGCCGACCATGGCGTCGCTTTCCGCAGACGAACGCACATAGGTTCCGATGCCGCCGAACCACAAAAGATCGACCGGGCTTTTAAGGATCGCGTTCATTACCTCCGCCGGAGTCGCATCGCTCCTGGCGAGCGAGAGCAAAGCCTGAATCTCCGGCGAGAGCGGAATGCTTTTGGCGTTGCGCGGGAATACCCCGCCGCCTTTGGAGATTTTCGTCTTGTCGTAATCCTGCCAGCTCGACCGCGGCAGCTCGAACATGCGCTGCCGCTCCGAAAAACTCGTTTCCGGATCGGGCGCAGGATCGATGAAGATATCGCGATGATCGAACGCGGCGACGAGCCTGATCGTGCGCTCGAGCAGCATGCCGTTTCCGAAGACGTCGCCCGACATGTCGCCGACACCCGCGACCGTGAACGGCGTCTTCGAGATATCGATATCCATCTCGCGGAAATGGCGCTTCACCGCTTCCCACGCACCGCGCGCGGTAATGCCCATCTTCTTGTGGTCGTAACCGGCCGAGCCGCCGCTCGCAAAGGCATCGCCGAGCCAGAAGCCGTGCTCGATCGCAAGCGCATTCGCGGTGTCGGAGAATGTCGCCGTGCCCTTGTCGGCGGCAACGACCAGATAAGGATCGTCGGCATCGTGCCGCACCGTGTTCTCGGGCGGAATGACATGGCCTTCCGCCGAGAGATTGTCGGTGATTTCGAGCAGCGAGCGAATGAAGACCTTGTAGCAATCCGTACCTTCCGCCATCACGATGTCGCGCGAAGCGCCGGAAGGCATCAGCTTCGACACGAAGCCGCCCTTCGCGCCCACCGGCACGATGACGGCATTCTTCACCTGCTGCGCTTTGACGAGACCGAGCACTTCGGTACGGAAATCCTGCGGACGGTCGGACCAGCGGATGCCGCCACGCGCGACCTTGCCGAAACGCAGGTGCACGCCTTCCACGCGCGGCGAATAGACGAAGATTTCGAACAAAGGCCGCGGCAAGGGCAGATCGTCGATCTTCCTGCTTTCAAACTTGATCGCGAGGGTCGGCCGCGGTCCGCCGTCCTTTGCGATCTGATAAAAGTTGGTGCGCACCGCGGCGCCGATCAGATTTGCAAGCCGGCGCAGGATGCGGTCTTCGTCGAGGCTCTGCACGGCCGCGAGCGCGCCTTCGATGCGGCCGCGAATCGTACTCTCTTTTGCCTCACGCGCCTTCTCCTCTTCCCGCGGATCGAAGCGCGCATGAAAAAGTGCGACGAGATCGCGGGCGATCTCCGGATGGCGGTTCACGGTCGTCCACAAGTAATCCTGGCTGTAGGGGATCGCCGCCTGCCGAAGATAACGTCCGAACGTACGCACGAGCGTCACGTCGCGCCACGGCAGCCCCGCGTTCAGCACCAGCGCGTTGAAGCCGTCGTTCTCCGCGCGGCCCTGCAGCACCGCCATCATCGCGGCCTCCAGCCGCGCGTCCAGCGCTTCCGCTTCGATGGCGCGTCCATCCGCGCGCACGAGCGTCATGTCGTGCATCCAGACCGTGCCGCCAGCGATGGCATCGCGTTCGACGACATAGGTGCGCTCGTCGATGACCGCGAACCCCATGTTCTCTAGCAACGGCACCCGCTCGGAGAGCGGCAAGGGCCGTTCGCAATTCCAGACCTTGAGATTGATCGCGTCGTTGCCGGAATCGCCTGCACGATAGAAGTTGATTGCAAGCGGCTTTTCCTTCGAGAGATTCTCGATGACGCGAATGTCGGCAACCGCCTCCTTTGCGGAGAACGCTTCGCGATAAGCGGCGGAGAGCGCGCCGCGATAGTTCTCCTCGATCGTCCGTGCACGCGCGGGGTCGAAGGCCGAGGAGAGTTCCTGGCCGAGCTCGTCCTGCCAGCTGCGCACGATCGCGCTGACGCCCGCTTCCAGTTCGGCGCGCGAAGGATTGGGGGTCTCGCCAGCATCGCGTCCGATGATGAAATGAACGCGCGTGAGCGGCCCGTCCGGGAAATACGGATAGAAGGCCGACAACCGCCCCTGATAAACCTGCGCGAGATAAGTACCGATCTTCACGCGGATCGCGCTGTCGTAGCGCTCGCGCGGCACGAACACGATCACCGACACAAAACGGTTGAAGCGGTCGCGGCGCGACAGCACCCGCACGCGCGGACGCTCCTCGAGTTGCAGGATGGATTGTGAGAACTGCAGCAGTGTCTCGCGGCTTACCTGGAACAGCTCGTCGCGCGGATAGGTTTCGAGCACGTTCGCAAGCGCCTTGCCGGAATGACTTTCCGACCCGAAGCCCGCGTGATCCAGCACGAATGCCGCTTTGCGGCGCAGATAAGGGATCTTGAACACCGACTCGCGATAGACCGGCGACGTGAACAGCCCTACGATGCGGCGCTCACCGACGAGCTTGCCGTTTTTGTCGAAACGCTTGATGCCCACATAATCCATGTGCGCGCGGCGATGCACGCGCGAACGCAGGTTCGCCTTGGTGACGATCAGCGGCAGCGGCAGCTTCATGAACTCGCGAAGTTCGGCACTGGCCGCGACCGGCTCGCCCGCGCGACTCAGCACGCGGATATCGCGGCTGCGCAAAATCCCGAGACCGGTTTCGTATTGCGGCTCCAGCGTGAAGTCTTCGCCGCTTCCCATCACGATGTTGTCGCGGCAGCCAAGGAAGGTGAACTGTCCGTCGCGCAGCCATTTCATGAATGCGACGGCTTCTTCGATATCTTCTTCGGGGAGCGGATGTGATTTCTTCTGCAGGCCGTCGATCACTTCATCGGCGTATTCCAGCATTGCCGGCCAGTCGGCGACGCAAATGCGCACGTCGTCGAGGGTGTCGCGCAGGGCATCCGCGAGCTTCGCGTGCCGCGCTTCGTCGATCCGCTCGATGTGGATATGGATGAAGCTTTCCCGGCGCTTCTTCTTTCCGTCTTTGGCAAGCCCCCGCCACTCTTCGAGCGCGCCACTTTCGTTGCGCTCGACGGAGAAGATCGGATGCGCGGCAAGGCGGACCGCAAACCCTTGCGCGGCCAGCTCTCCCGCGACCGAATCGAGCAGGAACGGCATGTCGTCGTTCTCGATCTCGATCACGGTGATCGCCCCGAGCCCGCTGCCGTTGCCTGCCGGGGCGGGATT
>VFQR01000935.1_pt1 | contig 27657 bp, 23 predicted proteins | sample 3512321 | NCBI WGS metagenome assembly VFQR01 (sample SAMN10412374, study PRJNA504923) | tailings metagenome | isolation source: Relicate 3 Philex TSF1 revegetated site | place: Philippines: Tuba, Benguet | collected 2017-08-29 | reverse complement strand
TGGTAGATCGGCACGCCATAGGCCTTGCCCGCGAGATCCCAGAGCGCGATCTCGATGGCCGAAACGCCGCCACCCTGGCGGCCGTGGCCGCCGAACTGCTTGATGCGGCGGAACAGCCGGTCGATGTCGCAGGGGTTCTCGCCGAGCAGGCGGGACTTCAGCATCAGCGCATAAGTGGCGCTGGCGCCGTCGCGGACCTCGCCGAGGCCGACGAGGCCCTGGTTGGTGTAGATCTTCAGCAACGCCGAGCGGAAGGGGGCGCCGGTGATCTCGGCAACGCGCAGATCGGTGATGCGGAGGTCGGAGGGGCGCGAGTTGGTGTTGACGTGGTTGAGGGCGTCGTCGGCGCTGGTCATGTCTTCTTAGTCCGGGTTGGGGAACGGCCCGCATGGTGGCGGGTCGCAGGTAGGGGAGGGGAGTAACGGCTGACTAGAGGCGCAGCGCCATTTCGGTTTCGCCGTCGAAAAGGTGTATCCGTTCCTGGTCGAACGCAACATGCACCAGTTCGTCAGGGTGGACGACCACGGAAGGCTCCAGGCTCACATTGACGGTAGCCCCGGCGATGAACAATTGCACGAAGGTCACGTCGCCCGTCGGCTCCACCGTATAGATCTTGGCCGGCACGGACCCATGCACCGGCTCCTTGTGCAGCTTCAGGGTGGAGTGACGCGCACCCAGCACCACCTTGTCCGACTTGGCGCTCAGCGCCTTGCGCGCATTGGCGTCCGACAGCGGCAGTTCCCAGCCCTCGTTGCTGGTGAGGAAGGTCGCACCCCCCCGCGTCACCGTCCTGAGCGGGATGAGGCTCATGGCCGGGCTGCCGACGAAGCTTGCGACGAACATGTTCACCGGATCGGCGAACACCTTCGAGGGCGCATCATATTGCTGCAGGAAGCCGCCATTCATCACCGCCATCTTGTCGGCCATGGTCACGGCTTCGAGCTGGTCATGGGTGACGTAGACCACGGTGGCGTTCATGTCCTGGTGGAAGCGCTTGATCTCGGAGCGCATCTGCACGCGCAGCTTGGCGTCGAGATTGGAGAGCGGCTCATCCATCAGGAAGACGCGGGGGTCGCGGACGAGCGCCCGGCCCAGCGCCACGCGCTGCTGCTGCCCACCGGAGAGTTCGCGCGGCCGGCGCTCCAACAGATGGCTGATGTCGAGCAGCTTGGCAGCCTCCCGGACCTTCCGGTCGATCTCGTCCTTGGGCCGCTTGCGCATCTGCAGCGGGAAGGCGAGGTTCTTGTACACCGACTTGTTGGGGTAGAGCGCGTAGTTCTGGAACACCATCGCGATGTCCCGGTCCTTGGGATCGAGATTGGTGACGTTCTTTTCGCCGATGCTGATCTCGCCGCCCGAGATGGGGATGAGGCCCGCGATCAGGTTCAGCGTGGTGGTCTTGCCGCAGCCGGACGGGCCGACCAGCGCGACGAATTCGCCATCCTCGATGGTCAGCGAAACGTGGTTCACGGCGTAGACGGAGCCGTAATTCTTCACCACGTCGTGGAGAACAACCTGAGCCATGCGACGTAATCCTTGAATAGTGACTAGTGCTTGACCGCGCCCTCGGTGAGCGCGCGCACGAAGTAGCGTTGCAGGACGAGGAACAGCACCACCACGGGAACGCTCATCATGAAGCTTGCCGCCATGAGGCCGGGCCAGTCGGTCGTGTTTTCCGAGAAGAAGCGCTGGATGCCCACGGGCAGCGTCATCATCTCGTTCCGGTTGAGGAAGGTGTAGGCATAGATGTACTCGTTCCAGGCGCCGATGAAGCTGTAGATCGCCGTCGCGATGATGCCCGGGGTAGAGAGCGGCATCACGACGAGGAAGAAGGCCTGGAAGCGCGTCGCGCCGTCGATGCGGGCCGCCTGCTCGAGCTGGATCGGGATGTTGTCGTAGAACCCCTTGAGCAGCCAGATGGCGAGCGGCAGGCCGAAGGTCAGATAGGTGAGGATCAGCGACATGTGGGTGTTCACCAGCCCCAGCATGCGCATCAGGATGAACAGCGGCACGAGGAAGATCACGGCCGGGAACATGTTCCGCAGCAGCACCGCAAAGAACAGGAAGTTGCGGCCGGGGAAGCGGAAGCGCGAGAAGGCATAGGCTGCCGGCACCGCGACCACGACGGCCAGCACGGTCGTCGCCGTCGACACCCAGGCGCTGTTGAAGAAGTAGAGCAGGAAGTCCTTGCCCACCGTGTTGTTGGGGTCGAGCAGCTTGAGGTAGTTGATCGCCGTCGGCTCGGACGGCCACCATTGCGGCGGGTATTGCATCGCCGCAAAGCCGGTCTTGAGCGAGGTAACGAACATCCACGCCATCGGCACGACGGTGTAGATCAGCATCATCACGAGGAAGATGCGGCCGCCCCAGCGCCACCAGTCGATCGTGCGCTGGGCCTTGCCGGCAGGCGGAACGGTGCTGTTGGAGGTCGTGCTCATGCGCCCTGCCTCGACTTGTCGCCCTGGCTCAGCGCCCGGACATAGAAGTAACCCAGCGTCATCAGGATGATGAACAGCAGCACGGAATAGGCCGACGCCACGCCCCAGCGCTGCCGCCCGAAGGCGAGCTCGTAGATATGCGTGATCCATATATGCGAGGCGTTGGACGGCCCGCCGCCGGTCATGATCCACGGGATGATGAAGCTGTTGAAGTTGGCCACTGCCAGCAGCAGGATCGTGATGGTCGACACGCCTTTGAGGTGCGGGAAGGTCACGTGCCAGAAACGCTGCCAGGGGCTGGCCCCATCCACCTGCGCGGCACGCAGCAGCTGCTCGGGCACCGTCTGCAGCCCGGCCATCAGCATGATCATGGCGAACGAGAACTCGCGCCAGATGTTCACCACGATCAGCGACGGCAGCACCGTGTGCACGTTGTCGATGAAGTTGGGCGGCCGATCGGCGAAGCCGAGCTGCACGAGGGCGGCGCCGATGACGCCGAAATCGGAATGGTAGATCCAGCGCCAGACATAGGAGGCGGCAACCGCGCTCACCACCCACGGGATCAGCAGCACGGCGCGCAGCACGCCGCGGCCCATGAACTCGCGGTGCAGCGCCAGCGCGCAGCCGAGACCGAGCAGGAACGCGATGATGGTGGAAAAGAACGTCCAGACCAGCGTGTTCCAGGTCACCTTCCAGAACACGGCGCTGGTCAGGATGGCCTGGTAATTGTCGAGACCGTTGAAGATCTTGTCGCGCAGCTGCAGGCTGGGCGGCGTCTGGAAGAAGGACAGCTCGATCGTATAGTAGACCGGATAGGCGATGACGATGAGCATCACGATGATGGCCGGCGCGACGTAACCGTAGTCCGCGCGCGTGTTCCACATCTTCTGGAGCAGGCCAGGATTCTTCGGGGCTGCGTCGGGCAGACGGTCAGCCGGGCTGGACAGACTACTCAAGGTCGGGGCCTCTATCTCGGTAGGGGACCGGTGACGCCACGCGGCGCCACCGGTTTTCGACGAGGACTACTCGGCTGGCCTCAGAGGCCGCCGCTCCTGAGGTTGCGGACCTTTTCGGCCGCGTCCTCGGCTGCCTGGTCGACGGTCATCGCGCCGGTGAGGGCATTCTGCATCATGTCGGGGACGATGATGTTCATGATCTCGGGCGATTCCGGCAGGGCCGGGAACGGGATACCGTAGGGTAGCATGGAGGTGGTGACGTCGAGGAACTTGATGGTGTCCAGACGTTCCTTCATCCACTTGGTCTTGAAGCCGCCGAGATGGCCCGGATTGGAACCGGCCCACGCAAGCTTGAGCGACCATTCGGGGCTCGTCCACATGCAGATCAGCGCCTTGGCCGCCGGCTCGTCCACCACGCCGCCCTCGACATATTCGGGCTTCAGGATGTGGATGTTGGAGCCGCCGAACACCACGGCGCGCTTGCCGTCCGGACCGGTCGGGATCAGGCCGTAGCGGATGTTCTCCACCACCTTGTCGGCCGTCTCCTTGTCGGCGCCGGTCGCGGCCGCTGCCAGTTCGAGCATGCGCGCATACTCGGACGGGTGCGAGATCACCATGCCCAGCTGTCCCGCGATGAACGGCGCCTGGTTGTCGGCCTGGGTGTTGGTCAGGGCCGAAACCGGGACCGACTGGTCGCGGACATACATGTCATAGGACGCCTGCAGGGCGCGCTTGCTTTCCGGGCTGTCGAGGCGAACCTCTTCATAGGTCGGGTTCGGGTCCGTCTCGTCGAACACGCCGCCGCCATAGGCCCACATCTGCGGCATGAAGCGGTAGGGCGTGTTGCCGGCGTTCTGGCGGGCGACGAGACCGTAGCCGGAGACGCCGAGCCGCTCCTTGATCTGCTTGGAGTAGGAGACGACGTCATCCCAGGTCGCGGGCGGGTTCTCGGGATCGAGGCCGGCGCGCTCGAAGATGTCGGCGTTCCAGATCAGCGCCATCGTCTCGTTATTGGTCGGGATGCCGTAGGTGACACCCTCCCAGGTCACGGCGTTCATGGCGCCCGGCCAGAAGTCCTCGGTCGCATAACCGACATCCTCGGGCTTCAGCGGCTGGAGATAGCCCTTGGCCGCGAACTCGGTGCCGCCCAGGATGAGCAGGCGGATCGCCATCGGCGCCGCATTGCCCAGCAGCGCCGTGCGGAACTTGTCGAGCAGTTCGTTGTAGGTGATGCCCTGCTCTTCGAGCACGATGTTGGGGTAGGTGGCGCGGAACGCCGCGAAGAAGTCGCGGTAGTTCTGCCGCATGATTTCGGGGTCGCCCTCGAACACGCCCTGATACCAGAACGTCAGGCGACCGGTGTAGTCGGTCGGCGTGACAGAATTGCAGTGCCCGACCGTGTCGTATTCCTCAGTGCCCGCGATCGAGCGGACATATTCCGGCGACCACTGGCTCAGGTCGACGCTTTGCGCGAACACGGTCGACGCCATGAGCGCCGTGGCTATGCCGCCAGCAAGCGTTGCGCGCCCGAGTGCTCGGGCGCGAGTGAACATCGTCATCGAGATACTCCCTATCTCCCTCGCCGCTACGCGGCCTCCCGTAGTCGAGCCAGCTTGTGCCCCTGTGGGGTCTTGTGTACTGCCTCGGCTATTCTGCAGCGTTGCAGATGACCGATTGCGTGTCAATCCGATTTGATTGTACATTATCCCAGCGTATCCGCGTATAAGCGGGTGCAGAGGAGCGTCGTTGACGGCCCGATCGATGAGCGATTTCAAAGCGCAACCACCCGGGGGAGTGGAGACCAATCTGGGCTCCGCAGAAGGCGGCGAACTCTACAGACTCATCCGCGACGACATCATCGAGGGCCGGCTGCAGGCCAATGAAAGGCTGATCGTCGCCGAACTCGCCAAGCGCCACGGCACGTCCACCAATCCGGTCCGCGAGGCCCTGCAGATGCTGCGCGGCGAGGGATTCGTGATCATCGCGCCCAATCGCGGCGCGCGCGTGCGCCCGATCGACGAGGACTTCATCCGCGACATCTCCGAGATCACCGGGCTGATCGAGCCCTTCCTCACCCGCTGGTTCGTCGGCATGGCGACCGACGAGGACATCGTCGAACTCGAGCGCCTGCAGGCGCTGATCGAGCAGAACGACTTCAAGGACACCATTCTCCACAGCGAACTCGACACCGCGTTCCACACCGTCATCTACGAGCGCCACTACAACCGCCACGCCGCCGAGCTGTGGTGGAAGAATCGCGAAGTGCTGCGCGCGGTCACCCGCCGCATGGATTACACCCTCGCGCGCCGCGCCGCGGTGCTGCGCGACCATCGCGAACTCATCCAGTACATCAAGGCGCAGGACCCCGACGCCGCCGCGGCGGTCATCACGCGCCACGTCTCCGGGTCCGGTCGCCACATCGTCGAGCAGATGCGCGCGCGGACCATGCAGCGCGCCGCCGCGCTCTGAGGGCATCAAGCTTGTTCACCCGATACGAAGGTATTTAGACGCAATGAAGATCACCAGCGTGCGGCCATGGCTGGTCAAGACCAGCGGTTCCTACTGGGGCGAGTTCCTGTTCGTCGAGGTGACGACCGACGAGGGCGTCAGCGGTTGGGGGGAAATCACCTCCACCACGCGGCTCGCCAACCGCGCCCTCTGCTCCATGCTGCGCCAGATCGGCTCGGCGCTGATCGGCGAGGACCCCAGCCACATCGAGCGGCTGTGGCACAAGCTGTTCCGCAGCTTCACCTATATGGGCAGCCGCGGCGCCGCCGTCGAATGCGTCAGCGCCATCGACATCTGCCTGTGGGACATTCGCGGCAAGGTGCTGGACAAGCCCATCTACGAGTTGCTCGGCGGCCCGGTGCGCGAGGACATCGCCCTCTACACCCACCCGAACCAGAGCAAGTTCACCAGCAAGGAAGCGGTGGTCCAGGAGATCACCGACATCGTCAAGTCGGGCCACAAGGCGCTGAAGTTCGACCCCTTCCCCTACCAAGGCTCGCGCGAGCAGCGGGACGGCTATCTCGACGGCGCCATGAGCCGCGAGGACCAGCGCGAGGCCGCCGAGCTGACGGCGCTGATCCGCGAAGCAGCCGGTCCGGACATCGAACTGCTGATCGACGCCCATGGCCGCTTCGACGTGCCGACCGCCATCCGGCTCTGCCGCTCGCTCGAGGAGGCCGGCCAGATCGACTGGTTCGAGGAGCCGTGCCCGCCCGAAAGCCTCAATGCGCTCAAGCAGGTGCGCGACAAGGTCAACGTGCCGATCTCCTGGGGCGAGCGCGGCCACACCAAGTGGGATTTCGTCGCCGTGCTCGAAGGCCGGCTGTCGGACTACATCATGCCCGACGTGACGTGGACCGGCGGCATCTCGGAGCTGAAGAAGATCTCGGCGCTGTGCGAGGCCTATTACATCCCGGTGTCGCCGCACGACGCGGGCGGCCCGATCAACGTGCTGGCCGGCGCGCATGTGATGATGACAGTGCCGAACTTCTACAAGCTCGAGACGTCCGAGTGGAATCTGGGCAAGTACGACCCGTTCATCGACCAGCCGCTCGACAATTCCAACGGCACGCTGAAGCTGAGCAAGCGGCCCGGCCTCGGTGTCGAAATGAACCGCGACTACCTCGCCGCCAACGAAATCGAGGTGCCGTGAGGGCACCCTTGCCGGGGCGGCGCGATCTCGCCCGCCCCGCACCGAAGCAATATTGACCAGGGAGAGAGGCCCGCTGCGGCGGGCGCGATAAGATCATGAAAATTACCGACCTGCGCTGCGCCGTCATCGGCCGGCATCCGATCGTGCGCATCGTGACCGACGAGGGGCTCTATGGCCTCGGCGAAGTCGAATACACCAAGCCCTATCTCAAGCCCTGGGTGCTGCACTTCCGCGACGCGCTGATCGGCGAGGACCCGACCGATGTCGAGCGCTGCATGCTGAAGATCCGCCAGCGCGGCAGCTTCAAGCCCTATGGCGCCGCGGTCAGCGCCATCGAACATGCGCTGTGGGATGTCGCCGGCAAGGCGATGGGCGTGCCGGCCTACAAGCTCTTGGGCGGCAAGGTGCGCGACAAGGTGCGCTGCTACAACGGCTCCATCCGGCGTCCCCGTGCCGGCGACCGGCCGGAGGACTACGCCGCCGACGTCAAGTGGATGATGGAGCAGCCGCAGAACTTCTTCATGGTGAAGCAGGGCATCGGCTTTCACTCCAACATGAAGGACTCGGTCGACGACTTCCATTACGGCGTGCGCCAGAAGAAGGCCGGCTATCACGGCGCCATGGACCAGGGGCAGATCTCCGAGCACGGCTTCAACCACATGCTCGACTGCGTCGCGGCGATGAAGGAAGTGCTGGGCGACAAGGTCTCGCTTGCGCTCGATTGCGGCCCCGGCTGGTTCCTCAACGACGCCATCCGCTTTGCCCGCGCGGTCGAGAAATACGATCTGATGTGGCTCGAGGACATGCTGACCGGCGACTATGTGCCCTGGGTCAACCCGCAGGCCTATCGCGAGCTGACGGTCTCCACCTCGACGCCCATCCACACCGGCGAGCAGATCTATCTGCGTCACAATTTCAAGGAGCTGATCGAGACCCAGGCCATCCGCGTCGTCGGGCCCGATCCGGCCGATATCGGCGGCATCGCCGAGCTGAAATGGGTCGCCGAGCACGCCTACATGCACTCGATCATGATGGCGCCCCACGGCACGGCGAACGGCCTGCTCGGGCTCGGCGCGCTGATCAATGTCTGCGCCACGCTGCCGGCCAACTTCATCGCCTTCGAATATCCCTCGGCGTCCGACCCGTGGTGGGAGGACATCGTCATCGGCCTGCCGGACCAGATCGTGAAGGACTCGATGGTCGACTTGCTCGAGGCTCCGGGCCTCGGCCTCGACATCGATCCCGAAGGCGCGAAGAAATATCTCGCCGAAGAGGATGCCGGCTTCTTCGACTGAGGCGGGTCAGCCGCCGGCTGGGCGAGACGCGGCGCCGTCTAGGGCATCGGCGGTTCACCAGATGAGTGGACCGCTCAATCCTCCGGCGCGCCGCCCCAGCGTGCGGCGACGGATTTGCGCAGCGTCAGCTCCGGCGGCACGGTCATCAGCCGGGGCAAGGGCGTCTGCTTTTCCACATTGTCGATCACCGCATCGGCGGCGGCCGCGCCGATCGCGGCGGCCGGCTGCCGCACCGTGGTGAGCGGCGGGAAGGTGTGGGCGGAGAACTCGATATCGTCATAGCCGACGATAGAGATGTCGCCCGGCACCGCCAGCCCGCGCTCATGGATGCCGTGCAGCACCCCGATGGCGAGGATGTCGCTCAGCGCGAAGATCGCCTCCGGCCGTTCCGGTCCGGCGAACATCCGGCGTGCGGCGGCGAGCCCGCCATCGGCGCTGATCTCGGTCCGCTCGATCACCGGAGGAGCAATGCCCAACTCGCCAAGCCGCGCCGTGAACCCGGTGATCCGGTCCTGCATGCGCGGGTGGCTCTCCGGGCCCGAGACACAGGCGAGGCGCCGGAAGCCCCGTTCGGCGAGCAGATCGGCGACGATACGCCCCCCCAGCACCGAATCGTCGGAGAACACCGAGCCGACGGCCGCGACCGGCGCATCGATCGCCACCACCGGCACCGGCCGGATCTCGTCGAGCCGGCGATAGAATTCGGGGCTGGCATTGGTCGTCATCACCACGATGGCGTCGACGCGTTTGGTGGCGAGCGTCTGCATATAGGCGACGAGGTTCTCGGTGATGTCGTCGGTGTTGCACAGCATCAGCGCGTAGCCGCGCTCGAAGCACCGCCGCTCCACGCCACGGATCACCTCGCCGAAGAACGGGTTGGATGTCGTGGTGACGATCATACCGATCGTCCGCGTCCGCTTCGATTGCAGCGCCCGCGCGACGTCGGAGGGGAAATATCCCAGATCCGCAATCGCGGCGGTCACGCGCTCGGCCGTCTCGGGACTGACCGGGCGCGTCTTGTTGATCACATGGGAAACCGTGGTGAAGGACACATGCGCCCGCTTCGCCACATCCTTGATGGTGACCATGGCGGGCGCTGCCCTCTTTCCCGGCTAACCTCTGGCGCGTGATTTCAGCCAGCGATCGAAGGCCACGGCCACGATCAGGATCAGGCCGATCACGATCGACTGCGTGTAGGAGGAGACGTTGTTGAACTGCAAGCCGTTTTGCAGCACGCCGATCAGCGCCGCGCCGACCACCGTCCCCCCGATGCTGCCGATGCCGCCGAACAGCGAGGTCCCACCGATCACCACGGCCGAGATCACCGTCAGTTCGTAACCCATGCCGGCTACCGCTTCCGCCGAGTTGAGGCGCGCGGCGAGGACGAAGGCCGCGAGGCCGGCAAAGAAGCCGACGATCACATACACCGAGATCAGGATACGGTCGACCCGGAGGCCGGAGAGGCGCGCCGCCTCGGCATTGCCGCCCACCGCGTACACGGCGCGGCCATAGCGGGTGTAGCGCAGCACGATGTGGCAGATGATCGCCGCCAGCGCAAAGATGATCACCGGCACGGGAACCGGACCGATGAGGCCGGTGCCGAACCAGCGGAAATCCGGCGCAAAGCCCGAGATCGGGCCGCCATTGGAGAGGGTGAGGGTCAGGCCGCGGAAGATCGTCAGCCCGCCCAGCGTCACGACGAAGGGCGGCACCTTGAGTCGGGTGATCGCCACCCCCTGCACGCCACCCGCAATGGAGCCGACGGCAAGTGCTGCGAGCAGGGCCGCAAACCAGCCGAAGCCGCTCTCCGCGCCGGCCGACAGCGACATTGTGTTCGCCGTTCCACCCTTGGCGACGATCGCCGCCACCATGCCGCAGAGCGCCAGCAGCGAGCCGACGCTCAGGTCGATGCCGGCGGTGAGAATGACGAAGGTCATGCCCAGGGCGATGAGCCCGGTGATCGAGACCTGGCGCATGATGTTGAAGACGTTGATCGGGTCGATGAAGCTCGGCTTCAGCGCCGTGAAGATCGCCACCAGCACCAGCAGGAACAGCAGGGGGCCGAACTGCTTGAGAATCTTGAAGATGTTGAAGCGGCGGGCCGCGCCCGCCTCGGTCGCATTGGTCATTGCGCGTCTCCCCGCTGCTGATCGAGCGCCATCAGCGCCATGAGTTTCTCTTCCGTCGCTTCCTCGGCCGGCATCTCGCCGGTGATCCGGCCCTGCCGCATGGTGACGATGCGGTCGCTGACCGCGAGGATTTCCGGCAGTTCCGACGAGATCACCATCACCGCGATGCCTTCGGTCGCCAGTTCCACCAGAATTTGGTGCACCTCGGACTTGGCGCCCACATCGACGCCGCGCGTCGGCTCGTCGACGATCAGCACCTTCGGATTGCGCGCCAGCCAGCGCGCGAGGATCACCTTCTGCTGGTTGCCGCCCGACAGGCCCTCGATGGCCTGATCCGCGCTCGCCATGCGGATCGACAGCGCCTTGCGGTAGCGTTCGAGCGCCGAGCGTTCGGTCCGCCCGGCCATCAGGCCCACCACATTGGAGAATGCCCGAAGCGAAGCGACTGAGAAATTGTCCTGGATGCCCAGCATCGGGAAGATCGCCTGGTGCTTGCGGTCTTCCGGCACCAGCCCGATGCCCAGCTCGATCGCGTCCGCCGGCGATTTCGGCGCAATCGCCGTACCGTCGAGTTCGATGCTGCCGGCCGCGATCCGGTCCGCGCCGAAAATCGCCCGGGCAAGTTCGGTGCGCCCGGAGCCGACGAGGCCGGCGATGCCCAGGATTTCCCCAGCCTTGAGGTCGAGATCGACGCCGTTGAGCACGATGGCGTGCGGGGCTTCCGGGTTGCGGATGGTCCGCAGCCCGCGGATGCGCATGCGCGTCGCGCCGGCCTGGTGCCGCTCGGTCGGACGCGCGTAGAGATCGGACGCGGCGCGGCCGACCATCTTTTCGATGATGGCGGGAATGGCGATGGGGGCGCCCTCGCGCACGAGGTGCCCGGCGAGGCGCCCGTCGCGCAACACCGTCATGCGGTCGCAGATGAAGGACGCTTCCTCGAGCCGGTGCGTCACGAACATGATGGCGACGCCGTCGCGGCGCAGCTTGTCCATGATCTGCAGCAGCTGCGTCACCTCGGCCTCGGTCAGCGCCGAGGTCGGCTCGTCCATGATGATCAGCCGGCTCTGCAGCGAGAGCGCCCGCGCGATCTCGACCAGTTGCTGCTCGGCCACCGACAGCGCCGACACCGGCGTGCGCGGATCGATCTTCAGACCCACGCGGGCGACGATGTCGCGCGCCTCATCGTTCATCCGTCGCCAGTTGACGAGCCCCATCGGGCCCGTCGGCGCGCGGCCGATGAAGATGTTCTCCGCCACCGTCAGGGTCGGGATGAGGCTGAGTTCCTGGTAGATGGTGACGATGCCGGCACGCTTGGCCTCGTTGGGGTTGTCCGGCCGGTAGGGGCGGCCGGCGAACACGATCTCGCCCGAGGTCGGCGGCTGCGCGCCCGAGAGGATTTTGAGCAGCGTCGACTTGCCGGCGCCGTTCTCGCCCATGAGGCCGAGCACCTCGCCGGCCCGCACGTCGAGCGAGACGTCGTCCAGCGCCCTGACGCCGGAGAAATGCTTGGAGAGCCCGGTCACCGTGAGCAACGGCGCGGCTGTATCAGCGGCGACGGCCGTCTCGACCATTGTCACCTCCCGAACTGAAGGAATCGGCGTGGCCACCGGGCCGGCGGGGCCTCCCGACTGAATCGGGATTGGGGTGGCCCCGCCGGTCGAGGGATGGACTTACTGCACTTCGCCCAGGCGCTCGGCCTGGTCGAGATTGTCGGCGCCGATCACCACCGGCGTCAGCAGCACGAGGCTGTTCTCGGGGCGCGTGCCGTCCTTGGCGAACGCCACCGCGATGCGCACCGCGGTGCGCGACTGCTCGCCCGGGAACTGCTCGACGGTACCGGCCAGGCCGCCGTCGCGCACGGCCGCGAGGGCCTCGGGCAGGGCGTCGAAGCCGTAGATCTTGACGTCCGTGTAGCCACGGGCGGCGCAGGCTTCCATGGCACCGAGCGCCATGTCGTCATTGGCGCAGATGATCGCATCCGGCTTGCCGTTGGCGGCGAGGCCCGCCTCGGTGACCGACAGAGCCTGGTCGCGGGCGAAGTTCGCGGTCTGCTCGAAGATGATCTGGTACTTGTCCGCGATCGGGTCGAGCACATTGTGCACGCCGCGATTGCGGTCGATCGCCGGACCGGCGCCGGGCTGGCCCTGCAGGTGGAAGATGCGCGCGCCGTCCGGGAAGGCGTCGACCAGGGCCTGCGCCTCGGCTTCACCACCCTTGACGTTGTCTGCGCCCACATGCGCCAGGATGCCCTCGACGCCATCGACACGACGGTCGACGGTCACCACCGGCACGCCGGCACCGACGGCCTGCTCGATGGCCGGAGCCAAGGCATTCACGTCCAGCGGCGAGATCACGATGGCGTTCACGCGCTGCACGATCGCCGCTTCGATGTCGGCGGTCTGCTTGGGTGCCGAATTCTGCCCGTCGCTCTCGATCAGGTTCACGCCCTGGACCTCGGCCTCGGCCTTGATCTGGTTGAGCATGTGCACGAAGAACGGGAAGCCCAGGCTCGGCACCGAGCCCAGAATCGTCATCTGGTCCTGTGCCATGGCGACCGGGGCGGCGGCGGCGAGCGCGCCGAGCGCCACCGAAGACAGCAGGAAACTGCGTCTGTTCATGGGTTCATCCTCCTCTGAAAACCCGATGCGGGGCCGCGTCGGCTCTTTCGTCCGAGACCCCGGCGGAGTGGAAGCTATTCCGAAGCAAACGTTTGCACAAGAGCTAACATGTTAGCAGGTTATCCGCCGAAGGGATGATGCAGGCCCGCTCCGGGTTCCGCAGGAGAGGCCAATGGGGAACGGCGTGGCTGCGAACTCCCGCCGGATGGCCCCTTATCCCGCCCCGCGACCGCTCCGCTGTGGCAACGTGGTCAGCCCGTCCTGGAACTTGTGTATTCCACTTATGGACTTGCCCGGCTTATATCGTCGGGTTGCAGTGTTAAGTGAGCGGACAGCTGACCGGGGGCCGTATGGCGCAAAGGCTGGTGATTGCAGGGGCAGGGCTGTGGGCGGCGCTGATTGCGCAGCGACTCACCCATGCGCGCAGCGACGTCGAGGTGGTGCTCCTCGAACGCTCCGAACGCCCGTTCGGCGAGCACACCTGGTCCTTCCACGATACCGATATCGGCGCCGACGACTGGGATTGGATCACCCCGCTCGTCGCCAAGCGCTGGGCGAAGCAATCGGTCGTCTTCCCGAACCGGCAGCGCGAATTCGCCTGCGGCTATGCCAGCCTCACCAGCGAGCACGTCGCCGACGTGCTGGCGGCCAATCCGGCGGTCACCGTCCGGACCGGCGCGCGCGTGACGGGGCTCGATGCGACCGGCGCGACGCTGGAAAGCGGCGAGCGGGTCGCCGCGCACTGCGTCATCGACGCGCGCGGTTTCCGCCGCCACTCGGCGCTGCAACTGGGCTTTCAGAAATTCGTCGGCCTCGAAGTCGAGGTCGCCTCCGGCCACGGGCTCACCGCGCCCGTCATCATGGATGCGACAGTCGACCAGCTCGATGGCTACCGCTTCATCTATCTGTTGCCCTTCACCGACCAGCGCGTGCTGATCGAGGATACCCGCTATTCCGATGGCGGCAGCCTCGACAATGCCCGGCTCGAACGGGACATCGAGGCCTATGGCACAGCCCGCGGCTGGACGCCGTGGCAGGTCGTGCGGCGCGAGGCGGGGGTGCTGCCCATCGCGCTCGGCTTCGACGCCGAGGCCTTCTGGCGCGACATGCCCGCCGACGTGCCGGTGGTCGGCATGCGCGCCGGCCTGTTCCATCCCACCACCGGCTACAGCCTCGGCGAGGCGGTGCGCGTCGCCAACCTCATCGCCGGCGCCTGGCCCATCGCCAGCGCCCCGCTCGCCTTGCGGATCAGGGACCACGCCAAGGCGCGCGCCGAGGCGCAGGGCTTCTACCGGCTGCTCAGCCGCATGCTGTTCCGCGCCGCCGAGCCCGAGCAGCGCCGCCGCATCCTCAGTCATTTCTACCGGGTCGGGCAGCCGCGCGTGGAGCGCTTCTATGCCGGCCGCACCACTTTTTCGGATGCGGCGCGCATCATGATCGGCCGTCCGCCCGTATCTGTAGCGCGGGCGATGGCGCTGCTGTCCGAACGCACCTTCCTGGCCAACGCGAGAAAGACCACATGAAAAAGGCTATCGTCATCGGTGCGGGGTTCGGCGGACTGGCGCTTGCCATCCGCCTGCAGTCGCAGGGGATCGCGACGATCCTCCTCGAGCGCCGGGACAAGGTGGGCGGGCGCGCCTATGTCTATGAGCAGGACGGCTTCGTGTTCGACGCCGGCCCCACCGTGATCACCGATCCCGACTGCCTCGACGAACTCTGGACGCTGAGCGGCCGCCGCCGCGCCGACGACGTCGAGTTCCTGCCGGTGAGCCCGTTCTACCAGCTGTGCTGGGAGAATGGCGACCGCTTCGACTATTCCGGCGATCAGGCCGAGCTCGACCGCCAGATCGCGGCCCGACGCCCCGAGGACGTCGAGGGCTACCGCAAATTCCTCGCCTATTCCGAGGACCTGTACCGCGAAGGCTATGAAAAGCTCGGCGCGGTGCCGTTCCAGAGCGTCGGCCGCATGCTGCAGGCCGCGCCGCAGCTGATGCGGCTCGAGAGCCACCGCAGCGTCTACTCCAAGGTCGCCCAGTATATCGGCGACCCGCGCCTGCGCGAGGCCTTCAGCTTCCACCCGCTGCTGGTCGGCGGCAACCCGTTCGAGACCTCCTCGATCTACGCGCTGATCCACGCGCTGGAGCGCAAGGGGGGCGTTTGGTATGCCCGCGGCGGCACCGGCGCCCTCGTGGCGGCCATGGCGAAGCTCTTCACCGACCTGGGCGGTGAGCTGCGCGTCAGCACCGAGGTCGATCGCATCGTCGTCGAAGGCGGCCGTGCGACCGCCGTGCTTCTCGCCGATGGCGAGCGGATCGTGGCCGACATGGTCGCCTCGAACGCCGATGTGGTGCACACCTACGATCACCTGCTGCGCGGTTCAGATCGCGGCGCCGCCGAGGCGCGCCGGCTGAAGTCGAAGCGCTTCTCGATGGGTCTGTTCGTCATCTATTTCGGCCTGCGCGGCGAGCGGCCGGACCTCGCCCACCACATGGTGCTGTTCGGCCAGCGCTATCGCGAACTGATCCACGAGATCTTCCACGGCAACAAGCTGCCCGAGGACTTCTCGCTCTATCTGCATTCGCCCTCGGTGACCGATCCCAGCATGGCGCCCGCCGGCCACAGCGCACATTACGTGCTCTCGCCCGTGCCGCACATGGGCAACGCCGACATCGACTGGGAGGTCGAGGGGCCGCGCTATCGCGACCGCATCCTCGATTATCTCGACAAGCACTATATCCCTGGTCTGCGTCGCGACCTGGCGACCGTGCGGCACATCTCGCCGCTCGATTTCCAGACCGAGCTCAAGGCACATCACGGCTCCGCCTTTTCGGTCGAGCCCATCCTCACCCAGAGCGCCTGGTTCCGCCCGCACAATCGCGACGACAAGATCGCCAATCTCTACTTCGCCGGCGCCGGCACCCATCCGGGCGCCGGCATTCCCGGCGTGGTGTCGTCCGCCAAGGCGACGGCCAGCCTGATGCTGGAGGATGCACGGTGACCGACGCGACCCTCGTCGAGACCAGTACGGCGGCGATCCGCAACGGCTCGCAGAGCTTTGCCGCTGCCGCGCGCCTGTTCGACGAGGAGACGCGGCAGGACTGCGTCATGCTCTATGCCTGGTGCCGGCACTGCGACGACGTGGTGGACGGGCAGGTGATGGGGCACGATGCCCGCGCCGATTATCGCGACGGCCAGCTCGCCCGGCTGGAGGAACTGCGCCGGCAGACCCATGCCGCGGCCCGCGGTACGCCGCCGGACGATCCGGTGTTCCAGGCGCTGGCCCGCGTCGTCGCCCGCAAGCACATCCCGGAGCGGCATCTCGACGAACTGCTCGACGGCTTCGCGATGGATGTCGACGAGCGCCGCTACGAGACCTTCGCCGACGTTTGCGACTACGCTTACCACGTGGCCGGCGTCGTCGGCGTGATGATGGCGATGATCATGGATGTGCGCGATGCCGAGACGCTGGACCGCGCTTCGGATCTCGGCCTCGCCTTTCAGCTCACCAACATCGCGCGCGACGTGATCGACGACGCCCGGGCCGGCCGCACCTATCTGCCGGCCGACTGGCTCAAGGCCGAGGGCATCGAGACCATCGATCCGGACGATCCGCGCCAGCGCGCGGTGCTCTACCAGCTGGCGCTGCGCCTCGTCGATGCGGCCGAGCCCTATTACGCATCTGCGCTGTCCGGTATCGGGCAGTTGCCCTGGCGCTCGGCCTGGGCCATCGCTGCGGCGCGCCGCGTCTACCGCGCCATCGGCGCGCGCCTCCGGGCGGCCGGCCCGCGCGCCTGGGAGAAGCGGGTCTCGACGAGTTCGGCGGAAAAGGCCGGGCTGGTCCTCCTCGCGCTCGGCGACGTCGCCGCCTCCCGCTTCGGCACCAAGCCGCTCCCCCGCACCGGCTTCTACCAGCGCCCGGGGCGGTAGGGCCTGCTGCAGCCATCCACTCCGCGCGATTACGCCCCCGCCGCGGCTCCCGCCTGTTCCTGCTTGAGCAGTGCCGCGCGATAAGCCGGCAGCCGCCACCACGGCACCATCGGCTTGTCGTGGTGCTCGTGGTGGTAGCCGAAATGGAAGCAGGTCAGCAGCGACAGCCAGAACGGGAAATCATTGCTGCGCGCCCGGTGCCGATCGGTGAAGGGCGGCTCCCCGATATGGTGCGGCCGGTAGGTGCCGAAATAGAACAGCTGCAGCGAGGAGGCGAGCGCAGGAATGGCCCAGAACAGCAGCGCGTTCGGGAACCGCTCGCCGAGGATCAGCGCGTAGACGATCACCACCGCGGTGAGGATCGCCAGCTCCCGCCAGGCGAAATAGGTGCGAAAGAAGCGGATGTACCACGGCCAGAACTGCGTCGGATGGTCGGGGTCGAAATCGGGGTCCTTCGCGGTGCCCGAATAGCGGTGGTGGTCGTGATGCGACTCGTAGAGCCGCCCATAGCTGAACCCGGCATAGATCGCGACCAGCACCCGGCCGACCCAGTCGTTCACCGCCTTGTGGCCGGGCGCGAAGGAGCCGTGCATGCAGTCATGCGCGATGATGAACAGCCCGACCGACAGCCAGGTCTGCAGCACGATCACCGGGATCGCCACCGCCCACATCCACGGGGCTGACCAGTCGACGAAGAAGATCGCGCCGATATGGATGGTGAGCCAGGCGAGAACGAGCAGGCTCGCCATCACGATGCCCGGCATCGCTTCGGCCATGGTGCGGGGGCGGAACTGGTCGAGGCTGGTGGTCATGGGGTTCACCTCAGAGCTTCAGGCGCAGGCGTGAAACGAGCAGGGCGGCGGCGAGCCCGATCAGCGCCGTTCCGCCCAGCGGCAGCAGCGAGGGGACCAGTGCCGCGATGGCTTCACCTCGCCACAGCGTCCCTTGATACGCTTCGACCGCCCACGCATTGGGAGTATACCAGCCGATATCCTGCAACCAAGGCGGCATCATGAAGCGGGGCACCATCGAGCCGCCGATCGCCGAGCAGACGAGGACGAGGAAGGTGGAGGCCGTCTGCGCCTGCTGCTTGGTGGTCGCCGCCGAGGCGACCAGCAGACCGAGCCCGGCCGCGGCCCCCGCGCTGCACACCGTCACCAGCACCAGCGCCGGCAGATTGCTCACCACGTCGACGCCATAGAAGATGGCGGCGACCGCGAGGATCAACCCCACCTGCACGCAGCCCTGCACGGTGAGGAAGAGGAATTTGCCGACGACGATCACATCCGTGCCGGCCGGACCGACCGCGAGGCGATCGACGATCCCCGAAAAGCGTTCCTCGATCAGCGTCGCCGCGCCCTGCATGGCGGTGAACAGCAGGAACAGGATCGCCACCGCGCCGGCATAATAGGTCACCGTCGCGCCCGCACCGCCGTCCCCGCCGAGTGTTTCGCTCTCGACGATGGGCGTGCCGGCATCCGGCGGCGTCTCGGCGATCTGCGCGAGGGCCGCCTGCACCTGCGCCGCCTGCTGCGGTGTGAAGCCCCCGACCAGCGGCTCGATGGCCGGGAGCGTGCGCGCCAGTCCCACATCGGGCAGGGCCGAGGCGATCAGCCGCTGCACCTGGCCGGCGACGATCGGCCCGGCCATCAGCTTGCCCGGATCGACGATGACGCGGAACGGGCTGTTGTCCGTGTCGGTGAGGTCGCCGGTGATCACCAGCCCCACATCGGCGATGCCGTCGGCGACCGCCGCGCGGGCCGCTTCCGCCGTGAAGCGGTCGTCCATGACCCTGAGCGAGTCCTCGGCCCGGAGCGCCGTCTCGAAGCGCTCGGCGGCAGGGCTTTCCAGCGCCACGCCGAAGGCGAGCTTCAACCGCAACTGGTCGCCGCTCGCCCCGGCGAAAATCGCGGCGAAGATCACGAAGATGGCGGGCGGCAGCAGGAACGCCATGGCGAGCGCGCCCCGGTCGCGCACGAGGCTCAGCAGCATGACGCGCAGCGCGGCGAGGATCATGGCGGGCTCGTCTCCCCGGGCACGCCGCGCGCGAGCGCCGCGAACAGCGTATCGAGGCCCGGTGCCCGCTGCCGGATTTCCCGCACCTCAACCCCCATGCTGCCGAGCGCGCTGGAGATATGCGCCACCGCATCGTCGGAGTAATCGCCGAAGATCGACCAGGTCCCTTCGGTACCGTCCGGCTCGAAGCCCGAATTGACGAAGCTCTCGCGCTGGGTCGGGGTCAGCCGGCCCCGCACGGAGATGGTGAGCGTCCGCCGTTCGCCGAACCGCTCCTGGATCAACAGGTCGGGCCGACCCACCGGCTCGAGCAGCCCCTGGCGCAGGAAGCCCACTCGGCCGCACATCGCCTCGGCCTGGTCCATGTCGTGCGTGGCGAGCAGCACCGCCATGCCGCCATGGCTGAGATCGCGGATCACCTCGTGCAACTCGTCGCGCGCGTCGATGTCGACCCCGACAGTCGGCTCGTCGAGAATCAGCAGGGCAGGGCGGTGGAGGATCGCCGCCGCGATGTTGACGCGGCGCTTCCAGCCGCCCGACAGGATATCGATGCGCTCGTGGCGGCGCTCCTCGAGATGCGCCACCTGCATCGCCCAGGCCACCGCCTCGCGGACATCGCGGCGCTCGACGCCCGACAGCCGCGCGAAGACCTCGAGATTCTCCTGCACGGTCAGGTGCATGTAGAGCCCGATATCCTGCGGCACGAGGCCGATCAGCCGCAGCGTGTCGCGGTGCCGGTTGCTGTGCCCCATGATGCTGATGCTGCCCGCCTTGGGCTGCACGCGCCCGCAGATGCTGCGGATCAGCGTCGTCTTGCCGGCCCCGTTCGAGCCGAGCAGGCCGAAGATCTCGCCCGGCGCCATGTGCAGGCTCAGCCCGCGCAGCACCTGGCGCTCGCGATACTGCACGACGACATCGTCGACGCGCAGCGCGATGGCGCCGTCCTCTGCGGCCTCAGCGGTCCCTGCGCTCACGGCGTTCCCAACTGCGGCACCTTCATCGAGCGGGCAACGGCGGCGCGGATCGCGCTCGGCTCGATCCCGCTGGCGACCAGCGCCGCATCGGCCCGCGCCAGATGCGCGAGGCAGGCCGCCCGCGTCTCCTCGATGCCGAGCAGGCTCACCACATTGGTCTTGTCCTGGTCCTGCCGCACATCCTTGCCGGTTTCGCTCGCCGCACCCAGCCGGTCCATCAGATCGTCCGCCAGCTGGAAGGCGAGGCCGAGTTCGCGCGCAAATTGTTCCAGCCGGCGCTCGCCTTCCGGGCTGACGCCACGGACGACCGCACCCATGCCCACGGCCGCGACGAACAGCGTGCCGGTCTTCAGCCAGTTGACCTGTTCCAGCCCCTCGCGATCCGATGTCGTTCCGGCGATATCGAGTTCCTGGCCGGCGACCAGCCCGTTCCAGCCCACTGCACGTTCGAGCAGCGCGATCAGCCTGATCCGCATCTCGGCCGGGCCCTCGCATTCGGCGAGGAGGCCGAAGGCGCGGTTCAGGAGCGCGATCGCGGTGAGAATCGCCGTCGCCTCGCCATAGGCGCGATGGGTGGCCGGCCGCGTGCGCCGCATGGCGGCATCGTCCATGCAGGGCAGATCGTCGAGGATCAGCGAGGCGGTATGCACCAGCTCCACTGCGGCAGCGGCACGCATGGCATCGACATGCGGCGTCGTCCCGGCCGCGACGAGGTGCAGCATCAGCGGACGGATGCGCTTGCTGGGACCCTGCAGCGCATGCCCGGCCGCGGCCATCAGGCGGGGTGGCGCGCCCTGCGTGCCGGCGACGATCTCGTCGAGATAGCTCTCGATGCTCGCGCACAGCGCCAGCAGATCGTCGGCCGGAACCTGCGGCACGGTCTCGGGCTCGGGCATGGTCGGTGCTCTATCCCCGGTTGTGTCGATGCGCGCCGGCCGGGTGGCAGGGCAGCGGTTGACGGAACTGAACGCACATGGATGATACAATCAACTACGTGGAAAGCTCAACATGCTCAGCGACCGCAAGGATCAGCATCTGGATGTCGTCCTCGGCGGCGGCGCGCAGATGCTCCGCCAGACCACCGGCTTCGAGCGCTTCGCCTTCGAGCATTGCGCCTTGCCCGAGCTCGACCTCGACGCGATCTCGCTCGCCAAGGACTTTCTCGGCAAGCGGCTGGCCGCGCCCCTGCTCGTCAGCTCGATGACGGGCGGTCCCGCCCGCGCCGGCGCCATCAACCGCAACCTCGCCATCGCCTGCCGCGAACTCGGCATCGCGCTCGCCGTCGGCTCGCAGCGCGTTGCGATCGAAAACGAGGCGAGCGGCGGTCTCTCGCTCGATCTGCGCCGCGAGGCGCCCGACATCGTGCTGCTCGCCAATTTCGGCGCCGCCCAGCTCAACAAGGGCTTCGGCGCCGACGAGGCCCGCCGCGCCGTGGAGATGATCGGGGCCGATGCGCTCATCATCCACCTCAACCCGCTGCAGGAAGCCGTGCAGCCGGAGGGCGACCGCGACTGGCGCGGTCTGCTCGACAAGATCGGCCGGCTCGCGCTGGACCTGCACGTCCCCGTCGTCGCCAAGGAGGTCGGGGCCGGCATTTCCGCCCGCCTCGCCGCAGAGCTTCTTGAGCGTGGCGTGGCCGTGATCGACGTCGCCGGGGCCGGGGGCACCAGCTGGGCCGCCGTCGAGGCCGCCCGCATCGCCGATCCGGTGCGGGCCGAACTCGCGCGCAGCTTCACCGACTGGGGCATCCCCACCGCCGACGCGATCGCCGAGCTGAGGGCCGCCCAACCTGCGGCGACCATCATCGGCTCGGGCGGCATCCGCAACGGCATCGACGCGGCCAAGGCCATCCGGCTCGGCGCCGATGTCGTCGGCCAGGCGGCGGGCGTGCTCTCGGCCGCCGTCGACTCCGTCGACGCGGTGATCGCCCATTTCGGCCTCGTCATCGACCAGCTCCGAACCGTCTGCTTCTGCACCGGCGCCGGCGATCTCGCCGCCCTGCGTCAGGTGCCGATTCGCGAGCGCCGTTCCGCCTGATCGCCGCCTTTCACCTGCGACTGCGCTCTGGCCGACCTTGTATCGGCCAGGTGCCTCTCTGCGGCCAGAAAACCCCCGTTCCAGTGCCTCGCACAGTAGTTGAGGCACGTAACTCATCACTTTACCGCAGATCGTACATTATTTTTCACTTTTGATGTGTGGCCTATTGGAGCTTTGCCACCAGTGCGCTACACATCGCGCAATAGATCGCTGCGGCTATGCACCCGGCGGCAAGGAACAGGGGAGGGGTGAGCATGGCGATCGAGGTCGCTTCACGGCAGTGCCGTGTCCGCACGGACGCTGGGGGGCGCCACGGCGCGCAGCAGATCGCCGCGCGCCCGCAGCCTGCCTTATCTTCTCATATCCAGGTGATTTCCGGCCAGTTGCGCCGCTGAGCTTTCTTGCCTGCCGGGCGAGGGCCCGGCGCCCGACGACCTGTTTGACCGGATGCCTTCATGCCCAAAGCCTTGCTCTATATCGGTGGTGTCAATCGCGGCATCGGCTATGTCGCCGCGCCGGCCGGGGAGGGGATCGCGGCCTTCCTGCTCGATCTCGACACCGGCGCCGCCGAGCCGCTGGGCGTGACCCGCGGCATCGACAACCCGACCTTCGTCGCCGTGTCGCCCGATGGCCGCCGCCTTGCCGCCGTCAGCGAGGTCGACGGCTGGCACGAGGGCACCCTCACCGCCTATGACATCGATGCCGCGTCCGGCGCCCTGCGCTACATCAACAAGCAGCCGACCCGCGGCGACTACACCTGCCATGTCGGCTTTCACCCCTCGAGCCGCTTCCTCGGCACCGCCAATTATGGTGGCCTGCCGATCACCGAGCGGCCCAACCGCTCCTTCGCCCTCTATCCGCTGGGCGACGAACTCGGCGCCCCCTCGGCCGAGGTAACGCATCAGGGCAGCGGCCCGGTCTCGGGCCGGCAGGACCGCCCGCACGCCCATTGCGTGCGCTGGACCCCCGATGCGCGCTTCGTGGTGATTTCCGATCTCGGCATCGACCGGCTCCGCATCTACCGCTTCGATGCGGCCAACGGCAGCGTGTCCGAGCATGGCGAAGTGGCGCTGCCGCCCGGCGCCGGCCCGCGTCATGTGCAGTTCCATCCCACGCTGCCGGTGCTCTACTGCGTCAACGAGCTCGACTGCACGCTGGCGACGCTCGCTTTCGATGCCGATGCCGGCACGCTGCAGTTCATCGAGGCCGTCTCGACGCTGCCCGAGGGCGGGCACAAGGGCAATTCCTGCTCCGCCATCGCGGTGGCTGCCGACGGCAGCCACGTCTATGTCGCCAATCGCGGCCATGACAGCGTTGCCCGCTTCGCCATCGATCCCTCGACCGGCACCGCGCGGTTCCTCGGCACCACGCCGTGCGGCGGCCGCGTGCCGCGCGACATGGCGTTCGACCCCTCGGGCACGCTGCTCGTCGTCGCCAATCAGGAGAGCGACCGGCTCGGGCTCTTCCGCTACCGCGCCGACACCGGCGCGCTCGAGCCGCTGCCCCATTCCGTCGCGGTCGGTACGCCCACCGCCGTCGCCTTCCACCCGCAACTGCGCTGAACCCTCATGAAGATCACCGACATCAAGGTCATCCTGGCCTCACCCGGCCGCAACTTCCTCACCGTCAAGGTGCTGACCGACGAGGGCATCTACGGCATCGGCGACGGCACGGTGAACGGGCGCGAACTGAGCGTTGCGAGCTACCTCACCGATCACGTGGTTCCCTGCCTCATCGGCAAGGACCCAATGCGCACCGAGGACATCTGGCAATATCTCTACAAGGGCGCCTACTGGCGTCGTGGCCCCATCACCATGGCCGCCATCGGTGCCATCGACATGGCGCTGTGGGACATCAAGGCCAAGGCGGCCGGCATGCCGCTCTACCAGCTGCTCGGCGGCCGCAGCCGCGACAAGGTGATGGTCTACAAGCATGTCGGCGGCCTCGACATCAACGAGGTGGTCGAGGGCGTGGTGGCCATGCGCGAGGCGGGGCTCGACGCCATCCGTGCACAGGTCTCCATCCCGGGCCTGCCGCCGATCTACGGCACCGGCCCCTCTACCGATCAGGCCGCCGGCGGCATGATCCATCCGCTGCCCAACGAGGAAGTCTGGGCGACGCACAAATACCTGCCGCTCGTCCCCAAGCTGTTCGAAAAGCTCCGTGACGCGGTCGGCTACGATGTGCACCTGCTGCACGACGTGCACCATCGGCTGACCCCAATCGAGGCGGCGCGCCTCGGCAAGGACCTCGAGCCCTTCCGCCTGTTCTGGCTGGAAGACGCGGTGCCGGCCGAGCTGCAGGAAGGCTTCCGCATCATCCGGCAGCACACCACGCAGCCGCTTGCGGTGGGCGAGATCTTCAACTCGATCTACGACACCACGACGCTCATCTCCGAGCAGCTCATCGACTATATCCGCGTCACCTCCGTGCATGCCGGCGGCGTCACCGGGCTGAAGAAGATCTTCGATTTCGCCTCGATCTACCACGTGCGCTCGGCCTGCCACGGGCCGATGGACGTCTCTCCCGTCGCCATGGGCTGCAACATCCATGTCGACACCGCGATCAACAATTTCGGCATTCAGGAATTCTCCGGCTACACCGAGGCCACCCTCGAAATGTTCCCGCGCGCCTGGACCTATGAGCGTGGCTATCTCCAGCCGGGCGAGGCGCCGGGCCATGGCGTTGACATCGACGAAGCCGTCGCCGCCCGCCACCCCTACGAGCCCGCCTATCTGCCCGTCGCCCGTCTCGAAGACGGCACGCTCACCAGCTGGTAACCCGCCTATGAAGATCACCGACATCAAGTCCTTCCCCGTCTGGATCGGCCGGCGCAACCAGCTGATCGTCAAGGTCGAGACCGACGAAGGGCTTTACGGCTGGGGCGAGAGCGGGCTCTCGGGCCGCGAAAAGGCCGTGATGGGCGCCATCGAGCACTATCGCGAGTTCCTCATCGGCCGCGACCCGATGCGGATCGGCGCGCTCTGGCAGGAGATGTACCGCAGCCAGTATTTCGAGGGCGGCCGCGTGCTGCTCGCGGCGCAGTCGGCCATCGACATTGCGCTCCACGACATCAAGGGCAAGGCGCTCGGTGTGCCGGTCTACCAGCTGCTGGGCGGCAAGCACCGCGACGTCATCCCGACCTTCCCTTCGACCGGCAGCATTGACGGCGAGGCGACCATCGAGATTGCGCGCAAGCTCGTCGCCCGCGGCTGGAACGTCGTGCGGTTCTTCCCCGCCGCCTGGAACGATGAGGCCGGAATCTTCGAGCCGCGCGAGTCGATCGGCGAAACGGCCCGTTGGCTGGTGAAGGCCCGCGAGTCGCTGGGCGACGATGTCGTCCTGGGCATCGACTACCACCACCGCCTCAGCGTCGCCGAAGCCGCGAGCTTCTGCCAGAAGATGCCGTCCGGCACGCTCGACTTCCTCGAGGAGCCGATCCGCGACGAGACGCCCGAAGCCTATGAAGCTCTGCGGCGCATGACGGATGTCCCCTTCGCCATCGGCGAGGAATTCTCCAGCAAGTGGCAGTTCCTGCCCTACATCGAGCGCGACATCCACCAGTTCAACCGGCTTGATCTCTGCAATGTCGGCGGCTTCACCGAGGCGATGAAGGTCGCCGGCTGGAGCGAGGCCCACTATGTCGACATGATGCCGCACAACCCGCTGGGGCCGATCTGCACTGCGGCGACCATCCACTTCTCGGCTGCCGTCGCGAACTTCGCCTGGCTCGAAACCCGCGGCAACGAGGGCGATCTCTACAGCGGCGACGCCAAGGCCGAGCTGTTCCCGATCAAGCCCGCCCTCGACGGCGTCACCTATCCGGTGCCGGACACGCCGGGGCTGGGCATCGAGGTCAACGAGGCCCTGCTGACCGCCGAGAGCTTCAAGTTCTGGGAGGCGCCGCATCTGCGCCGGCGCGACGGTACGGTGACCAATTGGTGAGCCCGTCGTGAACACTTACCGCCTCGAATGGAGCCATGGAACGGCGGAGGTGCTGAGCACCGCCGCAGTGCTCGCCGATTGCAGCTTCGCGCTGCCCGGCGGCCCGTTTCGTCCCTATGCGCGCGCGCCCTGGATGGGAACGGTCGACGACCCGGCGATCATCGGGCATCTGCGCGAACTGGGCGGCGATTTCGTCTGCGTCCCGTTCGGCAGCGGGCATGATCCGCTCGCCGGGGCGCCGGAATGGGCGGAGCTGGTGCAGGAGCCGCCTTATCGCCCCGTGCACGGCCCGGCCGGCGACGCCGAATGGACGCTGGTTCGGCAGGACGCGCACAGCGTCACCCTGGCGCTCGACTACCCCGAGGACTCGCTGGTCGCGCGGCTCGAGCGCACGGTGGCCGGGCGTCCCGGTGCACCCGCCCTCGATTCCGAACTCGTCATCCATCCGCGGCGGAGCGGCCGGCTGTCGGTCGGCCTGCACCCCATCCTGCGCCTTCCCGAAACCAATGGGCGGCTGCGGCTCGCCGCCGACTTTGCCTTCGGCATCGTGCATCCGCGGCATGCCGCGCCCGGTGCGGCGCTGGAGTTCTCCAGCCTCTCCGCCGTGCCGTTCCGTGGTTCGGTGATCGATTTCAGCCAGGTGCCGGTCGGGGAGCCGAATCTCTCCGTCCAGCTCTGCGGCATGCAGGGCCCGCTCCGCGCCGAATTCCTCGATGAGGGCGCCGGTATCGTCCTCGACTGGGATCGCGCCGTCCTGCCGTCGCTGCAGCTCTGGTGCACTGATCGCGGCATCCCGATGCCGCCCTGGAACAGTCGCTATCGCGGCATCGGCGTCGAGCCGATCGCCTCCGCCTTCGACTGCAACACGGCGCTGTCGACGCGCGACAACCCGATCAGCCGCCGCGGTGTCGCGACGGCGGTGGAGCTGCACGCGGGTGTTCCGCTCAGTATCCACCATAGCGTTTCAGCATATTCCACAGAGAATGGAGAGTTGCAGCCCTAGTACCCCCAAATATTCGCTTTGAGTTGTGAGGTCTGGTTCCGCGGCAGCGTCATGCCGACGGTCGATGTTTTACTGTCGGCGCGCGGAAGTTCCGTTCACATCGCAAGTATTTGGTTGCATTGACCAATCTGCTGAAGCACACTCTTGTTGTCGCGACGTCTGCCTGAGGGGCAGGGGACAGGCGGCTAAAGGAATACATTGTCGATCAGGGAGATCGGCAATACTCCGCAAGTGCGGAAAAGGGGCGGCGCAGCCTGTCTGCGCCATAGTTTGGGAGAAGGGGCGACCGGGGCGGTCACGCCAGTACATCCAGCAGCCGCGCAACGTCGTGAATGCTGGATCATGCGCGCTTTATCTCGAAGAGACATGGGAGGATGTCACATGAAGAGACTGAAACTGGCTGCGGCTGCCGTGGTGGCAGCAGCGGCCATGATGGTGCCGACACTCGGCTGGGCGCAGAGCCCGCTGATGGCGACCGCACCGGCCGAAATCACCCCGACCGAGCCGCTGGCCGATGTGCCGCGCAACCAGACGCTCGTGCTCGGCTGGGGCGTGTCGGCCGGCTCGCCGATCGGCGTGACCAATCCGTGGGCTCTGCCCGGCTACACCCACCAGGAAGGCAATGCCTTCATGTGGGAGCCGCTGATGTACTTCGCCA
>VFQR01000934.1_pt1 | contig 27679 bp, 24 predicted proteins | sample 3512321 | NCBI WGS metagenome assembly VFQR01 (sample SAMN10412374, study PRJNA504923) | tailings metagenome | isolation source: Relicate 3 Philex TSF1 revegetated site | place: Philippines: Tuba, Benguet | collected 2017-08-29 | reverse complement strand
TTGTCTCCCTTGTCTCCCTTGTCTCCCTTGTCTCCCTTGTCTCCCTTGTCTCCCTCATCTCCCTCATCTCCAAAAGTCTTTAATACTCACCAACGAGTCTTTGATACTCGTCGCTCAAAATTAAGGCGTATGTCCACCCCACAAGTAGTGGTAATTAATTTCTTGGAAGTCCCTAAGAAGACACCGATTGTAATTTTTCTAGTCGTGCTAGTACTTCTGAACTGTGAATAGTGGGGTTAACTTTCACAAAAGTCTCGCGCAAAATCCCTTGAGGATCGATAATAAAACTGTGGCGCATAGATAAGAAACTTAACCACGAACCATAAGCTTTACTCACCGAACCGTCAGTGTCAGCTAACAGAGGAAATTTTAGTCCCTCTGAATCACAAAATTTCGCGTGGGAATCAATGTCATCAGCACTGACACCAAGAATTTGAGTGTTTTTTGCCAGATATTTCGGTAAATCTTCCTGAAAACGACGAGCTTCTATAGTACAACCAGAGGTGAAATCTTTGGGATAAAAGTATAAAACTACCCACTTACCACGAAAATCAGAGAGGGAAATCTTACCATCACCTGTGTTAGTTGGTAAAGTAAATTCTGGTGCGGGTTGATTAATTGCAGGAAGTTTACCACCAAGAGCATTAGCTGTAGGGATAAAATTCAGCCAGCTAATAATAGAAATACAGCTGGCAAGTAATACGCTTATAAAAGTGCGGCGAGAAATCATGGTGTAAACCAGAATGACAACTTTACACAAGTTTACAATTGCTGGTTACTAATAATCTCACTGTGATTCAGATTCAAGAGGGATATCTGTACTTTCGATGTATTGGCTATCTAAGAGAAAGGCTCCTTTAGCAAAGCGAATACCCCAATATCCACCGGGTCTCCGGTCAATGACTGTACCCTCCTCACCAATGTGAATCACATCAGGGGGGCGGAGCATGGGCATAGGTTCGGCAGTTTTGACGTAAGGTGGTAGTGCTACAACGCGGACTTTACTACCAATAGAAAATTCTTTAGACATGATAAAAAAGCTAGATTCAAGGTAGGGAATGGGTAATGGGAAATGGGGAACCTTCCCGTAATTGACTAGCTTCTAATAAAAATATGGGGAGTAGTGGTTTAGCGATGCCAAACCACTACGGGGTTTAGGGGTCAAGAGATTTTTCTACTCTTGTTCTGTTTGTTATAGTAGCAACTCACAGTAGTTAATGCAACTGGGCTAACCTAAAATTTTTCAAATTTCTAGTTTGATTTGAAAATCATGTTGAGTGATGACATGATATTAGATACCCCAACACCCTTAAAAAGCAGCAGGGCTGTTTTATTCCCCAATAGGGAAAGGGAAAGGAGTTCGATTGTTTCTCCTTTCCCATCTTCTGCAAGAAGTCTGTATAATTTTTTAATTTTGATATTAAGGGATTAATAAAACCGAGATATAAAAGGCATTCTTAATCCCAAATCTCAAATCCAAAGTATGCGGGGAGAAAGATTTGGGGAAGCGGTAGAAGGTTGCATCATAAATTTATTTTGAAAAAGGGAGTGGGAAGTAGGTTAGATTCCTTTTTCATTTATGGTTGTGGGATTTACTATCCTGAGCTAGTTTCGGATGAGATGGGCGATATTGCCCATCCCAAACTATTGTTCAAGATTATTGAGTATTGCGTTGTTGACGACGCTGTTTGAAGTTTTGCTGGATTTGTTCGAGTTTTTGCCGCTGTTCGGGGGTTAAAACTGCTTGAACTTGTTGTTTTTCGGATTCTCGGATTTGTCGGATTTGAGTTTTTTGTGCTTCAGTGAGATTTAATTCTGCAAAGTTCTTCCATCCACCGCGACGCTGACCGGGTTGACGTTGACCTTGTTGACCGGCTTGGCGCTGAGCTTGACGCGCTTGCTTAGCAGCTTCTAATTTTGCTTTTTGTTCTGGAGTGAAAACTGCTTCAATTTTGGCGCGACTGTCTCGGCGAATTGTCTGAATTTGGTTTTTTTGTGCATCGGTTAGCCCTAATTCTGCCCAGGGGCCCTTTGGTTTTTGTGGAGTTTGTGCGAGTTGCAGGGGTGAGGGAGAAGCTGTTTGAGCTACTACAGCAAAGGAAGTTGCACTTAAACTTAAAGCGATCGCTCCAGCAATTAATGATAATGTTTTGAGTTTCATTATTTATTTCGTGGTTCTTGCCTGTGTGGATGCCACCATCATAAGAATTTAGATTCAAAACTTACATGAGGAGAAAGTCACGGTTATGCCTATGACTAAAGTCATGATTCAATTATGACTAATGTGACTGACAATAATAGAAGTTGAGAGTTAAGAGTTAGGAGTTAGGAGTTAAGAGTTAACAATCAGGTGTTATCATCATGAATCCTCTAATTCAAATTAAAAAACATCCTTTTCCATCTCTACTTTATTTAGAATGGATATTATTGACAATCACGGCTGTAATAGCAGTTATCCCACCTCCTTTACGACGGTTTCGTCCGAGACGGGCAGAGCTATCAATTTGTGGAACATTTCCAGATTTGTCAGTGTGTAATTTCTTACCAGAATTGTCAATTTATAGCCTGGTTATTTTTGCATTAATGGGGTTATGGTTACCCCAAAACAATCGTAAAAGTAAATTAACATACACAGCTATTCAAATTTTCTTGATTTTATTGACTGGACTTTTTGGTGAAAGATTTGCTCGGCTTTTTCCCTTTCTTTATATAATTTTAGTGACTCGTAGTTGTCTAATTTTTCAGTTACCTGGACGTTTATTCATGACGAGTCTGTCATTTACTTTATTTTTATTGACCACACAATTAAAATATCAATTATTCAGTTTTCAATCTTCACCGCAAGCTCAAGAACGCTTTCGATTTCTAAGTTTAAATTGGTCATTAGTGTTTGGTCTGAGTTTAGTTTTCGTGTTGTTGATGATGAATGCTGTGTTATCTGAACGCTACAGTCGCGAAAAACTTGCCATTGCTAATGAAAAACTTCGCCAATATGCCATGCGAATAGAAAATCAAGCCACCTTGGAAGAACGCAACCGCATTGCTCGCGAGATTCATGATTCATTAGGACACTCACTAACTGCTTTAAATCTCCAATTAGAAACTGCTTTAAAACTGTGGCAATCGAATCCAGTTAAGGCTGAAACATTTCTAGCAACTGCAAAGGAATTAGGTTCAAAAGCGCTTAAAGATGTGCGTCAATCTGTTTCAACTATGCGTTCTAATCCTTTACAAGAACAGTCTTTAGAACTGGCGATCGCTGGTCTTGTAGAAAATTTTCATCACTCAAATGGTATTCTCCCAATTTATAAAATCAATCTCGAATATTCTTTACCTCCTGACATCAATACTGCTATTTATCGGATTATTCAAGAATCTTTGACTAATATTTCTAAATATGCTTCTGCCACAGAGGTTAAAATAGAACTCACTGGCATTAGAAATAATTTAAGATTAATAATTCAGGATAATGGTAGAGGTTTTGATATTAGACAAAATACCACTGGTTTTGGGCTTCATAGTATGCGCGATCGCACTTTAGCCCTGGGAGGTGAATTTAATATTAACACCACTCCTGGTTCTGGCTGCAAAATTATAGTTAATATCCCCTTAACGAGGTTTATATGAGTATTAAAGTATTGCTAGTAGATGACCAAAGTTTAATTCGTCAAGGATTAAGAGCTTTATTAGAATTAGAACCCGATTTAGAAATAGTAGGTGAAGCCGAAAACGGTAAAGAAGCAATTAATTTTGTTGCTCAATTTCAGCCAGATGTCGTATTATTAGACATCAGAATGCCGATTATGGATGGAGTTGCAGCCACACGAGAAATCCAAAAACATTTTAGCAAAACCAAGATTTTAGTACTTACAACTTTTGATGATAATGAATATGTTTCCGCAGCTTTGCAAAATGGCGCAATGGGTTATTTATTGAAAGATACACCCTCAGAAGAATTAGCTGTTGCTATTCGCGCTGTTTATAAAGGATATACTCAATTAGGCCCAGGCATAGTTAAAAAACTGTTGACCCAGTTTTCTGAGGCTACACCAATTCAGTCACCACCCATACCATCTGGTTTAACTGAACTCACTCCCAGAGAAAAGGAGGTTTTGCGGTTAATTGCTACAGGTGCTAGTAACCGAGAAATTGCTCAGGAACTCTACATTTCTGAGGGGACAGTAAAAAACCACGTTACCAATATTTTAAACAGATTGAATTTGCGCGATCGCACTCAAGCTGCAATTTGGGCAAATAGTTATTTATCTTATTTGAATGAGCCAAATTAAAAATAATTATTATAATAGAAATTTGGTTGATTTGGAGAATTACTCGTAGAAGTAGGGAACAGGTAACAGAACTCCAAAAAATAAATTGTTCCGATTCAGGTCGTTGGCTGTTGACTACTGACTGTCAACCATCAAGAGTTAACAGTCTTCTGTGGAATATTTTTTTACTTGGAAGTCCCTAACAGCTTTCAAAACCTCCCAAAATACTGGGTTCAGAGCAACTAAATTTATTTATTAGGACTTACGCAACTGGTTAAGTCTGGGGTATTGAACTGTTGCCCGTTCCCTGTTCCCTGTTTTCTTTGAAAATTATTTAAATAACTCCAAGCATTCTTTTTTTAAAACACCTTTAGTTACTTTGATGTTTGTAAATGACTGAGCAATCACTTCTTCGCAAGATATATTAATTTGTGATTGATTAACCGAGATTAAATCTTGGATTGAAGCACCATAGATAATTTCTGATAAACCACTCCAAACACAAGCAGTTGCACACATCGGACAAGGTTCACCAGTGGTATATATGCTATAACCTTCTAAAGAGGGGTTTTTAAGTTTAGCTGTTAAACTCCGAATGACGTTGATTTCTGCATGAGCGGATGGATCGTTATCTCTTTTGACAGTATTATGACCTATGGCAACAACTTCGTTATCTTTAACAATTACTGCACCGTAAGGCGCATCACCTTTTTTGGCTTCTGCCAATGCTAAATGCATAAAATATTCTGAGTTCATATAACCTGGAGATAACATCAAGACAACACAATGTTTAATCATATCCTATTCCGAATGTTATTCCTATGAAGTAAAATTAGTTAACGGTCGAATATGTTATTGACTAGAAAAACAACAGATTTTTACTTAAAAGACTTGGAAACACCATTAGGTCAAGCCATTAATTTAACACTTGCAGTATTGGTGTTAATTTCATCAGGAATTTTTGTTGCAGAAACTTATAATATTCCTGATTCGGTTCGCTTTCAATTGAGCGTAGCGGATACTGCGATCGCCATTATTTTTCTAATAGAATATTTACTCCGTCTCTGGAGTGCAGAAAATAAAAGTAAGTATATTTTTAGTTTTTATTCGATTATTGATTTAATGGCAATTTTACCATTATTTCTCGGAATAGTAGATATCAGATTTATCCGCTTACTGCGATGGTTTAGAATTTTACGATTAATTAGATTTATAGATAGAAAATATTTATTCGCCAGTATCAGCACCGAAGATGGCTTGATTTTTGCGCGAATATTATTTACATTATTTGCCATTGTCTTTGTTTACTCCGGCTTAATTTATCAAGTCGAGCATCCGGTTAATCCTGAAAAATACGCTACATTTTTGGATGCATTTTATTTCTCTGTTGTCACAATGACAACTGTCGGATTTGGCGATGTAATCCCCATTTCAAAATTAGGACGCTTGCTAACAGTATTGATGATTTTTACAGGAATAGCATTGATTCCTTGGCAAGTAGGAGATTTGATTAAGCAAGTGGTGAAAACAGCCAATCAAGTACAAACAGTGTGTTCAAATTGTGGTTTAGCTTTCCACGATATTGATGCTGTGTTTTGTAAAAGCTGTGGAACTAAGTTACCCAGTCGAAGGGTTAATTGACCAAACAAGGCAAAAGTTTTAGCCGAATATAATTTCCTACCACACAAGCAAAATCTACCTGCACGAACTAATTAAAAATCAAGATTTTTAACACGCAGGTGGGTTTTGTTTGTATAGCCGCAACTTCTAGTGGTCTACCAACCCAAAAATACGCTTGTGAGGGATTTAAAACCTTTCCCCTTTCCCCTTTCCCCTTTCCCCTTTCCCCTTTCCCCTTTCCCCTTTCCCCTTTAAACAGCCAAGTAAACTTGGCGAACTACTAGTCCCTTAAGACAAAATTGATATTAATGTCATTTTTAATACAAATATCTAACAATATAATGATGATTTTATGTCTTGAGAAGTAAGGCTAGAGCGATATTAGCTTGATTTAATGGTTTAGTTTAGTTGAATTTTCACTAATTCAACAACAAACATCGGCTCTCAATTAGATATTTTGAAGATTATTTAAAGGCTTCGATCCTGAATTTTACAAAAAAATCAATTTAAAAGCTCTAAAACGCGTTTAATATCTTAGATAAAAATTCAGCACCAAAGATAAACTAGTGCCTTACAAAAGTTTTCTAAAAAATAGTATCTGCTGGTGAGAATTGATAATCGATAAGGGACTTCCAGAAAATGAATGAATCAATTGATTTAAACGATAGTTTTCTTTCTCTCCATAATTACAGACCGATTGCTTATTTCTTTTATAGGATTCGTATTTGATTTTTGTTAAGCTAAGTACACTTTGATTCCTTCTTACCTATTCCCTATTCCCTGTTAAGAGTTCCCTTCCTATCGAGCTTGCGCTGCGCGAACGCGCACCACACAAAGAATTTCAGCGAATCAAAGCGGATTCCTATAGTTTTAAGTTTCTAACCGTTCTAAGAGTTTGTTTGAAAAGTCTAAATTAATACCAGCTTCGGCCATTAAAAATCGTGGCTATACAGACAAAAGCTACCGTTACTGGGTTTCAAACCCTTGATTTTTCAGTAAGTGCAGGCGGACTTCTCTAAAATACGCTACACGAACGCCTGTGTAGTAGGGAATTATATTAGCCTTAGTCATTAGTCACTATTACTTAACCACACAAGTAATTTCTCCAAATCAAACCGATTGCTACATCAACAATTTCGTGAGGTATTCAAAATATTAGAAATGAGTACTAATAATAATTTAGAGCAAATCAATCTCAGAAATAGTCAAGTTAGTCAAACATCTGCTCCACATCAATGTATTCATCAGATGTTTGAAATTCAGGTAGAGCGATCGCCCCAAGCAACTGCTGTAGTATTTGAAAATGACCAACTGTCTTATGAGCAGTTAAACCAACAAGCAAATCAACTGGCGCATCACCTACGTACTTTAGGCGTTAAATCTGAGGTGCTTGTTGGTATTTACCTGGAACGGTCTTTAGAAATGGTGGTAGGACTGTTGGGAATTCTCAAGGCCGGAGGTGCATACTTACCTCTAGACCCGGCATATCCATCAGAACGTTTAACTTATATCTTAAAAGACAGCCGGATATCAGCGATCGTCACCACACAGCAATTAGTAAGTAGTTTACCCGATGGTATAACCCACATCGTTTGTCTGGATTCAGATTGGCATGTGATTAGTGAGAACAATCGAGAAAATCTCGTTTGTAATACCACCCCTGATAACTTGATATATACGATTTACACTTCTGGTTCTACAGGACAACCCAAAGGTGTAATGATTACTCATGCTGGGATTTGCAACCAAATTACCTGGAGACAAACAACTTTTAGATTGACTCCAGCAGACAAAGTTTTACAAAACATTTCTTTGAGCTTTGACCCTTCCGTGTGGCAGATTTTCTGGCCTTTGTGTTGGGGAGCGCAATTGATTATGGCTCGTCCTGGTGGAAATCTAGATAGTAGATATCTTGTTGAGTTAATTCTCCAACAGCAAATCACTGTTATGGCTTTAGTACCTTCCATGCTGCGAGTATTACTGGAAGAGAAGCAAATTGAGAACTGTCAATCTCTCAGACACATTACTTGCGGTGGCGAAGCCTTACCTGTGGAACTCATAGAACGTTTCTTTACGAAATTGAACTTAGACGACGTTCTATATAATTGCTATGGCCCGACAGAAGCTTCCATTGATGCCACTTTTTGGAAATGTCATCGCAATAGCAATTATCTCATTGCTCCCATTGGTTGCGCGATCGCCAACACACAGATTTATATCCTGAATGAAAATTTGGAACCTGTAGCTATTGGTCAATTAGGGGAACTACATATTGGCGGTGCTGGACTTGCTCGTGGTTACCTCAACCGTCCCCACCTCACCAATGAAAAATTTATTCCCAACCCTTTGAGCAATGAGCCAAAAGCAAGATTATATAAGACCGGTGATTTAGCCCGTTACCTTGATAATGGCAACATTGAGTTTCTCGGTCGCCTTGACAATCAAGTTAAGGTGCGGGGTTTTCGCATCGAACTTGCAGAAGTTGAAGCAATTCTCGCACAACACCCAGGCATACAACAGACTGTGGTCATAGCAAGAGAAGATAACCCCGGCGACCAGCGATTAATAGCCTATATTGTTCCCAAGAAAGAACAGACACCTACCTTTACTGAACTACGTGAATTTCTCAAACAAAAACTACCTTATTACATGTTGCCAAACTCTTTGGTAGTCTTAGATGCTCTACCTTTAACTCCCAATGGAAAAGTAGACTCACGCGCTCTCAGGGTCTCTAACCAAAACATACAACCATCAAACAAGATTTTTGTACCTCCCCGCAATGAATTAGAACTAAGGTTGACAAAGATTTGGGAAAAAGTTTTAGGTATCCAACCCATGAGTATCAAAAACAATTTCTTTGATATGGGAGGACATTCCTTACTTGCAGTACGCTTGTTTGCAGAAATTGAGAAGACTTTTGGTAAAAATCTACCTTTGGTTACCCTCCTACAAGCTCCTACTATTGAGGAACTAGCTAACATCTTACGCCAACCAGAATGGGTAAAGCCTTGGTCTTCCTTAGTACCAATTCAACCCAATGGTTCTAAACCTCCTTTTTTTCTTGTCCATGCCGTAGGTGGTAACATTCTTTCTTACTGCGATTTAGCACGCCATTTGGGTTTAAATCAACCAGTTTATGGGCTACAAGCTCAAGGTTTGGATGGAAAAACTGCCCCACACACCAGAATCGAAGATATGGCAGCTCAATACATCAAAGAAATACGTACCATCCAACCCAATGGCCCTTATTTTTTGGGAGGGGCTTCCTTTGGGGGTACAGTAGTTTTCGAGATGGCTCAACAACTCTATGCCCAAGGTGAAAAAGTCGCTTTGCTATCGTTGTTCGATAGTGCTGGATTGAATAATTTACCCACCACATTCTTTGATTTAATTTCTGGGCATGTAAATAATCTTGCACAACTCAAACCTCAAGAACAACTAGTCTATATCTGGCAAAGGTTAAAGTGGCAAATCTGCAAAAGAATCGCCAAGCCTATTCATCAACTTTCTCTGATATCAGGTAATGTGGAACGTTCGCCTCAAACTCTGCACAATCTGAGTGTTTTAGAAGCTAACATCCACGCCAGCAAAAACTACGTACCGCAAGTTTATCCCAGCCATATCACCCTGTTTCGAGCCAAATTAAGATCTTCAAGATATTACTTCGATCCTCAAGGGGGCTGGGGCGGACTGGCTTCGCAGGGTATAGAGATTCATGAAATTCCCGGAGACCACAACAGCATACTTATAGAACCCCATGTACAAGTTTTAGCGGAAAAATTAAAAGCTTGTTTAGATCGGGTTCAGAGTCTTTAAAAAACCACAATCCCTGCTAGTAGTTCGCCAAGTAAGCTTGGCTCTTTAAAGGGTAAAGGGTAAGGGGGAAGGGGGAAAGGTTTTAAATCCCTTACCCTTTTCCCTTTCCCCTTTCCCCAGCCCTCACCCAGCATTTTTGGGTTGGCAGACCACTACATTAGTGTGGTTGTTAACCGTTAACTGTTAACGGTCAACAGTCAAGAATCTAATAGAGTTAATCTGCAACTTAAATGCAAAACAGCTTATACGTCTTTGAAAAACGTATAATTTCCATTACCTTGAGCATACACAAGTGAATAGCCAAATTGCAGGAGACTAGCTACAGACTCTTTGATCCTGTCCCTATAGTTTGTATCTAAAGGATTGAAGCATTCATCGTATTCAACGCATAGTATTTTAATATCCAATTCGTCTTCAATAATGGAGTTTACAACCTTATACTCGGCTCCTTCAATGTCTAGTTTGAGTAAGTCGAGATGAGTGTGTCCATTCTTGTGCATCACGTTTGCCAGTCTATCTACCTGAGCTACGAAAAACTCTTGAGTTTTTTGTAGATTTAAGGCAGAGTGTGATACGTGCGCTGAATCTTTTGGAGCGTAAAATCTTAGTTTTTCCTCTCGATCCCACAGTCCTATATCAAAAAAATGATACTTATCATAATGTGCGGCCTTTTCTCGAACGTGCTTGATTGCACGAGGAGTAGGATCGAAAGCATAGATGTTACAGTTAAATTCTTCTATCAACCCCAAGTCAAATGTAATGTCTTCCCCACAACCAACGCAATAACATATAGAATTTGGGTTGAGTAGCTCTTTCGGAACTACCCAACCACCATAATCTGTGCCTATATGTAATAAATCCTTGCGTGATAAGATTTTTGTACCAGTTATTTCATCTATGCTCAGTAGATGAAATATGCTGTGAAATACTTTCTGAAATACCCCAGAAACCAGTTGTGTTTTCACGTTTTCCCCTGCTCTATTTCTGAGTGATATTAACTTTATATTACATGTTCGTTAGTAACAATAAGAGTTACTTGCAAAATATAAAATCTATCTATAGATATATTATTAAATATTTTATTTCCAGAGAAAAATATTAATTGGAATATCTATTTATAAAAAAGTATTGAAAAAAATAAAAAGTATAAATATATACAAAAATGTCTAAAAAATTCTATTTTTTATTTCTTTGGGTATACGTACAATTCAGCAAACATAATGCTACTTTCTTAAGAGTAAGAGAACAAAACTTTCCTGGAAAACAGGATAAAAAGTATTTTTTCAGCCTTGGTCAAGAAAAGTCTGTATGCACTTTTTGGTGGTTAATATTAATCTCCATTTACCCTATATATAACGACGACGAAATCTCCCAGTTAGAAGTTTATTTAATTGTTGACACAGGAAAAAAGAAGATATAAGATTCATGAAACATGATTAGTGATTTCCCCAAGTATTTGACTGTAATTAAATAACTGACGTTGAATGTGAATTAAGTGTTGAAATCCTAAGAATTTGGTTGTTCATTCCAAAACCATGACTTTGGAAAATTTGCAAAACACTTGAGGCATGAGAGACGTTTTTAATTCACATCAGACGCAACTGATGTTTGACTAGGGAGTTGGGCTTTGACGATTTTTGATATCTCAGTCCCTCCAAATAACCTGATCGATGGTGTGTCTACCGATGAGTGAGGTTTAATTGCAGAATAAGTGTCACCAAAATCGGAAACGTTCAAAGCGTCGGGCTATTTACTGTCTCATTCATGAATGCTACTTGCATAGTGTAAGTCAAAAGTACAAATTGTATGCAGATCGAGTAGGACAACTCCAACAAAGGGGAATAGGACGCCAGAATGCACTCATTTTAGTGGCAACTAAAACAGCTATTCCGTTAGAAAATGAATGGTTAGAAGCATTTTGGTGCGATCGCTGTCAGGAAACAAAATGGTATCACGTCAAGAAATACGATCGCACCTATGAGGTGGCGATCGCATCCCCACAACTGTGGCAACAAGTAAGTGGTGTTATTCATCCCCAAGGAAACCCTTCCGTAGGAGAGTTTACTAAAAGACAAGCCCGCACAGTCGGCTATAGGTCTAGCAAAGATTTCCGGTAAAAAGTTTAAATCTATCAATACAATTAATATCTTGCCATTATGGAGTCTAAACCAAACTTTGAAGAGATAGATTTTCAAAAATATCTACTCGTTTTACAACGACGCTGGATTCCTACAGTGGGAATTTTTACAATAGTTACGAGCTTTGCAACCTTATTTGCATTCTCATTGAAAGCATCATATAAAGCAGATGGAAGTTTGTTGATTAGGACGAATGAAACTTCCTCACTCACTGGTTTGGGAGAAGCTATAGGAAAGCTAGAGTCTTTAACTACTACAAATAATCCTTTAGAAACCCAGGCAAAGATTGTAACATCTGTTCCGGTTCTTCAAGAAACTATTAGAACACTTAACCTTAAAGATAATCAAGGTGAATCGTTGAAAATTCGGGATTTTGCTCAAAAACTGAAAATAGAAAATGCCAAAGGAACTGAGATTTTATTAATTTCCTACACAGATAACGATCCAGTTTTAGCTGCCGAAGTTGTCAACCAACTGATGAAAGTTTACATCAGGAATAATATAGAAGCTAATCGAGCTGAAGCAGCTTCAGCCCGGAAATTTATCGGTCAAGAAATACCTACTACTGAAGCGGCTGTCAAAGAAGCCGAGTCGAACCTGCGTAAATTCAAAGAGGAAAATAAAATAATTGCTTTGGAAACAGAAGCATCTATAGCAGTGCAGACAATTTCTAGCTTAGAACAGCAAATTTCTGAAGCCCAAGCTCAATTTGTTAATGTTAACGCCAGGGCACAAAAATTACAATATCAAGCAAGTATTAATTCACAACAATCTGTGACCTTTGCCTCCTTGAGTCAAATACCTGGAATTCAGCAAGTAGTTACTCAACTCCAAGAAGCAGAAGATCAGTTAGCCATTGAGCAAAGCCGTTTGCAGCCAACGCATCCTATGATTATCAACTTGGAAGAAAAAATTACCGCCCTCAACAACTTGCTACAAAATCGCATCAACCAAAACATAGGTAATAATCAGCAAATTCCTGCGGAAAATTTACAGATAGGAGAACTACGCCAAAGGTTGATTGAAGATTTTGCGCGCACTGAAACCGAACGTGTTGGTTTAGGCAAACAAATTACCGAGCTATCTAATAAGTGGTACGCTTACAAAAAACGAGTAAATGTTTTACCCAGACTGGAACAAACTCAGCGCCAGCTTGAGCGAAAGTTGAAAGCAGCTCAAACAACTTACGAAGCGCTATTGACAAAACTGCAAGAAGTCCAAGTAGCAGAGAATCAAAATATTGGAAATGCCCGCATCATCTCACCTGCCTTAGTACCAGATCAATCCTCCGGCCCTCGCAAATTGATCGTTATAGCGGCCGGTGGAGTTCTCGGTGTGATAGTTGCTCTGATTGCTGCTTTCACTTTAGATCTAATTGACAGCTCGGTGAAGACATTGAAAGAAGCTAGAGAATTATTCCAATACACCCTACTAGGGGTGATTCCTTCAGTGGGTAGGAATATTAAAAGGAATTATCTAGAACAACAAATTCCCAGAATCATTGGTAGAGAAATTCCTCACCATCCTGTTGGTGATGCATACCAAATGCTGCAAGCTAATTTACAGTTTCTCAATTCTGACAAAAAACTAAAAGCGATCGTAGTTACTAGTTCTGTACCTCAAGAGGGTAAGTCTGAGGTGGCTGCAAATTTAGCTGTGACAATGGCTCAATTGGGACAACGAGTACTACTAGTGGATGCCAATATGCGCCATCCCATACAGCATCATATTTGGGAAATAACGAATGCAGTCGGGCTATCGAATGTCATGGTTGACCAAGTTGCTCTGAATGTAGCTATACAGCAACCAATACCAAACCTCTACGTTCTACCTTCGGGAGTTGTACCTCCCAACCCAGTAGCATTGTTAGATTCTCAGAGGATGGCTGGACTAGTCAATTCTTTTACCCAGGAGTACGATTTCGTAATTTTCGATACCCCCCCCCTGGCGGGAATGCTAGATGCTGCGGTTTTAAGTAAATTAGTTGACGGTATCTTGTTGGTAGTTCGTCCTGGAGTGATTAACTATGACACCGCCAATGCAGCGAAAGAATTCCTCAGACAATCAGGGCAACAAGTTTTAGGAATGGTGATTAATGGTATGAATATCAAACGAGAGCCTGACAGTTATTTCTACTATTCTAGAAAATCAATTGAATCAAATGTGTCACGAAATTCTCTACCTCTAAAATAAAATTGATTGGGAATTATTACAGATATTTAAACTGTTGAAAAAGATAGGTTGGGAAAATCAAGGCTCAGGGACAAAAACCTTTACAGTTATCTAAAAAATAGCTTTGTCGGACTACGAAACTGAAAATTTTCACCAAGTCGCTTGCATAATGAAGAAAATATTTGAAACAGATTGGCTAGCTTCTCAACCGATTTTTTACAATGAATTAACGGGAAAAGTCAGTGAAAATATAAATGATGTTATAGATTTTCAAAATTTTGATTTTCATCCAGAAGGCTTAAATAACTACCTTGATTTTGGTTACTCTATATTGGAGCAGACTCCGATAAAGCACGTTAAATTTCTCAGACATTCATCTAAATTGCTGATTAATGATAATGGCAAAATTGAAGTGCAATATCTAGACGATCCTGTAGAAAAATGGATAGGTAAAACTGTAAAAGAAAATGATGTATTTCATTTACTTTATCAATCAGTACGTAATTGGGAAGAATCAGTTGAGGGAGAAATTGTTATTCCAACTAGCGGTGGCTACGACTCTAGATTATTAAATTTTCTGGTAAGTAATAAGTCCCGGATTCGTTCTTTTACTTATGGCATTTCAGATAATCAATTAAAATCTGTTGAAGTAGTTTATGCCAAAAAATTATCAGAAATTCTGGGAACTAGATGGGAGGCGATTCAATTAGGTGAATTTCATTCATATTTTAGACAATGGAATGAATTATTTGGAATTTCTACCCATGCACATGGTATGTATCATATAGAGTTCTATCATCAGATGATTTCAAAGCTCAAGGGCAATAATCCTTTTTTGAGTGGAATAGGTGGCGACTGGTGGTCTGGGTTGGTTCCTTATCAAGATAAGATAGTTCACCCGAAAGATTTATATAAAATAGCATATACACATAACTTACATGCTACTAGCGAAGCTTCTTTACTCAAATCAAAACAAGAATTACTGCATAGCTATTATGAATCTCAACGCGAACAATTGCAGGAATGAAAATAATTTTGATTTCTTATTTAATTAAAGTTCCGAAAATATTATTTGGATTTAATACTTGGGCCCCATTATTAGAACCAGAAATTGCACTTTCCATACTTGGATTATCTCCTGAACGTCGAAGAAACCGTTTGTGGCAAAAGGATTTTTTTCAACAACATGGTTTAAATTTAGAGTCAAAAAAATTATATTTTAGCCGATACAATACCCTAAATTATCAGGCAATGGAACGAATTCCTTTAAAGCCATTAGATGTTGATTTACTTAGACAAATAATCAAACCAGCATACGTCCAGTGGATTAACAATCAAATAACACAACAAAAATTTTTTGATAAGTTTTTATCGAAAATGTATCAAACTCCAAAAATTGGAGGAGCTTTATGGCGATTAGGCATTAGAGATCGACGATTAACAGCCTACGCTGCCTATTTAACTCTTAAGCCTCTGGAAAACTTGCTCAAGATAAAAGAAATGTCTGAAAGCGATCGCTATGCCTAATTTTTCATTCTTTGTTAACTAAACCATGAGCAAATTTGAAACTTATGCTCAGCAAATTTAAACTTCAGCAGTTATCACTCCTCAAATCTCGCTCTGGTCTGCGTGCAATTATTACAAATACAGGATGGTTGTTTGCCGATCGCATTCTGCGTATGGGTGTAGGTTTAATTGTGGGGGTCTGGGTCGCACGGTATTTAGGAGTACACCAATATGGCCTTTTTAACTATGCCACTGCCTTTGTTGCCTTATTCAGTTCATTTGCCACACTAGGGCTAGACAATGTAGTAGTTCGGGACATTGTGCATGATTTATCACATAAAGAAAAAATTTTAGGGACAAGTTTTTGGCTGAAATTGTTCGGTGGAGTCAGTTGTTTATTATTAGCAGTTAGTACCATATATGTGTTACGCCATGATGACAAAATGACTATCTGGCTAGTAGCAATTTTAGGAACCGCAGGAATATTTCAGGCTTTCGACACAATTGACTTTTGGTTTCAGTCTCAAGTGCAATCGAAGTACACTGTAGTTGCTAAAAATACAGCGTTTATTATTACTACTTTAATCAAGATAGCTTTGATCCAGATGCAAGCATCATTGATCGCTTTTGCCTGGATGACAGTTGTAGAGATAGCGTTAGGTGCGATGGGTTTAGCGATGGCTTACAACATCAAAGGCTACTCGTTCCGATTGTGGCGTTGGAGTTTTCCGGTTGCCAAGACTCTTCTCAAAGACAGTTGGCCTTTGATTCTTTCTGGTCTGACAATCATGATTTACATGAGAATTGACCAGATTATGCTAGGGGAAATAATTGGCGATGGTGCTGTTGGAATTTACTCGGCTGCATCTCGTATTTCTGAAGTTTGGTATTTTATCCCCACAGCAATTGTTTCTTCCGTATCTCCAACAATTTTTGCAGCCAAACAGAATAATGAAGAAGTTTATTATCAGCGCATTAAACAATTATTGGGTCTGATGGTGCTGATTTCTATAGCCATAGCACTACCAATGTCATTCTTATCCGGCTCGATAATTACCATGCTGTTTGGCAATGATTACGCACCTGCGGCGGGCATATTATCAATTCATATTTGGGCTTCTTTGTTTGTCTTCATCGGAGTAGGGACATCCCCCTGGTTTATTGCTGAAGGTTTGACTCATCTTTCATTACGTAGAACTTTGGTTGGGGCAATTATTAACGTGGTGTTAAATCTATTTTTAATTCCTACTTATGCTGGAGTGGGAGCGGCGATCGCTACTGTAATTTCTTATGCATTTGGTTCATTTTTAGTTAATGCTATGCATCCAAAAACTCAGAAAATATTTAATATTCAAATTAAATCTCTTTTCATATTTCGATAATTTTATTTTTTGATTAACTTGCTTTCAATCATCATCTAATTTGGAGTTAACCAACATAAAATATCAATTTTTGTCCTTAAAAAGAAGTATATTTGAAACCTTTCAAAATCCCAAATACTCTAGACCAGCATTAAATAATTTAGACCATAAATTAGAAAAATATCTGAATTTAAAAAATGGTTTTTTTATTGAAACTGGTGCTAATGTCTTTTTTGATGAAGTCAATTCTTTTTTAAAATCTTCATATCAATTAGTTGAAAAACTCTCGTTCCATGATTATTTTTATCAAATTAAAGAATAGTAAATCATCATCCCATAGTTATGAAAAAACCAGTTGTTTTGATAATTTTTAAGCGCCCAGATACTACTAAAAAAGTATTTGAAGCCATTCGTCAATCGAAACCCAAAAAACTTTTTGTAATTGCAGATGCGGCGCGCACCGACCGTCCAGGTGAAGCAGAAAAATGTGAAGCTACTCGTGCAGTTGTTGAGCAAGTTGATTGGGATTGCGAAGTGAGTGCTAACTACTCTGATGTCAACTTAGGCTGTGCTAAAAGAATTTCCAGTGGTTTAAATTGGGTTTTTGAGCAAGTTGATGAAGCAATTATTTTAGAAGATGATTGCGTACCTCATCCTACATTTTTTCCCTTTTGTGAAGAATTGCTTGATAAGTATAAATATGATAATCGAATTGCCTCAATTTCTGGACAAAATGTTCAGTTTGGCCGGAAAAGAACTGATTATAGCTACTATTTTTCACGCTATAACCATTGCTGGGGATGGGCAACTTGGAAACGTGCTTGGCAGGACTTCGACATTTATATGAAGAACTGGCCAGAAATTCAAAAAGAAAATTTTTTAAATGATATATTATTAGACCACAAAGCAGTTAGTTACTGGCAGAACAGACTTCAGCAGGTCTATGATAATCCTTTAAGCACAGTTTGGAGTTATCAATGGACATTTGCTTCCTGGATACAAAATCGTTTAGGCATTATTTCTAATGTAAATTTAATTTCTAACATTGGATTTAATACAGACTCAACTAATATTAATTTCAAGCAAAAAAGTCCACACGATAATATGCCCACAGAACCACTAGAGTTTCCTCTCAAGCATCCACCATTTGTATTTCGAGATACTAATGCAGATGATTTTACCCAAAGGACTTTATTTAACGAAACTCAGTGGCAAGTCTTCAAGCAGAAAATTAAGAAGATGTTACAAACTTATAAATATTAATCATCAGCAAGGTATTTTCATACCCTGGTTACAAACTAACATCAATGGATGTCTATTTTGAGAATCAGTTTAAAAACCCTGGTATATTTCCATGAATGTTTCATCATTCGGTGTTTCTAGATATAGTCAACTAATAAATTCGTTCTACAGGAAATTAGAATACATCAGTGTTTTTATATTGTTCATTAGCTTCTTTGATACTGATGTGTTTTTTCTTCGCGAACCTATCAATATTCTCAGCTATCCAATTATATTTTGTTTAATCATTTTCCGTTGGAAGCGATGCATTTATGTTGGTACGAGAGACATATCTTTACTACTGTTGGTTGGAATTGCATTCATCTCAATTTTTTGGTCTGATGTTCCAAGCTTTACTTTAGAAAAGTTGAAAGGTCTGCTACGGTCAACTTTGTTTGGAGTATATCTAGCTGCATACTACAAACCTAAAGACTTAATGCAATTACTGGCCTGGATATTTGGTATATTAGCCGTTTTAAATCTAGTAGTGACTTTAGCTATGCCATCCTATGGCATAACTACGATCAATGATGAGTTTTCATGGAAAGGTCTTTCAGCCCACAAACAATATTTGGGTCGCATAATGCTTCAAGGAGCAATCTTATTTTTACTACTGGCTAATACTAATAAGAAATTTCGTTGGATTATGTGGCTTGGATGTAGCCTGACAGTAGTTTTGATAGTACTTTCTAAAAGCAAAACTGCTTGGGTTGGTCTTGCCATTTCACTACTGATTTTACCAACTTTTACAATTGCAAAGTTATTTCATAAATCTCGTGCCATTATATATTTAATTGTTGTATTAAGTCTTGGCAGCCTCGCCATATTAGCATTTGATAATCAACAAAGTATCAACAGTGCTTGGGAAACAATAATCGTAGATGTTCTCAATAAATCACCGGATTTAAATGGGCGTGTACCCGTATGGAATTTAGCTATTGAAAGCGGTTTAAAGAGGCCTTGGCTGGGATATGGATATCAAGCATTCTGGGAAACTTCCGAGGGTGCAGCTATTAGAAACGTAACATGGGCACGTAATACATTAAGTGGTAACTTTCACTCTCATAATGGATATATAGAACTTTTTTTGCAACTGGGTTTTGTAGGATTACTACTATTTAGTATTAACTTTTTTACGTTATTGGTGAGACTGATGAATTTAATTTTCTCAACTCGGAGCATAACAAGTTTTTGGATGCTTGAGTACGTTATACTTATGTTTTTGTTTAATTATACTGATTTACTAACATTTATATCGCCCCACACACTTTGGTCAGTATATATTGCAATCAATCTCTCAACTATTTATTGGCGAAATATGTTTATAGAAAATACAAATATTCCTGAATATAAATTACAAGGATTAGATAATAAATGAAAGTTTTGCTTTTAAATAGTTCTGATTTAAACGGAGGAGCATCTCGCGCTGCTTACCGTTTACACCAAGGATTGATAAGCATTGGTATTAACTCTCAAATGTTGGTGCAAAGTCAAGAGGGTACAGATTCAACAGTTATTAGTCCGCAAAATCAAATAGGTAAGGAATTTAGTAAGTTAAGACCTCGTTTCGGTAGGTTGCCACTAAAACTTTATCCCAACAAAAAGACATCTGAATATTCTGCTTCATGGCTTCCAGATGGAATTGCTGCCAAAGTTGAAAAGCTTGCTCCTGATGTGATTAATTTGCATTTTATTTGCGAAAGTTATTTGCAAATTCAAACTATTGCAAAATTCAAACAGCCATTAGTGTGGACACTTCATGATATGTGGGCTTTCACTGGTGGCTGTCATTACAATCAAGATTGCGATCGCTATATAAATTCATGTGGAACTTGTCCTCAATTAGGGAGCAACCGCCACTGGGATCTCTCCCGTTGGCAGTGGCAAAGTAAAGCTAAACACTGGAAAAATCTAGATTTCACGATTATTACTCCTAGTGTCTGGTTAGCAAAAGCAGCTCAAAGTAGTTCTTTATTTAGATCCATGCGGGTAGAAGTAATTCCTTACGGTCTTGATACAACTAAGTACAAACCAATTCATCGGCAAATAGCAAGAAAGCAACTAAATTTACCGCAAGATAAACATTTAGTGCTATTTGGAGCAGTGAATGGTACTAGCAATTACAGGAAAGGATTTCACTTATTGCTACCAGCATTGCAAAGCTTGAGTAAATCTGGATGGAGCGATCGCTTGGAGTTAGTAATTTTTGGTTCTTCTCAACCTCTCAATCCGCCTGAATTTGGTTTTAAATCTTGTTATTTAGGTAAATTCAATGATGATGTTTCTCTGGCATTGCTTTATGCCGCAGTGGATGTTTTCATTGCGCCATCAATTCAAGACAATTTACCAAATACTGTAATGGAGGCGTTGGCGTGTGGCACACCCTGTGTTGCTTTCAATATTGGCGGGATGCCAGATATGATTGAACACCAAAGAAATGGTTATTTGGCTCAACCATTTGAAATTGAAGATTTAGCTCAGGGAATTGCTTGGATATTAGAGGATAAAGAGCGACATCAAAAAATATGCGATCGCGCCCGTGAAAAAGTCGAAAAAGAATTTCCTTTAGAATTGCAAGCACATCGTTATACATCTCTTTATACTAGTCTTTTAAAAGCAGATAAATCAAAATATTGAATAAAACACTGACTAAAAAAAATGAACAAAATCAATAGATAATTGCTTCGTTTAAATTCATATTTATTTAAATGGAATAAATTTTCCCATTACCAAGAGAGTATTAGTAATGATTACATCCCCAAGCAACAACAATTTAATTAATCTGACTATCAAGCAGATTTACAGCATAACCACAAAATTATTACGCAGCAGTTCGCGAGAACAATGGTTATTACCTTTGATTTTGAAGATACTTAAAGTGCGAATAATAACAAACAACGAACTTAGAACTAACCACCGAAAATATCATTCAATTGCATTTGGTAATACAGAATATATCAAAACTGGCAACAGTTATGTAATTGGAGAAACTCCAATTGGAATTAGAGATAGATCTAATCAAGAATTTACCTTAGTTAATCCGTGGATATCTGAAGTTGATAATGCTGAATTGGTAGGTTCTAATGCTGTAGGTTTTAATGAGGATGGAAATATTATTTCACCGTCAACTTTGCCACCAAAAGAGCATTTAAATCATAGATTTGAAGGTGGATTACCTATAAAAACTTTATCGATTAAAACTCTACCTGCATTGAAAACCATACAATTGGATACAGCTTGTTCATTAGTTAATCACTGGAGTAAGAATTATTATCACTGGATAGTGGACTGCTTAACACGAATAGAAGGTGTTGAATATTATCAAAAACAAACTGGTTGTAAACCTCTATTAATTATTAATTCTCACCCTACCTCATGGCAAATAGAGTCTCTGAAAATTTTAGGTTATCAACCAGAGGATTATATAGAGTGGAATAGTTCAAAAGCAAAAGTCAAAAAACTAGTTGTACCAAGCTTTCGACGGCAGGGTGAATGGGTAGCACCTAGTTCCTTGCATTGGCTAAGACAACGCATACTTAACAATCTCCCTGCTAGTGAAGTCAATCAAGTATCTTATTCACCAAATATATATATTTCTCGCGCCAAAGCATCAGGTCGTCGAGTAATTAATGAAGATGAAGTCATGGAATTTTTAAGACCGTTAGGATTTGTCAGTTACAGTTTGGAAGGTTGGAGTTTTGCAGAACAAGTCAGACTATTTGCCACTGCTAAAAATATTATTGCTCCCCACGGTGCAGGTTTAACAAATATGATATTTGCACCCCAAAATACAACTGTCATTGAATTTGTTACTCCTTGGGTGAGTTCAGGTTATTTTGTGCCATCACAAATACTTGGCTTTCAACACGGTTGTCTTGAATGTCATCAGCCTTACAGCCAAAAGCTTAGGGAAACAAGAGGTGATTTGATGGTGGATATTGCAAATCTTAAAAGCCTTGTGGAGCAATTTAATCCATCAATTAAATCATAATTTTTTCGACTATTAAGACTCGTATTTGATTTGGAGAAATACACGTAGTTCGCGCATCATCCAGGGTTTTTGGTGCATCAATTGGCGACAACACACCCTATACTCAGATTTTTTGAAAAATCAAATCAGATTTCTATCAAACAAAAAATATGTTGTCAAATTTTGATTCTATTAAATTTATGAAAAATATCCATGCCATTCAATCATTAAAATATATTTTGAATCATCCTAATACTAAAAACCAGCAAATATTTTCGGTTTTAAAATATTTGGGATGGAAGCTATACAAAAGCTTGACTAACCATTATCTCGACGTTCAAATATTACCAAACCTGAAAGTTCGCTGTTTTCCCAACAGTCATTCGAGTGATTGTATCATTTACTGCGGACTCTATGATTACAATGAAATGAAGTTTCTTCTGCGCTATTTACGTGATGGAGACTCATTTATAGATATCGGTGCTAACATCGGTATTTATACACTCCTCGCTGCATCTAAACTTACTTCAGGCTCGATTTATAGTTTTGAAGTTTTACCAAAAAACTACACTCGTTTACAAGAGAATCTTAAACTCAATAAACTTAACCAAGTTAAGACTTATGCAATTGCAGTATCTGACAAAAAAGGTACTACTACTCTCAATATTGCTGAAGGAGATTCCATGCCTTTTATAACTACTACTGCTACTAATGGTACTATTACAGTGCCTACTGACACACTTGATAATTTGCTTGACAATCAATGTCTTCCTAGTTTAACTCTTGCCAAAATGGATATTGAAGGAGCAGAAATACTGGCTCTCAAAGGTGGCACTTTGCTCCTGAAACAACAATGTCCTCATGTTTGGATTTTAGAGATAAATAATACAGTTGAAAACCTTGGTCATTCACAGCAAGATGTAGTGGATTTTTTAGAGAGTTATGGTTATGGGTTATATCATTATGATGCCGATAGTAATCGGATTATATCAATTAATCTGAAGACCAAAACAGGATTGAATATTTTAGCGATCGCAGATGATTATCTTGATTTTGTCCGCCAACGTCTTGCTGATAATTAAGACCAGATAAAATCAATATATTTTTCACTATAAATAACATCATGAAAATTCTTCAGGTTCATAACGCATATCAGCATATGGGTGGTGAAGAAGTTGTTGTGGCTGCTGAAAATCAAATGCTTCAGCAGTATGGCCATGAAATTCACCAGTGGATTGTCGAAAATTCCACTATCAGTGATGTTAATTTTTTCACCAAAACCAAAATTGCCAAGCAATCAATTTGGTCTAGTGAATCTTACTTGCAAATCCGTCAAAGATTGCAAGAATTTAAACCGGATATCGTTCATGTTCATAACACTATTCCTTTAATTTCACCTTCTGTGTATTCTGCTTGTGATGATGCAGGCGTTCCTGTTGTTCACACCTTACACAACTACAAGTTGATTTGCCCTGGTGCTTATTGCTTTCGGGATAGAAATGTTTGTGAAGATTGTATCGGCAAACCAATTGCTTATCCTGCTATTATTCATGGTTGCTATCGTAAAAGCACAGCACAAACTACTGTTGCAGTTGCAGGTTTAGTTACTCATAAATTGCGAAAAACCTATGAAAAAAATGTCGATATTTATATCGCTTTAACACGCTTTGGTAGGCAAAAATTTATTGAAGGCGGACTACCTGCTGAAAAAATTGCGGTTAAGCCTAATTTTGTAACTTCAGACATTAAACAAGGCGAACATCAGGGTAGATATGTATTGTTTGTGGGAAAATTAGTGCAATACAAAGGAATTGAAACGCTTTTGCAAGCTTGGCATCTTCTTGATGAGTTTATTCCCTTAAAGATTGTCGGTCAGGGGCCTCTAGAAATTTTACTTAAAAGTAATTTACCAAGTGGTGTAGAGTATCTAGGACGTTTACCAAGAGAAAATGTTTTGCATCTGATGAAAGATGCTAGTTTTGTTGTTTTTCCTTCTGAATGGTATGAAGGATTTCCTATGACTATTGCTGAAGCTTTTGCAACAGGTAGTCCCGTAGTCACTGGTCGTTTGGGTGCTACCGAAGAAATTGTCAAAGATGGATCTTCCGGCTGGCATTTTACCCCAGGAGATGCTCGTGATTTAGCTCGAACTGTAAAGTTAGCTTGGTCAGATCCTACTGAGTTACGACGTAGAGGTGAGTTAGCTCGAAAACAATACGATGAATGCTACTCTCTAGAAAAAAATTATCAAATGATTATGAGTATTTACGAAACTGCTATTGCTTGGCAAAAAGGTCGTAAATCTTTGTCTGTTTTTTAAAGAGAGAAACTCCAAGCTATTAAACAGAATACATGCGTCAGTCGTCAGAATACAGGAAAGGTATTTTGTGCGACTTGAAGAAACTACGCTATCAGTGCTGGGTCTGAATCCCCTACTGATTAATTCTCAATTCTGAATTCTGAATTCTTCTTCAATAACTTTAGTGTTACCTGAAAATGAAAATATCAATCATTACACCAGTCTACAATTCACAAAAAACCCTAGAAAGAACAATTCTGAGCGTGATTAATCAAATTCCCAATTCACAATTGGAGTATATTATTATAGATGGCGGCTCTACCGATGGAACTTTAGAAATAATTCACAGATATGCTAACAAAATAAATATAGTAGTTTCCGAGCAAGATCGAGGCATTTATGATGCCATGAATAAAGGCATATCTCTTGCTACAGGGGACATCATTGGGATTATTAATTCTGATGATTGGTATAACGATGGAGCTTTAAAAAAAGTAGAGGAATTTTTTCGAGAAAATCCACAAATTTCGATTGTGCATTCACCTGTAAAAAATTATATAAACGGAGAACATTTAAGTACTTTTGTTCCCGGAAAATTGGAAAACTTGCCTTTCAAGTTCACTGTAGCTCATCCTAGTTGTTTTGTGAAAAAGGAAGTATACCATCGCATAGGTTTATTTGACTTAAATTATCCAATGGCTGCTGATTATGATTTTATATTTAGAGCTTACACCAATGGATATAGATTTCAACAACTTGATACTCCTTTAGCATCGTTTTCACTGAATGGAACTACTGGTAAACTCACAAATAAACTGAAACTGATTCAAGAAAGTCGGAGTATTTCAAGTAAATTTATTACTCAAGCATCAACCAAAATTAAATCGCAGCATCGGACATTTTATATAAATTGGTTTTTGCGAGAAATTGTTACTCTTCCTCTTAAATACTTCGATCCATTTGTGGCTATCAAAATTAAAGGTTTTTTGAGATACAAAATAGGAAAATTATCCTCAGATGAATATGGAGCGTGGTAATCACTGCATAATCCCGTTCTTACTTTCCTTTTATAAGTGCTGATTGCAAACGAAAAAAGCAATTAGCACTTTTTTAATGACTTTTCACTCCAACACCAATACAAACTTATGACTTATTCAACAAGGATCGATATCTGCAATATTCAGATAGATAAGTACTCTTTTGACTGGGTAGTCGAGGCCATCGCACATCAGGCCATCTCAGGAAGTACTCCCAAGTATGTCGTAACACCCAATGCACAACATATTGTGGCACTCCAACGTGATGCACGTTTTCGTCGGATATATCAGGATGCTTTTTTAGTGGTTCCCGATGGTGTTCCTCTTTTGTGGGCAGCTAAATTTTTTAACACACCACTATCTGGTCGAGTCAATGGAACAGACTTATTCGAGCATCTATGCAAAGTTAGTGCTGACAGAGGACTGAAAGTGTTTTTATTAGGTGGTCGTCCGGGAGCTGCAAAGAAGGCCAAAAATGTTCTAGAAACAAGGCATCCCGACCTCAAAATTGTTGGTACTTATTGTCCTTACTACGGATTTGAGTCAGACCCAGAAGAGTTAAAACGAATTAACTCAATTATTCAAGCAGCAGCACCAGACATTTTATTTGTTGGGTTGGGTGCCCCAAAACAGGAGTATTGGATATACGACAATTACCAAAAAGTAGGCATTCCAGTATGTATTGGTATTGGAGTCAGCTTTGAATTAGTTGGTGGAATGGTGAAAAGAGCGCCAAAATTCATGCAAAAAGCTGGTTTAGAGTGGTTTTTCCGGTTGATTATGGAACCTAAACGTTTATGGCAGCGTTATTTCATCGGAAACGCCATGTTTATTGTGCTGGTATTGAAGCAGAAATTCAGGTTGTTGTGGTCTTCTTGAGAGTCAACCTTGTTTTGTTCGCCGGCTTCCGGCGTACACCGAAGGGGTTGCCGCAGGCATCTGAACTTTTCAAGACAGAGGACACGGAGGAATAAGAGCAACAGAGAGTTTTTGCGTAAGTCCTAAGGGATTTCAAACCTTTCCCCTTTCCCCTTTCCCCTTTCCCCTTTAAAGAGCCAAGTTTACTTGTCGAACTGCTAGTTCGCGTTAGAATATTCTTTTTTTGGCAACCCCTTAGAAAAGAGAATATAACCAATGCCTAGCCTCAACTTGATTTCAGAATATAAAAGCTTTGGTGGTAAAGTCGGTTTTTACAGTCATGCGTCGTCAACCTGTAAAGGTGAAATGCGCTTTGCCATCTATCAACCACCACAAGCAACTCAACAACCTGTGCCTATTCTCTATTTTCTCTCTGGTTTGACTTGCACTGAAGAGAATTTTATGGTCAAAGCAGGTGGGGTGCAGCGCTTTGCAGCTGAGTACGGTTTGATATTGGTTGCACCAGACACTAGCCCGCGTCATACTGGCATTCCAGGTGAGGATGATGATTGGGACTTTGGCACAGGTGCGGGGTTTTATATTGACGCCACACAAGAACCGTGGCGTCAATATTACCAAATGTATAGTTATGTCGTCCAAGAATTACCTGCTGTAATTACTGCAAACTTCCCGGCGCGATCGGATAAACAAAGTATTTTTGGTCATTCAATGGGGGGACATGGGGCGTTAGTCTGTGCAATGAGAAATCCGCAACTATACAAATCAGTATCAGCTTTTGCACCTATTACTGCACCTATGCGTTGTCCTTGGGGTCAAAAAATTTTCAGTGGTTATCTTGGTAGCGATAAAGAAACTTGGCGTGCTTATGATGCTAGTGAATTAGTCAAAAAAGTTGGATATCACAGTTCGATCCTCATTGACCAAGGCACTGTTGATAAATTTTTAGCTGAACAATTAATGCCAGAAGTATTTGAGCAAGCTTGTGCAGATGTTAACCAGCCACTAAACTTACGTTATCAAGAAGGTTACGACCACAGTTATCATTTCATCTCCACTTTTATTGAAGATCATATCCGCCATCATGCGATCGCTTTGGGATGTAAGTGAAGCAATCCTATTTCAGTTGTGAATAATATTGGTGTTGACTGTTGACTGTTAAGTAGCTCAATTTAAAAAAACGTCATACGTAGATGTCAATAAATGTAGTAGCGTGTCTAGCTTTAAATGTTGCAATAGATTTGATTGTAGGATGGGTGTCCTCACCCCTCTGGGCGGGCAAGATGCCCACCCCACAAGAGTTTATTAATGCACTATTTTAGCTTTGTCACGCTA
>VFQR01000933.1_pt1 | contig 27700 bp, 21 predicted proteins | sample 3512321 | NCBI WGS metagenome assembly VFQR01 (sample SAMN10412374, study PRJNA504923) | tailings metagenome | isolation source: Relicate 3 Philex TSF1 revegetated site | place: Philippines: Tuba, Benguet | collected 2017-08-29 | reverse complement strand
CCGGATCCATCTCGACGGCGGGCGGCGAGGGCTGTTGCTCCGCAGGAGCAGCCGCCGCGTTGCGAGAGATCGTTGTCGTCTGCACCGATTTCGGCTGGATCGTCGTCGCGGCAGTGGCGGCGGCAGCGGCGACAACGGTTTCTGCCTTCGGATTCCAGTCGAGCCGGATATTTTTCTGGTCGATGACCGTGTTGTCGGCGCGCTTGAGCGTTACGGAATATTCCATGGCGCCCTTGAAACCCTGCGGCGGACGGATCACCGTTTCGGCGAGTTCGCCGGCGGCGACGATCCAGCCGGTCGATCCCCAGGGTGTCCCGTGGCTGAGCGTGGTGCCAGGAGCGAGCCCGCTTACGACGGCACTGGCTCCCTGCACCGGGCCCTCGGCGACCGCGCCGATCAGAATTTCATCGTTGCTTTCCATCACCGCGCCGTCCGCAACAAGCCGGGGGTCGGCGGGGTTACGTTTTTTCTGTTCGGTGCTGACTGCAGCGAGCTGGATGATCTTGTCCGCCATGCCGGACGGCATGCCGTTCTGCAGCCAGATGCGGTCGATCGCGTAGTAGCTCGCGGCACCGGCGAAGATCAGCGTGCCCATGATGGTTACAGGAAACTTCCACGCATGCCGGTTCCGCTCCACCGGTGCCGGCGGCTGCGGGCGAAAATGCCTGTCGCGCTCCCGCTGGATGCGGCGATGCTCGGACACGATCGAGCGCGTGAGCCGCTCGTAGCTGCCGGGCGAAAGCGGAGGCGAGCCTTCCGCGATCCACGGCTGCTCCGGATTGAGCGTGGCGCCGGTCTGTGTCGGTTGCTGGAGAGGATCGAAATTTCGGTAGGGATGCGCACGATAGGTAGGAGTACTCATTACCAATCTCCTGAACTCTGGCTTGTTAATTTCCAGTCGGTCTCCTTTTTGTTCGAGCGTGACCCTTGTCCGAAAACCGGTTTCCGATTGCCGGAGATCACGCTCTGTCTAGCGTCGTTCTCGTGATTGCTTCCATTGCAGGAAGGCCTGGAAGAGTTGTTCGCGCTCGTCCGCGGCGAAGGCGGAAGGCCGGTTCGCGGCGTCGCGCTTGGCGGCGGCGAGGAAGGTGTTGAACTCCGCGCGCTCGGACTCGGTGATTTTCGGCGTGTTCTTCTGCAGCCATTCCTCGGCCGCATCGAAACGCTTCCAGCCGGGAAGGGTGGCGGCGAGGTTCGCTTCCTTCCATTTGGGATGGCGCGGAGCTTTCTGGAATTCTGCCAGGCGCGGGAAGAATTGCTCCACGAACTTCACCGTGCGCTGGTAACGGTCCGTGCCCTTCGGCCAGTTGTAGGCGATGAGCACGGCGCCGACCGCGACCGAGTCCACGCTTGTCCCCGCCTCGATCAGGTTGGGGTAGTCCTCATGCGTGAAGGTCGTCGGCAGGTAATCGTTTTGCAGGGGCTTCGTATAGGCGACCGGCAGGATGCGGAAGCCGTCCGATGCCTTCAGCGTGCGCGTCGAGCCGGTGGGCTTGCCCGCGATCAGGATCGAGGCGGCGATCTCGCCGCGCTTCAGGGCTTCCATCGCGTCGCCCTGGCTCATGTTCACTTCGACCGGCTTGACGCCAAGCTTTTCAAAAATATCGCGGGTCGAAAGCTGCGTGCCGCTGCCGATGTCGGAGAAATTCACCTTCTTGCCGCCGAGCTGGTCGATTGTCGTGATGCCGGACTCGGCCCGTACGATCAGATGCAGCTCTTCATTGAAGAGCTTGGCGATATAGACGATCTGCCCGTCGATATTGCCAATCTCGTTCGTGCGCTTGAAGTAGCCGAGGAGGTTGGACTGGGTAATGCCGAGATCGACGCCCTTGAGGTAACGGACGTCGCGGATGTTTTGCCCGCCGCCTTTGCCGATCATCGGCAGCACGCGGAAATCGTTGCCGTTATCGAGCACGGCCGAAAGATCGTAGGCGATGCTGAGGTAAGTGGCGTTGGGATTGCCAGAAACAATTGTGATTGTGTTCTGGTTGATCTGCCACGCCTGCTGGATTTGCGTCTGCGTCTCGACCGCGCCGTTCTTCTTCCACGGCCGCGAATCCTGGGCGTTAGCAGTTGAGATTAGGACGCAGATTCCCGTTGCCACGGCGAGTGCCGCGGCGAATACACGCTGACTCATACTCACGCCGGAAGGAAGAAACGACCCCGCCTCTTCGCAACCGCTCCCTGACCGGTGCAGGTCCCTTCACCCCGTGGACCCGTACCAAGACCCCATCTCGCCGGCTTCGCCCGATTGTGAAAGGCTGCGCGGACTTGAGCGCGTTGACGTGATGCGAACTTTCATCAGCGATTGGGGCGGCAGTTCGCAGCGTTTGTGGCAACAGCGGGGTATTGTCGGGAACCGCGAATTGGTGTTTTTCTTTTTCCCGCGCGGGTTGATTCACTGCGCGTGAAGCCGCCGGAATCGTTCTCCGTCGGCTGGCACACACAACTGACCGGTCACGTTTGAATTTCACGCTTAAGTTTCACGCTTACCTGCATCCGTAGGCAGCGAGTGAGCAACAGGAGACGAAAATGGTCGCGTTGACCTTTCCCGACGGCGCACGCCGCGAATATCCCGACAATTCAACAGGCTTCGAGATCGCGAAGGGAATTTCGCCCTCGCTTGCCAAGCGCACCGTTGCGATGGCGCTCGACGGGGTGGTGACCGACCTCAACGACAAGATCGAGAAGGACGCGAAGATCGAGTTTGTCTCGCGCGACGATCCGCGCGCGCTCGAATTGATCCGCCACGACGCGGCGCATGTTATGGCGGAAGCCGTCCAGCAGCTTTGGCCCGGCACGCAGGTCACCATCGGCCCGGTGATCGAAAACGGCTTCTATTACGACTTCTTTCGCAATGAGCCGTTCACGCCGGAAGACCTGCCCGTCATCGAAAAGAAAATGCGCGAGATCATCGCGAAGGATAAGCCCTTCACGAAAGAAGTCTGGTCGCGCGACGAGGCGAAGGAATATTTCAAGGAGAAGGGCGAGAACTTCAAGGTCGAGCTTGTCGATGCGATCCCGGCCGGGGAGAGCCTGAAAATCTACAAGCAGGGCGAATGGCTCGACCTCTGCCGCGGCCCGCACATGACCTCGACCGGCAAGATCGGAAACGCCTTCAAGCTGATGAAGGTCGCGGGCGCCTATTGGCGCGGCGATGCGAAGAACCCGATGCTGACCCGCATCTATGCGACGGCGTTCGCCGAGCAGAAGCAGCTCGATGAATATCTCCACATGCTGGAGGAAGCGGAGAAGCGCGATCACCGGCGGCTGGGCCGCGAAATGGATCTCTTCCATTTTCAGGAAGACGCGCCGGGTGCCGTGTTCTGGCACGCGAAGGGCTGGACGCTGTTCGAGACGCTGATCGCCTATATGCGCCGCCGCCAGATGGAGGCGGGCTATCAGGAAGTGAACACGCCGCAGCTCATGGACTCGCAGTTATGGGTCACGACCGGCCACATGGAAAAATATCGCGACATGCTGTTCCTGACCGAGCAGCGCGAGGACGATGAGCGCGTTTACACCATCAAGCCGATGAACTGCCCCGGCCACGTTCAGGTCTACAAGAACGGCCTGAAATCGTATCGTGATCTGCCGTTGCGGCTTGCGGAATTCGGCAAGGTGCATCGCTTCGAGCCTTCCGGCGCGCTGCACGGGCTGATGCGCGTGCGCGCATTTACGCAGGACGACGCGCATATTTTTGTGACCGACGAGCAGATCACCGAGGTCTGCCTCGGCATTCACCACCAGTTGCTGTCGATCTATTCGGATTTCGGTTTCGACAATGTCGCGATCAAGTTCGCCGACCGGCCGGAAAAGCGCGTCGGCGCGGATGACGTTTGGGACAAGGCGGAGGCTTCGCTGCTCGCCGCGCTGAAAGCAGCGAGCAAGCCCTATACGCACAACAAGGGCGAGGGCGCTTTCTACGGGCCGAAACTTGAATACGTACTGCGCGACGCGATCGGGCGCGACTGGCAATGCGGCACCACGCAGGTGGACCTCAACCTGCCGGGCCGCCTCGGCGCGTTCTACATCGCCGCGTCCGGTGAGAAGGTGACGCCGGTGATGATCCACCGCGCGATCTTCGGCTCGCTGGAACGCTTCATCGGCATTCTCATCGAGCAGCACGCGGGGCACCTGCCGCTCTGGCTGTCGCCGGTGCAGGCGATGGTCTGCACCATCACGTCGGACGCGGACGGCTATGCGGGCGATGTCGTAGCGGCGGCGAAGAAAGCTGGCCTGCGCGTGGAGGCCGATCTTCGCAACGAGAAGATCAACTATAAGGTGCGCGAGCACTCGCTCGCGAAAGTTCCTGTTTTGCTTGTCGTCGGCAAGAAGGAAGGCGAGGGCCACGCGGTTTCGATCCGGCGGCTCGGCAGCGACCAGCAGTCGGTGATGCCGCTCGATTCCGCGCTTGCGGCACTTGCGGCCGAAGCGACGCCGCCGGACCTGAAACGGGAGCGGGAAGCGGCCTAGTTGCGCCGGCTGGGCTGCTGGCCCACGACCTGATTTTCCGGCCGCGCGACCACTTCGATCTCGCGGTCGCGGGCGGACTGGACGCGGAAATTTTCCTGATAGGTCTTGCCGTCGTGACGCGCCACGGCGACGTATTCGCCTTCGGACAGTACGACGCTCGGAAACGCGCCGATCGATTCCTTGATGGAGTCGCCGCCGGGCGTCAGCACCGACCATTGCGTGTTGGCGATCGCTTCGCCGCCACGCGTGTTGACGAGCTTCAGCGTGATCTGTGCCGCCCGATGATGCACGGTCGCATCGGTGAGGCGGCCCGCCTCGATGCGGACGTCGGCCTGAATCACCGCGTTGCCTTCGCCGAAGGTGCTCTGCACGTAGTAGGTGCCGGTGGGCAGGATCACGAGATCGCCGGGAGAAGCGTTGCGCACGACCGGCGGGCGTTCGGCGCGTCCGCCGGTGAGCGCCTTGCCGCCGCGCGACAGGAAGCTGCCTTCATAGACGTCGAATTTCAGCCGGTGCGCGGGAATGAGGTTGTCGGATACGCGGCCCTGCACGCGCAGGCCGCCGCCCGGCAGGATCAACGTTTCCTTGCGCGGTTCGCTGTGTAGCGAAATCCGCTGCGTCGTTCCGGCCATGCCATACGACGCATGGACTACGTACTCGCCCGCCGGAAGGGCAAACACCGGATAGGCGTCGTTCGATTCCTGCACGAGCGTCAGCGAAGAGGTGTTGTCGCCGCGCGCGGAAAATACGCGCCACTGGAGCGAGCGCGGAATGTACGGACCGTCGGCGGAAAAGCGCGCGGAAAGCGCAAGCGGGACGCGGCCCTGCTGCACACTCGGAATGGACTGATGCGGATCGCGCATGACGGGTGCTGCGACGGCGGCGGGCTGGGCGGGTGACGCCTGAGCGGGTGATGCCTGCCGTTCGCGCGGGGCAGGAGCCGGTGCTGTCTGAGGGGCGGCCGGTGGAACTGCCGGTCCGAATGTGTGGGCGGGGCCTGTGAACGGCGCAAACTGGGCATTCGCCGCGCCGGAATACAGGGCGAGCGCAAGCACAGCCCCCGCAAGCAGCGGCAGGCGGCGGACCCATCCGTTCTGGCAGACCCCGAACACTGGCATGAGGCGCTATTTCACCCCGGAGCAAGGCGAAAGCAAGTCCGGTCCCGGGCTGGTGATTTGTTGCGGCGGTTCCCGGATGCTAGGCCGAAGTCCCTGCGTCCCAAGGACTTTATATGAATTCTACTCTCGACCTGTTGAAGTCGCGCCGCTCGCCCCGCATCCCCGACCTTGTAGAGCCGGGGCCGGGTGCCGACGAACTCACGACGATTCTCACCATCGCCTCGCGCGTGCCCGATCACGGCAAGCTCGTGCCGTGGCGGTTCATCGTGCTGAAGAAGGATCGGCGGGCAGCACTCGCCGAAAAGATCGCAGCCTCTTTCCGCAAGGATCATCCGGACGCAACGCCGGACCAGATCGAGAAGGAACGCTCGCGCTTCCTGAATTCGCCGCTGATCGTCGGCGTGATTTCGCGCGCGGCCCCGCATGGGAAAATCCCGGAGTGGGAGCAGGTGCTGTCGGCGGGTGCCGCCTGCATGAACCTGATCACCGGCGCGCATGCGCTCGGCTACGGCGCAAACTGGATTTCCGGCTGGACCGCCTACGACCGGAGTTGCCTCGATCTTCTCGGCGTTGGCGCCCATGAAAAAGTCGCCGGCTGGATTCATATCGGTACGCCAACAGCGCCGCTGGAAGACCGTCCCCGCCCGAACCTCTCCGACATTGTGACGACGCTCTGATGTTTTACGAACCCTCGAAAAGAAATCACGGGCTTCCGCACGACCCGTTCAAGGCCATCGTGGCGCCGCGGCCCATCGGCTGGATCAGTTCGATCAGCGCGAGAGGAGAAGTGAACCTCGCGCCGTATTCTTTTTTCAATGCGGTCGCGTCGAACCCGAACGTGGTGATGTTTTCCAGCGAAGGCATGAAGGACAGCGCCGCGAACGTCGCCGAGACGAAGGAATTCGTCTGCAACTTCGTGACGTGGGAATTGCGCGAGCAGATGAACCAGACATCCGCGCCCTACAAGAAAGGTATCAACGAGTTCGAGCAGGCGAAGCTCGAAACCGCTCCCTCGCGCATCGTGAAGCCGCCGCGCGTTGCCGCGTCACCATGCGCGCTGGAATGCAGGCTTTTGCAGATCATGGAATTGAAGGACATCGATGGAAAATCCCTCGACCGCTACGCCGTGTTCGGGCAGGTCGTCGGCGTGCATATCGACGACCGTTTCATCAAGGACGGCCTGCTCGACACCGCCGCGATGAAACCCGTCAGCCGCGGTGGGTACCACGACTATTCGGTGCAGACGGAATCCTTCACGATGGTGCGGCCGGAAAAGGGTTAGAGAACGCCCGCCGCCTTCGCGGTAGCCAGCACCTTCTCGGCGCGAATGAGGTGCGGGCGGTCGAGCATGTGGCCGTCGACGCCAATGGTGCCTGCACCCGGATTGGCGGCGAACGCATCCACGATTGCCCTGGCGCGCTTGATCGTTTCCGCGTTGGGCGTGAACACCTCGTTGATGGTTGCGACCTGTGCGGGGTGGATCGCCATCTTGCCGTGAAAGCCGTCGCGGCGGGCTTCCTCGGATTCGCGTTTCAGTCCGGCATCGTCCTTGAAATTGAGATACGGCGTGTCGATCGCAAGCACTTCGGCGGCGTGCGCCGCGAAGAGGCCAAGCGCGCGGGCCACCTGATAGGGCGGCGTGTAGCCGCCGGATTCAAGTCTGTACGTTTCGGCGTTCACCGCGACGGCAAGGTCGAGTGCGGCCCATGACAGCCCGGTCAACCGCGCACTTGCGCCCTTATAAGTGCCGAGTGTGAACACCGACATCGGGGTCTCGGTGACAAGCACCATGATTTTGGTGGTGTTGTCGGGAATTCCGGCGATGGCTTCGCGCGCGGTGATTTTTGCATCGAGCAGAACGAGGTCCTCGTGCCCGTTCGATTTCGGCAGCAGAATCCCGTCCGGCTTTCCTTCCAGCACCACATCGAGATCGCCATCGACGAGACCGGTATCGAGCGAGTTGATGCGGACGTAGAGCCGGGGGCGTTTTGTTTCCTTCGCGGCGCCCTTCAGAAAGTCACGCACGGTCGCGCGCGCGCCGGCTTTGGCCGCCGGCGCGACGGAGTCCTCCAGGTCGAGCAGCAGCGTGTCCGCGCCGGTCGCGAGGCATTTGTCGAGTTTCTTCGGGCTATCGCCCGGTACGAACAGCAGCGAGCGCATCAGGCGGGACGCTTGTTCATGAAGGCCTGCCGCTTGCACTCGGCGACCAGCTTGCCGTCCTGCTTGTAGCAGCGATGCATGAACTCGATGATGCCGGCGGTGGGGCGGGACTTCGATTCACGCTTTGCCAGAATTTCGGTGGTGCAGTGAACCGTGTCGCCCTGAAAAAGCGGGTTTGGAAATTTCACCTCCTGCATGCCGAGATTGGCGATGGTGGTGCCGACGCTGAGGTCGTTCACGGCAATGCCGATCATGAGGCCGAGCGTGAACAGCGAGTTCATCAGCGGCTGGCCCCATTCGGTTTCCTTCTCGCAGAAGTCCCTGTCGATATGGAGCGGCTGCGGGTTCAGCGTCATGTTGGAGAACAGCATGTTGTCCATCTCGGTGACGGTGCGGCGCAGCCGGTGCTCATGGATGCGGCCGACCTCAAAGTCCTCGAAATAGATGCCGCCTCTGGGGTGGCGTGCCGGTTCCGACATGGCTTCTCCTTGGCTTCTACTGCTTCTTCGTACCGCTTCGCGGCGCGGGATCTCAAATTAAGGGTTCATTTACCATAAAAGTCCCATGGTTCCGCATTGGGCCCGGGCAAAGGGAATCGCAGCCGGGCAAGGACCATCCAATGATCCTCGATGCCCTCACTGGCTCGGGCGAACAGCGCGTCACCTCGGCAATCCGCGCGGCGAGCGCGTCCACCGGGATGTCGTTCGATTACCTGTTGAAGACCGCGATCCGCGAATCCGCCCTCGATCCGAAAGCCAAGGCCGCCACTTCGTCCGCGCGAGGACTGTTCCAGTTCATCGACACGACCTGGTTGCAGACGGTGAAGGATGAGGGCGCCAATTACGGGCTTGGCGACTACGCCAAGGACATCCAGCGCACCGAGGAGGGCCGCTACTTCGTGGCCAATCCGGCCCGGCGTGCGGAAATCCTGAAACTGCGCGAAAACCCTGAAGCCGCGTCCTATATGGCGGGGGCTTTTGCAAGCCGGAACGCTTCCGAACTCAGCACCGTGCTCGGTCGGCAACCGACATCCGGAGAACTTTACATCGCGCATTTCCTCGGTGCCGCCGGCGCGAAAAAGTTTTTGACCATCAACGCCACCCAGCCTTCTTCTTCCGCCGCCGCGGCATTCCCCGAAGCGGCCGGCGCCAACCGTTCGATCTTCTATAGGCGGGACGGAAGCGCGAAATCCGTCGTGGAAGTCTATGCGGGCCTGACCGCCCGGCACGATCGTTCGCCGACGCCTCCAGTTGAAGCAACGACAGCCGTTGCGGCAGTAACGCCCGTACAGGCGTCGAAAGCGAAATTCGCAACCGTGGTGACGCCGGATCGAACCGCCGAGCGGCAGACCGTGGCCGCGTTCGATTACGCGCCCTATCGCAGCTATTCGAGCTTCACGCCGGAGAATACGCCGGCCTATCGTTCGCTATACCAGCCGCAGGCGGGTGGCGGCGCACGCGGTGTTTCGCGCACCGTCCAGGAGCTCTGGAGCCGCGACACTTCGCAGAAGGTCGCGCTCGTCGATACGAGCAAGGTCACGCGTGTTGCCGAAGTGGTCGAACCGCGCCCGGGCATCGCCACCGTTTCGCTGCGCAAGACCTGACGATCTCCAGAAGTTAATCAAACCTGAATTTTCACGGTGAACGCTTTGTTAAGCGGGCGCGCGGCATCATGCGCCCACACAGAGCATCCAATGATCGTACGCCAGTTTCTCCGTTGGGTTCAGACCGCGTCTCCCGGCAATCGCGCCGAGGCAACGAGCGCGCTCGCGCGTGCCTATCTCTATTCGGATCTGACGCCCGACGACCGGCTCGCCGCCGAAGCCGCGATGACGGTGCTGCTCGACGATCCCTCGCCGATGGTGCGCCGCGCACTCGCCGATGCGCTCGCTGCCGCGCGCGAGGCGCCGCACAATGTCATCATTGCGCTCGCCAACGACCAGCCGGAAATCGCCGAATTCGTCGCCGCGCGTTCGCCGCTGCTGTCGGAGGCCGAACTGATCGATCTGGCCGCGAGCCAGCATGAGCGCGTGCAGAGCGCAATCGCTTCGCGGATCAACCTCCCGCGCGTCGTCGCGGCGGCCATTGCCGAAGTCTGCGGACCGGCTGCCTGCCTGACACTGATCGAGAACTTTACGGTCGAGATTCCCGTTTCCGCGCTTGCGCGGATTGCCGACCGTCACGGCCATCTCGCCGCCGTGCGCGAAGCGCTGTTGCAGCATGACGGCATCACCATCGAAATCCGCCAGACGCTCGTGAGCAAGCTATCCGAAACGCTCGCACGCTTCGTTACCCGCAAGGAATGGATGCCGGAAGACCGCGCGCAGCGCGTGACCCGTGAAGCCTGCGACCGTGCCACTGTGCAGATCGCATCCACGACCACGGCACACGAGGTGCGGGGGCTGGTTCGCCATCTCGTGCAATCCGAACAGCTTACCGGCACGCTGCTGTTGCGTGCGCTGCTCTCGGGCAACCTTCGTTTTCTGATCGAGGCGTTCGCCGAACTCTCCGGGCTGACACCGGAGCGCGTGGCGGCGATCATCTCCGACCGGTCTGGCAACAGCTTTCGTTCGCTCTATGAAAGCACCGGTCTGCCTGCAGGCGCCTATCGCGCATTCCGTTCCGCGCTCGAAGTCATCCACGAAACCGGTTTTGCGGGCGGCAGCTATGGCGCGGCCCTGCTCGGACGCCGGATGGTGGAGCGCGTGCTCACCCGCTACGAAGGCGCACCGCAAGGCGAGATCGATTATCTCCTCGCCATGCTTCGGCGTTTTGCCGCCGAAGCCGCGCGCGAGGAAGCGCGCTACTACACCGCCGACCTGATCGCGGCAGCCTGATCCAGCTTTATTTCTGTTGGGAGACTCTGATCGACGGGGCCGCGTCACCCGCGATTTCGGCGTAGCCGTCCTTCAGTTCACGGGCGAGAAACTGCTCGACCAGGATCGCGAGCTTTTCAGCGACTTCGGAACCGACCGGCTCCTGCGGATGCTTTACGTTCTCGCGCACGACGGCGCGGATCGCTTCCACCGAGTGGTCGACGAGGTGCATCGGCAGCTTGGAATTCTTCGGCCAGTGGTAGATCAGCCGCCCCAGGCTGCCCGCAATCGTTCCCGCGAGCGGAAAACCCAGCGTCGCCGCGTCACCCTTGATGTCGTGGCTGGAGCGGAACAGAAGCTCGCGCGCCGCTGAATTCTGGGCGTTCTGGTGCATGGCCTTGCGGGCCTGTTCCAGCCGCTCGCATTCGGTGTTCATCCAGCCGCCAAATTCGCCCTTGAGCGAGGCGAGGGCGGCTTCCGCCCGTTCCACCACGCTCATGTCGATCTCGCCCGGCTCGGCGGTACGGCGGACGACGCCACGCAGCGCATTGTGCGGCGTGATCACGGAGTGATCGTCCATCTGCTTGTGTCCGGGCTCTGGGTGTTTCGGCTGTTTCATGGCGGGTGCCTGGACCTATCAGCTTGCCATCGGTTCGTCTGTCCGGTCGGAGGCGCGGCGCTTGTTCTGCACGCCGGCTTCGATCGGGGTGACGGGGATGGTCTTACCGCCTTCCTTGCCCTTGCGGCGCTCGGGTCCTGTATAGCCGGAATGCAGATTACGGCGGCGATCCGGGCCGAAATAGCTTTTGGTCTGGATGAACGGCCGCGGGTTCAGCACGACGCTGAGGATGCGTTCGTAGAGCGCCTTTGCGGCGATCGGCTTGGTCAGAAATTCGGTGACGCCGGCGTCGCGGGCCTCGATCACGCGCTTTTTCTCGGAGTGGCCGGACAACATGATGATCGGGACATACGGATTGGGCGCGCCGCCGGGCTGGCGGATGGTCTTGGTCAGCTCGATACCGTCGAAAATGGGCATCGCCCAGTCGGTGATGAGAATGTCCGGGTTGTAGGTCGTGAAGGCCTCGAGGCCGGATGCACCGTCCTCGGCTTCATAGATTTCGCGCGAGCCGAATCCGTGCAGCAACTGCCGCACGATGCGCCGCATATGCGCATTGTCTTCGACGATCAGAAACCGAAGGCGATGAAAGTCGATCCGGATCATACAAACGCCCCGCAGCCGGTCCCCCCGGCGCGTACAGCCCGTCATTAGGGACTGTTAGGCTTAATATTTCGTTGAGGGTTCCGCGGGGGTCCGGGCGTACGCGCTAATACCCGAACTGCTCCCGCAGGATGCGTTCGTCGAGGCTGTGGCCGGGGTCGAAGAGCATCACCATTGAAGATTTCATGTCCATGCGGGCGGAGATTTTCACGGCACCGCGGACCTCGAAATGGTCGGCGACCGCGTTCACGGGGCGCTTTTCAGCTTCCAGCACTTCGATTTCGATCCGGGCCTCGTTCGGCAGCAGCGCCCCGCGCCAGCGGCGTGGGCGGAATGGGCTGAGAGGGGTCAGCGCCAGAAGCTCGGCGTTGATCGGGAGGATCGGACCCTGTGCCGAGAGGTTATAGGCGGTGGAGCCGGCCGGGGTCGCAACCAGCACCCCGTCGCAGATCAGTTCGTCCAGACGCACCTTACCGTCGACGGAGATCCGGAGCTTCGCCGCCTGGTAGGACTGCCGGAACACCGAGACTTCGTTGATGGCCGGGGCGGTATATTTTTTGCTCGCGGTATCGGTCACTTCCATGATCAGCGGATGGATCACCGTCTGCATGGATTCCTTCAGCCGCTCCCGCAATCCGTCGAGCGAGAAATCGTTCATCAGGAAGCCGACCGAGCCGCGGTGCATGCCGTAGATCGGTTTGCCGGTATCGCGCAGCTTGTGCAGCGTTTGCAGCATGAAGCCGTCGCCGCCGAGCGCCACCACCACGTCGGCGTGATCCATGTCCTCGTCGCCATAGGCCTTGATCATGGCGGAACGCGCATTTTGCGCTTCCTGATGCGCGCTCGCGACGAAGGCGATCTTGTCGTATTTTGTGGATTGTTTCATCGGAGGCCGGGCAGCGATGGATGAGCCGATCTTCCTCTATACGACCTATCCTTCGCTTGTCGAGGCGGAGAAGGCGGGGCGATCGTTAACGGAAGCGGGACTGGCCGCCTGCGTGAACATTTTGCCCAATATGGTTTCGATCTACCGCTGGAAGGGTGTGGTGGAACGGGCGGAAGAAGTGGTGATGATCGTCAAAACGCGGACATCGCTGAAGGACGCCGTCGCATCAACCATTAAGGCAAGCCACAGTTACGACACGCCTGCCATCGTGTTTCTGCCCACCGCCGGAGCGGATGCGGATTATTCCAGATGGATTTTGGACGAGACTGCGGCGGCCAGCTAAACGGCAGCTAACGGAAACCTTCAGACCGCATTCAGCCGTGAAAGCCGATGCTCGATCCTGCAACGGTTGATTCCGTTCGCGTCGCGAGAAGAACTTCCCACAACAACTCGCGACATTGGAAAGGTCCATGTCCATGTCCAAGTCGCTTTCCGCGATCCTGCTCGCGGTCAGTATGTTCGCCGTTCCCGTCATCGTCGCCAGCTCGGTTGCGCCCGCCTCCGCGCAGACGACGACCACCGCTTCGCCGGCCGCCCCGGGGAAGAAGGATGAAAAGGCGGCGAAGGACGTGAAGAAGGCCGAGAAAAAAGACGAAAAGAAAAAGTAAGGGTTTCGACAGCCTCGCGTAGCGTACGCGTTGCCTGCGTAAAACTGGAGACCGGCTGCACCTCACAGCCGGTCTCTTTTCTTTTGGGTTATTGATCGCCGCCCAGCTTCACCTTCAAGCCCGCATAGGCAATGAAGCCCGGCGCCCGATAGGAGAAGTTTTCCTCATAGCTTTTGTCGAACAGGTTTTCCGCACGGACGTAAACGGTGGTGAATTGCGTTACGTCGTAGGAAAGAATTGCGTGCACGACGGAGTAGGCGGGCACGGCGACGCGGCCGGGAATGTTGAACGTGTCGCCGTCCTGCATCTTGCCGTTATAGGCCGCGCCGAAAGTGGCTCTGCCGCGCTTGTCGGCGGAGAAAGCGGTGACATTCATTCCCGCGACATGGCGGGGGCGGCGGATCTCCACCTGATCGTTCGGGCGTTTTGCATCGGTGTAGGTGTAGGTCGCGTCCAGCAGGAAGAATTCGGTTGGCGCGAATTTCAAGCTGCTCTCGATACCCTTGCGGGTGGACACGCCGGGCAGGTTGATCGGGCTGATGCCGATCTGTGCAATCAGGTCGGTATAATCGGCGCCAAAAACAGTCACGTCGGTAATCAGCTTGCCGTCCCACCAGTTCTGCGTGATGCCGAAATCCCAGCCAATGGACGTTTCCGGCATGAGATTCGGATTGCCGACAAAACCGGGAAAAAAACCGAACTGGTCCACGAAGGTCGGATTGGTCGCCGACTTGCCGACACTGGAATGAAAGCGCGTGCCGGTCTGTGCGACCCGCTGCGAACCGGTGAAGCGCCAGGTCAGGTAGTCCGCGAAAGCGTCATTGAAGTCCTGCCGCACCGCGCTGGAGAAGGTGAAGCCCCACGGGAAATCGACCACGTGTTCGGCCGCAACACCCTTGCGAACCCTGTCCGCGTTTGCACCGAAATTATGCTCGTAATGCTCCTTTGCCTGGTCGAGTTGCACCGTGAAGCTGTGCTGCTCGCCCCCGAAGAGTGCCGTGGCGTATTTCAGGATTGCCTTGTAGTCGATGAACTCGCCCTTGGCCTTGCTGATGAAAGGGCCGAAACCGATTTCACTGCTGAACACGTCGTCGACTAAGCTGGCACCGATACGTTGCACAAGGCGGCCGTCGAAGGCCGTATGGGTCGCGGCGATGCGGCTCTGCGTCGAGCGGAATTTGTCGTAGCCATATCCGTCCACGAGCGGAATGACAAACTCCGGATCGTATTGCACGGCGCGATCGACATAGCGCACGAAACCCTCGACATTCAGATTGCCAACATCGAAGCCGCCCTTGGCGGTGGCAATCTTGGCGCGGTTGGGGTCGTTCTCCGTTCCGGCGCGGGAAATATTGTAGCCCTTGGTTTCCTTGTTCTGGACCGTTACCGCTCCATAAGCGGCGCCGAACTGCCCACGGAAGCTGGCACTTTCCCGATGCGATCGCTGGCCGCCGCCTTCGACGCGATATTCTGCCTCCGGCCGTTTCAATCCCTTGCCGGATTTCGTGAAGATCGCGATCACGCCGCTGCTTGCGTTGGCGCCGGAAATTCCCGACTGGGGTCCGCGCACGACTTCGATGCGGTCGATGTCGTCGAGCAGAAAATCCGCCCAGTCGAAATCGCCGAAGTCGAGACGCTGCGCCTGTACGCCGTCGACGGTGACAAGCGTGTGGTTGGCTTCGGAGCCGCGCAACCGGACCTGCGTCAGCGTGCCGGAACTTGCATTGCGGTTCACCATCACGCCGGGCACAAAGCGCAATGCTTCGCCCGCGGTCTGAAATCCGCGCGCGCGCATCTCGTCGCCTTTCAGCACGGTGACGGACGCGCCGACCTTGTCCGATTCGATCGGCGCAAGATTTGCGGAGATGACGGTTTCTGGCAGCACGTTCGTTTGCGCGAACGCGGCGGTAGAAAAAAGCAGAACGGTCAGAACACCAAGCGTGTTCCCGATTTTGTTCTTGCGAGAGTTGGACAACATGGATCGCCCCCAGCGATTGTCGAATTGAGACAAGCCGCGAAGGCGCGCGCGATCGGCCGGGCAGAAGCCCGTCCAAATTCATGCTCGAACTCTGGATGCATCCTCACGGGCGCACCTCCGCAACGGTTGACTTCACGTCGTCACCGCTGCGGATAGGCCGCACCGTGCACACGCCCCGTGTGCCGGTAGGGTGACCGATGCAGGTCGGTCTCCTGGCTCGCGGGTCGTCGCCGCGTCTCCGCCTTCCCGGGTCTTGAAGCCCAGTGGCACTTAGAGACGAGGCTCGCCGCTTACAGTTGCGGGGGCAGCCGCGGCTTCGGTTTTGACACCTACCGCGTTCCCATGAGCCGGCCGAAAGACGCCGGACGGCTCACCTGCGTCGATGCGCGGATTAGGGGGCAGGGTTGCAGGGGAGTCAAGAAACCGGCGGCGCTGGCGGAAGGCGGCGCGGATTCCCACATAACGGGCTGAAATGCCACGGAAGGCCGGGCGGAAACACCAAATCCTTACGGCTTTCCGCCATGGTCCGGGGTCAAGGTTTGCTTGTGGGATTGCTGCATTGCCACTAAAAAAGCACGGCTTTTCACTCACTTGCCGTGGTGCAGTGAAAGCCGGAGATTCTTGTTGATATGAGCCGAGCCTCGACCGATAGCCGCGCTTCGCGTGGCGGTGCGCGCGCTCCCATCAGCGTGTCCTTTGAATTCTTCCCGCCGAAGACGGAGGAGATGGAGAAGACGCTGTGGGAGTCGATCGCGCGGCTGGCGCCGGTCTCCCCGAAATTCGTCTCGGTGACCTATGGCGCGGGCGGCTCCACGCGCGAACGCACCCACTCGACCGTGAAGCGCATGCTGGCGGAGACCGACCTCGTGCCGGCTGCGCACCTTACCTGCGTCGATGCCAGCAAGGCCGAAGTCGATGACGTCGTGAAGGCTTATTGGGATGCCGGCGTGCGCCATATCGTGGCGCTGCGCGGCGATCCGGCAAGCGGCGTCGGCGAGAAATACACGCCGCATCCGCAGGGCTACGCCTATTCGTCCGATCTTGTTGCAGGCATCAAGAAGATCGGAAATTTTGAAGTGTCGATCGCCGCGTTTCCGGAGAAGCATCCGGAAAGCAAAAGCATCGACGCCGATCTCGATGTGATGAAGCGCAAGGTGGACGCGGGCGCCACGCGCGCGATCACGCAGTTCTTCTTCGACAACGAGCAGTATCTGCGTTTCCTCGACAAGGTTCGCGCCAAGGGCATCGATATTCCGATCGTGCCGGGCATTTTGCCGGTGCAGAATTTCAAGCAGGCGAAGAATTTCGCCGAACGCGCGGGTGCCACGGTTCCGCAATGGATGGCCGAGCGTTTCGATGGCCTCGATGACGACGTGGCGACGAGAAAGCTTGTCGCCGCCGCCATTGCGTCGGAGCAGGTGCTCGACCTCGTCGACGAGGGCGTCACCGATTTTCATTTCTACACCATGAACCGCGCGGACCTCGTGTTCGCGATTTGCCATCTCCTCGGCCTGCGGCCGAAGGTTTCCAAGGCTGCCTGATGAGCGACGCGAAGAAAATCGACGGAGCGGAAATCGAAGCGGCGCTGCGCAAGATCGCGGCCGAACGCATCCTCGTGCTCGACGGCGCCATGGGCACGATGATTCAGGGCTACAAATTCGACGAGACGGCGTTCCGCGGCGCGCGCTTCGACGCATGGAACCGCGAGTTGCGCGGAAACAACGATCTGCTGAACATCACGCGCCCTGACGCGATCCGCGAAATTCATCTCGCCTATTTTCGTGCGGGTGCCGACATCGTCGCGACCAACACGTTCTCTTCCACGAGCATCGCGCAGGCCGATTACGGGCTGGAGGCGCATGCCTATGAGCTGAACGTCGCGGGCGCGAAGCTCGCGCGCGAAGCGGCGGACGCTGCGCAGAAAGAGGACGGCAAGCGTCGGTTCGTGGCGGGTGCCATGGGCCCAACCAATCGCACGGCTTCGATCTCGCCGGACGTTTCCAACCCGGGTTTTCGCGCGGTCAGTTTCGACGATCTCGCAAAAGCGTATCTTGAGGAAGCCAAGGGACTGGTCGACGGCGGTGCTGAAATTCTTCTTGTCGAGACGATCTTCGACACGCTCAACGCCAAGGCCGCGATCTACGCGATCGAGACGCTGTTCGATGAGCGCGGCATCCGACTGCCGGTGATGATCTCCGGCACGATCACGGATCTGTCGGGACGCACGCTGTCCGGCCAGACGCCGGAAGCGTTCTGGAATTCCATTGCGCATGTGAAGCCGTTTTCCGTCGGCCTGAACTGCGCGTTGGGTGCCAAGGAAATGCGCGCGCATATCGCCGAGATCGGCCGCGTCGCCGGTACGCTCGTTTGCGCGTATCCGAACGCGGGCCTGCCCAACGAATTCGGTCTCTATGACGAAAGCCCGGAGTTCATGGCCGGGCTGCTCGACGAGTTCGCGGCGTCCGGTCTTGTGAACATCGTCGGCGGTTGCTGCGGCACGACACCGGAGCACATCCGCGCCATCGCGCAGACGGTGAAGAAACATTCGCCGCGCAAGCTGCCCAAAGTCGAGCCGCGGCTGCGGTTGTCGGGCCTCGAGCCGTTCACGCTCACGAAAGAGATTCCGTTCGTGAACGTGGGCGAGCGCACCAACGTCACCGGCTCCGCGAAATTCCGCAAGCTGATTACAGCAGGTGATTACGACGCCGCGCTCGACATCGCGCGCGACCAGGTCGCGAACGGCGCGCAGGCGATCGACGTCAACATGGACGAAGGTCTTCTCGACTCGCAGAAGGCGATGGTTGAGTTCCTCAATCTCATTGCTTCCGAGCCTGACATCGCGCGGGTTCCGGTGATGATCGACTCTTCGAAATGGTCGGTCATCGAGGCCGGTCTAAAATGCGTGCAGGGCAAGGGGATCGTGAACTCGATCTCCATGAAGGAAGGCGAGGACGAATTCCGCAAGCATGCGCGGCTCGTGCGCCGCTATGGTGCCGCCGTCGTTGTGATGGCCTTCGACGAGAAGGGGCAGGCCGACACGCAGGCACGCAAGATCGAGATCACCCAGCGCGCTTACAAAATTCTCACCGAGGAAGTGGGCTTCCCGCCGGAAGACATCATCTTCGACCCGAACATCTTTGCCGTAGCGACCGGCATCGAAGAGCATAACAATTACGGCGTCGATTTCATCGAGGCCACGCGCTTCATCCGCCAGAACCTGCCGCACGCGCATGTGTCGGGCGGCGTGTCGAACCTCTCATTCTCGTTCCGCGGCAACGAGCCGGTGCGTGAGGCGATGCACGCCGTGTTCCTGTATCACGCAATCAAAGCCGGTATGGACATGGGCATCGTCAACGCGGGCCAGCTCGCGGTGTACGAGAACCTCGATCCGGAACTGCGCGAGCTGTGTGAGGACGTCGTTCTCAACCGGCGCCCCGACGCCACCGAACGGCTGCTCGCGCTCGCCGAGAAATATCGCGGCGGCTCCAAGGAAAAGAAGGAAGCCGATCTCGCCTGGCGCGAATGGCCGGTCGAGAAGCGGCTCGCGCATGCGCTGGTCAGCGGGATTACAGAATTCATCGAGGTGGATACGGAAGAAGCGCGCAAGAAGGCCGCGCGGCCGCTGCATGTGATCGAAGGTCCCCTGATGGACGGCATGAATGTCGTCGGCGATCTCTTCGGTTCGGGAAAAATGTTCCTGCCGCAGGTGGTGAAATCCGCCCGCGTGATGAAACAGGCGGTCGCCTATCTGATGCCGTACATGGAAGAGGAAAAGCGCCTGAGCGGCCTCGAGCAGGGCAAGTCGAACGGCAAGATTGTGCTCGCGACGGTGAAGGGCGACGTGCACGACATTGGAAAAAATATCGTCGGCGTTGTGCTCCAGTGCAATAATTACGAAGTCGTCGATCTCGGCGTGATGGTGCCGGCGGCGAAAATTCTGGAAACGGCGAAGGCCGAGAAGGCCGATATCATCGGGCTTTCCGGCCTGATCACGCCGTCGCTGGATGAAATGGTGCATGTCGCGTCCGAAATGGAACGCGAGGGCATGGACCTGCCGCTTCTCATCGGTGGTGCGACCACCAGTAAGGTCCATACGGCGGTAAAAATCGCGCCGAGCTACAAGCGCAGCCAGGCGGTGCATGTGATCGATGCGAGCCGCGCGGTCGGCGTCGTCTCAAAGCTGATCAATCCGGAAGTGCGGATGCGGACGATCAACGAGGTGCGCGACGAATATGCGAAGCTCGCGACCGTGCATGCGCGTTCGACACAGGAACAGCAGCGCATTCCGATCGCAGATGCCCGCGAAAACCGGCTGAAGCTGGATTTGTCGAATTACAAGCCGCCGAAGCCGAAATTCATCGGCACCAAGGTGTTCGACAATTACCCGCTGGAAGAACTGGTGCCGTTCATCGACTGGACGCCGTTCTTCGCGTCTTGGGATCTGACCGGACGCTACCCGCAGATTTTCGAAGACCCGAAAGTCGGCAATGCCGCGCGCACGCTTTACGAGGACGCGCGCAAGATGCTCTCGCGCATCGTGCAGGAAAAGTGGCTCGGTGCCCGTGCGGTGATCGGCTTCTGGCCAGCGCAGGCGCGCGGCGACGATGTCGTTGTGTACGAGAACGAAAGCCGCGCGAAGGAAATCGCGGTGCTGCATTCGTTACGCCAGCAGATGCCGCGCCGAGAGGGTGGCCGCGCATCTTTGGCGCTCGCCGATTTCGTGGCACTCGAGGAAACGAAGGTGCCGGATTATGTCGGCGGCTTCGCGGTGACGACCGGCATTGGCGAAGACGAGAAGGCGGAAGAGCTGAAAGGCCAGAACAACGATTACGACGCGATCCTGCTCAAGGCGCTGGCGGATCGTCTGGCGGAAGCCTTTGCGGAAAGACTGCACCAGCGCGTGCGAAAGGAATTCTGGGGCTACGAACCGGAAGAGAAACTCTCCAATGAGGATCTCATCGCTGAGAAATATCGCGGCATCCGCCCGGCGCCCGGCTATCCGGCGCAGCCCGATCACACGGAGAAGGGTACGCTGTTCCGGCTGCTCGAAGCGGACAAGGCCATCGGTATCTCGCTGACTGAGAGCTTCATGATGTGGCCGGGGGCGGCGGTTTCCGGTCTCTATTTCTCGCATCCGGAATCGCATTACTTCGGCGTCGGCCGCATCGACCGCGATCAGGTCGAGGACTATGCGAAACGCAAGGGGTGGACGATCGAGGTCGCCGAGAAATGGCTGGCGCCGATCCTGTCCTATGATCCCGGCCGCGTGCCGAAACAGGCGGCGGAATAATCCGAGTGAAAAAATAGAAAAAGCCGCCGGAAATCTCCGGCGGCTTTTTTTGTTGCGCGTTTCAGATCGCCGGATTCCAGGGTGCGGCGATCATCCTGTATCCGCCGCCGGATTTCTCCAGATAGGCGAGCGACGGGAAGGTAAAGTGATAACCGGAGACCAGCATCTTTTCAGTTGCGAGCATGTCGTAGAAACGCCGGCGCGTTTCCTCGCCTCTGTTCGGGTCCATGTCACCGCCCGGATGCCAGCCGGGGTTGACGACATAGAGTTGCGCGAAGCCCGACGTGACATCGGCCTGATAACAAACTTTGGCGTTGCCCGATGCAATGATGAACGAGGTGTGGCCCGGCGTATGGCCGCTGGTGTCGACCGGCACGATGCCGGGCTGGATTTCCTTGCCGCCTCCGCTGTCGTATTTCGTGACCTTGTTTTCGAGGCCCGCGAACATGCGGCGCACGTTCCTGTGCGTGTTGGCCAGCCCCGATCCTTCCGGCGCCTTGCTCATGTTGCCGTCGTCCATCCAGTACGCCCACTCGGCTTGCGGCACCATCACCTCGGCATTTGGATAGGCGAGCGAGCCGTCTGCGTTGCGCAGGCCGCTGATGTGGTCGCCGTGAAAATGCGAGATGATGACGGTGTCGATCGCGTTTGCATCGACGCCGGCAGCTTTCAGATTTTCCGGCACGCGGCCCGTTCCTGACGCTATGCTGCCGGGACCGTTGCCCGTATCGATCAGGATCAGTTTTTTGCCGGTATTCACCAGCGTCGGGTGGAAATAGGAAAAAATCTCGTCTTTCGGCAGGAAGTTTTTTTCCAGTTCGGACTGGATCGTTTCGAGCGGGGTGTTGCGGGAAGGCGAGGCGGTGAGCTTGGTCTTTCGCACGCCGTCCAGCAGCGCAGTTACTTCGTAGTTGCCGATCTTGTAGCGATAGAAGGCTGCGTTTTGCTTGGCGGCGAGCGGTGCCGAGGCGAACGCGGGCACGGATGCAGCGACAGGCGCGGCGCCGGTAGCGGCGGCGCCTGCAAGGAGCGTTCTGCGGGAAATGTTCATCGGAGCTTCCATCTGGGTTCAAGAAAAAAGGCCGCTCTTGCGAGCGGCCTTTTCCGGCGCGAATGATTCAAATGGACGACTGCCACGGAACGTTGATCTCGCGATAGCCGTTCGCCGTCTTCTCAACATAGGTCATTGCCGGGAAGGGGAAATGGAATCCCTGCACCATGATCTTGTCCTTGGAGACCATGTCGTAAACCTTCTTGCGGGTTTCCTCCGCCATCTTCACGTCCTGATCGAACATCAGATGCCAGCCGGGATTGCGCAGGAACAGCACTGGCACGTTGGTCACGTCGGCGGAAATGAACACGCTCTTGCCACCCGATGACAGCATGAACGAGGTGTGTCCAACCGAGTGGCCGTAGGTGGCCATGGCGGTTAGCCCCGGGATCACTTCCTTGCCGGCATCGAAGGTCTTCACACGCTTCAGAACTTCGGCGTTGAAGACGCGGCGGTTGTTCTTGAACAGGCCTTCCATGCGGCCGGCGGGTGCGCGGCTCATCTCGCCGTCATCCATCCAGTATTTGTGCTCCACGGAAGGCACGAGAATTTCCGCATTCGGGAAAGCCAGCGTGTTGTCGGCCTTCAGCAGGCCGTTCACGTGATCGCCGTGATAGTGCGAGATGATCACCGCATCGATCTGGTCCGGCTTGTAGCCCGAGGCGATCAGGTTGTTGGTAAACTGGCCGGCGACGCCTTTCGAGCTGTTGAAGCCCGCTTCGCCCGTACCGGTGTCGATCATCACGAGCTTGGAGCCGGTGTTGATGACAACCGGGTTGTAGGGAATTTCCAGCTTGCCCGGCTCGCGGAAATCCGCGGCCAGTGCTGCGTCGACCTGTTCCGGTTTTGCGTTCGCGACAAATCCATCCGGGATTTTCGCAATGCGGTTTACGCCATCGGTGACGACGGTGACTTCAATGTCGCCAACCTTGTAGCGATACCATCCGGCGTTCTGTTTGCCCGCCTGCGGAGCGGCGGCCAGTGCGCTTGTCGTTTGCAGTGCACCCGACATTGCGGCGGTACCGGCGGCGGCCGTACCGGCAAGCAAAGTGCGGCGGTTGAGTTCGATCATGCGTATCCTCCCTGGAAATACAGTCTCGTTGATCGAGAAGTTCTTACGATTCATCCGGATTTTAGCGATGCGGCGGGTTCCGAACAATCGCCGGCGTTGACGGTTCAACCCCTTGCGCGTCTCTCTATTCCACCACTGCGACATTTTCCCGAAGTTCACGGAAGAGTGAGAGGAATCCCCGCGTCACCAAGGGGCTGGACCCATCGCAACGCATCCGCGATTATCCGCCGCCCGGATGTGAATGCTTCGCCTCCGACCGTTTTCACAGCATCCGGCCGGATCTCATGGTTTCATCTACGGTTAAAAAGTCCGCGCGGACGGCGCCGCTCAAGCTCAGTCCGGGGCTGATGCTTGCCGCCTATGGCGCAACCATCTTCCTGAGCGCCGGATTATTATTCGCGGTACAACCGCTCTTCACCAAAATCGTGTTGCCGTTTCTCGGTGGTGCGCCGTCCGTGTGGTCGGTGGCGATGGTATTCTTCCAAGCCATGCTGCTCGCCGGCTATCTGTACGCGCATCTCCTGACGAAACATCTGCCGGGCGCGCCATCGGTCGCCGTGCATCTGGTGGTCATGCTTGCAGCCACGGTTTTCCTGCCGCTTTCGATGGCTGCGGGATGGGGCAGGCCGCCAGCGATGGGGGCCGAGTTCTGGCTGATCGGATTGTTTCTGGTATCGATCGGATTGCCGTTCTTCGCACTCTCCGCGAACGCACCGCTCTTGCAGGCATGGTTTGCCCGCACCGGACATCCTTCGGCTGGCGATCCGTATTTTCTGTACGCCGCGAGCAATGTCGGCAGCTTTCTGGCGCTGCTCGGCTATCCGCTGCTCGTCGAGCCGCTGACCCGGCTCGGACAGCAGACGCAGGTCTGGTCGTATCTCTTTTATGTGCTGATCGTGTTCATCGCGGGCTGCGGTTTCATCCTGCTGCGATCGCGCAACGCTGCAGCCTCGGTCTCTCGCAATCAAAAGCGTGAAGCGCCGCCGTCGGCTCGCGACGCACTGATCTGGGTCGTGCTCGCGGCGGTGCCGTCCGCGTTTCTCGTTGCCGTGACGGCGCATATTTCGACGGACGTCGCGTCGTCGCCGCTGCTCTGGGTGGTGCCGCTCTCGCTGTATCTTCTGACGTTCGTGATCGTGTTCCAGACCAAGCGCATTTTTCCGCATTCATGGTTCGTAGCGATCCAGCCCTATGCGGTGCTGTTGCTGATCTCTGTCCTGGTGTTCGAGGAACTCGGACACATCGGCATGATGATCCTGATCAACGTGACGGCGTTTTTCATCACCGCCATGGTCTGCCATGGCGAACTCGCGAACCGCCGCCCGGCGGCGAGCCATCTCACCGCGTTCTATTTATGGATGTCGGTCGGTGGCATGATCGGCGGCATTTCGGCCGGATTGATCGCGCCGCATCTGTTCAACTGGGTCGCGGAATATCCGATCCTGATGATCGCCGGGCTCTTGTGCCGGCCGGGGATCAGGCTTCCGGAAAACGGGCGCGAGTGGGGCGTGATCGGCGCCATCGCCGTGCTGCTCGGCGTAGCACTCCTCTGCATTCTCAAGCTCGGCATCTGGCCGCGCATCGTTGCCTTCAACGGCATGATGGGAATTTTGCTGCTTATAGGCGCGCTCTGGTTCCGCCATCAGCCGCTGCGGCTTGCCGGAGTTTTCGCTTCCGTGCTTGCGCTTGTTTACGCCTATCACTGGGAAGGAAGCGGACAGACGCTCGTCCGCAGTTTCTTCGGCGTGAACAAGGTCTATGAAAACGCCGACGGCCGCTTCCGCATCCTGATGCACGGCACGACGATCCACGGCGTGCAGCGCGTCCGCAATCCGGACGGCTCGCCGGTGGAGGGCAGGCCGGAAACCATCAGCTATTTCTCGTCGCGCTCGCCGATGGCGATCGTGTTCGAGGCGACGAAGCAGAACCGCAAGCGTCCGGTGAAGGTGGCCGTTGTCGGCTTGGGCATCGGGACCGTCGCCTGTTACATGCGCGCCGAGGACACACTCGATTTTTTCGAGATCGATCAGGCGGTGGTGAAGATCGCGACCGATCCGAAGCAGTTTTCCATGATCGAGAAATGCAAACCGGATTCGCGCATCGTATTGGGCGACGCGCGCCTGACGCTTCAGGATACGCCGGACAGCTATTACGACCTGATCGTGATGGACGCTTTCACCTCCGATGCCGTGCCGGTGCATCTCCTGACCCGCGAGGCGATGGCGCTTTACCTGAAAAAGCTGGCGCCCGGCGGAATGGTGGTTTCGCATGTGATGAACCGGCATATGGAGCTGGCCTCGGTGGTGGCCGGGGTTGCCGCGGCGAACAACGCCGTTACGCGCGTGATGCAGGCCTTCGAGATCAACGAGCCGGGCTCCTATATCTACGGCTCAAGCGTGGCCGCGGTGGCACGGAACGATAAGGACTTCGGGCGGTTGCTGGATCTGGGCAACTGGGAGCTGGAGCCGCCGGACCCGCGCCAGTGGGTCTGGACCGACGATTACTCCAACATTGTGGGCGCCATGCTCCGGCATTATCGCCAGTGAGCGCGGAATCGAGTATCCCGTTGCGCCGGTAAGGGAACGACCATGGCATCGCGGACCAGCAGCAAGAAGAATTCAGGCGGACTTCCAATGCCCGCCGTGTCCAACAGCACGACGCTCTTCGTATATGCGCTGACGATTTTCCTGAGCGCGGCGTTGCTGTTTTCGGTACAGCCGCTGTTCGCCAAGATCGTGCTGCCCTATCTCGGCGGGGCACCTTCGGTCTGGTCGGTGGCGCTGGTGTTCTTTCAAGCTGCGCTGCTCGCCGGTTATCTCTACGCGCATCTGCTCACGCAATATCTTCCGGGCCGCCAGTCCGTGATTGTCCATGTCGTGGTCATGGTCGCGGCGACCATTGCGCTGCCGCTTGGCATCGCGACCGGATGGGGCAGGCCCCCGGTGGAAGGGGAGACGCTCTGGCTGATCGGCCTGTTCACGATTTCCATTGGGCTTCCGTTCTTCGCGCTCTCCGCCAATGCGCCGCTGTTGCAGGCATGGTTCGCGCGCACGGGACATCCGCATGCGGGCGATCCTTATTTTCTCTACGCCGCGAGCAATATCGGCAGTTTTCTGGCGCTCCTCAGCTATCCGCTGGCGATCGAGCCGCTGACGCGGCTGGGCCAGCAGACCCGCGGATGGACATGGCTGTTCTATCTTCTGATCGTCTGTATTGCAGCCTGCGGCGTTCTGCTCGTTCGCTCCCGGAATGCGAAGCCGATGGGACGCTCTCCCTCGGGCACCGCTTCCGCGCCGACATGGCGTGACATGGCGATCTGGACCGGTCTGGCGGCGGTGCCGTCCGGCCTGATGATCGCGGTGACGGCGCATATCTCCACCGACATCGCCGCGGCCCCGCTGCTATGGGTGATACCGCTGGCACTGTATCTGCTGACCTTCGTGATCGTCTTCCAGCGCAATCCGATCATTCCCCATGAATGGTTCGTGAAAGCGCAACCGTTCTTCATCGCGCTCCTGGTCGCGACCTTTGCGCTGGATCACGGATTGCGCATCTACAACGTGCTGCTGATCCATGTGCTGGCTTTCTTCGTGACGGCCATGGTCTGCCACGGCGAACTCGCGCGGCGTCGGCCGGCGGCGCAATACCTCACCGTCTTCTATCTCTGTATGTCGTTCGGCGGCGTGCTGGGCGGCGTTTTCGCAGGTATTCTCGCGCCGCATGTCTTTAACTGGGTCGCGGAATATCCACTGCTGATCGTGGCGGCGATTCTCTGCCGTCCGGGCTTCATCCTGAAGGACGACAAGGAAACGCAGCGGTTCTGGCTCATCGCATCGGTGGTGCTGGTGCTGCTCGCCGTGCCGCGCTTCGCCTACGGCTATACGTTCGACCACACCGCCTACGGCGGCGTCGTCATTGTGCTGCTCGCGATCAGTTATGTCTTTGCCTATGACACGCTGCGCTATGCGGCGGTGATCGCGCTGATCTTCATGTTCGTCCGCATCTACGACAACGAGGCGGCGGGACGCTACTCGGTGCGCAGTTTCTTCGGCGTGCACAAAATACTGGAGTCGGCCAACGGACAATATCGCGTACTCCTGCACGGAACCACGATCCACGGCGCGCAGCGCATCCGCGACAAGGACGGCCAGCCCGTCACCACGCGGCCGGTTCCGATCACCTACTATTCGGAAGGCTCCGGCATCTCGCAGGCGATGCGCGCCGTGCGCGAGCGCAAGAAAGGCCAGCCGATCCGCATTGCCGCGATCGGCCTCGGCACCGGCTCGATTGCCTGCCTTGCCGATCCGAAGGATACGCTCACCTATTACGAGATCGACCGCACGGTCGTGAAATACACCCGTGACGACAAGGTGTTTACGTTCCTCGACCGCTGCAAACCCGATACACGCATCGTGCTCGGCGATGCGCGGCTGACGCTGCAGGACGCGCCGGACGGGCAATATGACATCATCATCGTCGATGCGTTCACATCGGATGCGATTCCGGTGCATCTCCTGACGAAGGAAGCGATGGCGATTTATCTCAAGAAAATCGCGCCGCAGGGGCTGGTGACGATCCATATTTCCAATCGTCACCTTGAACTGACATCCGTCGTGGCGGGTATCTCCGCCGCCAACAGCGCCGTCATGCGAGTAAACTCCGGCGACAGTTCGTTTTCGAACTCCGACGAAAGCTATCAGTATTCACAGACGGTCACGATCACCGCGCGCACGGAAGCGGACCTGTCGCCGCTGAACAAGGAGGTCTGGGAAATCCAGACGCCGGATCCGAAACAGTGGGTCTGGACCGACGACTACTCCAATATCGTTGGCGCGCTGATCCGCAATTACTGGGACTGACGCGCGAGATGGAGCGATGAAAGGTGCGGCACCATACATCGGCGGAATTGCCGGAGCGGTGGCCGGATTTTTTGTCACGTTGCTCTTTGCCGAACTGTTTGTCGATTT
>VFQR01000932.1_pt1 | contig 27702 bp, 21 predicted proteins | sample 3512321 | NCBI WGS metagenome assembly VFQR01 (sample SAMN10412374, study PRJNA504923) | tailings metagenome | isolation source: Relicate 3 Philex TSF1 revegetated site | place: Philippines: Tuba, Benguet | collected 2017-08-29 | reverse complement strand
CACTGGCAGCGGCCCGGCTCGGTGCGCGGACAGCACTCCTCACGATGAATTGCGATACCGTCGGACAGATGAGCTGTAACCCCGCGATTGGCGGTGTTGCCAAAGGTCAGATTGTTCGTGAAATCGACGCTCTCGGCGGCGAAATGGGCAAAGTCATCGATGCCAACGGGCTGCAGTTCCGCATGCTCAATCGCAGCAAAGGGCCCGCGATGCACTCGCCGCGAGCCCAGGCCGACAAAAAGCTCTATCAGTTCGACATGAAGCGGCGAATTGAAGAACAGCCAAATCTCACGCTGCGACAAGAAACAACAGAACGGCTTCTGGTCGAACACCTTCCCGGCCAACGACCACAACTGACCGGTGTGCTGGTGCGAGGTGGTGCGACTTACAAGGCTCGTGCCGTCGTCCTCACGACAGGGACATTCCTGCAAGCCATTATGCATACCGGGGAAGCCAAAACTCCCGGCGGGCGGGCCGGAGATGGCACAACGGGTACACTTTCTGATTCACTTCGCGAACTCGGCTTTCAGCTCGAACGCTTCAAAACCGGCACACCCGCCCGGCTCAATGGCCGCACGATTGACTACAGTGTCATGCAGGAACAGCCCGGCGATGAGAATCCCCAGCCCTTCTCTTTCATGACGACCAAGCTCCACCAGCAGCAGCTCAGTTGCTGGCTGACCGAAACCAACGCATCGGTCCACGAGGTCATCCGGGCCAACCTGCATCGCGCACCGATGTATTCGGGACAGATCAACTCACGCGGGCCACGTTATTGCCCATCGATTGAAGATAAAGTGGTCCGCTTTGCCGATAAGTCTTCGCACCACATTTTTCTGGAGCCCGAGGGGTACAACACCCGCGAAATCTACTGCAATGGCATCTCGACGAGCCTGCCACGCGATGTTCAGGATCAGATGATTCACAGCGTCAAAGGCCTCGAAAAGGCCGAAATCATGCGTTATGGCTATGCTGTAGAATACGACTACGCACCACCCACACAGCTTTTGCCATCACTGGAAACCAAGTCTGTCAAAGGGCTTTACTTCGCCGGGCAGATCAATGGGACCACAGGCTATGAAGAAGCCGCCGGACAAGGTCTGCTGGCAGGGATCAATGCCGCCCTGGCGCTGCAGAGCCGGGAACCACTCATTCTCGATCGCAGCGAAGCCTATCTGGGAGTGCTCATCGACGATCTCGTCACCAAAGGTGTTGATGAACCATACCGCATGTTTACCTCACGAGCCGAGTTTCGCCTCGTTTTGCGGCACGATAACGCCGACCTCAGGCTGACTGCCAAAGGACGTGATGTGGGGCTTGTGGATCAGGAGCGGTGGACGGCGTTTGAAAAGTACACTCAAGACCTTCAGGCAGGCCGCCAGCTTCTCACGAAGGAGCGATTCGAAGGAGCGACTCTCGAAGAAATCCTGCGCCGGCCAGAAACGACGTGGCAGACCTTAAAAGAACTTTCTCCTGCCGTCGCTGCACAGGCGATTTCTACGCGCGCCGCCGAGCAACTGGAAATCGAAACCAAGTATGCAGGCTATATCCGCAGACAGGATAGCGACATTGAAAAAGCCTCCAAGCTGAGCAATGTCCGCATTCCGACAGCCTTCGATTACCACGCGATTCAACACCTGCGCAAGGAAGCCAAGGAAAAACTCTCCCGCATCCAACCCGCCGATCTGGGGCAGGCAGGCCGCATCAGCGGCATCACCCCGGCGGATCTCTCCATCGTACTGCTGCATATTAAAGAACGTGATCGAATGACAAGTGCCTGAGTGAAAAGACATCCCCCGTCCATCAGATCAAGGCTTGAAAGACGAATCACCGGTTTTCAGCAAATAGTGATGCGCATAACGAAAGTTTGTCTTCGAATCACCGCGAAGATATCTCGCCCACTCCGGCTTCGCCTCATGTCGTAACCATGCCAGATGTGCCAGAGCATAGCCGTACATGGGGGGTGTCATATATTCGGGACGAATGTGACTTGTCCCAGGCCAGCTGGAGTTCTGACTTTCCCAATTTCTCGGACTGTTTGCCAGAAACAGCCCAAATCCATGAAACACAGCATTGAGATCTGTCAGAAGCTCATTGTCGTACTCATCACCTTGCACACGGTATTCACCCATCAGTCGCAAGTGAGATAGTTCGTGAGCCATGGTGCCAATCAAATCCGCGGCCTGAGTCAGATCACTGACTTCAATATGTATTTTGGCTTTACCAGTTTTTTTCTCATATAAACCAGCAGCTCCTGGAGGGAGATACTTCCCTTGCTGATTGACGAGCCAAAGAGGATTCTCAATCTTAAATGTCTTGAGGATGACTCGCTCAGAATCGACATCCATACAACTGCATACTTGAAGAAAAAGTCGCTTGACTCCATCTGGGGACTGAAGATCAATCTCTGGGAAAAAGTCATCCGTGGGAAGAATCACCGCACGACGGGTAAACACATCCTTCCCGAATTGACGGGTCAACCAGATGAGACGTTGTTCGACCCATGCTTTTGCATGAGGATCAACCGGACACTAGGGTTTGAACCAACCAAACATCACTCTTCCCTACTGATCGAGTAGACTTCTCCTTCACGTGCGGCATACGAAGAGTTAAATGTTTCCGGGACAAGAAATCCAGTTCTCGCTGAATTTGTGACTCACAGGTCTATAAAGCGTCAAGATTTAGTCGCTGCGATTGAGATTTGAGGTTCATTTTGGGATTATCTACCTTTCACCCCAAAGCTGCTTCAGGACAGGCACTAAACTGGGATCGTGCTGAATGAGTTCTTCTCGGTTGAACGGGAAGAAATCATTGGTTACGAAGTAGGCTTCACTCGATTCAGCAAAGTATTCCATCGGATTGGTCAGTGCGTAAGCCTTGGCTTTCGTCGAGCGGCCGTTCCCAAACCTTTGCTCGACTTGTTCGTACTTTTTCGATTCTTTTGCTGCTTCATAGGCCTTGGCGACATCGACATTTCCAAAGCCCCCCTTGAGTACCCGGTCGTGATAAGCATGTGCCAGTTCATGCAGCGCGAAATTGGGCATGCGACGGGTTTCTTCTGCGAAGATACGCACGTTCGTGAACTCGACCCCTTTCGCCATCTCCGGGAGCCGATTGTTCGCGACCAGCCATTGACGATTCGGGTGATACTCCGCCCGTGGCGAAATACCTTTGTATTCCGGCGACAGCCAGAGTGTCACCTTTTTGAGTTCCTGAACGGCATTCGGTGGCACCAACTGAACGATTTCTTTGAGCTGTGCCTCCAGAAGTTCCAGTGCCTTCTTCAGCTTCTCAGGATTCTCAAGCTTGAGTTGCCGATGAATGCGAACTGTCCAGCCTTGAATGAAAGCCTCATCGTAGGCTTCAACCCCGGATTTTGCCTTCTCCACAGGTTCCTCCAAGTCCTGCGAAATGCCTGGCTGGGTCTTGTCTTCAACCGCTACTGGAACAGGTACTTTCTCACTTTGAGGGAGACTCTTTAACGGAAGCTTCTCATGGATATAGTCCGTCATGAGCTGATAGAGATGAAAGTTCGTCCCCCGCCCTTCACTGATGCTATGCGACCGGCTGGGATAGGGCATGACGGAAAACTGTTTTCCATGAGCAATCAGTTCATTCATCAACTGCTCAGTCGCCTGATAATGGCAATTGTCGTCGCCCGTCCCATGAATCAGCAGCAGATCACCTTGCAGTTGTTTCGCAAATGTCGTCGGCGAACCCTGTTTGTATCCCTCCTGGTTATCGCCTAGTAACCCCATATAGCGTTCCTGATAAATCGTATCGTAGAGCTTCTGATTGGGCATCGGTGCGACAGCAATCGCCATCTTGTAAATCTCGGGATAGCGGAAGAGTGCATTCAGACTCATACTGCCACCACCACTCCAGCCCCAGATGCCAATGCGGGCAGGATCAGCCTCCGGCCACTTCGCCAGCAGGGCTTTGACAGCCAGCGCCTGCTCTTGAGAGGCGAGAAGCCCGATCTGCTTGTAAACGCATTTGCGGAAGTCACGCCCGCGGGGAGACATGGTGCCGCGATTATCAACAGCCGCCACGATATAGCCCTCCTGGGCCAGCATGCTGTACCACAAGCCGCGTTTCCCCATCCAGACATCCCGCACCACCTGCCCATGCGGCTCTCCATAGACATGAAAGAGGACTGGATGCTCCTTTTCCCCCTGGATCGTCCCCGGTGAAAAGCGCCAGCCATCGAGTTCAACACCATTCCCAATATCAATCCGGAACAATTCCGGCAGCGGAATTTTCCATTGGGCGAGCTTTTCTTGAAGAGCCTGATTATCAGCGAGTGTGCGAACCACCTCATGGCCGGCAAGTCGAACAACCTCAGTTCGCGGAGGAGTTGTCAGATTCGAGAACGTATGGATCGCGACTTCAAACGATGGTGCGATCTGATAGGTATGCCAGCCGGATTGCCCGGCGGGAGTCACCCGCTGAATTTCACCACCGCTGAGAGGCACCTGATAGAGATAGCGTTGAGTGGGATTCTCTGGCGAAGCAGCGAAGTAGAGAATCCCTTTGGTCTCGTCGATGGCTTCGACATCAATCACATCGAAGGATCCCCTGGTGACGACCTGGAGTTCGCCGCTTTCAAGATTTGCACGATAGACGTGCCTCCAGCCCGAACGCTCACTGATCCAGAGAAACTCTTTTCCGCCTGCCAGCCATTTGACGGGATTGTCGTTCTCAATCCACGTCTCTTCGACTTCTGTTAAAACCGTCCGCAGCTTTCCCGAAGCCACATCAGCGAGGAAGACAACATTCCGGTTCTGCGGGCGGTTCATCTGTTGTATCAGCAGTTGGCCACCCGCCGGCGTCCACTCGACCTGCGGAATATAGTGCTCACGAGGATCGCCGGGGAGTTCAATCCAGGTGGGCTTCCCACCGGTAACAGGGACCACACCAATTCTCGTCGATGAATTTTTCTCACCCACTTTTGGATAAGGGAATGTGATCACCTTCGGGTAGTTCTGCTGACCATGATCAATCATGGTGAAGCGCGGCACACCGGTCGTATCGAACTGATAAAAGGCAATCGACTGACTATCCGGACTCCAGCGCCAGCCATCTCGAATCGCCAGTTCCTCTTCGTTCACCCAATCTGAAGTGCCATTGATCAGCGTCTCTGAACCATCCGTGGTTAAAGGAGTGACCGTCCAGTCTGTCAGTGATTGAACATAGAGGTTATGAGCGTAAACAAAGGCCACTTTCGATTGATCGGGAGAGATCTTGGCAAACATCATCTGCGCGGGGGGAGTTGTCCCGCCCAGTTTGGTCAACTTCTGCTGCTTGAGATCAAACAGCCAGTAATCCCCACGAGTATTCTGACGCCAGACTTTCTGACTGTTGGTATAGATCAGTAGTTTCGATTCGTCCTCAGTGAACTGAAAACGCTGCAGAGCCAATGGCTGCTCGCTGCCAGGTGGAATGAGCAGATTCCCTGCAATGACAACCTCTTTCGCCCCTGTCTCGATATTGATCCGCATCAGGCTGACAAACTTCGCCTGAGGATTGTCTTTCTCTAATGAGAAATAGCTGTTCGAGAGCCGACTCCACTGGAAGCTCCCGACTCGTTGCTCATCAAAATCTTTCGACTGAAAGATGCGCTGCAGGGTCAGTTTTTCTGTTGCAGCCTCTGCCCAACAGTATCGCTGGCAAAGGGAGAACTGCAGGGAAACAACTGCAGCACAGACAAGCAGCATCGATAGAGAAGCCGACCGAAAAGACATATCAATCACCTGTCGCTAAATACTGTATTAGAATTTCCATCCTCGTTTGATTCACTCGTTTGATTCACAGGGAGAGAAAACTGAATCGTGATCATGAAACTGCTGTTTCTGGAACAGACTCCGGCCAATTAAAAGATATCCACCAGGCGTGGCCCCCAGACATCAAACTTGGGTGTAATCCCCAGACCAGGAGCTTCACTCGCCTGCATGTAGCCATCGACACGCATCGGCGCACCGTCGGCGTTACTGACAGTGACATAGCTGTTAAAATCGGTACTCGTAAAGCGATAGTGTTCGGGAGTACTATGAGCCAGATGTGCAATGGCAGCGGTCGTAATATCACCACCCCAACTGTCTTCCAGCGTCATGGCAATTCCCAGCGAAACACATAAATCGCGAATCTGCCGTGTTCTCGTCAGTCCGCCCAGCTTACTGATCTTCAGATTGACGGCATCCATCGCCAGATCAGCCTTCGCCCGCATGAACATACTCAATGAATCGATATTCTCATCGAGAATAAAGGGATGATCCGTCGCCCTGCGGACAGCAAGGCACTCTTCATAAGTCAGGCAAGGCTGTTCGATATAAACATCCAGATCCCGGACGGCCCGCACGACACGAATCGCCTCATGCTGTGACCAGCCAGTATTCGCATCAGCCACCAGACGATCATCGCTATCGAGCATCGCTCGAACTGCGCGAATCCGTTCAATATCCGTATCAGGATTCCCTCCCACCTTGAGTTGAAAACGGGTATAGCCATCTCTCTTGTAGGCCGCGACCTTACGAGCCATGACGTCGGGAGCTTCCTGAGAGATCGCTCGATAAAGCCGGATTTTTTCGCCATAGCGCCCACCAAGAAGTGTGCAAACTGGCAAACCAGTGCACTTGCCTAATAAATCCCAGCAGGCAATATCAATCCCGGATTTCACATAGGCATGCCCTTTGAGGGCGGCATCCATGCGTTCATTGAGTTGGGAAATCTCCCGCGGATCCCAACCCAAAAGGTGCGGCCCCAGTTCCTTCAGCCCTGCCCTGACTCCTTCGGCATACGCCGGCAGATAGAACGGCCCCAGTGGACAGACTTCGCCATAGCCGACATGGCCGGTATCGGTCTCGACTCCCACGAGTGTGCTGTCAAAAACCGAAACCGACTTGCCACCCGACCAGTGATAGCTCCCTTCGCACAAAGGAAGCTCAACACGATGGGCAAAGATCCTGGTGATGATCATGAGCAAGATTCCCTGGTGGTGCAGTCATGGTCGCGAGAATTTGTGTTATTGAACACAACATTTCATTCACGCACACCATACGGAGTGGCGGGCCATCTGCACAAGAATCAATCCGCCGAGGTTTACGGATTTGCCGGAGTCCCTTGCCATGAAAGACTTTTGGTACCAATGAGCCGGGCGGCTTCTGCTGGCTGAGTCTGCAGCAACAGGTGCGGCCCGGCAATTTGGCTGAACGTCACCTTCGGCTTTAACTTCCGAATGATCGATAAACAGGATTCAGGGACCAGTCGATCATGTGTGGCCTGGAGGTAATGAATCGGCACGGAAACGTGCTGCAGTTCCGACTGCACATCAACCCGCAGGACTTCTCTCAACCTGGCAGCCAGAATGTTGGCAGGCACCTGATCGAGAACAGTTCGAATCAATGGCTGCAAGCCGGCCTGTGCTCCCTTTGCCAGAAAGATCATGGCCAGTGGTGTGCGGAAGGGATGGGAAAACCACCACGAAGAAACCATCCATGCAGCCCAACGGGGAACCCATCGTACAGGTGATGTCACAAAGCTGGCACACAGAATCACGCCACAAAGGCCAGGAGGACTGGTGGCTGCCAACTGGATCGCCAGGGGCCCGGAGAAGGACTCGCCCAGGATCACGTAAGGTTCATCTTCGGGGAGTTGTTGTTTCACGAAAGTCAGCAGTTCGGGATAACCCATCCGGGGATCGAACGGATATCTGAAAACAACAGCTTCGATATCGGAGTGCAAATGACTCAGCAACGGTGTAAAGAGTTCACCGGTACCATCCATGCCTGGCATGAGGAGCAGTTTCATTCACGACTCCTCCTGCCAGCCATCATCGACCTCTCTTCAACAATTAAGGTCTATTTAGCAGCTTCAAGCTCAATATTAAATGTGGTCGCCGATGCTCCGACTTCAACTTCCAGCGGTGTGGATTCTTTGCTTTTGTACTTCGCAGTAATCTCAGGGTAAGTGGCTTTATCCGTCGGATCGACCATCGAGACGCCATCCTTTTCGATCACTCGCTGCGGGGGCGGAGTGATCATCACTTTATATTTGCCGGGGATGACTTTCGCGCCGCCGGGAGGAGTATAGGCGTAAGTCCCATCCGCTTTGACGCGAGTCACAAAAGATTCATCGCGGCCGACAGCCGAGAACGTCAGGATGGTCCCTTCTGGAAGTCCCTTACCAGCGGCAGAAGTCGTTCCCGAAACACCGCCAATTTGTGGCACCGAAGCCCCGCAACCCAACGTCGCGACGAGCATCGACAGGCCCAGACAGAATCCAGTGCAGCGAGAAAATAGAGATTGGTTCATTTCAAGTTCCAGGTGTTGACCAGCTTTATCATCCAGCCGGTATTTCAGAAAGTGAGGAGAGAAAAACAGCCGCCTGACCAGGTGAGTCAAGCGGCTGCAGGAATTCAACTTTCGACAATCGCTTAGAGTTCACCAATCGTCTGGCCATCATCTCGAATACAGGCATGCCGAAGCGTATCGAGATTGATGTTGTCACTGATGAAGCTCACATGCCCGTCGCCAAAGAGGCAATGGACACCGCCCGTGTGTGCTGAGTTGAGAGGGTTGTTCGGACCGAAGTTCACATTGATGCCAGGCTGATCATAGTTTTGTGTGTTGGGTGCATAACGAACAGTCGTGAGATTGAAAGTCCGCTGGTTTGGACGCTGTCCACCGCCATTAGTTCCCATCGTCCAGCAGTGCGGGCCTGAGCCTCCAATGAAGATACGATTCCCTGTAATCGTATGAGCGTGTTGCGCTTGTATAGCGGCTTGAAAAGTCGCCGTAACTAGAAAACCCCCGGCTTCGCCAACCATGATGATGTTGGAGGTACCGTCACTGGCATCTCGCATGCGTGTTACATCATTAACGAGCATCATTCCGCCAGAACTGAGTGATCCGTTTCCAGATGCACCGCGATCGCCGCAACAATCTGCGGCCGAGTTATTCAGACGGCCTTCGGTAAATGCGGCAGTGCTTGTGGCACCAGCGATACCAATGTAAGTCGATCGTTTTTGCCAGTCCGTTGGCTGGGCCATCGCACTGGAGGGACAAAGTTGGGCGGCAATCGTGGCGTTCTGAATTCGTGTGCTATTTCCGCCCGATCCAAAACCTGTGCTGGGAGTACTCATATCCAGCGAGTTAAACAAAGGCCCTTGATCAAGCCCTGGCAACAACCCCACCCACCATGTCATTCCCCAGCCGCCATTGGAATCTCGACGGCAACCAATCGGAAAGGTGCTGTAGGTGTCGTGATAGTTGTGAATGGCCAGGCCAATCTGCTTGAGATTGTTCCGGCACTGTGTGCGACGGGCAGCTTCGCGGGCCTGCTGTACTGCCGGAAGTAGCAAGGCAATCAAAATGGCAATGATCGCAATCACCACCAGCAATTCAATCAATGTGAAACCACGACGTGACATGCGTGCCTCCAGTCAGAAGAGAAGAAGTTTTGAACAAGACAGGAACTGAGACAGGACAACTTGACATAACGTACACAAGAGAATGTTTATGAGTCAATCAGCGATCGTCAAAATCTTATACTTACGGGAAAGGTCACCTGCTCGACATAGAGTTTTTCCAGAGCAGTTCAGACAGAGATCAACTCACTGCAAGTCATCGGTACAAATCATGTTGTGGATTTTCTCTCCACAGATTTCTTCTCGCCGGACTTGCAACTGGCGATGATTTCATCTTTCAGTGAGTCTGACATCACCAGACCGACTGGAGGGGCCTCAATAAGGTTGATGCCGTGAAACAAGCTCAATTCCGCGAGCGCTATGCGCATCTCCTGGGGAGCATGAATGCCCAGTGCCGCAGAGACAGAGATCCTGCGTTCGCTCTCGAGCAGCTTTCGGAGCGCAGCGGTCAATCGCTCACGGTTCGCTTTACGAATGAGCAGCATGCGTTGAATGGCGAAGAAGACCAGATGCCACGACGCCGGCCCGATGAGCAGGAACATCAGAAAGATTTTGGCTGTGGAAAGCAGGTCGAACGAATGGCCGAAAGTCACCCTGGGCACACCTATCGACAGGAATGACAAACCTGCCCACTGTCCAAACTGGAAAGTCGGCGTCGTCCCGAGGTTCTGTAGAGAATCCCAACTCACAAAGTAATAGATCACCCCCAGCAGGAGAAAAATTCCGGTCGCCACTTCGGCAAACCAGCCCGGAGCAATGGCCCACTGGAATCGCATGACCAGAATCATCCAGATCATGTTCCAATAGAGAAGCGTCAGAAAACTGGCGGCAAACAGGCCCATCACCAGCCCTCCTCCGGCCCAGAGCATCGCTTCCTGAAGTTGCTGGTCGACCCAGACATCGAGCGTGACTTTTTTGCGTTTCTTCTGTGTCACTCCGGTTCCCGCAGCCATGACCCCTCAACTTCCTCGAAAGTGAAACTGGTTTGCACCGGAAACTGGCTAGGCCTGCAAAATGCCAGTGAATCAGAGCGCACTAAAACCCTGTCGCCCATACGAGGAATCCTCGATGGAAGATCAAAATCGAGCTCCTCTTTTGCGAGCGCAGGCTCACTTGAAAGAAATCAGCCCGAAGATTGTGAAGATGGCCAAAACTGCTGAAACAATGCGAATTCCGCAAACCTCTTGACCATGGCAAACTTCCCAAGCCAACAAACATTGACCAATGGCAGAGAATGGCTACAATCGGCCAAGTCGGCAGGATCGGTAAATTAATCACACTCGTGAGAACCCGAAAACTTGCTGCAATGTTACCATTGTTGCACACCTCGGGGTTTTCGGCAGGTTTGGGGTTTGCCGCTGATGACGCAATTCGCGGACTTGGCGGCATTCGGCAGGGAATTGCCACCTCTTCGACTACGGAGAGCGAAGGGGTCACAGTCCAGTGTTCCGTTCATCAACAGGGTGTGCGGAGCCGCTTCAAAGGATGGACGTTTGTCATGAAAACGGTTTTCACCACAGGCGAGGCGGCCAAGATCTGCAAGGTCAGCCAGCAGACGATTATCCGCTGTTTCGATTCGGGTCAGCTCAAAGGTTTTCGAGTTCCGGGATCACGATTCCGACGGATTCCCCGAGACATTCTCTATCGTTTCATGAAAGAGAATGGCATTCCGACAGATGCTCTCGAGAGTGGCCGCCGCAAGGCTCTCGTGGTGGATGACGATGTCGAACTTGTCGAACTGATTCGCGATGCCCTTGAGGCGGATGGTCGGTTTGAAGTTCGAGTGGCCAATAATGGCTTTGATGCCGGGATGATGGTCAAAGAGTACCGTCCTGACATTATTGTCCTCGATGTGATGCTCCCGGATATCAACGGTAAGGAAGTCTGCCAGCGAGTGCGCAATGATCCGGCTCTCGATGATGTGCGCATCATCTGTATCAGCGGGATGGTGGAAGCCGACAAGATTGACGATCTGAAGAAATCCGGAGCCAACGAGTTCCTGCAGAAGCCATTCGAAGTCGAAACGCTGGTCGATCGGATGTGCCGCCTGCTCGATGTCGAGCCTTCTGACAACTAAACAAGAAGAATTTCCCGGGTCGGGTGCATGAAGTTCCGACAGAATGCACCAACTCACTCGGGTTGGATCCATTGAGCACACTGGTATTCACCGAGTTGACTGGTAACGCTTGTTGCTGTGTCTAGGACATTGCACACGCACTGTTGCGCAATTGAAGGTGGAAGTCTCAAGTAGGGTGCATTCCGCGGACTCCATGCACCCTACTTGAAGTGCCACGTAACTTCTGCTGGAAACGTCGTGGGCCTTCACTGGAAAACACTCCGAGAATCACAGTCGACTATGCTGTTCCAGAGAAAGCCTCGGCCATGAATGACGAGGAGCGGTCAACTCTTCCCATCGACTCCGCGACGAGCAGCCATGCTTCTCTTCCTGAGAACTCCTGGTCGCCGGATGCATCCCGTCTGGAAGCTTTGGCCGAGTTTGCTGCCGGTGCTGGTCACGAGATCAACAACCCTCTGGCAACGATTCTCGGGAGAGTGCAACTGCTGCTGCCCGGTGAATCGCACCCGGATCGTCGCAAACATCTCGAAACGATCATGTCGCAGACACTTCGTATCCGCGACATGATTGGCGACCTGATGCTCTTTGCCCGGCCCCCTGCACCACAGCGAGCCTTGGTCGATCTCAAACAACTTGTCGAAGCCGTCTGCCTGAAACAAAAGCCCGAGATTCAGATTGCTGGCTGCGAACTTGAATTCACCAGTGAGCTTGTGGAAACCACTCCGGAAGTTCACAACAAAGCTGGAGAATTTGTCGCACATGTCGATCGACATCAGCTTTCGATCGTCGTCGCAGAACTCTTGCGAAATGCCCGGCAGGCAATGAAAGAAAATGGCGGAATCGTCCGAGTCCATCTTTCCCGAATCACTGATGGAGACCTGCCACAACTCCAACTGATCGTCACCGATACCGGGCGCGGCTTCTCAGCGCTGGATCAGCGGCACGCTTTCGATCCTTTCTACTCGGGTCGGCAAGCGGGTCGTGGAATTGGGTTTGGCCTGTGCAAAGTATGGCAGATCGTCCGTCAGCATCACGGAACGATTGCCATCGATTCTCAGCCAGAAGGCCCGACGAGCATCACCATCGCGATACCCGTCGAAGGACCGACAAAACCATGATCATTCCGTCCAACACGAGGCAATGGCCAAAGGACGATCGCCACAGGGCAATGGCCTCGATCATCCCAGGCAATCAGTTCTTGAGGTCAAAATTGATCGTGTTGCTCCCGGCTTTGACTTCCGCAGTCAGCGCCCCGGGTTTCAAGTACTTGGCTGGGACAGATTCGGGCTGTCCTTTGACCCACTCACCCTCTTGACCATTTTGAGGAGGTTTGGCATAGCCATCCGTACGCGTAGTAACGGAAACCACATGCGGGCCCACTTTCGCACCATAGTTTTTGGGATCGAATCTCAGGGTGTAGGCCCCGTTCTCGTCGGTCATCCCTTCCGAGGCTCGACTATCTGGCGGCTGAAACTGAACTCGCGCATTGGCCAGCGGTTTGCCATCGAGCGTCACCACCCCGGAAACCTTGCCGAGAGGAGGCAGATCACTCACACTGCCGCCACAGCCACAGGCCATTGAACTCAGGATGGCCACAACAGAGAACACCAGCGTCGGGAACCGGGCCGGATTGATCTGTCCGACCCAATTCCGTAATGCGAATACCCACATAGTCGTCTCAACACCTCGATTGTTGACCCATTTGTCAAAGGCCCGAGCGGGCTTGCATCATCCACTGCCCAGAAAATCCACAAAAGTGGACACCACTAGTAGTCGCCAATCACAAATCCATCAGCAATCCCGACGAGGGCTTCGAAGGTGCTGTTGATGGGGGCAGGTGGCGTCGTCTCACCGATGTTGAAGATGTTTTGTGAGAGGAACTTGACGGCTCCATCTCCCATAAGGAAGTGTGCTCCACCCGTATGCTGGCTGCTATAGCTGGCAGATGTTTCGGTATTGGGCCCTGTGAGAACGGGATTAATGCCCCATTTCGAGGTCCCTACGATTGTCATGATCCCCTGATTCCAGCCCGGATTGACATCCTGTGCCGCAGGCCCTCCCGCATTGGCGTCGCGAACTGCATAGAGCGTTCCGGCACTCATCCGCTGTGCACCGGAAAGCCAGGCCCGCTCACCCACCAGAATCGTATTGCTGCTGCCATCCGTGATATTTGAGAAGTTTGTGCGGCTATTGCGGAAGAACGCTCCCGTCGCTCCCTGTGTACCGTCCGTCCCAGCCCGGCCTGCCTGCCTTGGTGCCGAAGTGCTGTTGGAGGCCACATAGTTGCTCAGTGCCAACCCTCGATTGGTCGTCGTCGTGGCATCTTCAATGGCATAACCGGGATCAAGAGCTGGATCATGCACTCGCGGCCCGTTATCCGAAGGGCAATCAAAAGCTGCCAGTTGATTCTGCATGGCGCCCAGATTTGCCTGAATGGCAGCGCTGGGAAGCTGCCCGTTGACATTGAGTGTGTTGAACAAAGGTGTCTGATCGATATAGGGCAAGAGAAACGCCGACCATGCCCAATGCCCTTTATTGTCAGCGACTGTGGCCTGGACGTAGGCTGGCGGCAGCGTGTTGTACGTATCGTGATAATTGTGCATTGCGATCCCCAGTTGCTTGAGGTTGTTTCTGCACTGCGTCCGCCGAGCCGCTTCTCGTGCCTGTTGAACAGCAGGGAGCAAGAGTGCAATCAAGATCGCAATAATCGCAATCACTACCAGCAGTTCAATCAGCGTAAACCCGCGAGAGGGCTTGGAAGCTCGTGTTTTTGACATGAATCAACTCCTGAGAAAAACTCGAAAGAACATCGAGAAAACTGGGCAGAAAGCCCGGAACAGTCATGTGAAATGAAATCGAAGTAGAACATTCAAGCCAACCGATTGCTGGCCGATGACAGATGTGAGATCTTCCGAAATCGAAATACGTAACTGAGCCACCCCAACTTTTAATGGATCAATCGCAACATCGAAGCGAAATTATTCATCAGCAGGACTTGTGGCGAACGCCATACGAATTGACACATGAAATGAAAGCAGAAGAAACAAACAGCTTGAGCACCGGTTGACCAATTTCACCTCATGAATCCAACCCACTGGCGATGGAGTCATGTCTGAGGCATTGAGTCTGCGGATCCAGGCGATTCGCCTGCCAAAGTTTTCCAAAACTCAAAGTGCCACATCATCTTGCCATTCGGAGAAAGCCCCTGACTGGCCGACAATCTGTGATGCCTGATGTCATGTCACTGGGGATCAAACTCGAAAAGCTTTGCAGTTCGAGCGCAGAACTGAAAAGCTTAAGTCATACTGATCATTTGCGTGACAATACGCAAGCGAATAAAAATATGTCCATGTGATTGCTTTTGTCGACAACTATATGATTGGCTGTCGACATACTTCTTAGATCGCAGACCTGAATTCACGGCTCAACGTCCAGGAACTGATGCAATTGAGTACAAATCCCAAGTCAAACAGCCAGAAACTCCGTGGAATTTTGACCCCGAACATTGTGCCGCTCGATGATCAGGGGCGAATCCATGAATCAGAACTTCGCCGCTATGTGGATTGGCTGATTGCCCAGGGTGTCCATGGGCTCTACCCCAATGGTTCGACGGGAGAATTCCTCAGGTTTACCGCCGATGAACGCCGGGAAATCATGCGGATCATTCTGGATCAGGTTCGCGGCCGTGTCCCCGTATTGGCCGGTGCAGCCGAAGCCAACACGCGGGAAACGATCCGTGCCTGTGAAACGTATTTCGACATGGGTGCGACGGCTGTCGCCATTGTTTCCCCCTTCTATTACAAGCTGAGCCCGCGGGCGGTTTATGCGTATTTCAAAGAGATTGCCGACAACACCCCCATCGATGTGACTCTCTATAACATTCCTTTGTTTGCCAGCCCGATTGACGTACCGACCGTCGAACGCCTGGCTTTCGACTGCCCGAAAATTGTGGGGATCAAAGATTCTTCCGGCGACCTGCCACACATGGCTCGAATGATTCAGGCGATCCGCCCACATCGCCCCGAATTCAGTTTCCTCACGGGTTGGGATGCAGCTCTGGTCCCCATGCTGCTCATGGGTTGCGATGGTGGTACCAATGCCAGCTCAGGCGTTGTTCCAGAGATCACCCGCAAGCTGTTCGACCTCTGTGAACTGGGACAGTATCAAGAGGCCCGCGAAATCCAATTCGAGTTGATCACTCTGTTCGACGCCATGATTGGTGCCGCAGAATTTCCCGATGGTTTTCGACTGGGTGTGCGACTGAGAGGCTTCGAAACGGGGGCAGGCCGTCAACCTCTCACTGCCGAACAACAATCCGAACTGACGAAACTGGCTGACACTCTGCAGTGCCTCCTCGCCCGGCATGGCTTGACCAATGCTCCTCACTCCGGCTGCGACCCCAAAATGGGACCGGCAGCATTCACCTTTGGCGGTACTCCTCTCGCATCATCACCATCCGGCAAAGCAGAGACTCCACCGGTTCCAACACCACTGACGGAAGATCAACTCACACAGATCGTCCAAACGGTTCTGACAGAACTCGGACGACCTCGCTAGAAACCTTTTCGGCCAGCCATACAGATGTCGGAATCTGGCCAGTTTGACAGCTCAAGTCAGCCTCGATATCTGGCAATTAAAAGAAATACCTAAGTTTTCTGTTTTCGATGGGAAAAACTAAAAAAAGAACTTAACAAATAAGAAATAGCCGATAGGATCATTGCTCGATTCAAGATAACCTGCCCATTTGATCATTGTCGACGGAGGTGCATGTTGGCTATGCAAATCTCAAGGTTCGTCGAAAAGCGGTTTTTCTCCAGCACAGTATTCTCATTCCGGGTTTTCGCTCCCCTGGCAATCGCGATTGGGCTCGCAGGATGCGGTGATACGAGCTACCAGAAAACCACAGCTAAAGTCACCGGGAAAGTGACTGCTGGCGGCCAGCCACTCACATTCGGCGAGATCATCTTTTCGCCCCTGGCCACCGGCACAGACAGTGGTAAAGCTGCGATTGGCTCGATTGGCGAAGATGGCACATTCACTCTCTCTACCTATGTGGCCGGTGATGGCGCGATCGTCGGCAAACACAAGATTTCCCTATCTGCAGTCGACCCTGCGAAAACACTCCCGGGCAAGCTACCGAAAGATTTTCAGCTCGAAGTTGAGCCGGGCTCAAATACCTTCGAGATCTCTTTAGAGCCACTTAAATAATCGCAGCGCACATCCAGCTCGAATGTGTTGACGAACCACGAATCTCCTTTTCTGATATTGATCATTCTGATTGATTTTCTCACTGGCTTGGCCAGTTCACGTCTGTTCTAAAGTCTTTTTCGCCCTTTCTCCAAGGACCGTTCTATGAGAAACGACACATCGCAAAAACTTACGAAATTGCAACACTCCCGCGGCTTTACACTGATTGAGCTACTTGTCGTGATCGCCATTATTGCGATTCTCATCGCCCTGTTACTACCTGCAGTACAACAGGCTCGCGAGGCCGCTCGACGAACACAGTGCCGCAACAACCTCAAACAAATTGGATTGGCGCTTCATAACTACCTCGACACACATCGTGTCTTTCCCGCCTCCTGCTATAAGACCCTCAATCAAGATACATCACCCACCACAGAGAATCGCCGAGCCACCCACTGGTCAGCCATGATACTTCCTTTCATGGATATGGGTCCGCTTTACAATACTTTAGTTTTTGGCCAGGACGCGGGCTGGAACACCGGAGCCAATCTGACCGCTCGCCGGCAATTGATACCCGCCTTCCAGTGCCCTTCAGCCCCTGATCGTCGCACTTACGACTACGATTCCACCACTGGCCTTGCGGTCTATAACTATGGCGTCGTCATGTCGGGTTCAATTGGCAACCCGGCATCACGTCCGGGTGAAAACAAACATTACATGGATGATAACTTTCCAAACGACTCAACTCGTCACAATGGTTCATTTAACCAGAATACGTTTTTCAGCACGCGCGATATCTCGGATGGCACCAGCAACACAGTAGCAGTCGGTGAGCGCTACCGAAGTGCTGCGACTGATGCCGACAACAACACCTATCGCCGCTACGGCGGCATTGGTACTGAGAACGCCCAGGATGAACATGCGCAGTTCTCAGGTTCTATTGGTACGACGATCAATTCCACCAGTGGCACGCAATACGGCTATGCCGGGTTCTCCAGCAAACACACGGGTGGCGCTCATTTTCTGCTGATGGACGGTGGTGTCCGGTTCATTTCAGAGAATATCGCTGATCAGGTGCGGCTGTCACTGGGCAGCCGGGCTGGCGGAGAAGTGACGGGCGAATTCTAAGATAGCGAGCGACATACGCCTTCTGGATCGCCCAGAGATCGGCTACGCAGCCAGAGATCGGCCACTCAACCGATTTTTCTCCACGCCTGCCGGTGATGCCAGGGACCTTTTCTGATCAGACTTTTGTTCGAGTGATTTCAGCAAAGTCTTGCCGTTCCCCAGCCTTCCCCTATGTCACTCTGTGTCCCCCAGTGCCATGGGCTCTCTTTTCTAAGGAAAAGTCCCCATGGCATTTTCATTGGAATGGAATCATTCCTACAGACGAAGACACGACAAAGTTCGCGCGCACGGTGATTCTCAAAAAGTAAAATTAACTTTTCGTTAGATTCGCGGTGAGGAACCAAGAGGAACAATATTAAAAACAACATTATTAACAATTCGCAAAACAAATATCAGAATAGACTTACAACATGCTTAGCCACAGCATCTTAACAATGATAAACAGCACTCTCCATTTTCACATGTTTTCTTAACCTTATATTCACATTCACAAGGAAGATTTCGCCTGACGCTCGCCAGTCCGTGATGTTGCAGTGATGTTCGCCTGCAAACGATTGGCACACACTTCTTGCAGGTCAGGGATCTGAAATGCTTCGATTGAATGCGGCTCAACGTCGCGGCTTTACTTTGATTGAACTCCTTGTTGTCATCGCCATTATTGCGATCCTGATTGCACTGCTGTTGCCAGCCGTTCAACAGGCCCGCGAAGCAGCCCGACGGACACAGTGCCGTAACAACCTCAAGCAGATGGGCCTGGCACTCCACAACTACGAATCCACCTTTAGTCGTTTTCCAAGCGCTGGTGAATTCACAGATCGTCGTGGTGGAACGTACTACCGGACATTCACACCCACATCGACCTTCGTGCAGATTCTGCCATACATCGATCAGGCACCGCTCTACAACCAGTTCAACTTCAACTTCCACTACTCGAACGGCTATGTTGCCGGGACATCGACTGGCAACGCCCTGGCTGCACAGGCCAAGATCAATGCCTTCCTCTGCCCATCAAATGCCAATACACCAGTTGATCCACAGAACTTTGGCCAGACAGATTACATGCCTGTCGCCTACACCGACCTCAACGGTACAACAGGCGAACGTGCCAAGCTCAATACCACCTGGGATCGTGACTCCGTTCTGGGATTCTACAACCGTCTAAGCGACACAACCGATGGTTTGACCAACACCATTGCCATCATTGAAGATTCGGGCAAAACGACTGTCGTCACAGGCTCTTACACTGCCGGTGCTCTTTTCGGCCCCGTCGCAGGTACTCCGCTGACACAGCAAGGCGTCGTCGCAGCCGCCATGCCTGGAACTTCGAACACATGCCCCAATCGCTGGGCTGATCCAGATTCAGGAAGTGGTGTCTCCGGTTCCCCACTTCGCGACCCAGCCAGCACATCGCCGGCCTATAGCGCGACAGCTCCTATCGCCATCATCAACAACAACAAAACGCCCAATGGTGGTGGAACAGCATGTCCATGGAGTTCCAACAACTGCGGGCCTAACGATGAACCGTTCAGCCTTCACACAGGTGGTGTCCACGCTCTGCTCGGTGACGGCAGCGTGAAGTTCATCTCCGAGAACATTGACGTCCAGACCGTCCGCCGCCTGCTCAGCCGTGCTGATGGCGAACAAGTTGGCGAGTTCTAAAACAGATGGCCTGATCAACAAAATCCATACCTGCTTCGGCAAGTCTGATTTCCTAGTGCGATCAGTTCCAGCAAGAACGATATTCCCGGCATGACCATCATGTCCGGGCTTGGCCAGGTGGTTTCCCCCTCGAAGGAAACCACCTGGCTTCATTTGCTGACAACTATTCGGATCGCTTCAGATCAAGAACAGATTGGCCATCCAGCTTCCAGCCTGCCTCAGGGACAATGCCCAGGTAGTCCAGAGCAGTAGCGACAATATCGACCTGATAGGTCGGTTCACTCGTTTTACCGGCCTTCACCTCTGTCCCACTGGCAATGATGAAAACCTGGCGAATCTCAGGCTTTTCCCGGCCACCACCATGATTCGTCCCCGAGCCACCATGATCCGTACAGACAAGAATCAACCACACTTCTTGAGATGTCTTTTGCCTTTCGTCAATCGCTGCTAACAATCGACCGATATATCCATCGACGCGCTCAATCGACTCGACGTACTTCTTCACAGTGGGATGAAATCCATTTCCATGTCCTGTTTCATCGACCTGTCCAAAGTAGCAGACGACGACATCTGATTTTCCTGCACGAATACACTTCGCCGCTGCAGTCGAGAGTTCGTCATCAGCAACGAGATAATCCTGGGCATGTTGAGCCTTCGCATTGATCGTCTCATCGGAGTGGGACAGAATCTTCTCAGCAATCGGTGGCCAACTGCTGAACGACGCTGTTTTCAACTCAGGCCGGGCCTCTTTCACTCGTGCGAAAAAGTGTGGGTACTCTTGGTAATTCGACCCCTTGAAGGAGTTATCGACCACACCATGTTTATCTGGCCAGACACCAGTCAACAGATTCGACCACCCTGGCCCACTGACGGTATCTCCTTTGGTTTCGCGACTGGCTAAAATGTCGGTGTTTTCACAGTACAGCCCCTGCTTGATCAGACGATCCAGATGGGGCGTATGAGCGGCCTCGATCGCATCGGGTCGGCAGCCATCGATTCCGATCAGCAGTACCTTGTGGATCGGCTTGGCCTCAGCACCGGAACTATCAGGTGCCAGAATGCCGGCACACAAAATCGCGAATACAAATCTTCCCCACGTTGCACTCATCTCACCGCATCTTTGCCACATGACGGTCTACTCCCGAAGCACAAGTCGTACTTTTGTTTCAACTGCTACCCAATCCGGAACCCAAGCTGGAACAGCCTCTTGTGTGCCGTGCTTGCGGCTCCGAGCAAGCATGCTGGACACCCCTCAACACACAAATAATCTCACGGATGTAAAGTCAGCTTACAGTGAGCATGCCTTAGCGCCATTGATCAAATGAGATCGTCGTTTGCACGAAGAGATCTTTCATCAATACCAATGCCAAGGGCTACCAGAAATTTCTCTGGTAGCCCTTGGAAATCTAGCAATCAATTCAGCAAAAAGGAGCACTAGCCGCCGAGTTTATTCTTCAGAAAAGCCAGACCTTCCTGCAGAGCTTCGTCGAGTTTTTCCGGGATCTTGCCGCCAGCCTCGGCCAGTTCGGCTCGACCGCCGCCACCTCCGCCAACCAGCTTGGCAGCAGCTTTGACGGCATCGCTGGCACTGAACCGCTGGGCCAGGTCTTTGGTCGCGCCGGCAATCAACGAAACCTTACCATCGACAGCCTGTCCCACAAGAACCGCGGCCGATCCCGCTTGAGCACGAATCTGATCGACCAGCTCTTTAAGCTGCTCGCGGGCCAGCTCATCAGCACGGTGGACAATCACCTTGATGTTGCCCACCACCGGGGCATCATTCACCAGTTTGGCAGCCATACCAGCGAGTGATTGCGAGGCGTATTGCGAGAGTTCCTTCTTCGCCACGCGCAGTTCATCCTGCAGCGCTGCGACCTTGCGTGGCAACTCTTCCGCAGTTGTGGCCTTCACCAGCATTCCCACTTCCCGCAGGAGATTTTCGGATTCCCGCATACGGGCAATCGCCTTGGGGCCTGTCACGCAACTGATGCGGCGCACACCGGCGGCAACCAGTTCATCCTTCACCACGCGGCAGATACCAACCTGCCCAGTGTTCGAAAGATGTGTCCCACCGCAGAACTCACGGCTGAAATCTCCCATTTCCACCACGCGGACAAAATCGGGATATTTCTCACCAAAGAGGGCCATGGCTCCCAGTTTCTTCGCTTCATTAATGGGCATTACACGCGTGGTGATCGGTGCCCCTTCCGCAATCAACTGATTGATCTGATCTTCAATCGATATCAACTCTTCGTTCGTCAGGCTGCGCGGATGAGCAAAGTCGAAACGCAGTTGGTCCCCTTCGACCTTCGAACCACGCTGGGTGGCGTTCTCCCCCAATGTCGTTCGTAATGCATGATGCAGAATGTGTGTGGCCGAGTGAGCCCGGCGGATCGCAGCTCGACGGTGAGCATCGACACTGGCGGTGACTTCTTCTCCCACCTTCAGCGAACCCTCTTTGAGTTGCCCAATATGGACAAAGAGTTCGCCATCCTTCTGAGTATCATAAACGGTGAATTCACCGCTGGCAGTGCGAATGGTGCCGGTATCACCGACCTGGCCACCCGATTCACCATAGAACGGTGTCTTGTCGAGAACGACCCCAATAGTAACCAGTGGGCTGGCATAGCTTTCGGCCAGCTTCTTATCGGCAATAATGCCGCGAATTGTGGCCTTGGATTCAATGGCCTCGTAGCCCAGGAACTCAGTACCGCCACTCTTTTTGAGAGCGTCGATCGGGCCTTCCGACATGACAGAATCGGCAAAGGCACCGCGTCCGCTCGCCTTTTTGGCCTCTTCCCGGCACTCTTTGAACCGGGCCATATCGACTGACACACCCTCTTGAGCGGCTAAGGTCTCAGTCAGCTCAATCAGGAATCCATCTGTCTGATGAAGATCAAACGCTTCATCACCAGAAAGAGACGTTCGATTGGCACTTCGGGCCTGATCGACCAGCTTGCGGAACTTGGTCAGGCCACGCTCCACCACACCCAGAAACTGCTTTTCTTCAGACTCGATCACATGCGAAACGGCTTCAATCGTCTGGTGCAGTTCGGGATAAGGCTTCCGCATGACTTCGGCAATCATGGGGACCAGTTGGGAAAGGAATGGTTCCCGCTTCCCTAACAGGAAGCCTTCCATTGAAGCTCGCCGCAGGAGCAGTCGAATGATGTAGTTTTCTTTCTCCGGCCCAGGGACACAGCCCTCATGTATGGCGAACGTGCAGGCACGGACATGATCCGCAATGCGGCGAAGTGGTCGGCCCACAGGGCTGGCAAAGTCATACTTGACTCCCAGGATCTCACCGCCGCGGTCACACAATGGCCGGAGAATATCGATCTCGTAGTTGCTCTCGAAGCCCTGCATGACTGCTGCAGTCCGCTCAAGCCCCATCCCCGTGTCGATATTTTTCTTGGGTAATGGCCTCAAATTGTTGGGGGGTTCACCCACGCGATTGAACTGCGTAAAGACGAGATTCCAGATCTCGACTTTCTTGCCGCTGGGTGGCGTGTAGTAAATCTCACTGCAAGGGCCGCAGACACCATCCGGACCATTGGTCGGTGAACCGGCAGGCCAGAAGTTTTCGTACTCGTCTTCGCGGGTAATCTGCTTCGGATCGAGGCCAATTTCGTTCTGCCAGATGCCGACTGCCTCATCGTCGTCCAGATAAGCGGTGACAGTCAGTCGCGAAGGTTCCAGACCCAGCCACTTCTTGTCTGTCAGGAATTCCCACGCCCAGTGGATGGCCTCTCGCTTGAAGTAATCTCCAAACGAAAAATTCCCGAGCATTTCAAAGAACGTATGATGATACGACGTCACCCCGACATTGCTGATATCGCCTGTTCGCAGGCACTTCTGGCAGGTTGTGGCCTTCGTGAAATCGAGAGGCCCGATGCCAAGAAACTGATTTTTGAACTGATTCATCCCCGCGGGTGTGAAAAGAACGGTTGGATCGTCTTTTGGAACCAACACATCCGAAGGGCGACGGAGACAACCCTTCCCGACGAAGAAATCAAGATACTTTTCGCGGAGTTCATCTGTCTTCATGTTCGATCGGCTGCCGTGCCTGCAAGGCGATTGAGGAAACGTCCGGGCATGCAAATTCATGCCTTTCCCTGACAACTTATCACAATCGGCAAAACCGGTGCATCCTCAGCATTGCGAATTGTCGCGCAACGCTTGCCGATTTCCACAAATTTGGCACTTATTCGGCTTCCACTGTCACTTGCCGACCGTCTGCCAGCGTGAGTTTGAGCTTGCCGACCGCCGCAGTTACCAAAGTTGTGAATTCTGCCGGAGTACCAACGGGTTGCCCATTGACCTCCGTAATAAAGTCTCCGACATGGAGCCCCGCCCGACTACCGGCACTCTCTGCCACGATTTCCGTCACCAGCACCCCGGGGAGAAAGCGAATGGGCTGTGGCAAAAGTTTCCATCGTCCCGTCGAGTAATCGACTGTTAATCCACGCAAGGCGGATCGCCGGGCCCCCGACGCCACAATCTGATCTTCCCAATCGACCGGCCACTTCCCGAGTCGTACAGAAAGCTGCAATTCCTGCTGGCCACGTAAAACCTTGAAGGGAACGACTGTTCCCGGTGCTTTCAGACCCACTTCCCGCATCAGATCATCCCCTTGAAGGATGCGCACTCCTCCAATCTCCAGCACAATATCTCCGGGCTCAATTCGACCGTTCCATGCCGGTGAATAAGGGTAAGCCATTTCTACTTGAGTACCGTACAGCACACGCGGGTAGCCTTCGATCGCCCGGGGTATGACCACGGGAGCTCGATTGAGGCTCACACCCAGAAATCCGTACTCAACCTCCTCGCCTCGAATCAGTGACTCCACAATCCGGCGGACTCCGGCATCGAACGGCACAACAAACCCACTCGACTTCTCATAACCATCCAGGGCGGCCAGCGAACTTCCCATACCCACCAGCTCCCCATTCAGGTTGATGGCGGAAGCCCCACTCATCCCCAGTGAAAGTCGTGCGTCGACCTGCCAGAGTGTGCCGAAGTAATGAATGGTGGGTTTCGCTTTGCGAGAGTCATCCCGAGCCACCAGTGGATCAGGAGGTGGGCGACGGGTCATGTTGGAAATCATGCCCATCGTGACACTGGCCGAACCATCGCGTGCAATCGCATACGGATTCCCCAGCAGCAGCACGAACTGCCCTTTGGTCATCTCATCCGCACGGCCTAACTCCAACGGAGTGAGATTCAGATCACCTGATCTCAAAGCACCGCTATCAAGTGCCAGGACTGCCAGGTCACTTCGAGGATCGGCCGCGAAAACTGTCGCCCAGCAGCCCTTACGCCCCGCAAATGTGACGAATAACCGCGATTGATCCCCTTTCACAGGCTGCCCATACCGCTGTCCATTTCGAACAGCGTGATAACAGGTGAGCACCACAGGTTCCTGTGGGTTCGCCCCGCGAATCAGAATCCCGCTCGCAAACTCATTGGGAACAAAATCAGGGTCGAGCGGATCCAGCCGGGTGACCCGCTGATCCGGGCCAACGATCATTTCCGTTGCCGACGGACGGACCCGGGAAATACTGACAATCGCCCCCTGATTCCGCTCAACAAGATTTTGAACCGACTTTTCGAATGCGACCAAAGGGAGAGCCGGAGCCTGTGCCCGAAGTGTCGTCGAACAGCAAGCACCAAACGCGAGAACCACGATCAGCAATCCGCGCAACGATGCTCTCGCTGTGGAAACAGCCTTGAAGACAGGCGGCGTGGACTCGCATGACCTCATCACAACATTTCCCGCAGAACTCCGGCCCAAACAGGCACCCTGGATCCGAGTCACTTCCAAGGAATTTTCACTTGGAATCACTCTCCCTTGGAAGAGGTGGAAATGTGTTGACCAGCGGCATGCAGCTCCAGCACTCTGGCCTTAATCTCGGCCATCACTTCCGGATGCTCTTCCAGATAGATCCTGGCTTTATCACGGCCCTGACCAAGCTTGACTTCCCCATACGTAAACCAGCTACCACTTCGATCAATGAGGCGTGCAGCCACCCCCAGATCGAGAAGATCTCCCGAAAAGCTGATTCCCTGTGAACTCAACATGTCAAACTCAGCCACACGGAATGGGGGCGCGACTTTATTTTTGACAATCTTGACCTTCATGCGCATCCCGGTCGTGACATCCCCCTCTTTCAAAGTTGCCAACCTCCGGACATCCGCCCGGACGGAGCAATAGAACTTGAGAGCCCGCCCGCCAGGAGTTGTTTCCGGGCTGCCGAACATCACGCCGATCTTTTCCCGGATCTGATTGATGAAGATCACCACGGTTTTGGCTTTCGAGATCACCCCGGTCAGCTTACGCATGGCCTGGCTCATCATGCGGGCCTGCAGACCAACGTGAGAGTCGCCAATCTCTCCCTCCAGTTCCGCTTTAGGAACCAGCGCCGCCACTGAGTCGACGACCACAACATCGACTGCGTTGGATTTGATCAGCATCTCGGCAATCTGCAGAGCTTCTTCTCCTGTCGAGGGCTGACTGACGAGCAACTCTTCCAGATTGACTCCCAGCTTCTTGGCCCAGGCAGGATCGAGAGCATGTTCAGCATCGATAAAGGCGGCAATTCCGCCTTCTCGCTGAGAATTGGCAATACAGTGGAGTGCCAGCGTGGTTTTACCACTCGATTCAGGGCCGAAAATCTCAATGATCCGGCCTCGTGGAAAGCCTTTGCCACCCAGTGCCAGATCCAGCGACAACGCCCCGGAACCAATCCCATCGACATCCATGCCGGCATCGGTCAACTTCATGATCGAGCCGCGACCAAAGGCCTTTTCGATCTGCCCCAGGGTGTTATCGAGCAGCTTTACATGCTCACGATCAACGTCTGCAGCAGATTTCTTGTCTGGCTTGGCCTTCGGCGACATCCTGAGTCATCCTTTTTGAAATCTTTTTCGGTCAATTACAACCCGTACATAGTCACGTTCATTACGTGTGTACAAAAATACAAGAAATCAAATGAACAGTCAACACCCTGCATAAAATGGATTTTGGTCCATCACTTCGAAAGCTCTGCCAAAACCTCTTCCGACACGCTGAAATTCGACATCACGTTCTGGATGTCATCGTTGTCTTCGAGAGCATCAATCAAAGCCAGGACGGCTCGCCCCATCTCCAGATCAAGCTCAACCGTGTTCTGTGGCAGCATGGTGATTTCTGCAGATTCCGTCGGTATTCCGGCTTTCTCCAGGGCTTCTCCCACAGGCGTAAAAGTCTCCGGGGGACAAATTACCGAAAAGCCGCCGGCGTCAGACGTAACATCCAGTGCGCCGGCATCGAGCGCGATCTCCATGAGTGTGTCTTCATCAGTCACACCGGCCTTCACTGCATAGAGCCCTCGGCGATCAAACATCCAGGCCACGCAACCTGTGCTGCCAAGATTCCCACCATGGATATCAAAGATCCGGCGGACTTCACCGGCTGTGCGATTCCTGTTCTCTGTCAGAATATCACACAGGACAGCCACACCACCCGGGCCATAACCTTCATAGAGGACCTGCTCGTAATTGTCGGCCTGCAGCTCGCCTGTCCCTTTCTTGATCGCACGCTCGATCGTATCCGCTGGCATGCTCGACTTTTTGGCGCGATCAATGGCATAACGCAGTGCAAGGTTCGCAGCCGGGTCTCCGCCCCGCTGGGCAGCCACAATAATCGCCTTGGAAAGCTTGCCAAAAAGCTTCCCCCGCTTTTGATCGTATCGTCCCTTCTTGTGAGCAATATTCGCCCAATGGGAATGGCCAGCCATACTGTCTATCTCTTCTCAACTAGCAGATTCAGTTCAACAACTTACGACAAAGCGAGAGATTTGATCTCTTGAGCTGGCAGCAAACCTCGGAGAATGACCAGTTTCCGGCACACGCACAAGGGCTTGATGACGGCAAGGCCAGCCGATCATCGACACAACATCAGGACGTGGGCTCGACACCTTGTGGCTTGCCTCCCTCTGGCTTAGCCCCCTCTTGTTTCGATCCCTGTGGCTTGGCCTCTTCTTTCGGTTTGGCAGCCGTCCCTAACTTTTCTTCCAGTCGCTTAAGCAATTTCTCATCAGGGAGACGTTCAGCTCTGGATTTCTCCATCGCCTTTGCCCAGGCCTTCTGAGCGTCGGCGGCTCGCCCCAGTTTGTCGTAAGCATCTCCCAGATGTTCATAGATTGTGCCATCTCCACCCGTCCGCATTTCAGCAGCTTTTTCCAGT
>VFQR01000931.1_pt1 | contig 27780 bp, 29 predicted proteins | sample 3512321 | NCBI WGS metagenome assembly VFQR01 (sample SAMN10412374, study PRJNA504923) | tailings metagenome | isolation source: Relicate 3 Philex TSF1 revegetated site | place: Philippines: Tuba, Benguet | collected 2017-08-29 | reverse complement strand
TGACAGGCACCTCCTTGCTGGTCATCACATCGCGCGGCAAGTGGAAAATGTTGCTTATTCAACAATTAAAAAACGAACCGAAGCGTTACGGTCAGTTAAAAAGTGCCTTACCCGATGTAAGTGAAAAGATGTTGACCCAAGAACTACGGCAATTGGTATCCGACGGATTGTTGTTGCGGACCGATTACCGCGAGCTGCCCCCGCGTGTGGAGTACAGCCTTACGCCCCTGGGCCGTGAGGTCATTCCCTTGATTGAAGCCCTCGCAACCTTTGGCAACAGCTACCAGCAGCAGCGACTTTAACGTATTTTGCACCCAAAGCATCATCATGACCATAGCAATCGATTTCGACGGCGTTATTCACCGCTACAGCAAAGGCTGGAACGGCGGCGCCATTTACGACCCTCCCGTGGCTGGCACCCGCGAGGCCTTGGAGCAGCTGAAGGCCAACGGTTGGAAAATTTACATTTTCAGCACCCGCACCAACAAGATGTTCCGCAAAAAAGACGAGCCCGATCAGGAGCAGGCCATGAAAGACTGGCTCGCCGAACACCAAATTCCCTACGACAAAATATGGAGCTTTGGCAAACCCATGGCCGACATCTACCTCGACGACCGCGCCTTGCCGTTTCGTGGCGACTGGTCGGACAGCCTGCAGCACATCCGCGACTTTAAACCTTGGACGGGAGGCGAAGAATGACCCCTACCCAAACCCTCGAAGCCCTCATCGGTCGTTTGACCGAGCTCAGTCCCGAAAGCGAGCGCCGCTGGGGCGTGATGAGCGTGCAGCATATGGTTGAACACCTTGCCCTCACCTTGGCCTTAAGCAATGGTAAAATACAAGTGCCTTTACGTACCCCCGAAGCAGAACTTCCAGCTCGGCTCGCGCATTTGTGGAGCGACAAACCCCTCCCCAAGGGAGTACGCGCTGTAGCCGCCATCAACGAACCGCTGCCCCTGCGTTTTGCCAATCTCGACGAAGCACGTGCGGCAGTACAGCGCCAATACGCAGCCGTAGCACCTTATTTTGCTCAACATCCTGATGCACGCCCTATCCACCCCGTGTATGGCCCGCTAGATCTCGAAGGCTGGATACGCTTTCATGTCAAACATTTCGAGCACCACTACCGCCAGTTTTCGCTCCTGCCCGATCTCGACGCATGAAATACATGCTGTTTTTGCTCCTGCTCACGGGCGCTTCCTGCACCACTGGCCAGCGCGAAGCCACCCGGTTTTCCGATTCCGCGCCTTTGGTGGAGTATGCCGATACCCTGCCCTGCGCCGACTGTGAAGGCATTTACACCAGCCTGGCCATTGACCAAAGCAGTAACAGTGAGCACCGCACCTATCGGCTCACCGAAACCTATTTGGGGAGTGAAGAAGGAAATACCACTTTTTCTCACTTCGGTAGCTACCGCGAACTACCTGCCGACAGCAGCGGGTATGGCCGTTTGCTGCTCGACTCGGGCCTGCAGCGCCAGCGGTATTTCTTCCGTATCGACAGCAATACCCTCGAAGTGGCTGACCAGCATGGTGCACGTATCGTATCGGAACTCAACTATCAACTTAAACGACAGCCCTGATGAACCACGCCAACGACATAAGCCTGAACCAAGCCCAACAATTGGTCGACGACTGGATCAAAACCATAGGCGTTCGCTACTTCAACGAACTCACCAATACGGCCATCTTGATGGAGGAAGTTGGCGAACTCGCCCGTTTGATGGCCCGTACGTATGGCGAGCAGTCGTTTAAGGAAAGCGACAAAAACCGCGACTTAGGCGACGAAATGGCCGATGTGCTGTGGGTGTTACTTTGTTTGGCCAATCAAACAGGGGTAAACCTCACCGAAGCTTTGCAGAAAAACATCGCCAAAAAAACGCAGCGCGACGCCGAACGGCACAAAGGCAACGAAAAGTTGTAATCGCTGGCCAGATCATCGATTTGGCCATTCAACACCCTAGGCAGGCGAATACTCCTCAAATATCCATATCGGCACGCTGACGCGACCAAAGTACGACCGCACCAGCCGTGACAAACATCATGAGGCTATAAATGGCCGCAGGAATCGCGATTTCGGTGTTGTTGAGGATAACAGGACTGAGGGCGATGGCGATGGCCAAGGTGCCGTTTTGTATGCCTGTTTCGATGCTGATGGCCACCCGCTGACGCAAATCCAGCTTAAAGAACAAACCGCTTAAGTAGCCGAGCAATAAGGCGCCCAGGTTGAGCAGCAGAGCGGGAACCCCCGCTTCTTTGAAGTAAGGCACAATGTTTTCGCGCTCTTTGAGGATGGCCAGTAGCAGGATAAGCACGAAAAACACGGCCGATACGATGTTTACAGCCTTCAGCGACCGATCGGTAAATGCCGGAAAACGTTGCTTGATAACCATGCCGAGGCTTACGGGCAAAATGGTGACGACAAATATTTGCGCGAAAGTTTCGATGAAGGGTAATTCTATGGCTTTATCGCCCTGCATCCAGTGCTGCAACGCCATGCCGAGGAAAATTGGCAGGGTGAAGTTGGTCACGATGCTGCTGATGGCGGTGAGCGTTACCGAAAGCGCTAAATCGGCCTTGGCGAGATGCGATAAGAGGTTGGATGTTGCACCACCGGGACTCAAGGCCAGCAGCATGAGGCCCACGGCCAGTTCGGGACGCAGCTCAAAGCTCACGGCTAACAGCAGCCCGAAAAGCGGCAATATGACCAGCTGGGCACTTAAACCCACCAGCACAGCACGTGGGTCTTTCACTATTCTTCGGAAATCGTCGAGGGTGAGGGTCATGCCCATGCCCAGCATGATGATGCCCAGCGCAAGCGGCAAAAAGAGAGCGGTTACGGCACTTTGTTCCATAGTTCGGTAGTTTGGGAAATGGCAAAATACTAAAAAGTACCGAACAAGTCCTATTCGGCTGTCAGCTCCTCACCGCGCAGGTAGGGCACTTTGTGGCATAAGTTGGGCGTCATGCTCAGGCGAATGTCTTCTTCGATGCCCATATGCGCCAATCGCTGAAAATGCGACGAGTTGCGAATGAAGGCAAACAGGTCTTTTTTCGCTTTTTCGTAGAGGATGGTGGCCGCCAAGGCGGCATCGCAGCGCAATTGCTGCTTGGCAGCCAGCTGATGCACCACTGCCCCGGCAAAAAGGGTGTCTTCGAGATTAAAATTATCTTTCCAGCCGGCACAAACCAACAAAATATCTTCTTCCCGGGCTGCCAAGGTTTCAACCACGGCTTGCAAATTCACGAAGGCACCGATATACACCTGCTTGGCAGCCTTCGATAGCTGTATGGCCTTGGTACCGTTGGTGGTGGTGAGGGCAATCTTCTTGCCGCGCACCTTGCCGTCCATATAGGCAAAAGGTGAATTCCCGAAGTCGAAGCCATCTACCACCTTGCCGTCGCGTTCGGCAGCGGCGAGGTAGCCCGACGCCTTTAAGGCCAAACTTTCCTCTACCGTCATCACCGGACGAATGGCCTTTACGCCATGCTCGAAGCCCATACAAATGGCCGTAGTTGCCCGCAAAACGTCGATCACTACCACCAGCTTGTCTTCGAGCGGGTAGAGCGAAATGAGCTTAGGGCTCAAACACACTTCTATTTTGCGGGGAGCTTTCACCTCATGCTTTATAAAACGGAAGCGACACCACCACCGCTTTCATCAACCGGTCGCGGATGTCGATATAAATTTCGCTGCCCACACTGCTGCTGGCTATGGGTACGTAACCCATGCCGATGAATTTACCCGTCGATGGCGATTCACTGCCCGAGGTCACTTCGCCGAGTACTTCTCCAGCCGCGTTTTTGATGGTGTAGTGCTGGCGAGGTATGCCGCGGTCTACCATCTCGAAAGCCACCAGCTTGCGGCTCAGTCCGTCGGTTTTTTGCTTTTTGAGGTATTCGGCATCGATAAATTCTTTGCTGAACTTGGTGATCCAACCCAAACCTGCTTCGAGCGGTGAGGTGGTATCGTTGATGTCGTTCCCGTACAGGCAAAAGCCCATCTCGAGGCGGAGCGTATCGCGGCAACCGAGTCCACAAGGCTGAATGCCAAAGGCGGCGCCAGCCTGCATGATTTTTTCCCATACCTTGGGCGCGGCATGGTTGGGGAGATACAGTTCAAAGCCACCCGCACCGGTGTAGCCGGTTGCCGAGATGATCACATCGTCGATGCCAGCAAAAGGCCCACTCACAAAATTGTAGTAGGCAATCTGGTCGAGGGCTACCGAAGTCAACGCTTGCAGTGCCTCGGCCGCCTTAGGCCCTTGAACGGCCAGTAGCGACAAGTTCTCGCTCATATCTTCCATCTCCACACCCCACTCGTTGTGCTTGCTTATCCAGTTCCAGTCTTTTTCGATATTGCTGGCATTCACCACCAGCAGGTATTTGTCGTCGCTGATGCAGTACACCAACAAATCGTCGACGATGCCCCCCTGGCCATTGGGCATACAGCTGTACTGCACCTTGCCGGGCGTAAGTTTCGAAGCATCGTTGGAGGTGACGTACTGAATCAAGTCGAGCGCATGTGGGCCTTTGAGTAAAAATTCGCCCATATGCGATACGTCGAACATGCCTACTGCCTGGCGAACGGCCTGATGCTCCAACTTGATTCCGCTGTAGCTAACGGGCATATTGTAACCCGCAAAAGGAACCATTTTGGCACCAAGTTTTAAATGAACATCATAAAGTGCTGTATTTTTCATCAGTCAGTAGTATTTTGCGCCAAAAGTACGAAATCTAGTCTCGTAAGCGCTTACAATCTCATCGTTTTCCTACCATGAAACTTCAAACTCCCATTACGCTGGGCCAGGTGGCCGACTATCTACAATGTCGCATGATTGGTGACCCCAATATGCCCATTACCGGACTCAACGAGATTCACAAAGTCACCGAGGGTGATCTGTCGTTTGTGGATTACCACAAATACTACGACAAAGCGTTGAACTCGGCGGCAACCGTGATCATGATCAACGCAGAAGTAGATTTTCCTCCTCACAAAGGCATCTTGATTTCGGAGGACCCGTTCCGCGACTACAACAAGCTCGTAAAACGTTACTACAATACCGATCCGGTGATCGGATCCAAGTTTTTTATCGGCAACGACAGCAGCTACGGCGACGGCACCATCATCATGGAAAATGTCGTGATTGGCGACCGCGTGAAGATTGGCCGCAACTGCCGCATCTTCCCCAATGTCGTAATCATGAACGACGCCATCATCGGCGACAATGTGGTGATACACGCCAATACCACGCTCGGCGCCGATGCCTTTTACTTCAAAAAACGCCCTTCGGGTTACGATAAACTCCTCAGCTGCGGCCGTGTCATCATCGGCAACGATGTGGAAATAGGCGCAGGCTGCACCATCGACAAGGGCGTGAGCGGCGATACCATCGTCGGCGACGGCACCAAACTCGACAACCAGGTACACCTCGGCCACGGAGCCGTAATCGGCCGCAATTGTTTGTTTGCTGCACAAGTGGGTGTGGGCGGTAAAACCATCATTCAAGACGATGTAACCCTCTGGGGACAAGTGGGCGTGCAAAAAGATATCCTCATCGAACGGGGCGCTGTGGTACTCGGACAAAGCGGTGTATCCAAATCGCTCAAGGGCAACAAGGTGTACTTCGGTTCACCTGCCGCCGACGCCAAGAGCCGCTACCGCGAGCTCACCTACCTCCGTAAGCTGCCCGACTTCATGGACAGCTTCGGCGATCAGCACGAAGATTAAACGAAGGCCGGGTCACCGGCCTTTTTTTGTGTGCCGTTTTACCGGATTAAATAGAGAAAAGTACCTGGCGTTTTGAGCTCGCGCGAATAGGCGCCCACATAACGTGCTTTTACGGCATACTGCCCCTCGGGTAGTGGTTGGCCGCCAAAAGTGCCGTCCCAGCCTTGTGCCGGGTTGGCGCTTTCGAACACCAGCCTACCCCAGCGGTCGTAAATGTATAGCTCAAACAAGGCCGCCTCGCATTCGGGCGTGGCCACATAACGGTCGTTCAGGCCATCGCCATTGGGCGAAAAAGCCGACGGCAGCCACAGTTCACAATCGCAGCGCTCGCGCGCCAAACGTACGTTTATGGCCTCTTCGCCACAGGCCGTTACAATTCTAGCGCTGCCCGCAAAGGGCTCCCGGAAAAGGCGACTGCTGCTGGTATCGCCGTCCGACCAAAACACCTGCGTGAAACGGTTTGTGGCCAAACCAAGCACAAAGGGTTCACCTTGGCAGAGAATGGTATCGATGTTGGCATAGGATTCGGGGGTTACCCAATACAAAAAAGTGGTATCGCGCCAGCTTCCACAATGGTTGTTGTACGCCAGAACGACATAATCCATGGTAGTATCGGTAGCAAAACTCACCGCTGTGCTTCCATCGGGCCAGTTCCAGCGGTAGTTGCCCGGGCTTAGTGTGAGTATGGGGGGCGATTCGCGGCAAGCGGCTACTTCGAGCGGCAATGCGGTGAATGGCCGTGGGGTATGACTAACGTAAAAGCTGTCGCGGTAGCTGCCGCAGCGCCCCACGGTTTCTACCCACCACCAACCGGGACTGCTGATGGTTTTTTGGCTGCTGCTGTCGCCATCGCTCCAGCGTATGGACTGTACGAAGAAGGGTGAACCTCCTACATCGAGCGTAAACGGCTGCGCAGCACACAATACCGTATCGGTAAAACGGTCGACCGGCGGTTGCCCGATTTCGATGGTGTCGGTCATCACAATTTGTTGGGCACAATAGTGTACCGTTGCACGCACCACATAGGTTCCGGCCCGGGCATAGGCATGTTTGAGGTCAATGAGGCTGTCGCCACCCAATACGATTCTTCCGTCGCCCATATCCCACTCGATGGCGCTGGCGCCCAAGGGCTCGTTGAGTCGGAACATGCCGCTGTCGCCGGCACACAGGGTGTCGCGGAGTATGCTGAACCTTCGAGGGTTGCGGTAGTGCGGAAAACTGTGCGAAAAACGCAATTCACCAAACGTTTCGGTACGAATACCGGTAAAATCAAACAAATGAAATTGGGCTTGCGCGATGCCCCAGTTGGCATCGGGTTGCCGAATTTTTCCAATGCCCGAAGTACCGTTCACCACGTCGTAATAGCCAAAATAAAGTTCACCGTTGGGCATGGCCACGAAGTCGCCTACTTGTGTGTCGATCCAGTTTTCGCTGTAAAAACGGCGGGTAATCGACAGCGAATCCCACTCACTTACGTCAAACTGGTACAAGCGCAAACGGTAGGGCAGCGACCGAAAATCTTGCGAGAACACATAAATTTTGTTGCCTCGAGGACTGTAGTGCAAAGCCTGCAAGCGGAGTGTGCCGGCAAGCGGCCGCAAGAAAATCTGCTGTACGTCAACCGAAATACGGTCGCCAATTTGCCCGGTGGTCCGGTTCAAGCGAAACAAGGTAAACGACCCCACGCCTGTATTGACACAAAACGAACTTTCGTCGGGACTCACCACCAGGTTGTAAAAAATAGGATTTTCGAAATGGCGAATGCGCACAGGGCTGTGGGGGATGGCTGCCGACAACTGATGGCCATCGAATTTCCAGCTGATGGGCATGAAGTGCAGGCTATCGACCCTGCGAAAGGTGAAAAGCCATACCGACTTACGATCACTGTGCCGCATCACCCCATGTAAGCCAAAAGGTATGGAATCGGCCAGTTCGATATTGCGTAGGGTGTCGAACGTAAAGCGGTTGTAGCTCACCAAATGTAGGCGTTGCACCATGCTAAAGTCGGGCATGTTCTTGAGCGTCGGCATGAGCATATGCAGTATCGAATCGTTGGTTGGGTCGGGAAAGGCTTTGCTATACCCCAAGCCGGTGGTATCCACATACAAGCCTTGGTTTGAAAAGGTTGGTGGAGAAAAGCTACTGGAAGTGATAATCGACTGGATTTGATGATCGAGCCGTGTGCCGTTGCAGTTGGCCACGAGGGCCATCTCTTCGTTATTCACAAAGTCGAAGGTATCGTTGTAGCTAATTTTATGCACTCCGGGATTCGGCAGCCGCACCAAATTAGCGCTATCGGTTTTGAACAAGCCCAGGCCATTCAGCATGAAGAAGTTGCCTTCTTGTTGCCCGAAAGCAGCCGCTGGCACCATCAAAGCCAGCAAAAAGCTCAAAACAACACGATTCACGCTGCAAATTAGCCTTTTCGTCGGCCATTGAGCATTAAAATGCACTTAGAACATTTTTAACTGACGTGCACGCAGGTTGAACGACAGGCGATGCAGGGGGGTAACACCAAACTGCTCGATGGCGGTGCGGTGGTCGATGGTGGGATAACCTTTATTCCGATCCCAGCCGTAGTGGGGATAGCGCAGGTGGTAGTCGAGCATCAGCTCGTCGCGGTAGGTTTTGGCCAAGATCGAAGCAGCCGCTATGCTCGCGTAGTTGGCGTCGCCTTTCACGAGGCATTTGTGCGGGATGCCGGGATAAGGTTTGAAGCGATTTCCGTCGATGAGCAGCAAGTCGGGTTGCAGGTGGAGCTGATCTACGGCTTTATGCATCGACACAAACGACGCTTGGAGGATGTTGATGTTGTCGATTTCTTCGTTGCAGGTACTACTCACGGCATAGGCCAGGGCATTTTTCTCGATGTGGTCGCGCAGGCGGAAACGTTTGTCGGCCGAAAGCACCTTGCTGTCGCGCAGGAGGCGTATGTCGAACTCGGGCGAGAGAATCACGGCCGCTGCAACAACGGGGCCAGCCAAACAGCCGCGGCCGGCTTCATCGCAACCGGCTTCGAGCGTGCCTTCCTGGTAAAAACGATGCAACATGTCGTTAAACTAAAGAAGTGCTTGGAATTGACCAAATCGTCGGCACATTTTCCACGGTTTACGCTAATCTTCTTTCAGAATTCGACCCTTACCCCTATTTTTGCAGCACTAAATTTTCGTCATGAAATTCCAAACCGCTGTCATCGCTGTACTCCTTACGGTTGCTTATTTCGGATACCTCTTTTATCTCGGCATTTTCAAGCCCGACACCATAGGTTATACCGAAATGCTCATCGGTTGTGGCTTTTTGGCACTTTCGAGCTGGACCATCACCATGGGTGCTTTCGCCGACATCGACGCAGAGAACGAAGCCAAAGGCTAACGATGGAGTCGCGGGAACTGCTTAAGCAGCACGATCTGCGCCTTACCGACTGCCGTGTGGCGGTGCTCGATTTTATGATGGAGCACCCGCGGGCCATATCGCAACCCGAGCTGGAGTTGCAGCTGTCGGACCGTTTCGACCGTGTAACGCTGTACCGCACCCTCAGCACCTTCAACGAGAAAGGGCTCATCCACGAGGTGCCCGACAATAGCGGCATCATGAAATTTGCCCTCTGTGGCGATGCCTGCACCACCCAAGATCACCACCACCACCACGAACACGTACACTTTCGCTGCAACCGCTGCCAAACTACGGTTTGCATCAACGAGGTAGACGTTCCCCGCTTGTCGCTCCCCGAAGGTTTTGAACCGCTCAAGTTCAGCTTCGTGATTGAAGGCATTTGCCGCGACTGTCAAGCGCTTTCTTGAACTTATTTGTTAGAAAAACTGTACTTTTGCAACTTCGTTGCAATTGATGCGCTACTTATTGCTTTTTCTTTCGTTGGTGAGCCTACCCGTTGGGGTGTGGGCGCAGTACAGCCTCAGTGGCAGCGTACGCAACGAAAAAGGACAAACGTTGACCGGAGCCACGGTGTATTTGCACGAATTGCGCCTGGGCGTGGTGACCGATTCGCAAGGAAAGTTCGTCTTCACGGCACTTAAACCGGGCAATTACCACCTTCACCTCCAACATATCGGTTATACCGCCCGCACCATCGACATCCAATTGCGCGATCAATCGCTGGAGTTGCCGCTGGTGATGAAAGCCGCCACCCTCGAGTTGCGTGAAGTCATCATCGAAAGCGATTTGCTCAAATTGGGTGAAGAAGAACAGAGCCAGTCAACCGAGGTGGTTTCGTCGGCCCAGATCCGCAAGTTCAACGGCGTAACGCTCATGCAGAGCCTCGAACGTTTGCCCGGCATCAACAGCATCAATACCGGCATTGGGGTGAGTAAACCTGTAATTCGCGGTTTAAGCTTTAACCGCGTGGCCGTAACCGACCAAGGCATCAAGCAGGAAGGACAGCAGTGGGGACTAGACCACGGTTTAGAAATCGACCAGTTTGCGGTGGGTCGCGTAGAGATCATCAAAGGCCCTGCCTCGCTCCTCTATGGCAGCGACGCCATGGGTGGGGTGATTCAAATCAAGCCGGCACCTTTTCCGATGCAGGGACAAATGCAGGCCGACTTCACCCAGTTGTACCGCAGCGTCAACCACCAGTTTGGCAGCAGCTTGCAGTTGGCAGGCCACCAGGGCGACTGGGTTTGGCGTGGGCGTGTTACCTGGCAAGACTACGGCGATTATTTCCTGCCCGCCGACTCGTTTACCTACAACCGCTTTAAGTTGGCGCTGCCCGGGAGGCGCTTAAAAAATACGGGTGGAGAAGAGCTGCATACCAGCTTTACCGGAGGAGTCCAAAAGCGCTGGGGCTTTAGTCACCTCACCTTTAGCCGCTACCACCAACGTATTGGCTACTTTCCCGGTGCCTTGGGCAAGCCCATGGCCTATCAGCTCGCCGACGACACCAACCGCCGCGACATTGATTTGCCGCACCAGGAAATCAACCATTACAAAGTACTATCGAACAGCAACGTACAACTCGGTGCGCATTGGCTCGAAATTGACCTGGGCTGGCAGTTTAACCACCGCGACGAACGCTCGTATCCCCATGCCCACGGCCGCGTAACGATAGACAGCAGCCAAACCTTGGCCCACGGGCTACGGCTCAGCACCCTGAGCGGACAAACCCGCTTGCACTACCGCATCGACTCGCTGAACAGGCTCGTTGCCGGAGTTTCGGTGCAACAGCAGCAACATCGCATCGCCGGTTACGAATTTTTGGTACCCGAGTACCTGGTGCAGCAGGGCGGTGTATTTGTGGTTTGGCAGGGGCGCCGCTCCGAAAGTTTCCATTGGAACGCCGGTGTACGATACGACAGGGCCCGGCTCCAATCGGTGCGCTATGTAGAGCTGCTGAGCGACGGCAGTGCGCGTGAGCGTGCGCCTTTGCTCGACCGCCGTTTTCAGAATTTTTCGGCCAGTGCGGGTATCTCGTGGTTGCCACATCCGCTGTGGCAGCTCAAGTTCAACGCCGGACGCAGCTTCCGCATCCCGACCATCCCCGAACTCACGTCGAATGGCGTGCACCACGGCAGCTTTAGGCACGAGCAAGGCGACCCCAGCTTGAATCCTGAGCAGGGCTACCAGTTTGATTTGGGAGTAATTTACCGCAGCAGTACGGTGGAGCTCAAGTTTTCGCCTTACCTCAACTACTTCAGCAACTACATTTATTTGCGCCCTACCGGATTGTTTAGCTTTCTCCCCGATGGCGGTCAGCTGATGCGTTACGAACAAGGCGAAGTGCTACACCAAGGTGCTGAGCTAAGTGCTGAGTTGCACCTGGTTGAACGTTTGCACCTGGCCATGCAAACCAGCTACACCCGTTTCACCAACCTCACCACCGGCGTGCCCCTGCCCTGGATTCCACCCTTGCAAGGCCTCGCCGAGCTGGAGTACACCTTCCGTGAACCCGTAAGCTGGCTCAGCAGTCCCGCCTTGGGCACCGACATCCAGTTGATGGCCGCCCAAAACCGCACCGACCGCAACGAAGCGCCTACGCCAGGGTATGCCCTGCTTCACCTGTACGCATCTACCCGCGTGGTAGTAGGCAAGCAGCGGCCCGAACTCAGGTTGCAGGTAAACAATGTATTCGACAGGCCTTACTTTAACCACCTGAGCAGGTACCGTTTGTTGAACCTTCCCGACCCCGGCAGGAACATTCAGCTCGTGGTGCATTGGCCCTTGGGGCTTTAATAATTCAACGAAAATTGTAGCTTAGCATCGTGCACCGCTGGTTCATTTTTTCCGTGTTTTTGCTCTTGAGTGCAGCTGCCTGTAAAAAAGACAGCGCCGATGTGGATGGTCCTGTGCTCACGGCAGGCAGCGACTTAAACGGAGCCAGTTTCGACCGTGGAGCCAGCTATCAGTTTAGCCTTACGGCCACCGACAACCGTGCGCTGCGCGACCTTCGGGTACGCTGGGCCCACCGTACTGCCGGTATTTTCGACAGTACCGGCCTCACCCCTTGGGAAGAAGAACTCAACCAACCCCTGTCGGGCACCGAGCAACAACAAAGTTTTGCCGGTCTTGTGCCTGCCAATGCCCAGCCCGGTAGCTACCGCCTCGAAGCCACCGCCACCGATCAGTCGGGCAATAGGTCGCTTACGTTGGTACGCGATTTTACCGTTGAAAACAGCCAAAACCCAACACCACCGGTTGTCACCCTATCACGTCCGGCGGCCAGTGGCGCCACCGTAGCTGCCGGCACCAATTTGTTGATCGATGGCTTGGCGAGCGACGATACCGGCTTGCGGATGGTAGCCATACGGCTCGAACGCACCTCAGCACCGGGCATTGGCACTGTACTCACCGAGTTTAGACGAACGGTATTCAACAACCCCCGTTTGCAAGGCGTAAACGAAACCATTCCCATTCCGGCCACCCAAGCTGCGGGCGATTTGCTGCTCAGTGTTTTGGCCATCGATCAGCACGACAACACCTTTTTGGTGCAGCGAACGGTTCGTATTCCATAAATATTCTTGCAACACTGTTGCATATTAAAAACTTCTTTTGCAACTTTGTTGCTCAAAGAAAAATTCCTCATGAAAAAACTGTTTATTCTTGCTGCTGTAGGTCTTTTGGGTTTAACCGCTTGTGACAAAGAAGAAACACCCGACTTGACCAAGCCGGTAGTTCTCCTTCAAGCACCCGGTGGCGATCATGTAGATCTTAGCCCCGGCGACAGTCTTCAGTTTCAGGCCCTCATCACCGACGATGTGGAGCTTTCGCAATGGAAGTTCAACATCCACGATGCCGATGGCCACACCCACCGCGTTACGCTCGAGCCTTGGGATTTGGTAGAAGTGGGTAGCATTTCGGGTAAAAGTTATACCCTTTCAAAAACCATTACCGTTCCCGATTCGGCCGAAATCACCACCTATCACCTCGAAATTGAGGCCACCGATAAGGCTGGTAACGCCGCAGTACCGGTGATTTTAGAAGTGCATGTAGATTAATTTCTTCATAGATCTGGTTTCGTTTGCCCTGCCGGGATGGTGGGGCAATTTTGTTTTCTGGCCACCCGTTCGTTTTGCCTAAACGCAAAAGCCTATCTTTACCCTGTGATGAAAGTGCTTGCTGTACTTTGGGTTAGCCTTTTGCTGCTGCTTACCGAAACAAAAGGTCAGTTTAATCCCGACTTCCGCTGGAGCGAAGGTTGGCAAGAAGTGGTTTTACCCAAACTGCAGCCCACCATGCTAACCCATCCGCATACCCCAGGTTTGGCCTTGGGCGTGGAGATACGTCCCATCCGCAGCATCTCGGTGCAGGCCGAGTATACCCTGCCCTTTTACGGACTTCAGTTTTATTCGAATAATTTCGGGAAACTCGGACACGACTTTTTTCGCCTACGCTCCGAGCTTCGTTTTTACCCCAATCCGGCTGCCGACCGTGAATGGTATTTTGCGCTCGAAGGCAATTACACCACCGAAAATTACTTCCGCGAAAACAGCAGCTTCATCCGTAACGAAAAACCCTACAGTTACATCCGCTCCGACATCACCCTCATCCGAGCCGGAGGCGCGTTGAAGGCTGGCTATCAGTTTGCCATTACCGACTGGCTCTTGGCCGATGTGTTTGTGGGGATAGGCGGTCGCCAAAAGCAGGTGAAACATGCTCCCGTGGGGCTGTTCGAGCTGCCGGTTTTACGCGATCCTGAGCGTGAAGGTGGCGATATCGCCGAAGGCACGACCGTGGGTTTGTATGTGGTGGCCGGCGCCCGACTCGGCTTTTCGCTGTATCCGAGGTATTGAGTTTATCAAAAGCTCAGCGGTTTGGGGCTTGCCGCTGTTGGGATAAGCAGTTGAATTTTTCCTGCTTTCAAGCAACATTTCTATAAGGATAGAGCTTTATCTAACGACTAAGCCCCAATCGCGAAACGCAAGTATTACAAGCATTGCCGCTAAGGTTTAATCCTAACGATTTTATCATCTTGAATAACAACTAAATCGCTATTCATCTTTCTTTTAAATTCAATCAGCTTTTCATAAACCTTATCCATTCCTTCCAGAATTCTCTTTTGGTTGGCTGTTCTTTTATGCGTTTTCATGGTAGTAGTTTTTTAGTTGATTGAATTTTGTTTCATGCAGCACATCAATCTCAGAATCAAATACTTTTTCAGCTATTAAGTCATACTTCCCTTCAGAATTATCAAATATCATGACTTCATCTGCAATGGGTAAGTATATTTCGAATAAATTTTGGATTCCTCTTCTATATCGTCGTACTATTACTTCTGTTTCAATAGTATGGCCTCCCTCTAAAACTCTTGTTTTGACACGTTCAATAGCAAGATTTACATTTTGAAGCCAGAAAAATAGAAGTGTGACGTTATATCCCTTTTCTTTTGCAAGGTATATTTTCGACCTATAGCTTTTCGTAGCTAAGGTTGTTTCAAATGCAAAATTCTCTTTGGTTTCGAGCAGGTCATTAATTCTTTCAAGCATGATTCGTCCGGCCTCGAACGAAACTTTTTCAGGCTGGAAAGGGGATAGTCCTTTTGCTATTTCATCAGCATTTACGAACTCCTTACAATCCAAAATCTCGGGCAAAATCGTAAAGGAGGCAGTCGTTTTACCTGCCCCGTTGCGACCTGCAATGATGTACAGCTCTTTCTTCCCTTAGACAAAGATAATCAAATCGAAAACGTCTGGTCTGATGTGAATCGGCATTTCAAAAAAAGCCAGTCGCCCGCACCTGTGGGACGTGTCACATGGCACATGCTTCTGTCTCAATCAACCACAGCCTGTCCGTCTGCTGACGGATCACTTCGTTGGACCGAAAACGTATGTTATTGGCATACCAAATGTATCGTCACCCCTCACTTGCGTCAAAATGTTCTACTTTTACTTTTGATTTGACTTGTTTGATAAGCTTTATATTGCCTCTGTTAAACTGAAAATAGTCAGTTTGTGACCAAGACCAACTTCGTTCTTCACGCATATTCATACCGCTTGCTTTAAAGAAAACTATTATCTGGTTTCCCTTAGTTGTCAACGTAATTTCGTCAAACGTATCCTGGATTGTTGATGTGTTTGGCGTCGTTGGGCAAGCTTCAAGTGCTTTGGTTGCTGTCGTGTCGTTTTTAAACCATTGTCTAAGGAACCCTAAGTGTTTGTCAGAACATTGATACCCTAGATCTAATGCTGTTAAAATCTCACATTTTAAATTATCACTTTTGTCTGTGTAATCTCCGTCCCACCAACATTCGTTACCAATAAATGTCGCCACATACCCTAATGCCGCCTTTTCTGGGTCTGAAATTGTTTTACAATACTCTTCGTCAATGACAATTGAAGCAATGCTGTCACGCCAAAGAAATTTCACAGTCTTCTCTACAAGTGTATTATATTTTGTTTTATCAGCATTAGTTACTTCACCTTTGTAAGAGTCATAGTTTGTCTGTCCGCAAGACGCAAGTAAAAATATTGTCGCTACATATAAATCTTTCATGGGTGACTGTTTGGGTTGCCACTAACGGTTTGCAGCTACCCGAAGGGCGGGCGATTCACCATAAATGTTGATTAGAAGTACAAAGGTTCCATTAACCACAAATCTGTCTTTGGAACACGTAACCTCGCCTATTGCAAATGTGCTGTTAGCTGCTGGCTTTCTATCGTTAGTCAAGTTGTATCTCAATAATATTTCGTGTAGTGTCAATGTCAAACCAGTTTTGTTTGTCTGGGTTTGGCACACATTCTTTAATGTCCAAGTTTCTTGCGTATCTACTTAATGACTTGTTTCCAAATTTCAAAGTCAATTCATATTCTGTTTGTCCGTCTTTGCCGATAAAGGCTTTCAATTTAACTTGTCTATTGTCATTTACATTTTTTTGAGAATAAGAACTGTCAGGTTGGTTTAATAAAATTCCGTCACACCAAAAGCCTTTGATTTGGTCATTGTCTGTATGCTCAAACGCTTTACAGATTTCATATTCTAAAAATTCACAAAAGTCTCGGTCAATCATTCAGGTCTTTTTGTCTTTGAAGTTTGTCTTTAAGCTTGCAGGTAACGTTTTGGCGCTTGGCGCAGTGGCGGATTTAGCTTCGCTGATTTTCAATTCGGAGCACAAAACTGTCAAGCTGCACTGAATCCGTAAGTTGACGGACATAAAGCTATAGATAATAGCTGAACCGCCTCTTTTGGGTAGGTGCTGTTACCTGCTATTTTTATTTATCCTCTCTATCCATTTTTCTTCAAATCCTTCATTATTCAAGTCAGTTTGAAACTCTGTGTAAATGTGTTTAAACCAAAATTTGTCTTGATTATCTGCCTTAAACTTTTTAAAGTCCCCATCTTTTGTCTGACTGTATAATACGAATTCTGTTGTGTCAATTCCTTGGGCATTTCTGCCATAGAATGTTTTGCTTAAATAATCCGGTTGCTGATCAGCGTTGAAATTATACAGTTGAAATTCAAAACCTGTACGAAAGCGTCCGAAGTAGGTCTGTTTTTTTGTTTTAAGGTCGTAAATGATTTGATAATTCACACTACAGCCAAGCCCATTACAAGGAGTCATTATCAGTACAAAACCAATCAAAGATTCAAATTCATAGATTTTTATTTGTTGCAAGAAATTGGCAAAATTCACGCTATCAACTCCCGAGTCCCAAACAACATTGGAAGTCACTTTGTCTGAAGTTGTAAATGTATGTCCGTCAACTGTAATTTCAACTCCATTCTCTAAATCTCTCCAACTAATTTTACGATTTAACAAGTCAATTTCTTCTCTTCCATCATTGTTAAATACAACTGTTGGTTCAATTATCTTTGTTAGTAAATACTCTTGAATCATTTGACCATAATCAACTTTTCCAGTTGAATTAGCTGTCTGATTAGTCACTGAAATGCAAATAATCAAGATTGGCAAAAGTGTCAATATTTTAAATGTCTGTTGCATTTTACAAATGGCATGTAACGGTCTGTGTCTGGGTATGCGCTGTGGCTTTTCTATCCTTAAAATTTAAAACAAATTTCCCGGCCATGCCGCATACATGTTGTCGGCAGCAGTATTAAAAAGGACTCTTCATTAGTTTCATTGAAGTCGGAAGTTTAAAGAAGTCGTCTGATAATTTTTCTTCCTTAACTTCAATCGCTGTCATCACCATATAATGCTTAGCCGGTCCACCTTTTATTATATATTTCATGGGTATCGCCTCTGTTGTTCGTAAATATTTTTCCCAAAAATTATCTTCTTTTATTTTTTTTAAATCAATTTTGAACTTGGAGCTATAGTAAAGTGTCAACTCACTAACGTTTGACTTTATCAAAACTGCATTACAAGAAATACCCATAATGTCTTCCTTTAAATCCAATTTCTCAATTGTCGTAGCACCGATTCCCTCGCTCCAAAATGCCATGTCTGCACCGTCAGTGTATCCATAAATCCGATTTGTCGTAGGGTCATATATTTGAATAGACTTAACTTCTTGTCCTTCTGTAATGGACTTGTACTTATTGTCTTTATAGTAGTAAACTTGTTTCATTTCAAGTACTCCTCCGTACATCATTTTAAAAATACTGTCCGGAAGGTTCGGGTCAGCTTTCTTAATCTCTACTTTGTAAATCACTTTGCCCTCAAATATCTGAGCGAGTCCGCTCAATGAAAGTGTTAAAAAAAAAATAATTGTAGTTAGTTCTTTAATGCGGAGCATAATCTTCATTTTTTTAATATTGCTGCCAAAGTTCTCGCGCATGGCGCTATGTGGATTTCAGAACACCACACTTGATCGCCAGCACGATGTTCTAAAGTACGAAAAGGTTTCCAACTAGCACTAAAACCCCCATTGTAGCCACGCAGCCTGCAAATGCAGGAAATGCGTGTGATGCGTAATTATTCTCATCTTGGTTGTATTTCGTTAAAGGTCTTTGTCTGCTCGTCAAATAGGTAAATTATAGGTTTGCAGTAAAAGCAGTCGTCATAAAAGCCACTGGTGTCTGGCGGATTTACAATAAGCATTCTGCTGTCAATTCGAAAGTCATAACCTAATGAAGCACCTGGAGAGTCGTAAATTTTTCCCGTTCGCCTATCTAAAAGCAAACTACTTTGGCAAGGTGAGCCACAACCCCAATAGACAAAAGTGAAGTGTCCTGCGAAATTAGAGGTGTCCGCACGATATGCTTCTTTTAGCCTTGTCCTAAAGTTCTTAGCGCCCTTATTTGAGTTAAAGTCAAGGTCTGCATATTTCTTATGGTCAATTGAGCTTACCTTGAAGTCGTCAAATTTAATGTAAGGTTCAAACTTTATTGAAGAGTAAGCAATTTTGTCTTTGTCTAAAGTTGTGTCACCGTACAACTTTAGATTTTCAGTTTCGTAAACTACGTCAATGATCGGTGGAGCATTTTTTGTCTGCGTTTTAGTCAAGCTGTCTTGTTCAATTATATTTTTTTCGACCGTCACAGATTTACCATTGTCTTTACAGGAAAAGTTCAAAATGGACAAGGTCAAGATTGCGATTACAGTCTTCATATAATTGCGTTCAACGGTTTGGGGCTTGGGGCATTTGCGGGACACAACCTGTCCACGTCCTGACGGATCAGCCCGCATGACGCAAAACGTGTGTTAGTGGCTGCCCTTCCTTCTGTCCAATTTATTTCAGTATTTGTCATGATGTTAGCCTCATTTTAAGAATTAACAACTGGTGGTAAAACAATATTTTTCATGTCATTAAGCTCAATTATTACAGGCTGTTTTAATTTAAGAGCTTTTCCAATTGCAACACAATGTCTTTCTTCAAGTGTCGGTAAAAGATTGGAATAGTCAGAGCCTATATAATTTTCTAAAAATTGCTTCCCAGTGTCATCAAAAACTCTCAACGCAAAAATTGTGTTACATTGATTTAAAATGCTTTTGCTAATATTCGCAGTTCTTTGAGTAACTACAAAAGAACCCAAGCCATATTTTCTACCTTGCAAAATTACTTTTGCCGTACCATTTGTCGCTGTCTTATCACCTTCATTTGCTATTGAATTCCATTCCGGTACAAGTGAGTGAGCCTCTTCAAATACAATTAAATATCTTGCCTCAGAAGTTTCGCCCAAAGAACTTGCTTTAACAATCAATCTTTCTGAAATCATTCTCACTTTTTCGGCTGGACTTAATTCAACCTTGTGTGAAATTTTAAATTGGCTGCCCGCTTTTGAAACATTGTGCAAATCGGGATTGATTGTTAAGACCCTAGCCTCTGAAGCTAAGAAGGCATCAATTTCAGTTTGAATTGTTGTTTTATATAGAGCTTCGTTTCCCCATGATGATGGGACGTCAGGATTACCATTTTCATTTCCTGCTTTTAATGTTGCTAATGCAGCTGAATTAAAATCAACTTGAAGTAAGGCCGATGGAATATATTTTGGGATTTCTCTTGAATACTGGTTAGTCAAGTCAATGCAAAATATTTTTACTTCGGTTGTATTGATTAGTTTTTTTAATAGCTCAAATGTTAAGCATGATTTACCAATTCCAAGTATCCCAAGTATAGCGGTATTGTGAGTTACAAGTTCGTGAGGTGTTTTAACTGGAATACCATAATTGGTATTTGGTAGTTTTCCAATAAAATTGTTGCTGTCATATTCAACATTTAAAGGGTCAAGAAGAAAAATTGGAGTATAAATTTCTGGCAACCACTTGACTGTATTTAGTTCATTAGTTTGCGTATCATATCTACCTAATTTTTGAGCCGTTCCAATTGTAAAACCATGAGTGTCTTTAAATTCTAAACTCTCTTCGTCCGTCCGAGCATCTATAATCTGATACAGAACCTCTTCATTTGCAATTACAGTTTGGATTATACTGCCTTCACCAATTCCTCTTTCTTTTTGAAGTTCATCAGAGAAAAGTTTGTTGAATTTTATTTTGTTAATTGTCGAGCCTTCCCAAACACAACCAATCAAGTTTTTAAAATTTGCTTTTACTTTATTTGAGTTGATTGCATCTCTTACTTCCTCTTCTAAGATGTCAACATTTAATAGGTAAACAGAATTAGTTTTAGAGAAAATTGATTTCTCTCCAGTGAGTGGCATTAGTGTTTTTATGTTAAATGAAATAAGGTTTTGATTATTATCACGTAGTGATAAAATCTCTATCCATTTTTTTCCTAAAAGTATTCGTTCGCTTAATACAATTCCAGCAACTCCGTTTGTTACATTCTCAAGATAGACCAAACTCCCTTTAAGTTCTTTTTGTCTAAATGGATTATCGCTTTGAATTTCTACTGTATATAAGTCAGTGCTTTCATGTCCTATTACTTGTCCGATAAACTTTAAGGCTTCCGTGGATGAAGTTATATTTTTAAATTGTAGAGAAATAAAATTTACAAACCAAACAATGGGTTTGTTTATGGCAAGTAAAAAGCCAAATCCAATTAAAATAGGATATTCTTTCTGATTGTAACGAAAGAAGGAAATAACAACATCAAAATAAAGTAACGTAAAAACAATTTCGGGTCTTGAAATCTTGCAAATGAAATCAACTGCTATTCGTTGCTGTTTCTCGAATTTTTTGAACCCATGTAAAAATATTAGTAGTAAACCTAACCCTGTGAAAAATGCACAAGCAATTAACCAATAAGGGGCAAGAGATAAGCATTGCTTACTATTCAGTCCTATAAGAAATAAAAATATAGCTACCCATCTGGTAATTACATCTACTGGTTTTGAAAAGTATGGTTCGGTAATATAAACACTCAAAACAAGTGCAAGTCCTGTGGCAATTAGAACTGCATTTAAATTGTTATTTGTGTCAACGAGAAACTGCCAGTCATTAGAAAAGTAGTAACCAATACCTAAGATTAAGGCTACATAAATAGCCACAACTGCAAATCGCTGTTTGATATTTAATTGCATTTCGTCTGTGCTTTAGTCATTGTACTTTTCATTTGAATTTCGATTTTCTCGATTAGTTTGTCCTCATAGGGTTGCCACTAACGTTTTGGCGCTTGGCGCAGTGGCGGATTTAGCTTCGCTGATTTTCAATTCGGAGCACAAAACTGTCAATACACCATCCGTCAGCTGACGGATCGATGCGAGGTAGAATGTTCAATTAACCACAGCCTGTCCGTCTGCTGACGGATCACCCGCCATTGAGCCAAACGCCTGTTATGGGCTGCCCTTTGTTCATTCATCCTTTTATTCCTTCAATTTGTCATCATTCAAGAATCTGTCAAAGAAACGATGCAGACTGTGTCTGAATTCTTTATGGAACATATACATTTCTTCATTTCTCCCAGATATTTCCATCATCATCGGATGTCCAAGCATTTCAAAAGTTCGCTCAAAATTTGAAATTAGCTTTTTCCTTTCTGTAAGAGTCTTTGCACTTTTCAGTCCACGGTATGTTTCGAGTCCAATTTCGTATATCCAAGGATAGTCGTCTTTGAAGAAACTTATCATCATTAAAAAACCAAGACTTTGGTCGCCTGATTTCATCCCAAAATGCATCATTTCTTCAATCATCATAGGATGAAATTTTCTTCTTCGTTTTCTGTCATTTGGTTCAATCCGATTTTCAATTCGTGATGGCAGGCTTTCAAACATTATTTTCACCTCTTCAAAAAGCTTTGCAACCATAATATTGTCACTTGATTCTTGGGAAACAGGTGTGGTTGGTTCTGCATATTTACTTACAATCTCGTTTGCCTTTTTATGAAATGCTTCAACGAGTTGCTCTACATAGGTTCTTTCAGGGTCAAGTCCGGGAACGTTACATACAAGGTCAATTACAAGTTTAGTAATGGATTCGACAGAACCATCATTATTTTGAAATTGTGCAAAGGGTCCAGTAAATGCGATACTGTGTTGAATTCCCATTGCAATACCAATCACCTTCTTTCCAAGTTTTCCTTTCGCTACACCTGCTTCATATAGAATCCAAGGTCTTTCAACACTACGTTGGGTTAACAGACATACAACATCAGATGCTTCGTCAATTTTGTCCATTATGGCAGGATACCAGTCTAAGCCATATTCAATTCCCTGTGTTCCTTTTTTGTCTGAAGAACGAAATGATTTTAGTCCACCAGCACTTGCACTTTTAAGTAGATTACTAAACTCTTCTGCCAGTTCGGCGTCTCTTGTGTCGTGACTAATAAAGACCAACGGATTTGTCGTCTTTGGTATTGACGACTCAGTTGATGTCTTCTCGTCATTGGTTGATTGAACTTTTTTTCTTGTTGTAGCCATATTCTTCAATGTTGTTTGTTGTCTTGTTAGGGTTGCCTATAACATGTTTATATGCGAAACTTTCTATCGCCTATCCCCCCAAACCCGAGCAAAACCAAAGCTTCGTTTCCTGTAGCAATGTAACAAACGGCATACAAAGTACAAAACACAATCATCGAATTACGAAGGTCGGTGGCCGGATAGCTGGGGCACGGCGCGGGTTTTGGCTGAATTCGGGGATTGCGTATATTCAACCATCAACCACCTAATCACAAGCGTATGGCAGGCATCACTGGTATTGGAGGCATCTTCTTTTTGGCAAAAGACGCCGAAGGCCTCAAAAAATGGTACAACCAAAGTTTAGGTTTAACACTCAACGACTGGGGCGGCCACACGTTTCTGTGGCAAGAAGCCGAAGCTCCTTTTGCGGCGGGCCGCACCGAATGGAGCATCATGCCCGACGATACCGACTACTTACAGCCTTCGAACAAAAACTTCATGATCAACTACCGCGTCGACGATTTGGAGGCGTATTTGGTAGCACTGAAGGCCAAAGGTGTGACCCAAGTTGGCGAAATGGAAAGCTACGATTACGGCAAATTTGCGTGGATAGTAGATCCTGAGGGCCAAAAAATAGAGCTTTGGGAGCCCATTGAAGCGGGATTTACCGAGGGTTAGGGTATAAATGCCCTGCTTCTCGAAAGTTTCAACCTGTTAAGAACAACCCACAAAAAAAGCCACCGAAGTGGCTTTTTGGTTATTCCTATGCGTCGGGTTTAAACGCCGCGGCTGAGGTCCCACTGTTCGAGGTAGTCGGCCACCCGGCGCACGAACATGCCCCCCAGAGCGCCGTCAACCACACGGTGGTCGTAGCTGTGCGAGAGGAACATCATTTGGCGGATGCCGATAAAATCGCCCTGCTCGGTTTCGATGACCGCCGGCTTTTTGCGGATGGCGCCCACGGCCAAGATGGCTACCTGTGGCTGCGGAATGATGGGCGTACCCATCACATTCCCGAAAGTACCCACGTTGGAGATGGTATAGGTACCGCCCTGTATTTCGTCGGGCTTGAGTTTGTTTTTGCGTGCACGGTCGGCCAAATCGTTCACCCGCTTGGCCAGGCCTGCCAGGTTGTACTGGTCGGCATTGTGAATCACCGGAACAATCAAATTACCGCTCGGCAAGGCTGCGGCCATGCCCACATTGATGTCTTTTTTCACGATGAGGTTGTTGCCATCCACCGAGATGTTGATCATCGGGAAATCTTTGATGGCCCGAACGATACACTCGATGAAGATGGGCGTGAACGTAAGCTTCTCGTTGTAGCGCTTTTCGAATTCCTTTTTCACCTTGTCGCGCCACTCTACCACATTCGTGAGGTCGGCCTCCACAAAGGAGGTGACGTGAGCCGAAATGCGCTTGGAGGCGACCATATTTTCGGCAATCATTTTGCGCATGCGGTCCATTTCGATGATCTCGGCATTGCCGCTCACGCTGCTGGCTGCTGGCGAGGTCACCACGGCTGCTGCTGGTGCAGCTACTGCGGCTACCGCCGGTGCTGGCGCTGGCTGTGCTGCTGGCGCCGCTGCGCCCGACTTGCGGGCAGCCACATAGGCCAAGATGTCCTTTTTGGTCACCCGGCCTTCGTTGCCGGTACCCGGCAGTGCTTCGAGCTCGGCCATGCCGATGCCCTCTTGTGCGGCGATGTTCAAGACTAATGGACTGTAAAAACGTGCTCCCGACCCTCCAGCAGCCACCGGCTGTGTGATGGCGTTGGTGAGCACGGCCGTTTCGGCCGGCATGGCTGCAGCCACCGGTGCCGCGGCAGGGGCTGGTGCGGCTACAGCGGGTGATGGACTCACCGCTGCACCTGCTTCTGTTTCGATTTTGGCGAGTACGCCGCCCACAGGAACAACGTCGCCTTCTTTAAAATGGATGCTCACCAGCGTACCGGCTACAGGTGAAGGGACTTCTGAATCGACTTTATCGGTGGCAATTTCGAGTACCGCCTCGTCGAGCGCGATGGTGTCGCCTTCCTTTTTGAGCCACTTTAAAATGGTGGCTTCCATGATGCTTTCGCCCATTTTGGGCATCAACAGCTCTACCTGTGCCATGTTTCGGGTTTTGGTGATGTTTGTTTGAGAGCCACAAAGGTACAGTATTGCAGCAGAAAGGTCAATTCGTGACCAGCATTTTCCACAGCAGATACAAGGCGGTCATGCTTGCCCGCTCAATATTGAGCGAACGTTCGTTGCCAAAGTTGAACGAACGGGCCACGGTTTGCTCGGGACCTTGAACGGCTATCCACACCAAACCCACTGGTTTTTCGGCAGTTCCACCACCCGGACCCGCTATGCCGCTCACGGCAATGCCGTAGTCGGCCGAGAACTGCCGGCGTACGCCGGCCACCATTTCGAGCACGGTGGCTTCGCTCACGGCACCAAAATTTTCGAGGGTCAGGTGGTTTACACCCAGCAGTTGGTGCTTGATGCCATTGCTGTACGCCACAACACTGCCCGGGAAATAGTCCGACGCACCCGCGATGGACGTAAGCAGGGCCGCGATACTGCCTCCGGTGCAACTTTCGGCTGTGGCTACCGTTGCGCCGCGCTTGCGGAGCTGCTGCCCAATGGCGGCTTCGAGGGGTTCTTCGGCCACGCCGTATACGTGGTGACCCAGCAGCTCGCGGATTTGCGCTTCGAACTGCGCCACCTCCTGCTGCATCTGCTCTTCGTGGGTGCCCGCGGCGGTAAGACGCAAGCGTACAATGCCAGGCCGCGGCAAATAGGCCAATTTGATGTGTGCGGGTAAGGCATCTTCAACGGCGGCAATGGTGGTGGCGATTTGCGATTCAACCATCCCCGCTGTCATGAGGGTGCGGTGCAACAATACAGGCAGCGCAAACTCAGCCTTTAGCAAAGGGATGAGCTGATGGGTCACAATCCACTTCATCTCGTAGGGAACGCCGGGCATACTCAGGATGAGGCAGCCGTCTTTGCGCCACAACATGCCCTGCGCGGTGCCTAGCTCGTTGCGGAGAATTTGAGCGTTGTGCGGGAGGTCGGCCTGTTGCCCGTTGATGGTGCTCATCACCCTACCCCGCTGTTCAAACCACGCCTTGAGGCGGCTGTACACGTCTTCGTTGCGCACCAACTCGCTGCCGAAATAACGGGCCAGCGTATGTTTGGTGATATCGTCTTTGGTGGGGCCCAGTCCGCCGGTGAGCAGCACCAGCGAGGCACGCTGGCGGGCAGCGTCTACGGCCTGCACAATGGCGTCGGGCTTGTCGCTCACCGACGTGATTTGCACCACCCGTATGCCCAAGGTGCTGAGCTGCTGGCCGAGCCAAGCCGAGTTGGTGTCGACAATTTGTCCGATGAGTATTTCGTCGCCTATGGTGATGATTTCTGCCAGCATATGTACCAATGAGAGGGGAAAATTACGGATTTGAACGACCATCTAGACGTTTTGTTCGACCTCGCGTAAAAATGTTTAGCTTCGTTGTACCACGCTACCCATGAAAACACACTTCTTCGCCTTGTTTGTGCTCCTGCACACGGCTGCCTCGGCACAAATCACCATTGGCCGCAACGACATGCCCGCCGCTAACGATACCGTGCGCATGAGCGTTGCCTTGCCGCTCAACCTCGGCAACCGCCTGGTAGATACCGGCGCCAACCGGAGCTGGAATTTTAGCGACCTGCAGCCCGAACGTCAGGAGCTGGTGAAGTACCAAAGCGGACTTACCACGCCCTACCTGCTGTATTATGCCAATTCGTTCGGCACCAAAATCGCCGACTCGCTACCACTCGGGCCGGTACCCATCGAAAATGTGTTCAACTTTTTCAGGTCTACCAACACCAAGTTCACCGCCGAAGGCCTGGGCTTTCAGGCGCAAGGCATACCGCTGGCTGCTTCGTATACCGACGAAGACGAGCTGTACCATTTCCCCATGACCTATGGGCAGGTGAATAGCACCACTTTCCGCCTGGTAGCCACTTTGCCCACCTTAGGCGAATTGCGCTCACAGGGCGTGCGCACCACCCGGGTGGCGGGCTGGGGCACCCTCACCACGCCCTACGGAAGTCACCCCGCGCTGCTGGTGGTGAGTGTGGCACAAGCCAACGATACCCTGCTCGTGCAAGGCAACCCGCTGGCGCTTCCACCGCGAACCACTACCGAATACAAATGGCTCACCAACGGCAAAAAGCTGCCGCTGCTCGAAATCACCGACGGCGGTCCGTTGGGCGGCGGCGTGGGCTTGCAAGTTCGCTACCGCGACAGCTACCGCGGCAGTGTAACCCAAGTGGGTGTACCCGCCCTGCAAGGCGAACAAATTTCGGCCTGGCCCAATCCGGCTACCGACTTTGTGCAGCTCCGCGGCTGGGAAAAGGCCAATTACCGCATCGTCGACGCTAGGGGTCAGGTGGTGCAAAACGGTGAACTCACCGACGGCTACATTCGGCTGCAGCTTGCTGCGGGGAATTACGTTTTGTTGGTCGAAACTGGCGAACGTTTTGGCCTGCATCGGCTGGTGGTACAGCCCTAGTTGAAGTCGAACCAACTGCGGCGACGCGTAAGTCGCAACTCCTGCAACATGCGTGCTTTGGCGTTGATGCTGAAGGTGTACGAGCGGAACGTGCCGAAGGGTACCAGGTTAAATGCCATCTCCCAACAGTGCAAATCGCGATAAAAGTTGAGCATGGTGCTGGTGAGCTTCTTGTTGGTGATGTCGTAACCCGAGTTAAAGCCCACCTTCCACTTGGGGGTGATGCTGATATCGCCAAAAAATACCACCTGCTGGGTCAGGGTGTTGGGCAGGCGTGCTACCGAGGCGCGGCTAAAGTTTAAGGTGTAGTTGAAGCTCAGGTTGTAGGGCACATTCCAATCGATAAACTGGCCCCAGGCCATGCGCCGGCGGATTTCGGCCAGCTCGTGTTCTTCACGGGCATCGAGGGGATTGGCGGCTGGAGCTGCCTTGGCCGCGGGGTTCAAACTGCCGCTGAAGGTGAGGTTGGCCGAGGTCATCTCGATGAGCTTGCCCTGCGAGCTCAGCAAAAAGGTATTGATGCGGCGGCCCAACGAGTCGCGGTCGTAGGGCTCGAGCTGTGCGCCAAACAACAAGCTGAAATTATTGGTGAAGGTGGTACGCCCCGAAAGCTGAATGGGCGCGAGCTGCAAGCTGTCGGCAGCGAAATTGTAGCTCGTTCCCAGGCGGAAGCTGTCGAAAATTTTGACCTTCTTCAGGTTCACCGCCGTGTCGGTCACCTGCCGTACTTTGAGCTCCACGATATTGTCGACACTGAAGTTGACTGCGCCCTGCCTGCCGCCACCGGGACCGCCGAAGCCGAAGCCACCAAAACGATTGTAGGTTTCGATGCGACCGGTGCTGTCGGCCTGGACCTG
>VFQR01000929.1_pt1 | contig 27841 bp, 26 predicted proteins | sample 3512321 | NCBI WGS metagenome assembly VFQR01 (sample SAMN10412374, study PRJNA504923) | tailings metagenome | isolation source: Relicate 3 Philex TSF1 revegetated site | place: Philippines: Tuba, Benguet | collected 2017-08-29 | reverse complement strand
CGATGATCCCGGCGCGGCCGAGGATGATGCCGCCGGTCGGGAAGTCCGGCCCCTTCACGAACTGCATGAGGTCGTCGGAGGTGGCCTCGGGGTGGTCGATGAGGTGGATCGTCGCGTCGATCACCTCGCCGAGGTTGTGCGGCGGGATGTTGGTGGCCATGCCGACGGCGATGCCCTGGCTGCCGTTGACCAGCAGGTTGGGGAACCGTGCCGGCAGCACCGACGGCTCCGTGCGGCTGCCGTCGTAGGTGAGCGTCATGTCGACGGTCTCTTCGTCGATGTCGGCGAGCATCTGCATCGCCAACGGGTGCAACCGGCACTCGGTGTTGTGGTTCACGAAGCCGCCGGCGAGGAAGGAGTGGTCGTCGGAGTCGACCCGGATCGAGTACACCGCGGCCGGCGCCTCGTCGACGACGTCGACGACCTCCTCGAACCGGTACCCCGAGTCCATGATCGGCAGGATCGTGCGGAGGATCTCGTCGTCCTTGATGCGGTCGATGATCCGCAGCCGCTCGGTCTCCCAGCGTTCGACCCGGTCGAAGTTGTGCTGGGTGAGCCATTTCCGCCCGGACCCGCGGGTGTCGAAGGCCAGCTCGGAGCGGACGAAGTCGGCGACGAAGGGGACGTGGTCCTTGCTGAGGCGGTGCGGGCGGACCGGGGCGTGGCGGATCAGCGAGCGCAGCTTCTCCTGCTTGGTGGCGAGGAAGCCGATGCGATCGGCGAAGGCGCGCACGTTGCGCAGCCCGGAGATGATCAGGCGGTGCTCGACGTTGCCGCTGGCCCGGCGGTACCGCTTGCGCGAGGCGATGACGCCGAACTCCGCGAGCAACTCCTGGAGCTCGCGGGCGAGCCGCTCGCTGTAGGTGGTGTAGTGGACGGTGAAGCCGTCGGCGGCGACGCGCGGCCCTCCGTCACCCTCGAAGCAGGCCATGAGGAAGGCCCGCTTGACCCCCCAGGTCCCCTTCCAGACGACCTCGGGCACGAACTTGTCAGCCGAACCCGCGAGGTCGTCGGCGGCCGCGGTGCCGATGCTGAGCTCGTCGTCGGTCGGGACCACGTCGGCCCAGGCGTTGCGCGCGATGCAGACGACGGTGCCGGGTGTGATCTCGTCGAGCTGGAGCCACTGGAGCATCGGCACGCCGGCGACGGGCACCAGGCAGAGCACCAGGTGGTTGTGGCTGCCGCGCAGGCTGAACCCCGACGCGCTGGTGATCCGCTTGGTGGGGTGCACGCCGGAGTTGAACGCCTTGCTGGCGTGCACCGGCTTGCCGTCGCGATCGAGCACCTCGAGGTCGATGTCGCGCTCGGAGTTCTCCGGCGAGTCGACCAGCTCGTCGATGCGCACGCTCGAGCCGTCGGCGAGGCGGACGCGGGTGTCGCCGGTGACGCAGTACCTGCTCGCAGCCGGTCCGAAGTCCGGGCTCCCATAGTTTCCGTGGAAATCGATCAGCGGGTGGCGCAGCGAGAACGGCTGAGCCATGCGCACGAGCGCGTCGTAGATGGCCCCGTCGCCGTGCGGGTGGTACTTGGCCATCGTGTCGCCGGTGACGCGGGCGGACTTCACGAACGGCCGGTCCGGCCGGAAGCCCTGCTCCTCCATGTCCCAGATGATCCGGCGGTGCACCGGCTTCAGGCCGTCGCGCACGTCGGGCAAGGCGCGCGACATGATGACCGACATGGCGTAGTCGAGGAAGCTGCGCTCCATCTCGTCCTGGAGCGCCACGGGCTGCACCGCGAGGGAGGGGTCGTCGCCGCCGTTCGCGTCGGGGGTGTCGGGGGTGTCGCTCATCAGAAGTCGAGGTTCCTCACGTCGCGGGCGTTGGTGGTGATGAACTGCTTGCGCAGGTCGACGTCGTCACCCATGAGCACGCTCATGATCTCGTCGGCCAGCGCGGCCTCCTCGACGGTGACCTGCAGCAGCGTGCGGGTGTCGGCGGCCATCGTGGTGGAGCGCAGCTCCTGCCAGTCCATCTCGCCGAGGCCCTTCAGGCGCTGGAACTCCTTCTTGTGGTTCGGGCGCTCCTCCAGGAACCGGGCCTTGGCCAGGTCGTCCTTCAGGTACACCTTCTCCTTGCCGACCTCGGTGGAGTACAGCGGCGGCTGCGCGATGTAGACGAAGCCGTGCTCGACCATCGGGCGCATCTGCCGGTAGAAGAACGTGAGCAGCAGGGTTCGGATGTGGCTGCCATCCACGTCGGCGTCGGCCAGGACGATCACCTTGTGGTAGCGAGCCTTCGCAGCGTCGAACTCGTCGCCCACGCCGCCACCGATGGCGGTGATCAGCGCCTGGATCTCGTTGTTCTTCAGCATCTTGTCGAGCCGCGCCCGCTCGACGTTGAGGATCTTGCCGCGGATGGGGAGGATCGCCTGCGTGCGCGGGTCGCGTGCGTCGAGTGCCGTGCCGCCCGCGGAGTCGCCCTCCACGATGAACAGCTCGCTCTCGTCGGGGTTGCCGCTCGTGCAGTCCTTCAGCTTGTCGGGCATGCCCGCGCCGCTGAGCGCCGTCTTGCGGCGGATCGCGTTGCGGGCGTTCTTCGCCGCCACGCGAGCCTGGGCCGCCGCCTGCGCCTTCTTCACCAGCCGGTTGGCCTCGGTGGGGTTCTCCTCCAACCACTCGGCCAGCCGCTCGTTGGTCGCCTTCTGCACGAAGGAGCGCATGGGCACGTTGCCGAGCTTGGCCTTCGTCTGGCCCTCGAACTGCGGCTCGCGCAGCTTCACCGACACGATGGCGGTGATGCCCTCGCGGATGTCCTCGCCGAGGAGGTTGTCGTCCTTCTCCTTCAGCAGGTTCTTCGCCCTGGCGTACTTGTTGACCACGCTCGTGAGGGCCGTCTTGAAGCCCTCCACGTGCATCCCGCCCTCGATGGTGGAGATGCCGTTGGCGTAGCCGTGGATGCCCTCGTGGTAGCCGGTGTTCCACTGCACGGCGATGTCCAGGGTCTGGCCGCCCTCGTCGTCGGCGTCTTCGTAGTGCGCGACCTTGCTGAACAACGCCTCCTTGCTGGCGTTGAGGTGCTTCACGAAGTCGACGATGCCGCCGCGGTAGAGGTACGTGACCTCCTGCTCGCGGCCCTCGCGCTCGTCCTTGAAGTGGATCTCCAGGCCCTTGTTGAGGAAGGCCATCGTCTGCAACCGCTCGAGCACGGTGCGGGCCACGAACTCCGTGCCCTCGGCGACGAACACGGTGGGGTCGGGCCAGAACGACACCGAGGTGCCGGTGGCCCGCCCACGCGCCGGCGTGGGGCCGATGTCCGCGAGCCTGCCCTGCGGCTTGCCGCCCTTCGCGTACTCCTGCTGGTAGCGCCGCCCGCCGCGGTCGATCTCGACGACGAGCCGCTCGCTCAGCGCGTTGACGACGCTGACGCCGACGCCGTGGAGGCCGCCGGAGACCTTGTAGCCCTCGCCACCGAACTTGCCGCCGGCGTGGAGCACCGTGAGCACCACCTCGGCAGCGCTCTTGCCCTTGTGCGGACCGGACGGGTACGGGTCGACCGGGATGCCGCGGCCGTTGTCGTCGACCCGGCAGCCGCCGTCGGCGAGAAGGGTGACGCCGATGCGGGTGGCGAAGCCGGCCATGGCCTCGTCGACCGAGTTGTCGACCACCTCCCAGATGAGGTGGTGCAGGCCGGCGAGGCCCGTGGAGCCGATGTACATGCCGGGCCGCTTGCGGACCGGGTCGAGGCCCTCCAGGACCTGGATGTCCTTGGCGCCGTACTCGGCCGTCGGCTTGTTGGCGTCAGCTGCCACGCGTACCTCGATCGTGTCGAAAAAACAGGCCTTGGCCTGGGTTGATGTCGGCGACGAAGCGGCTGGTGGAGTGCAGGTCGGAGGCGCTGCAGCCGGTGTCGCGAATGCCCGCCAGTCTACCTCCGGGGTGTCACGGAACCGCGGAACGGCCCCACCGCGCGGCGCTCCGAGGCCGGACGGGTCAGGGGCGGCGGACGCGCACGTCGAAGTGCTCGATGCGCGCTCCCGTCACCTCGGCCAGGCGCTCGCGCAGCGTGCCCTCGAGGAACCTGAGCTGGGTGGCCCAGGCGGGGTCGTCGACCTGCACCACGAGGCGCGTGCCCTCCAGCTTCACGGGCTGCACGTGCCGCGCCACCGGTGCTCCGACGGCCTCCTCCCACCGCCCGAACACGCCGCCGAGCGCGCTGACGTCGGCACCGGCGGAACGTTCCGTGCCGCCCCCGCGCAGCGACGACACGAGGCCGGTGAGGCTCTCACCCAGCGGGACGGGATCGCGGGTCACGCGCTCGCGACGGTACCGGCTTCGATGCGCACGATGGTGTCGGGTCGCGCCGCCTCCGGCAGGTCGCCGGCCGTGGTGAGCAGCACCTGGCCGGGCGGCAGGTGGTGGAGCAGCGCAGCAGCGCGCCCGGGATCCAGCTCGCTCAGCACGTCGTCGAGCACGAGCACCGGCGCGCTCCCGGTCCGCTCGGTGACGAGGCGGTGGGCGGCCAGGCGCAGCGCGAGGGCGAGCGTGCGCTGCTCGCCCTGCGACGCGTGGGTGCGCGCCGGCATGTGGTTGACCAGCAGCTCGACGTCGTCGCGGTGCGGCCCCACCGTCGACACGGCCCGACGGAGGTCGTCGCTTCGTGCTGCCGACAGCGCCGCGGCCAGGCCGGTGGCCCGCCACGCCGGGGCGTACCCGAGCGAGACGGGCGTCGCCCGACCCGCCAGCTGCTCGTACGCCTCGTCGACCATCGGGGCCAACCGGTCGACGAGCGTGGCCCGGGCCAGGCCGAACTGCTCGCCCACCGTCGCCAGCTTCGCGTCCCACACGTCGAGCGTGAGCGAGGACGCCTCGTCGAGGCGTCCCGCTGCCTGTTTCAGCAGCGTGTTCCGCTGGCGGACGACGCGGTCGAGCTCGAGGCGCAGCGCGTCGTACTTGAGGGCCAGTGCGACGAGCGTGTCGTCCAGGAACCTGCGCCGCTCGGCGGGGCCCTCCTTCACCACGGACAGGTCGTCGGGCGAGAACACCGTCACCCGCACCACGCCCAGCAGCTCGCGCGCCCTCGCCAGCCGCTGGCGGTTGACGAGCACGCGGTTGCGGCCGGTCCGGCTGATCTCGGCCTCCACCAGCAGCTCGCGCCCGTCGTCGTGGACCACGGTGGCGCGGATGACGGCGCTGTCCGCGCCCATCCGGATCATCGCCTCCACCGGCGCGCCGCGGAAGCTGTCGAGGGTGGCCAGGTAGGCGAGCGCCTCGGCGAGGTTGGTCTTGCCCTGGCCGTTGCGGCCGACGACCGCGGTGGTGCCCGGGTGCAGGTCGAACCCCGCTGCGGCGTAGTTGCGGACGTCGACCAGCTCGAGCCGGGTGACGATCACGTGGCGCTAGGGCACGCGCACCGGCATGAGCAGGTACAGGTAGTCGTCGTTGCCGACGCCTCGCACCACCGCCGGCTTCAGCCCGTCGATCGTGGACAGCGTGACCTCGTCGCTGCTCACCGCCTCCACGCCCGCGGCGAGGTAGTCGGGGTTGAACGCCACGGTGAGCTCGCCCTCCGCGCGTGCGTCGAGCTCCTCGACCGCGTTGCCGACGTCCTGCGTGATGGCGGTGAGCTTCAGCGAGTCGGCGCCGATCTGCAGGCGCACGGGAGTGGCGGCCTCCTTGGCGAGGATCTTCACGCGGCGGATCGCCTCGAGCAATGGCTCGCGCTCGACGGTGAGGGTGTTGGGGTGGCTCGCCGGGATGAGCTGGCGGTAGTTGGGGAACTCACCCTCGATGAGGCGGGTGCTGAGCCGAGCGTGCCCGGTCTCGAAGGTGGCGTCGCGCTCGCCGAGGCGCAGCACGAGCTCGTCGGCAGCACCGATGAGGCGCTGCAACTCGGTGAGGGCGCGGCCGGGGACCAGCACCTTCTGGTCGGCGCCGAGGGCGCTCACGCCAGGCAGGTCGCGGACCGCGAGCCGGTAGGAGTCGGTGGCCACCAGGCGCAGCCCGTCGGCTTCGGCGGCGAGGAGCACGCCGGTGAGGATGGGCCGGGCCTCGTCGCCGCTCGCCGCGCGGACGACCTGTCGCAGCGCCTCGCCGAAGGCACCGGCCTGGATGGTGACGGCGCTGCTGGCCGGGGCGGGCAGGCGCGGGTAGTCGTCGAGCGCCAGCGGCCTGACCGTGAACTGCGACCTGCCGCCGCTGATGCGCACCTCGTCGTCGTCCACCCCCACGTCGACCTTGCCGGACGGCAGCGCGCGGACGATGTCGCTCGTGAGGCGGGCGGGCACCACCGCCGCGCCGTCGGACTCGCCGCCGACGGTGATGTCGAGTTGGATGGTGAGGTCGAGGTCGGTGCCGGTGACGGTGAGGCGGTCGCCGGTGAGCTCGAGGCGGACCCCGGAGAGCACGGGCAGCGTGCCCGTCCTGCCGGTGGCGGCGCGGCTGGCGGTGGTGAGCGCATCGGCCAGCGATTCCCGTTCGCAACGGAACTTCAAAGCGTTACCTTCCTCAGCAGATGTGTCTGGAGAACTGATAGGACTAATAAGGGCTGTGGATTGTGCACAACCTGCCGTCGCCCCAGCGTAGGACGCCCGCAGCCGTGCACACCGGGATCCACCGCCGTCCCCACCGAGCCAACCACACCGGTGTGATTCGGTGGACGACGGGGGTGTCGTCCACGGGAGGAGCAGCAGCATCCCCAGCCCGTCCCTAGCGCGAGCGCGTCAGCCGGCCGGGGTGCCGGGTGCAGTCCGGGCATCAGCTGGTCTTCAACCGCTGCACGAGGTCGGTGACCTGGTCGTACACCTGCTTGCGCTCCTTCATCAGCCGCTGGATCTTGTCGACGGCGTGGATGACGGTGGTGTGGTCGCGGCCGCCGAACAGGCGGGCGATGCTCGGGTACGACAGGTCGGTCAGCTCGCGGAAGACGTACATGGCCGTCTGCCTGGCGGTGACGAGCGGCCGCTGGCGGCTCTTGCCGCGCAGGGCCTCCACGCTGAAGCCGAGGATGATCGCGATCTCCGCGAGCAGCTCCTCGTCGGTGCGCGTCTTCACCTGCGAGCCGTGGAGCAGGTCGCCGAGGAGCTGCTCGGCGAGGTGCGTGCTGATCGGCACGTTGTTGAGCGAGGCGTACGCGGTGACGCGGATGAGGGCCCCCTCGAGCTCACGGATGTTGCTCGTGATGCGCGAGGCGATGAACTCGAGCGTCTCGGCCGGCACCGGGCTGTGGTCGCGCTCGGCCTTGTTGCGCAGGATGGCGAGGCGGGTCTCGAGGTCGGGCGGCTGGATGTCGGTGATCAGGCCCCAGCGGAACCTGCCGCGCAGGCGCTCCTCCAGCGTGGGGATGGCGTCCGGCATGCGGTCGCTCGAGATGACGATCTGCTTGTTCGCACCGTGGAGGGCGTTGAACGTGTGGAAGAACTCCTCCTGGAGGCCTTCTTTGCCCTCGATGAACTGGATGTCGTCGATGAGGAGCACGTCGATGTCGCGGTAGCGGCGTTTGAAGTTGGCGATCGTGTTGGTGCGGATGCCGTCGACGTACTCGTTGAGGAACGTCTCCGTGCTCACGTAGCGGACCACGTCGTGCTGGTAGTGGTGGTGCACGTAGTGGCCGATGGCGTGGAGCAGGTGGGTCTTGCCCAACCCTGCCGAGCCGTAGATGAACAGCGGGTTGTAGCTGCGCCCGGGTGTCTCGGCCACCCGCAGGGCCGCGGCGAGCGCGAACTGGTTGGAGGCGCCCTTCACGAACGTCTCGAACGTGTACCGGGGGTTCAGACCGGCGAGGTCCAGCGAGGTGGGGCCCCGGTCGACACCGGTGGCAGCGCCCTCACCGCGACGCTCGTGCGGGCCGAAGCCGCCCTGGGCGGCCAGCGCCCCGCTCACGGCCCCCACCCCGGCGCCGCCGTCGTCGGGGGCGTAGTCGGCCGCCTGCACCTCCACCGCCAGTTGCATGGTGGGGGCGCCGATCTGCTCGAGCGCCTCCTGCACGAGGGGGAGGTAGCGGGTGAGGATCCGGTCCCGGATGTGGGAGTTGGGTGCGCTGATCCGCAGCCGTGTCCCGTCCTCCTCCAGCGCGACCACGTCCTGGAACGTGGAGAACCACACCGCTTCGGACACCTGGGCTCGGAGGGTCTGGGCGACCGCTGTCCACATCTGTTCAGCGTTGCTCACCAGCACCTCCTGCACTCCACCCTCCGGCTGTCCACACCGTTGCCCACAGGGTGTGGACATGCGCCTCGTGTGGGCTCGCGTTCGCCGGTGGCCGACCTGCCGGCCCCGGAGCCCGGCTCCAGCCGGAGGCCGAACCGTAGCAGGCCCGCTGCGGGGGGTCACACGGGGTCCCGACCGCTGGTCAGCGGCCCAGGTCAGCGACACGGCGGGCGGCCCTCGACGCGCGTCCGGGTGTTGTCGTCGCCGCCGCGGCGGCCCTAACCTGTCGCCGTCCACATCGCTCGTGGCACCAGCCGCTCGCGTGCGGCAGGAGCGGATCGAGCGCAGGATCCCGATGTCCTCCCACAGCGGCCCCGCTGTGGCCCGTCCGAGGAGGGTCGCGTTGAAGCGCACCTACCAACCCAACAACCGGCGCCGCGCCAAGAAGCACGGCTTCCGCCAGCGGATGAGCACCGCCGGCGGCCGTGCCGTCCTCAAGGCCCGCCGCGCCAAGGGCCGCCATCGCCTCTCGGCTTGATCTGGCGCATCCGGGAACGCAGCACCGTCGCCCGCGTGGCGCGAGACGGTCGCCGCGCCCGGGCCGGAGCGCTGTGGTGCAGCTGCCTGTTCGACCCCGACGCATCGCCACCGAGGGTGGCCTTCGCCGTCGGCCGCGCCGTCGGACCCGCCGTGGTCCGCAACCGGCTGCGCCGGCGGCTCCGCTCGCTGCTCGCCGCCGCCGAGCTCCCGCCGGGTCGGTACCTCGTGGGAGCACGTCCGGCCGCCGCCGCACGCACGTGGGTCGAGCTGAGCTCCGACGTCGGCGCGCTGGCCTCCGCCGTGCGCCGGCTCGAGGCGTCGACCCCTCCTCCGGCGTCGAACGTGTGTTCGTCCACCCCGTGAGCTCGGTCGCCGCGCCCGCCTCGCGCCCGTCGCGGCTGGTCACGGGCGCCGTGGTGTGGTACCAGCGGGCGGTCGAGGGTCGCCCCTCCCCCTGCCGGTTCACCCCCTCCTGTTCCGCCTACGCCCTCGATGCGGTCGCCGCTCACGGCACCTGGCGCGGGCTCGTCCTGGCCCTGCGCCGGCTGGCCCGGTGCCGCCCGTTCGGCCCCTCCGGTTGGGACCCCGTGCCCGACCCCTCTCCACGAAAGCGAGCGGCATGACCGCAGCCCTGTTCGAAGGTCCTGCCTGGCTGCTGGCCAGGTTCTACGACCTGACCAGCAACTACATCCTCGCCATCTCCCTGATCGCGCTCGTGGTCATGCTGATCACCGCGCCCCTCCAGCTGAAGGCCACCAAGGGGATGCTCGAGATGCAGAAGCTGCAGCCGGAGCTGCGACGCCTGCAGCAGGAGCACCGCGGCGATCGCCAGAAGCTCAACGAAGAGATGATGAAGATGTACCAGCAGCACAAGGTCAACCCGTTGGCCTCCTGCCTGCCGCTGGTGCTCCAGTTCCCGGTGTTCATCATCATGTTCCGGGTGCTGCACGGCCTGACCCGCGAGGTCACCTGCGGCAGCGCCGGGCTCTCCCCGATCGCCCAGGAGCTGTGCGCCGGGCAGCCCGCCGGGGCGCAGGTCTTCTACCCGGACTTCGTGCCCCACGGCTCCCGCCTCTACGAGTCGCTGGCCGGCGAGAGCCGGATGATGTCGTGGGGCCTCGATCTCGCCGAGCGGCCGATCGGTGTGATCGCCGACGGCTTCGGGCGCGGGGTGATCTACGCCCTCCTGGTGGTGGCGCTCGGAGGCCTCTACTTCATCCAGCAGCGGATGGTGGCGGCGCGGGCGACGGTCGCCCCGACGATGTCGCCGGCCCAGCAGAAGATCATGCAGTACCTGCCGGTGGTCTTCGCCGTGTTCCTGGTCTTCTACCTCACCGGCCTGGTCATCTACTACATCGCCCAGGCCGTGTTCCGGATCGCGCTGCAGTGGTACATCACCAAGCGGTTCTACGCCGGTGAGCAGTCCCTGGGCCAGCAGGCGATGAAGGCGGGCGAGCGCGCCCGCGAGATGGCGAAGAGCGACCCGGGTGGCGGGGGGATCTTCGGCCAGGCCCGTCGCGACCTCGCCGCCGCTCGTGACGGCAAGGCCACCGCCGGGGGTGCGAAGGCCGGGTCCGGCCGGCCGGCCTCCAGCGGGCGGGCGGCGGGTGACCGGCCTTCCGGTGCCGCGAGCAAGCGGGTCACGCCTCCGAAGGGGAAGCCCACACCCTCGGGTACGAAGGGTCGACCACCTTCGTCCGGCCGGTCCACACGCCCGAACGCCACGGCGTCCCGATCGCAGCGGAAGAAGTGAGCCCGATGGAGTGGGTGGAGACCACCGGCAAGTCGGTGGAGGAGGCCAAGGGCAAGGCGCTCGACCAGCTCGGCGTTGCCGAGGAGGACGCGGAGATCACGGTGCTGGAAGAGCCGAAGCCGGGCCTGTTCGGCCGGGTCCGCGGCGAGGCCCGCGTCCGCGCCCGTGTGCGGCCCCGGGCGCCGCGCCCGAAGGCGGAGCGGCGGGACCGCAAGCAGCGCGCCGAGGCCTCCGGTGGCGCGGCCCGCCCCGCGCGCGGCGCGGGCCGTGCCACGAGCGGGCGCTCCGCATCGACAGCCGGTGCGGAGGGCGACGGTGACGAGACGACGACTCCCTCCACGGTGTCCGCCGCGGTGCCGGCAGCCGTGACCGAGCCCGGATCCTCGGCCGCATCGGGCCGTGCGCCGTCCGCACGCCGGGGCCGCCGCGGCCGTGGCGGGGGCGCGGGCGCGCCGACGGCCGACCGGCACGATGACGAGGCGGCCGACCAGGCCAGGGACGTGCGGCAGCCTGCGCGCGGCCGAGACGAGGACGAGGGGCGGCGGGACCACGCCGACGAGAGGGAGGACACCACCATGGAGCAGCACGCGATCGACCCGGAGACGGTCGGGGAGGAGGCGCGGCGGTTCGTGCAGGGTCTCGTCGAGGCCTTCGGCATGGACGGCACCGCCACCGTCCACCGAGATGGCGACGACCTGGAGGTCCGCGTCGACGGCACCGACCTCGGTCTCCTCGTCGGCCCGCGCGGCGCGACGCTGCAGGCGGTGCAGGAGCTCACCCGCGTGGCGGCGCAGCGACGCCTCGGGGATCAGGACACGCGCCTCCGAGTGGACGTGGGCGGCTACCGCGAGCGCCGACGCGAGGCGCTCGGTGCCTTCGCCCGACAGGTGGCCGAGCAGGTGATCGCGGAGCGCACGGCGAAGCGGCTCGAGCCGATGTCGTCGCCCGACCGCAAGATCGTGCACGACGCGCTGGCGGGCCTCGACGGCGTCGTCACCCGGTCGGAGGGCGAGGACCCGCGTCGGTGTGTGGTGATCGCCCCCGCCACGGCCTGAGCGTCCGCCAGGTGAGGGCGCGCCGTCCTCACCGGCACGCGCCGAGCAGGCGACGGCCGTGACCGCGACCGACGCACGCCTCCTGTCGGTCCTGGCCGAGATCCAGCGCCGTGGCGGGATCGGCCCGACGTCGCTCCGCGACGCCGTCGACCACGCCCGCCGGTTCGTCGCCGCGCTGCCTCCCAAGGCCGGTCGCCTGGCTGATCTGGGATCCGGGGGCGGGTTGCCCGGTCTGGTGGTCGCACTGGACGTGCCCACCCTCGCCGTGGTGCTGGTCGAACGCCGGGCCAAGCGGGTCGACCTCCTCCGCTACGGCGCTCGCGCCCTGGAGGTGGAGACGCGCGTGGAGGTGGTGGCCGCGGACGTGAGCGCGGTCGCCGCCGACGTGCTCGCCGATCGCCGGCCCGCCTTCGACGTGGTCACCGCGCGGAGCTTCGCCCCGCCGGCCGAGGTCCTGCGCGCCGCCCATCCCCTGCTCGCTCCGGGCGGACGGCTCGTCGTGTCGTCCCCACCCGACGATGGGTCGGCGGGCTGGGCAGCGGCGCTCCCGCAGCTGGGCTTCCAGGCGGGACCCGCGCGCCCCGGGTTGCTCATCGCTCAGCGCCTGGCGACCTGACACCTCCTTACGCCTGAGGTTCCACGTGGAACCGACCCGACCGGCGACCGCGTCCGTGGCGGCCGTTGCCGTTCCACGTGGAACATCCTCCGTCGCGCGGAGCGCGCTTGCTAACCTGATGGCGTCTGCGCGACCGGTGGGATGATGCCGGTCGTCTCGTGTTCTCAGAGCGGAGGCCTCATGACAGCGAGTGCCGTGCCCGACGATGCTGCACCCGGTGACGTCGCCATCGCACCGACGGCGCCGCCACACCTCGCGGCGCCCGATGCGGAGCCCACGGCTCCTGCTGCCCGAGCCCTCCCGCGGGTGATCGCCGTCGCCAACCAGAAGGGCGGCGTCGGCAAGACCACCACGACGGTGAACCTCGGGGCCTGTCTCGCGGAGCTCGGCTTCCGCACCCTGGTCGTCGACCTCGACCCTCAGGGCAACGCATCCACCGGCCTCGGCATCGAGAACCGGGGCCTGGCGACCTCGATGTACCACGTGATCATGCACGAGGTGCCCCTCGAGGACTGCATCGAGCCGTCGTCGGTCAAGGGCCTCTTCGTGGCGCCCGCCAGCCTCGATCTGGCGGGTGCGGAGATCGAGCTGGTCCCGGCGTTCAGCCGCGAGAACCGGTTGCGCCGCGCCATCGCCGCCGTCCTCGACGACTACGACTTCGTGCTGATCGACTGCCCGCCGTCGCTGGGTCTCCTCACGGTGAACGGCCTCAACGCGGCCGGCGAGGTGCTCGTGCCCATCCAGTGCGAGTACTACGCCCTGGAAGGCCTCGGACAGCTCCTGCGCAACGTCGACCTCGTGAAGCGCAACCTCAACCCGACGCTCGAGCTCTCCACGATCCTGTGCGTGATGTACGACGCCCGCACGAAGCTGTCGGACCAGGTGGTGCAGGAGGTGCGCGAGCACTTCGGCGACAAGGTCCTGCGGACGGTGGTGCCGCGCTCGGTCCGCCTCTCGGAGGCGCCGTCGTTCGGCCAGCCGATCATCACCTTCGACCCCACCTCCCGGGGTGCGGTCGCCTACCGGGAAGTGGCGAAGGAGGTCAGTCGTGGCGCGACTCGGCGGACTGGGTAAGGGGCTCGGCGCCCTCATCCCGCCTGGAGAGGCGGGTGCGGAGGAGGTGGTCGCTGACGGGCCGCGTCTGGCCGACCTGCCCGTCGACAGCATCCGTCCCAACCCGCACCAGCCGCGCGTCCACTTCGACGAGTCGTCGCTGGCGGAGTTGGCGGCCTCCATCCGCGAGATCGGTGTGCTCCAGCCGGTGCTGGTCCGCCCGGTCGAGGACGGGTTCGAGCTGCTGGCGGGGGAGCGGCGGTGGCGGGCGGCGCGCCGGGCGGGCCTGGTGGTGATCCCTGCCGTCGTCCGGGCCACCGACGACCTCGGCTCGGTGGAGCGGGCGCTGGTGGAGAACCTGCACCGCCAGGACCTGACGCCGCTCGAGGAGGCCGCGGCCTACCAGCAGCTCATCGAGGACTTCGGCCTGACCCACGAGCAGGTGGCGCTCCGCGTGGGCAAGAGCCGCTCGGCCGTCACGAACACCCTGCGGTTGATGAGCCTGCCCCCGAGCATCCAGCACCTGCTGGCCGACGGGCGGCTGAGCGCCGGGCACGCCCGGGCACTCCTCGGCACACCCGATCGGGCCTTCCAGGAGCAGCTCGCTCGCCGCGCCGCGCACGAGCAGTGGTCGGTGCGAGCGGTGGAGGAGGCCGTGCGCGCCCGCGCCGGCGGCGCCACGCTCGACCCCGAGCCCGTGGCGCCGGCTGCTGATGGTGACGAGGGCCCCTCGACGCCGACGAGGCCGCGCCCTGCCCGGCTCCGACCCCCGGGCCTGCTCGAGCTGGAGGAGCTGCTCGCCGAACGGCTGGCGACGAAGGTGTCGGTGTCGATGGGAGCCCGGCGAGGCAGGCTCGTCGTGGAGTTCGCCGATCTCGAGGACCTCGAGCGCCTCTACCACCTGATGAACGGTGGCCCCGGCGACGACACCCTGTGAACAAGCACGGCCGGTCCGCCACCAGGGATGACGCAGCGAATTACCACGGAACGTAGCGATCTTCACACACTCTGCGATGTCTCACCTCGCGGATGTGGTGGAGTGTTACGCACAACCAGTGGACAGACCTGTGGACAAACCCTCGACATGGGTGCGAGACGCCCGCCTCACGACGTCGGCGGGACCCGGCACTGCTCCAGCCATCGGTGCAGCGCCCGCACCGTGGCCACGGCCAGCTGAGGCGCCGCGTCGACGGCGGCACGGACCGGCCAGAGGCTGCACAGCACGGCGGTCATCCGCGTCTCCCGCAGCACGGGGAGGCGCATGCCCTGTGGGTCGTCCAGGTGCAGGCCGAGCCGGTCGAGGTGCTCGGCCCGCAGCTCGGCGGTGAGGGCGGCAGCGAGGGTGCGCCCCCCGAGCGACTCGAACGACGGCACCTGGTAGAAGTGCACCGTGGAGCGGTGCTCCGCCTCCGCTCCGCCGGCGGCCTCGAAGCCGATGTAGACGTGCGCGGCGAAGCGGTTGGCGATGCGGGCCTGCACCACCGCGTCGGGCTCGTCGAGGGCGATCACCTGCGCTCGCGCCTGGCGCAGCTCCCTGCTCACGGCGCGGGCGATCGCGCTGTAGCCCCCGAAGTGGCCGACGACGGCCCGCACGGCGTCGAGGGCCGGCGGACCACCATCGGGACCGCCACTCACGGCGACCAGCGATCGGAGCCGCTCGCGCTCGCGGATGGTGGCGACACCCGGTCCGCTCCCGGTCTGGCTGGTCACCCGGGCCAGCGCGCGGACGGAGTCGGCACCGCAGACCCCGTCGGAGGTGAGGCCGTAGTCGGCCTGGAACGCAGCGAGGGCCTTGGAGGTCGTGGGCCCGAAGATGCCGTCGACGCGCCCGCAGTCGAAGCCGAGCCGCGCCAGCTGCGTCTGGAGCTGAGCCACGTCGTCGCCGCGCAGGTTCGGCGCCGCCAGCACGAGGAGGCGGTCGCCCAGCTCCCAGTTCGCCTCGACGAGCGCCTTCCACGACTCCTCGTCGCAACACCCGGTGGGGCGCAGGCCGCGAGCCTCCTGGAACCGGCGCAGGGCGTCGGCGGTGGCAGGGCAGAACGTGCCCACCTGCGGCGGGACGGCGGGGGCGAAGCCCGCCGACGTGAGGCGCCGCTGCAGGTCGCGGATCGCCTCACCGGCGTCGCCCGCCCTCAGCGGGAAGCGGGCAGGAATTCCTGGAGCTCCTGCAACAGGGCACCCTTGCCCTTCGCGCCCACCACCCGCTTGGCCACCTGGCCACGGTGGAACACGAGCAACGTCGGGATGCTCATGACGTTGTAGCGCATGGCCAGATCCGGGTTCTCGTCGACGTTGAGCTTGGCGACGGTGAGCTTGCCCTGCTGCTCGGCGGCGATCTCGGTGAGGATGGGGGCGATCATCTTGCAGGGCCCGCACCACTCGGCCCAGAAGTCGACGACGACGGGGGTGTCGCTCGACGCCACCGTCTCGTCGAACGTCGCGGTGGTGAGGGTGACGATGCCATCGGCCATGAGGGGTCCTTTCCCAGGAGACTGTGGAGGATAGTGCGGACAACCGAATGCCGCCCGCCGGCATTCCCCGGCGGCCGGACCCGACGCCGGCTCAGTGAGAGCCCTGGCTCTCCAACCACCGCTCGGCGTCGATGGCGGCCATGCACCCGGAACCGGCGGCGGTGATCGCCTGGCGGTACGTGTGGTCCTGCACGTCGCCGCAGGCGAAGACACCCTCCACGTTGGTGGCGGTGGAGCCCGGACGGGTGACGAGGTACCCCGAGTCCTCCATGTCGAGCACGCCCTTGAACAGATCCGTGTTGGGACGATGCCCGATGGCCACGAACAGGCCCGTCACGGGCAGCGTGCGGGTGGCGCCGGAGATGCTGTCGCGCAGCACCGCGCCCTCCACCTTGTGCTCGCCGACGAGGTCGTCGACCACGGTGTTCCAGAGGATCTCGATCTTCGGGTTGGCGAGGGCCCGCTCCTGCATGATCTTGGAGGCGCGCAGGGTGTCGCGACGGTGGATGAGGTACACCTTCGACGCGAACTTGGTGAGGAACGTGGCCTCCTCCACCGCGGAGTCGCCGCCTCCCACCACGGCGATCTCCTGGCCACGGAAGAAGAACCCGTCGCAGGTGGCGCACGTGGACAGGCCGTGGCCGAGCAGCCTCACCTCGGCCTCGAGGCCGAGCATCAGGCTCTGGGCCCCCGTGGAGACGATCACGGATCGCGCCTCGTGGACCTCGTCGCGGACCCACACCTTGAAGGGCCGATCGCTGAAGTCGATGGCGGTGGCCTTGGCCGTGAGGAACTCGGCGCCGAAGCGCGCCGCCTGCTCGCGGAAGCGCAGCATCAGCTCCGGGCCCATGATCCCCTCGGGGAACCCGGGGAAGTTCTCCACCTCGGTGGTGAGCATCAGCTGGCCACCGGGTTGATCGCTCGTGCTGGACGGCTCGCCCTCGATCACCAGCGGCGCGAGGTTGGCGCGGGCGGCGTAGATGGCCGCGGTCAGCCCGGCCGGGCCGGAGCCGATGATGATGAGGTCGCGGACGGCCACGGGAGGGGGCTCCTTCGTCTCCGGGCTGGTCAGGCCCTGGCTTCGGGGGACGTGCGCTTGCGCATGCACCACCACCCGCCGATCAGCAGCAGCCCACCCATCAGCAGGTACGACACCCACACCGCCGAGGGGTGGTCGAGCCAGCCGAAGACGGTGAGGATCCGCTGCAACAGGCGCGTGCCCAGGATGATCAGGAGCACCACCGTGGCGATGCCCATCAGGCCGATGATGGTGCCGAACACGATCGCCCGCACGAGGGTGACGGCGCGGTCGGTCGCCTGCTCACGGACCCTGGCCACGAGCCGCTCGACCGTGTTGGCGAGCTCGGCGGCCCAGGTGGGATCGGTGAGGGGGTTGGCTGCCATGCGCTGCGACTCTAGTGGCGCCCACCGTCGTCGGCGCCCCCCGCTCCTCCAGGGGTCAGGGACCGACCTCTGCGAGCAGCTCGCAGGTGGCGAGGTCGAACGCGCTCACCCGCCCGGTCGCCGGGTCGCGCCCGATCACCGCGTCGCGCCCGTCGTAGATCGCTGTGCCGAGGGTCTCCGCGCCCCCGGGCACGCAGGGCACCTCCACCCCGGCGAGGGGCACCATCGCCTCCCGCCCGGTGGCCCAGGCGACCAGCTCGTCGGGGGTGGCGAGGACGTCGCCGACGGCGGCGCCGTCCGGCCCGATGGTGAACGGCGTGGCCTCCGGGGCGTCGGCTGCGCCGGCCGTGGTCGTCTCCGCCGCAGCACGCGTCGCGTCGTCCTGGGCGCCACCGGCAGCGTCGGTCGCCGGGTCCTCCTCGGCGGCCGGAGCGGCCTCCATGCTCATCGCCCCGGGGGCGGTGTCGCTGGCGGCGGCGGTGGTGGCCACGGCGGTGGTGGCCTCGTCGTCGCGGCCGCCGCCGAGCCCGCCCACGACGGCCACGCCCACGAACGCGATCGCCACCGCCGCGGCGGCCGTGGTGAGCAGCCGGTACGCACGCCTGCGACGCTGCAGGTCCACCACCTGGGCCACGGGTGCGACGGGACTCGACCCGACCGCCGCCGCTGCAGCGGCAGCCATCGGCACCCCGGCCGTGTCCTCGTCGTCGCCGAGGGCCACGGCGTCACGCCCTTCGAGCACGCGGTCGTACACCTGCAGCGCCGCCGCGACGGACCACTCACGCACGTCGCCGGCCACCTCCACGTCGTCGAGGTCGGCCAGCCGAGCACGGTCTGCCAGCATCTCCTCGAGCAGCGCCTGCAGCTCGGGCGACGCGGCGACGACGGCCCGCTCCTCGTCGGAGGCGAACCCGTCGACCACGGCCGACACGGCGAGCAGCCCGTCGTCGGGCTCGGAGGCGGAGGGAGGCGTGCTCATGGTGTGCTGGTTGGACGTCGGCCGTCGTCGTGCTGGTTCCCGTCCCGGAGGATCTGGGCGAGCGCGGCCCTGCCCCTCGCGATGCGGCTCTTGACCGTACCGACCGGCACGTCGAGCTGGACGGCGATCTCCGCGTAGTCCAGGTCGCCGATGTCGCGGAGCACGAGCGGCACCCGGAAGTCCTCCGGCACCTGCCGGAGCGCGGCATCGATCGTCATCCGCCGCCCGATCGCGTCGAGGCGCTCCTCCCCACGCCGGTCCACGGGCTCGGGACGGCGGGTGTCGCCCGGGCCGTCGTCGTCGACCAGCACGAGCGGCCGTCGCCGCCGCCGGCGCAGCTCGTCCAGGCTCGCGTTGGTGGCGATCCGGTACGCCCAGGTGCCGAACGACGACCGCCCGTCGAAGCGGGCCAGGTTCCGGACCACGAGGATCAGGGCTTCCTGCGCCGCGTCGGCGGCATCGGCGTCGTTGCCCGTGATGCGCCGGCACACCGCGTAGATGCGGTCGTGGTGCGCGCGCAGGAGCTGCTCCATCGCCGCCCGGTCGCCGGCGACGGCCGCCCGCACCAGCTCGGCCTCGCCCACGGTCATCCCGCGCACCGGGCCGCCACGCTCGCGGCGTGCGCGCTCACGGCGTGGGGGTGAAGCGGACCTCGCCGAGCGTGCCGCGGTAGGGGTTGTCGCTGCTGCACCAGCTGTCGGGGCCCAGTTGGCGGAGCAGCACGAGCACGTGGCGCGCTGGGCTGGTGACCTCGACGCCCACGTCGCGGCTGGCCCTGCCGTCGGCGGACGCGATGGCCGGCCCCCAGTCGGCGATCCGCGCTGGGACCACGTCGGCATCCGTCGCCCGCACCTCGAGGATCCAGGGTGCGTGGCCGACGCCGACGGTGAGGGTGCCGGTGGACGGGCCGTCGAGGGTGACGGCGAGGCCGACCCCGCCCTTGCCGCCGAGGTACTCCGACGAGTAGCACAGCGTGTGCCAGCCGGTGCTCGGATCGCCGTCGAGCACGCGCGCCGCCTGGTCGTCGTTCTCCGTGCCGTCGCCGTCGGGGTCGTAGGCGGCCACGCCGACGATCTGCCCCGTGGGCACCGGCCCGGCCGCGGCGACGCTGTCGTCGGGGGCGGCGCCCTCCCCGGGGGGCGCGGCGGCGCCGGCCGTGGTGGGCGTGGGGAAGCGGTCACCGCCGTCGGCACCGAGCGTGCTCCACAGCACCACGGCGAGCACCGTGGCCGCCGCGAGCAGACCACCCACGACCATGAGCGACGGGGCCCGGCGCTGCTCGAAGTTGCGGTTCGGGCGCGGCGCCACCCGGCCCGGACCGGTGGGGGTGCGGTCACGCTGGCTCGTGACCACCGGCGGGCCCGCCGGCCGACCACCGCTGCGCACGGGCAGCACCATCGGCCCCACGGGGGACGCCATCGGTCCTCGGGCGGCGGGTGCGGGCGGGGTCCGGAGGGTGGGGTCGATGGCGGCCCGGCGCTGCTCGCCGCTCGCGCTGGTGAGATCGGGCGCCAGCGGCTCGTGGGCCGCCGCGGCCACCGCCGCCAGCGCGGCGCGCAGCTCGGCCCCCGTCGCGTAGCGGCGCTCGGGACGTCGGGCGAGGAGCCGGTGGATCAGCTCCGGCAGGCCCGGCGGGAGCGTCGCCCGCAGGCTGCTGATGTCGGTGGGGTCGCGTTGCAGGCGGGCGAGCGCGGTGTCGGCGTCGTTCTGGCCGAGGAACGGCACGCGGCCGGCGAGGCACTCGTAGAGCACGAGGCCGAGCGAGTACAGGTCGGCACGGCCGTCCAGCCGCTTGCCGCGCACCTGCTCCGGCGACAGGTACTTCGCCGTGCCCATCATGATGTTGTCGTTGGTGAGGTCGTCACCCGTGGGCTCGAGCCCCTTGGCGATGCCGAAGTCGGTGAGCAGCACCCTGCCGTCCGGCGTGATGAGGATGTTGCCCGGCTTCACGTCGCGGTGGACCATGCCGGCGCGGTGCGCCGCGTCGAGCGCCGCGGCCACGCACTGGCCGATGTGGATCGTGAGGTCGGGGCTGAGCTTCTTCTGTTCGTCGAGCAGCTGGCGCAGGCTCTTGCCGTTGACGAGCTGCATCACCACGGCCTGCCGCCCGTTGTCCTCGATGGCGTCGTAGACGGCGACGATGTTGGGGTGGTTGAGCTGCGCCACGGCCACGGCCTCGCGACGGAAGCGCTCGGCGATCACCGGGTCGCTGGCGAGGTTGGGCTTGAGCAGCTTCACGGCCACCTGCCGCGACAGCGACAGGTCGGTGCCGAGCCACACCTCGGCCATCCCTCCTTGCGCGAGCCGACGCTCCAGCCGGTAGCGCTGGGCGAGGACTCCGGGGGGGAGCGGCGGAGGGCTGGTCTGGGTGGACATCCCGCCGGCGAACGCTAGTGGGGGCGGCCCGCGCAGGACCGGCAATGGGGGAACGGGTGCTGCGGCGCGCGCGGCGCTCGCGCGTCAGGCGGCGTGGAAGGCGATGCCGATGGTGCCGCGACCGGCGTGGGTGCCGACGACGGGGCCGATGTCGCCGACGGTGATCTCGCCGGGGTGGTGCTCGCGGAGCATCGCCACGAAGTCGTCGACGTCGGAGCAGTCGGCGTGCAGCACGGCGAGGTTCTCCACGGCCTCGTAGCTGCGCAGCTTGTCGACGAGGAACTGCAACGCCTTCGAGCGGGTGCGCTGCTTGCCGCCCTGCTCGACCTTGCCGTCGCGCACCTCGATGATCGGCTTGATCGACAGCGCGGACGCGAGCATCGCCCGCGCGCCGCCGATGCGACCGCCCTTCTTCAGGTTCTCGAGCGTGTCGAGGGCTCCCCACACCCGGGTGCGCGAGGCGAGGTCCTCGGCGAGCGCCACCACCGCGTCGGCGTCGGCGCCGGTGCGGGCGAGGCGCGCGCAGGCGGCGACGATCATGCCGAGGCCCATGGTCACGTTGCGCGAATCGACCACGCGCACGTCCACCTCGCCGGCGACCGCCCGTGCCGCCAGCTCCGCGCTCTGCATGGTGGCCGACAGGGCGGCGCTGAGCGTGATGACCACGATCGCATCGGCGCCCCCGCCCTGCAGCTCGCGGTACACCTGCTCGAACTGGCCCGGCGCCGGCGCCGCCGTCTCCGGCAGGTCGGCGGCCGCCGCGGATCGCGCCCAGAACTCCGCGGTCGTGAGGTCGCGGCGGTCGACGAACTCCTCGCCGTCGATGCGGATCGTCAGCGGGACGACGACGATGCCGAGCTCGTCGACCAGGGACGCCGGGAGGTCGCAGGCGGAGTCGGTGACGATCGCGCAGCGTGCCCGGCCGGCGTGGGTCCCGTCCGGGGTCGGCGTCGTGCTCACGACCGTTGGACGCTACTCGCCTCGGCGTCCGGCGACCGCGGCGGACGGACGGGGGCAGCGCCGGCGACCTCGCCACCGCCCGCGTCGACTCGGGCGGGCCCGGTGTCGTCGCCGGCGCGCGACGCGGGGTGGCGCACGGTGTGCGGCGCCGCCAGCTGCCGCCGCCGGCTCGTGCGCCAGTGGCGCAGCCACCACGTGAGCACCAGCAGCGCGGCTGCGCCCGTGACGAGCTGGGCGGCGCCGGCGAACGAGGTGACCCTGGCGGTGAGGACCACCTCGGGCCCCACGGCCACCTGGCGGGTCTCGTCGGGCGCGTACACCCGGAGGAAGACGCTGGATGTGCCGTTGCTCAGAGCCTCCGCCTCCACCTTCACGTCGGTGTCGCTGTTGGGCGGCAGGTCGACCACCACGTCGCCGTTCGGGAAGCGCAGCTTCGGCGAGCTGAGGTTCACCCGGACCCGGAGCAGCTCGTCGGTGGTGTTGAGCAGGCCGAAGCGGAGCTGGCTGCGCCGGCCGGTGAGGGTGAACGACGAGGCCTCCACCACCACGCCGTCGCGGAGCTCGGCGAACTCGGCCTCCACGGAGCGGACCATCGACGCCGCCTGTGCCTCGGTGACGGCCGTCGAGGGCAGCGCCCCGAGCACCTGCTCCCACCGGGCCACCGACGGGTGCCCGGGCGTCAGCATCGACGCGTAGGAGGACGCGTCCGCGCGGAGCTGCGCCACGGTTTCGAAGCGGGGCGCACGGTCGACCGAGGGGGCCACCGGCAGCGAGATCGTCCCGAGCCGGCCGTCGATCAGCCACGTGTCGACGATCGACCCCAGCGCCGCCGGATCGACGAGCCGCAACGCCGGCGAGGCCAGCAGCAGCGACGTGAGCTGCGCCACCACGGCCGGGTCCATCACGCCCAGCTGCGAGGCGCCGAGGACCACCCCGTGGCGTCCCACCGCGCCGCCCTCGGCGTCGATGCTCGTCGCGATCACCAGCAGGTCCGCCATCACGTCGATCGCCGTGGCGAGCGGCGCGTCGGCCCCGTCGTCGAGGCGCGCGCCGAGGTACGGGTCGACCACCGCCGTCGGCAGCGTCGAGCCGTCGGGCAGGTCGACCGTGAGCAGCTGGGTGGTGTCGGTGAAGTAGCCGGTCGCGCCCGTCGTGGACGCGAAGGTGTCGAAGGGCATCACGAGGAGGCGCGTGCCGAGGTTGCGCCGGAGGATGGCGCCGCCGTCGGTGAGCGAGCCGTCGACCACGTGCATCGTGCGGTCGACGACCGCGCCGGGGAGCATCTCCACCAGCCGGTCCTCGCCCTGGCGCAGCCACTGCGTGTACAGCTCGACGCCCACCTGCCCGGCCGCCGCGGCCACACCCGGGTCGAGGGGCAGGCGCGGCCGGGCGATGACGTCGCTCTCCGTGAGGAGGCCGCCGAGGCGAGCCGCGAGCTCCGGGTCGGTCTCGCCCACCGCCTGCAGCACCGACGGCTCCACCCCGACCGCCCGGGGCACGGTGCGCGGGTCGCGGCCGAGCGCAGCGGCGGCGTCGTCCATCGCCGTGAGCGCGTCGGCGAGCCGACGGAGCTGCGCCACGTCGGCCGCCGACGGGGCCGGGGCGCCGTCGCCGTCGACGGTGGGAGCGAGCGTGTGGCGCATCACGATGCCGACGGCCATGGCGCCGGTGCGCCCGCGCAGCGGCCCGTCGGGGTCGTCGTCGGGCGCGGGGAGGCGGTGCACGAACGTGGAGGTGGTGTGGCGGCGCGGGCCCACCCGCAGCTCGATCGTGACGGGGTGCACACCCGCCTCCTCGAACTGCAGGGCCCCCGAGCTGCGCCGCTGCGACTCGGTGGGGATCCGCACCAGCAGGAGGCCCTCGGGCGTGATCTCCGCCGTCGCCCGCGGCGCGGTGGTGGTGGCGGCGATGACGTCCGCCGTGCGGGGCGTGCCGTCGGCGTCGGCTCGCGTGGCGGCCGCCTCGTCCGCGCCGTCTCCCACCGTCGCCTCCACGCTGTCCTCTTCCCGCGGGGGATCACCGTCCAGGGCGAGGAGCAGGCTCGGGCGGTCACGCAGCGCTCGGTGGCTCGTGACGGTGACGGTGGCGGCGTCGTCGCTCCCGCCGGCAGCAGCCAGCTCCGCGGCGTCGACGCCCTGCGGCATCCCCAGCGTGATCGTCAGCTCACCGTCGACGGGCAGGTCGAACACCTGCCCGAGGAGCTGCATGTCGTCGGGCTCGCCTGCGGTGCCGAGCGGTGGCACGGCGGGCGTCCTCGCTCCCGCCGGTGCGGCGGGCAGCGCGAGCGCCGCCGCCGCGAGGGCGGCCGCAGCCACCGCGGACAGAACCCGTCCGCCGGTCATCTCGTCGTCGGCCCCTCGAAGACGCGGAGCCGCTCGGGCAGGACGGTGAACCCGTGGCGGCGGTAGAGGGCGAGCGCAGCGGCATTGTCGACGTGGGTGTTGACGTACACGCGGTGCACGTGGGCTCGCGCCATCCACCGCAGCGCGTCGGCGACCAGGGCGTGGGCGAGGCCGTGGCGCTGCGCGCGCGGGTCGACCGCCAGGCGCTGCACGTAGCCCAGCCGCCCGGCGCGGCCGGAGATCAGGAAGCCGGCGGGCGCGTGACCGGTGGTCGCGTGGCGCACGAAGCGGGAGCGGTGCGCGGGCGTGGCCCGGCGCACGTCGGCGAGCATCGGCGCGTCGAGCGTCCAGCGGGTGCCGAAGGCGGCCTCGTCGATCGCCGCGCACGCGCCGAGGTGGACGCCGCGGAGCCGGTGGGTGCGGTGCCGCGGCCGCGCTGCGGCGAGCGGGCCGACCAGCTCGAGCAAGGACAGCTCCTGCACGCAGACCAGGCCTGCACGGCCCGCCTGCTCGGCCTGGCGCACGGACAGGGCGCCCGAACGGATGGTGGCGTAGCCCTCCGCGGCGAGGGCGTCGGACCACGCCCGCCAGTGCTCCGGCGCCGGCACGCTGGCACCGTCGAGCACCACCACCTGAGCCATCGTCGGATCTCCGGGGCAGCGGTGGGCGCGAGCCGCGATCGGCGACGCCGGCAGCTCGATGTGGCTGCGCCGGCGACCCCTCGTGCGCTCCTCGGCCGCCGCATCGCCGCTGGTGGAGCGGGAGGAGGGCAGGGCCGGGCACATTCCCCGTGGACGGTAGCGTCGGAGGGGTGACCGTGTTGTTCAGCACCCACGCGGCGTACCTCGACCACCTCGCGGGGCCTCGCCACCCCGAGCGGCCCGAGCGGCTCCAGGCGGTGCTGTCGGGCGTGCAGCGCGACGGCATCGCCGACGCGCTCGTCCCGCTCGAGCCGGTGGCCGCCTCGCGCGCGGATCTCGAGCGCGTGCACCCGGCGCACTACCTCGACCGCATCGAGCACGTCTCGGCTGCCGGCGGGGGCCGGCTCGACCCGGACACCTACGCCTCCCCCGGGTCGTGGCGGGCGGCCACCCTCGCGGCCGGTGCGGGGCTCACGGCGGTCGACGCCCTCCGCCGCGGGGAGGGCGACGCCGCCTTCTGCGCGGTCCGCCCCCCGGGGCACCACGCGAACTCCACGGAGTCGATGGGCTTCTGCCTCATCTCCAACGTGGCCGTGGCCGCGGCAGCCCTCGCCGACCAGGGTGAGCGCGTGCTGATCGTCGACTACGACGCCCACCACGGCAACGGCACGCAGGACGTGTTCTTCGCCGATCCGCGGGTGCTGTTCGTGAGCCTGCACCAGTGGCCGCTCTATCCGGGCACGGGCCGTCACACCGAGGTGGGCACCGGGGAGGGCGAGGGCGCCACCGTCAACGTCCCCCTCCCGCCGGGCACCACAGGCGACGTGTACCTCCGCGCGCTCGACGAGGTGGTGGCGCCCCGCGTGGCCGCGTTCGGGCCCACCTGGCTGGTCGTCTCGGCGGGCTTCGACGCCCACCGCTTCGATCCGATCACCGAGCTCGGGTTGACCTCCGGCGACTACATCGCCATGACCAGGCGGATCCTCGAGTGGGTGCCGCCCGGGCGGCGCCTCGTGATGCTGGAGGGCGGGTACGACCTCGACGCCCTCGCGTGGTGCAGCGCCGGCGTGATCCGCACCCTCGCCGGCGACGACGCCGAGCCCGTCGACCTGACCGAGGCGGAGACCTCCGGCGGTCCCGGCAACGTGCAGGTCGACACGATCGCCCGCTTCTGGCGCGAGCGGAGCTGACGGGCCACGGCACCGGCCGGCGCGTGATCCCCGACCGCTTCGCTCCGCTGTTCGACGAGCTGCGCCCGCTCGTCGAGCGCTTCACGGCTGCAGGGCACCGGCTGTACCTCGTCGGCGGCTCCGTGCGCGACCTCTTCGTCGATCCCGGCGCGGCATCGGCCGCCGAGCCCTTCGACGTCGACCTCACCACCCCCGCGCGGCCCGACGAGATCAAGCGCCTCGTGGACGGCTGGGCCGATGCCGTGTGGACGCAGGGCGAGCGGTTCGGGACCATCGGTGCCCTGCGGCGGGGACGGGCCGGTGGGGTCGGTGACCGCGTGGTGGAGATCACCACCCACCGCGCCGAGGTGTACCGGCCCGACTCGCGCAAGCCGCAGGTGGCCTTCGCCGACGACGTCGTCGCCGACCTCTCGCGGCGCGACTACACCGTCAACGCCATGGCCCTCGAGCTGACGGCCGCGCGACCGGAGCTGGTCGATCCCTTCGACGGTGCCGGCGACCTCGCCCGCAAGGTGCTGCGCACGCCGCTGTCGCCGGCCGAGAGCTTCGGCGACGACCCCCTGCGGATGCTCCGCGCCGCCCGCTTCATCGCCAGGCTCCGACTGCGCCCGGTGCCCGAGGTGGTCGCTGCGGTCCGCTCGATGGCGGCCCGGCTGGAGATCGTCTCGGCCGAGCGGGTGCGCGACGAGCTCGACAAGCTGCTGGTCACGTCGTCGCCTGGCCCGGGGCTGTGGTTCTTCGTCGACACCGGCCTCGCGGAGCACGTCCTGCCCGAGCTGCCGGCGCTGCGGGTCGAGCAGGACCCCGTCCACCGCCACAAGGACGTCCTCACCCACACCGTGGCGGTGGTGGAGAACGTGCGCCCTCCGGCGGAGCGCCCGCACCGGCCGGCCTTCGCCCTCCGCAGGACCCGTCTCGCCGCGCTGCTGCACGACGTGGGCAAGCCGCGCACCCGTGCCATCGACCCTCGCCGGGGGGTGACGTTCCACCACCACGACGTGGTGGGGGCGCGGATGGCGAGAGAGCGGATGCAGGCGCTGCGCTACTCGAACGACGATGTCGATGCGGTCACGACCCTCGTCGCGCTGCACCTGCGGGTGCACACCTACGAGCTCGGCTGGAGCGACGCCGCCGTGCGCCGTTACGTGCGCGACGCGGGCACGGTGCTGCACGAGCTGAACGAGCTGACCCGCGCCGACTGCACCACCCGTGACCCCCGCCGGGCGGCGGTGCTGGCGCAGCGCATGGACGAGCTGGAGGCGCGCATCGCCGAGCTGGCCGAGCGCGAGGAGCTGGCCGCCCTGCGCCCCGAGCTCGACGGCGGTGCGGTGATGGCGCTGCTCGGCATCCCCCCTGGGCGCGACGTGGGACGCGCGCTCGCGTTCTTGCTGGAGGTGCGCCTCGACGAGGGCCTGCTGGGCGAGGAGGAGGCGGAGCGACGGCTCCGCGACTGGTGGGCGGCGGAGGGCTCCCGGCGCGAGTGACCCCCGGGATCGGGTAGCAGTGCACGACGGTCGTGCACCCCGACCCGATCTCGGGCGCCGCGGCGGGTCAGACGCCCTGCTTGCGGGCTCGCAGCAGCAGCAGTGCCGGCGCGAGGGCACCCGGGTCCGACAGCGGCAGCGGCTCGTGGACGACGTCGATGCGGAAGTTGCTGCGCTCGAGGTTCATGAACAGCTCGCCGAAGGTGCGGCTGCGCCCGCCGTAGCGGGCGGTGCCGCCGCCCTCGAGCATCGCCGCCACCGGGTGCGTGAGGGCGACGACGAACGCCGCCTCGGGCCGCAGCACGCGGTGCACCTGGCGGAGCAGGCGGGGCAGGTCGTCCACGCCGTCGAGCGTGCACGTGGCGAGGACGAGGTCGACGGAGCCGCTGGTGGCGAACCCGAGATCGGCCAGCTCGCCCTGGTGGCACTCCACGCGCACCTCGGCCGCGGCGGCCACCTCACGGAGCCTCGCGATCCGCTCGGCGCTGGGGTCGACGGCGATGGCCTTCGCGCCGGCGGCGGCGAGGGTGACGGCGTTCGGCGGCACGTGCTGGGGCGTGGCGCCCACGCCGAGCTCGATCGCCCGTCGGCCGGCCACGTCGCCGCACATCCGGAACTCGCCGTCGTCGGCCACGTCCGGCCCGTACCACACCCTCGCCATGGCGCCAGTGTGTCGGATCGGTGCCGGCGCGTCGCGCATGGCTGCGGGCCGGTGCCGGTCGAGGCGCGTGCGTCGCGCCCCGGACGGGCGATGGGCGCAGGGCGCACGCCGGCCGCGGCGGGCGATCGGTAGCCTCGGGGCGCATGTCGGCCGAGGGCCTCACCCCGTTCAGCACCGGAGCCCTGCGCGGCGCCGGGCGCGGGGTCGTCGACCACCGGCTCGCGCGGCGGCAC
>VFQR01000928.1_pt1 | contig 27900 bp, 18 predicted proteins | sample 3512321 | NCBI WGS metagenome assembly VFQR01 (sample SAMN10412374, study PRJNA504923) | tailings metagenome | isolation source: Relicate 3 Philex TSF1 revegetated site | place: Philippines: Tuba, Benguet | collected 2017-08-29 | reverse complement strand
TGCCTGGCTTTGCAGCCGCCGTTGACCGCCGGGATCAACTGGCGGTAGGTCAGCTCGCCATCGAGCCGGTAGTTGGCCGGCAGCTCCCAGATGATCAGCTTGGGCGCCTTGTCCGGGGAATAGTTGGACGACAGCAGGTATTCCAGCAGCGAACCGTCCTGGCCTGCCCCGGGCAGGGCGTAGTTGATCAGGTCGCTGCCCAGGTACTGCTTGAGGAAACCGTCGAAGTTGAACTGCTTGGTTTCGTCTTCACGGGCGGCGGAGTTACTGGTGCCGACCAGAACGATTTCCGGGTCGGGTTGGTCTTCGAACAGCAGGGCCGCGTCGTTATCTTCCGGAATGGTCCGGTAGCCGGGGACGAACTGATAGCCGAAGTGGTTGCCGCAGATCGCCGCCAGGCCGAGGTTGAGCGTGCCGTCCTTGTACAGGGTCAGGCTTTGCTCGGTGGTGTAGCCCTTGCGCGGCAGTTGCGCGTAGACCGGGTGCTGGCGAATGGTGTCGGCAGTGAGCCGGGCGACGGCCTCTGCGCCTATGGGGGTCCAGTGGTGGTCGCGACGGAAGAAGAAATCCTTCGGCGGCTGCTCCACCAGGGTCATGATGTCCGGAACGATGGCACCACCGTCACGCATCTGCTGCAGGAACCTGCGCAGGTTGGCGCTGGCCCGCGCATAGTCGAAACCATGCATCTGCCCAGGCTGCAATTGGGCGCGGTGCATCAGGCCGCGAGTCGGCTGCACGGCCACCGCGACCTGGGTGCCATGGCTGGCGAAGGCGCGCATCAGACGGGCGAACTCCGGCTGCACGGCCGGCGGAATGCCGAAGTCGTTGGTCAGGTCCACCTCGGAACGGAACAGCCAGCGATCGCGCCCCGGCACGATCTGCTTGAGCGCCTTCATGTTGCCTTCGGCGTATTCCTCCGGCGCGCTGAGTTGCGGGCAGATCAGGCATTGCAAATCCTTGCATTCATCGGCCCTTTCGCCCTGCGGCGCAGCGTAGGCGCTGTGTGCGCCGGCTGCGATCAGGCTGCCGATGGCCAGTAGAAAATAGTGCTTCATGCTCTTTGGGGTCATCGTCCGCTCACTTGTTTGGCCTGCCGTGCAGGGTTCATTCGCTGGGGTCGACGCTGTTGGCCAGGGTTATCGCGCGGTAGCCGTTCGCCGCGGGCAGCAGGGCATAGCTGTAGGAGCGGCCCTTTTTCAGGAACAGCTCGTCGAAGCCGATCAGCTGCTGGTTGTCGGCGTAGGCGGCGAAGGCGATCTTCAGCTCGTTGACCATGCGGCTGCCGGTCTGGTCGCGCTGGATGGTGTCGACCACCACATGCTGCCCGTCGAGGGTCTTCAACGCCGCCGGCTTGTCGGTGAAGTTGTAGAAGGCGATCTGCGCCTTGCGCGGTTCGTTGACGAACTGGTCGGCGATCAGCAGCAGTTGGCCGTCGCGGTAGATCACCGTGCTCGCGGTGTTGGCCTTCAGCTCGTGTTCCACCGCCTGGTTGGCCACGGCGATGCGCTGCTTGCCCGGTGCGACGAAGCGATAGCCGCCGAACTGTCCGCTGGTGACCACCTGAGGCTTGTTCTTGCCGCTGAGGGTGACCTCGATGTTGCGTTCGCTGAGGTTGAGCACCCGCACGAAGGCCGAGTTGGCCGGGGCTACCGGGTCATAGAGATCGGCATTGGCATCCTGGGCCTGGGCGGCGGCGCTGGCGACCGTCAGCAGGATGAGCAGTACGCGGGAAAGAAAGGCAGGCATACGACGGGTACCTCTTTTATTGAAGTTGGGCTGTTTCTGGCGTGGCCAGGGCTGAGGGAATCTGGCGTTGAGCGAGCAGGGTGCGCAGGGGGAACTCCCAGATCACCGTCTGCAGCTCACCGCTTTGAGCGGCCGGGCCTGCGAGAAATTCAGTCATTGACTGGAACGGGCCGCGGGCCTCCAGTGCGACGCTGACCAGATCACGCTGCAGGGCCTCCTTGAGAAAGCCGACGAAGTTCCAGTCATCGATACGGGTGTAGCTGGTACCCACCAGCGCCAGCGACACGGCCTCGTCGCCGAACAGGCTGGCAGCCAGGTCGTCGCGGCTCTGCTGCAGGGTTTCGTAGAGCTGGATATGCACCGGCTCGAAATAGCTGGGCGCCAGCCTGGGGTCGAACTTGAGGTAGTTGAGCAGATCGCCGGTCACCGTTTTTTCGCTGACGGCCTGAGTCAGGTAGGGGGTTTCGCCGATCAGTTCGGGAAACTGCCTTGCCAGGGTCCGCGCGGCCAGTTCAGCGCCCCTTGGGCTCCAGTGGGTGTCGTTACGCAGGAACAGCGGTTCATCGGCTGCGGCGCTCAGGTAGGCGCTGCGCAGGTCCACCGCATCGATGCCGTGCTCGCTCAGGCGCTGGCGGAACTGCTCGTACAGGCCACTGATCCGTGGCGAAGGCGCATAGGTGGAGTGGGCGGCGTAGGTGTCCAGCTTCATCGGGACCGGCAGGACGATCAGCCGCGCACCCTGTTGCGCCAACTGCGCGCGCATCTTGTCGATCAGCTCCAGCTGCCGCTCCAGGTTGCCGTCCAGGTCCCTGGGCTGCAGGTATTCCTGGTTGGTGAACAGCCAGCCGTCACGGCCCAGCACCACACCGCTGGCGCCTTCGCGAAAGATCGCGTGCTGGATATTGGCCCACAGCTCGACGGACGGGTCGCGCAGGAACAGTTGCTTGTCATAGAACTGCTCGAACTTGCGCACCAGCTTGCCGTCGAGAAACAGCGACAGGGCCTGGGTCTGGGTACCGGCGAAGGCGAACACCGCCGGCAGCGAGTACAGGAACATGCCGCACAGCATCACGCAGAAGAGAATCCCGTTGATCTTGCTGGCCGAGTTCATCACCGGAAACATGCAGGCATCCTCAGAACTGGAAATACAGGAAGGGTGAGAAGGAGTTCGCCGCCAGGCGGGTCAGCGTCAGCAGGAAGCCGACCCACAGCAGCAGGGCACTGAAACCGCCGACGTGCTGCATGAAGTACCGGTCCTTGCCGGTGCCGGCGTAGTAGCGGATGTTGATGCCGCCGGCGATGACGATCCACAGCAGGGCGATCAGGGTGAAGGTCATGGTCATGGCCGAGGTGCCGAACCAGTAGAGATCCAGCGAGCCGATGCCGTTGAGGCCGATCAGCGCCTGGTAGACCTGCAGGGCGTGCGGCAGGTTGCCGGTGAAGAACAGCGGCATGCAGGACGCCAGCAGGAACATGCAGCGGGCGTTGCGCCAGAAGTTGTAGGGCGTACTGACCTTGGTGGCGATGTCCAGCTTGCGCTCGATCACCATGGCGATGCCGAAGAACAACCCCCAGAAGATGAAGGCGAAACTCGGCCCATGCCAGAGCCCCGACAGCACCATGGTGATGACCAGCCCGACCAGCATGCCGACCAGGCGCTTGCGTACCAGCGGCATGTACACGTAGTCGCGCAGGAAGTCGGCCAGGGTCATGTGCCAGCGTTGCCAGAACTCGGTGATGCTCTGCGCGATATAGGGCTGGTTGAAGTTCTCGGCGAAGCGAAAGCCCATCATCATGCCCAGGCCGATGGCCATGTCGCTGTAGCCGGAGAAGTCGAAGTACAGCTGCAGCGCCGAGATGAACAGGCCGAACCAGGCGTCGGCCATCTGCAGGTCGCCGCCGCCGCTGATGAACAGGGTGTTCATCGGCGCCAGGGAGTCGGCGATCAGCACCTTCTTGATGAAGCCGAGCATGAAGCGGCAGGCGCCGAGGGAGAACAGCTCCAGCGAGTGGGTGCGGTTCTTCAGCTGCTTGTCGATCAGGCTGTAGCGCAGGATCGGCCCGGCGATCAGTTGCGGGAACAGGGCGATATAGGCGGCGAAATCGACGAAGCGATGGGTGGGTTCGGCATTGCGTCGATAGATGTCGACGATGTAGCTCAGCGCCTGGAACACATAGAAGGAGATGCCCAGCGGCAGGATGATGTGTTCCAGGGTGAAGGTATTGATGCCCAGCGGTTCCAGCACCGCCACCAGCACGTCGGCACCGAAGTTGGCGTACTTGAAGTAGCCGAGGGTGGCCAGGTTGCCGATCACGCCGACGGTCAGCAGGCGAAAGGCGATCTTCTTCTCCCCGGCATCGACCCGCGCCTTGATGCGCAGGCCGAACCAGTAGTTCCAGTACGAGATGGCGACGAACAGCAGGAGGAAGTCCGGACGCCACCAGGCGTAGAACAGGTAGCTGCCGAGCACGATCACGTACGAGCGCCAGTGGTCCCTGGCCAGGTAGTAACAGAGCAGGAATACCGGCAGGAACAGGAACAGGAAGACGTTGGAGGCGAAGATCATGCTAGCGCTGCTCTCGGTCAGTAAGTCAGGGTTATGCCCAGCGTCAGTTGGTAGTCATCACCGATTTCCAGCGCACTGCCGGCCTTGAAGTAGCTCAGGCTGGTCAGGGTGTTGAGCTGCACACGCTTGCCGTCGTAGGCCAGCGGGAACATGCGCCAGTAGTGGTTGATGTCGAGCACCTGGCCCAGCCGGGACGAGCCGGTATCGCGCACCACGCCTTCGTCCGTGGTGCGCAGCGGCAACTGCGCCGTGCGGTTGCGCAGGCGCAGATCGCTGACGCGCAGATCCAGGGCGCTGCGGTCGGTGGGCTGGGTTTCCAGCACGATGCCGTAGAAGGCCAGGTTGCTCAGGTTGACGCTGACCAGGTTGCTGACCAGGCGGCTGCTGTAGCCCAGCGGGTCGTTGCGCCGGTCGGACTGGATGCGGTTGAGGGTGAAACCGTCGGTGCCGCTGTCGTCCGGTTTATCGGTGAGGCCGGCGCTGATGCCCACGCGTGGCGTCCAGGGCAGCGTTTCGAAGCGCTTGCCGACATCCGCCACCACGGCCCAGCCGGTCTTGTCGCCGCTGTCGCGCAGGCCGTTGCGCTGGGTGGTTTCCAGGCGGCCATCGAGGGCCGCGAATTCCAGGTGGTAGTCGCTGACCAGCGGTGTCAGATGGCGGGTATCGCCGTGCAGGAACACACCGTAGCGCAGGCCGTCGAAGTCCTGGCGATCATCGGGCGAGCTGCCCGAGTAGTCGTCCTCGTGCAGCAGGCGCGCACCGACCCAGTGATCGGCGTGCCAGCGCCAGGCGTACTCGGCCATCAGGTAGCGGATCTTCTTGTCGCGCGGGTCGAGGCGGTTGTCGTCGGAGTTGTAGTAGTAGAACTTCTCGGCCACGGCGACGAAGCCGCTGGCGAAGCTGTCGTTGTAGTCCAGGCGCAGGGCTTCGATGCTGTCGTCCCACCAGATGCCGAAGCGATCGCTGAAGCGCTGGCGGCCGAAGGTCGCGGAAAACCTCGGGTCGTCGCCCAGCAGGTTGCGCCGCACGTAGAACTCGCGGGCCTCGCTGTAGGCGTGGCGCCGTCTCGCCAGGGTCTCGTCGTTGCCCTCGTCGCTTTGCAGGGCATTGGGATCGGTGTCGTAGTTGAGCCACAGACGGCCGAAGGCTTCCCACTTGGCCCAGCGCTGCTCGGGCGAATACCAGCGGTAGGACGGCTCGTAGCGCAGGCTGAAGAAGGTACGGCGGTCTTCGCCCAGGCGCGTTTCATCCGGCCCGTAGCCGGTGCGCAGGAAAAGCTTGTGCGTCAGCAGCGAAGTGACCGGCTCCAGCTCGGGCGAGGTGACGCTGGTTTCTTCCGCGTGCAGCAGTCCGAGCGGCAGGCAGGCGAGCAGCAGCGCTGCACGGCCAAGGGTATTGGGGGCACTCACAGTGTGGATTCCTCGATAAGACGGTTGCCTTCGGCAGCGGCTATATCGCGCTGTTCGGGCGTGAGCCGGGTGCTGAGCGAGTGCATCAGGTCGGTAGCGCGCTGGTCGCCCAGCTCGTGGGCGGCATAGGCGAAGGCGTAGGCCTTGCCGTTATCGCGGCAGATGGCGCGACCGTAGGTGTAGAGGCGGGCGATGCGCAGCAGGGCGTTCACCGAACCCCGGCGGGCCTCTTCCATGTACAGGGCCAGGGCGCGATCCTGATCGGGCTCGTCGAGCCCGCCCTGGCTGTACAGGTCGCCCTCGAGCAACAGCGCCTCGGGGTACTGCTCGGCCTGCAGCTCGGCGATCAGGCGTTGGCTCAACTGCGGATCGAGGGTGCGCCACAGCACAATGTGCAGGCTGGCGCGCAGTGCCTTGATGCGCTGCGGGGTGATCGGGTTTTCGCGCTCGACCATGCTCAGCGACTGGGTGTCGCCCTGGCGTTGTTCCAGGCGCTGGATCAGGGCCAGCACGGGCTCCGGGTTGTAGCGGTCCGGCGCGGTCATGAGGAAACTGGCCTTGCTCAGCATGGCCGGGCCGAAATCGCGGTCGACGGCGTTGTCCAGCCACTGCAGCACTTCCCGGTCGAGCTGTTCGACCTTGCTGGCATGGGCCTTGGCCTGGAGTTCGCGGGCTTCCTTCTCTTCGTCGGTCTGTGCGCGGGTGGTCGGGCGGTTGTTGTTGAAGGTGCTGATCTCGATGTTGCGGATGTTCGCCACCTGCTGGGCGATGCGGTGCACCAGGTCGACCGGCAGGGCGTTCATGCGCGGCGCCAGGCCTTCGGCGAAGGCGCGAAACTGCACGTTGCGCTGCTCGCCGAGAAACTCGTAATAGCGCTGCACGGCGCGCGGGTCGCTTTCCACGGCCAGCTGGAACCATTTCTCGGCTTCGCTTCGTTCACCATAGCGGGCCGCCGCCACGGCTCTGTACAGCGGCGCGTGGCAGTAGACCAGGCAGGCGCGGTCATAGAGTTCGACCAGGCGGGTGACCTCGTCCTCGGTGAACAGCTCGGGGTAGACCAGGAACACTTCCAGGCGCGTGTCGACGGCGACGAAATCGCGCCCGGGCGTGAACCGACCGAGCGCCTGGCGCATGAAGGCGCGGTTGGCTTCACGCCAGCGCGGCTTGTTGTCCACCAGGCGGGCCAGGGGAATCAGCGCGCCGACGTCCCCGCGGCCATCGGCAAAGGCCTGCTTGAACAGGTCGATGGCCTGCGAGGTGTTCGCCGGGCTGCGGCTGGCCAGCACCTCGCCGAGCAGGCGCGTGGCAGCCAGGTCGCCGCGCGCGGACAGATGGCGCAGGTCTTCCTCGACTTGCGCCTGGCCGTCCTGGAACAGCGCATAACGGACCTGCTCGAGGCTGCGCGCGGCGTGGGCCGAGCTGGCGAGTGCCAGCGTCAGCGCGGTTGTGCAAAGAAGATGTCTGACCGGCATGGCGACCTCAGAACGTCCAGCGCAGGGGCAGGCCGAGTTTGAAGTCGACGGCAGTGGGCAACTGGTAGGCGCTGCGCGGCAGCTCCTGCTCCGGCTTGATGGTCAGCTCGACCATCTGGCGCTGGTCGTCGACGCGGCTGCCGACGATCTCGCCGGCGTAGATGTCGTCGCTGCCCAGCACGCGCATCTCCACCGCACGCACGCGCTCGATCTTGTCCATGCGATCGAAGGGCACGCTGGCCTTGACGTGCAGCGGCTGCTCCTGCGGCAGCAGATGCATCAGCTGCTCCTGCTTGTAGGCGAAGCCGTCCATGCGCGGGCGGGGGAAGTACAGGCTGCAGTCGCAGGGGCTGGCGATCACCGTTTCCACTGTGACGCGGCCGAGCAGGGCGGTGGCATCCTGCTCGGACAGGTTGGCCAGGGCGGCGATGTCGGACGGGCTGGTGAGGCTGCTGGCCAGTTGCGTGGACACGCTGGCCAGCGGCTGGCCGGTGCTTACGCTGGTCTGCTCGGGGCCGATCAGGTAGGTGAGGTTGCCGTTCTCCGGCATGCTCAGCACGTAGGCCTCGGCGCTGACCACCGCCTGTGCGGCCGTCATGTGGAAGAACAGCAGGTAGCTCTTGTAGACGATCAGGCTCAGCGCCGCCAGGCCAGCGCCGAGGAACAGCATCGAACCCAGCGCCGCCTTCAGGCGTTCGGTGGGCGTGCGCGAGCTGGCGTGCTTGGTCTTGCGCTCCTTGATGTAGTTCTCGCGCTGCATCACGTTGAACAGGCCGTTGATGTCGGCGATGTCGCCGGACATGTAGGCCGAGATGATGTAGCGCAGGATGTCGCGCTTCTGCCGATCGAGCTCGACGAACTCGGCGCCTACTTCATGGCCGCGCTGGGAGACGATCTTCAGCTTGGTGTCGATGTGCAGGTCGACCGTGTTGAGCTTGAGCTTGATCGAGCCGTGGAGCAGGCTGCCGAGTTTCAGAGGCTGCTCCAGGGACAGGCCGATGCCGCCCAGGGAAATGTCCAGGATCTCGCACTCCACGCCCTTGAGGCCGTGGCCGTCCAGGGTGATGCGGGCGGGGATCTTGGCGCGGACGAACTGGCGCTCGTCGATCGCTTCGTGAACAACGTTTACAGGTAAGACAGTGGTGCTACTCATAGCATTCGCGCCTTTACTTAAGGTTGCGTGAGTTCTAGCAGGACCGAAATGACCCCGAAGAAGATGGCGATGGAGGACAACAGCATCGTCTTCGACGTCCATCGGTTAAGGGCCGCATCGAAGCTGACGCTGCCATTGCTGAGCGTGGTCTTTTGCCGGGTCCAGCTCTGCTGATCCATGTGGAACATGGTGTAAACCTTCATCACCGAGCCGACGATCTGGTTGTAATACAGAACGAAGGGGTACATCGGATGCACCGGGTGCTTGGCGAAGAAGAACAACAGCGTTACCAGCGTGCGCGACAACAGCACCCAGAACAGGTACAGCAGCAGGTACTGGATGCCGAACAGCAGGCCGGCCACCACCGAGGCGCTCAGGCCCATCAGGCAGGTCCACATGGACACGCGCTGGTCGTACAGCACGTACATGGTGAACAGGCCCAGGCGCCCGAAGCCCAGCAGCCGGGTGGCACGGAAGTTCTGCCGCAGCGAGTTGCCATACCAGCGGTACATCAGTTGCCGGGTCGCGCGCAGGAAGCTGTTGTCTGGTGGATGCTCCACCGTCAGGGTGTGGCTGTCGGGCACGTAGAAGGTGTCCCAGCCGGCGCGCATCAGGCTGAACCAGGACGACTTGTCGTCACCGGTGAGGAACTGGAAGCGCCCCAGCCGCCAGTGATCGAGGAAGTCGGCTTCCACGTCCTTGATGAATTCCGGATTGGTCATCACGCTGGCGCGGAAGAACGACAGGCGCCCGGTCATGGTCAGCACGCGTTTGCTCAGTGCCATCGAGCACATGTTGATGTGCCGCTGGACGAAGCGCATGGTGTGCCACTCCTGCATCAGCTTGCTGCCTTCCACCTCGCAGAACTCGTTGGTGGTGATGCCGCCGACGCTGGGCAGGTAGGCGAACATGCTGACGGCGCGTTCGACGCAGCCGGGCAGCATCATGGTGTCGCCATCGACCACGCCCACCACGGCATTTTCCAGCGGCATCTGCCGCGACAATGCGCGGAAGGCATGCGCCAGGCCATCGCGTTTGCCGGTGCCGCGAGCGCGCACGATGATCAGCTTGATGTCGTCGCGATCACGGACCTCCTGACGCATGATGTCCTTGATGAAGTTCTCGTCGCCTTTCTCCACGATCGAGGCGATGACGGTGCAGGGCACCGGCATGCGCTGCACTTCCTGGAACACCGACTGGTACACCTTGAAGGTGGTGTGGGTCGGGATGCGGAAGCTGGTGACCACCATGAACATGTGCTCGGGCAGCGCCGCAGCCCCCATGCGCTCGACCGCCTTGCGCATCTGCGGGAAACGCCAGTGCAGGAAGTACATGCCGCGCAGGTAGTGCATGGCGGCGTTGCCGTAACGCCACATGCCCAGCGCGCCGATCAGGAAAATGAATTTCTGATGCGACGGGTCGAGGTAGCTCGGGTCGACCGCTTCCGAGGCAAGGGCGATCAAGGCGATCAGGCACAGCCAACCGCACAGCTTGCCGAAACCGGGTGAGGTTTCGACCCACGTGAATAACCTAGGCATGTGACATGCTTCCTCCAGTGAAGCCGTGTACGAACGTCAGGGGGTGTGGCGCTGCAGGCCGTCAGCTGACCGTGGCGTCGGTGCGACCGTAGACATCCTCGAAGCGCTCGATGTCGTCCTCGCCCAGGTAGCTGCCGGACTGGACCTCGATGATCTCCAGCGGGATCTTGCCGGGGTTGGCCAGGCGGTGGACGGCGGCGATGGGGATGTAGGTCGACTGGTTCTCCCAGAGCAGGAAGGACTTGTCGTCACAGGTCACCCGGGCCGTGCCGGAGACGACGATCCAGTGCTCGGCGCGGTGGTGGTGCTTCTGCAGCGACAGGCTGGCGCCCGGCTTGACCACGATGCGCTTGACCTGGAAGCGGCTGCCACTGTCGATGGAGTCGTAGCTGCCCCATGGCCGGTAGACCTGGCAGTGGTTGTGCGCCTCGACGCGGCCCTCGCGGTTGAGGGTGTTGACCACGTGCTTGACGTCCTGCACGCGATCCTTGTGGGCGACCATCACGGCGTCCTTGGTCTCGACCACCACCACGTCCTTCAGCCCGACCAGGGTCACCAGCTTGTTCTCGCTGTGGGCCAGGCAGTCCTGGCTGTCATGGATCATCACGTCGCCGGAGCGGCAATTGCCCTGGTCGTCCTTGTCCTGAACGTCCCACAGCGCGGACCAGGAGCCGACGTCGTTCCAGCCGGCGGCGAGCGGTACCACGCAGGCGCGATCGGTCTTTTCCATCACCGCATAGTCGATGGAGTTGTCCGGGCAGCAGGCGAAGGCGCTGGGGTCGATACGGATGAATTGCAGGTCGCCCTTGCTGCGGCTCAGCGCCAGCTGGCAGGTGTCGTAGATGTCCGGGTCGTGCCGTTGCAGCTCTTCCAGGTAGCGGCTGCAGCGGAACAGGAACATGCCGCTGTTCCAGACATAGCCGCCTTGCGCCACGAACTCGCTGGCGGTGGCCAGGTCGGGTTTCTCGACGAACTGCTGCACTGCCAGAACACCGCCAGGCAGCCCGGCGCGGGCGCCGGTCCTGATATAGCCATAGCCGGTTTCCGGGCGCTCGGCAGGTACGCCGAACAGCACCATCTCGCCCTGTTCGGCAGCCTTGCGCGCCACGCCCAGCGCGCTGTGGAACACCTGCATGTCTTCGATCACGTGATCGGCTGGCAAAACCAGCAGCAGCTCGTCGCGCCCGCTGGCGAGCAGGTGCATGGCGGCGATGGCCACGGCCGGTGCGGTGTTGCGACCGAACGGCTCCAGCAGGATGGTCTGCGCCTCGCCGCCGATGGCGGCGAGTTGCTCGTTGACGATGAAACGATGTTCCTCGTTGCACACCACGATGGGTTTTTCGATGCCCTCGATGGCCAGGCGGCCGAGCGTCTGCTGGAACAGGGTCTGGTTGCCGGTGAGGGCGAGGAACTGCTTGGGATACTGCTTGCGCGAGAGCGGCCAGAGCCTGGAACCGCTGCCGCCGGACAAAATCAGAGGAATCATGCTGTCTCTCCTTGTAAACATCGATTCGGATCGTATGGGCAGTGAACTGGCGACACGCCATAACCAACCGAGCGGCACTCGACCGATGCCGCCTCTGTTTTTTGTTAGCTGTTTGCTACCAGCAGATACCTTCCCGATTGGCCTGGGTGGGATGCGCCATGAACCCCACCAGGTCGACGATCTGCTTGTCTTCGCCAACGCTTTCCATGACTTCGGCAAATCTTTTTTCGCCGTTGCCGATGATCAGCACATCGGATTGCGCGACCACCTCGTCGAGCTCCTTGCACAGCAGCGAGGAAACGTGAGGGATCTTCGACTCGATGTATTCCTTGTTGGCACCGAAAACACGGGCGTACTCGACGTTGCTGTCGAAAATGCGCAGTTCGTAGCCCTTGCCGATCAGCATTTCGGCCAGCTCCACCAACGGGCTCTCACGCAGGTCGTCGGTGCCGGCCTTGAAGCTCAGACCCAGCAGGCCGATGCGGCGCTTGTCGTAGTTGGTGACAATGTCGAAGGCTTTCTTCACCTGAGCGGCGTTGCTGCGCATCAGCGAGCTGATCAGCGGCGCTTCCACGTCCAGGCTGCCGGCACGGTAGGAGAGGGCACGCACGTCCTTGGGCAAGCAGGAACCGCCGAAGGCGAAGCCGGGCTTCATGTAGTACTTGGAGAGGTTGAGCTTGTGGTCCTGGCAGACCACATCCATCACTTCGCGGCCATCGACACCGGCTGCCTTGGCGATGTTGCCGATCTCGTTGGCGAAGGTGACCTTGGCCGCATGCCAGACGTTACAGGTGTACTTGATCATCTCCGCCACTTCGATGGACTTGCGGATGATCGGCGCGTCCAGTTCGCTGTACAGCTCCTGCAGCAGGTCGCCGGACTGTTGATCCAGTTCCCCGATCACGGTCATGGCCGGGAAGTCGTAGTCCTTGATCGCGGTGCTTTCGCGCAAGAATTCGGGGTTGGTGGCCACGCCGAAATCGACGCCGGCCTTCTTGCCCGATGCCGCTTCGATCAGCGGAATCACCACGTTCTTCACGGTGCCCGGCAGCACGGTGCTGCGCACCACCACGGTGTGGCGCTCCTGCTTGTCGCGCAGGGCGGCACCGATCTGCTTGCACACCGATTCCATGTAGCCGAGATCGAGGTCGCCATTGCGCTTGCTCGGCGTGCCGACGGCAATGAAGGACAGCTCGCTGGCCAGAACGGCTGCCGCCACATCGGTGGTGCCGCGCAGCCGGCCGGATTTGACGCCGGCTTCGAGCAGTTCGGCGAGGCCGGGTTCGACGATGGGTGATTTGCCCTGGTTGATCAGGTCGATCTTGGTTTGCGACACGTCGACGCCGATGACCTCATGGCCACGAGCCGACAAGCAACCGGCGCACACGGCGCCCACATAACCCAATCCAAAGATGGTGATTCGCATAGGTCCCTCTCTCATATAGTTGAGTCGGTCGGTTTGGACTGACCAACATCCGTGTTCATTAAGTACGCCCTAAAGATTGCGTAATCGTTACTGCAATCGAATCGGCTGCACTCAATTGGCGCGGATACTAAGTTGGCTGTTTTTGTATTTCAAGCAAAACGTGAACCAAAAGTTCGCGCTTCTTTGGGTCTTCCTTTAGCTAATTTTTTTATCAATAAAAACAATTACTTAAGTTTCGATATTTTTTTAGGCGCCAAAAAATAGTTGTCGATTTTCGCGCTATTTTTATGGCGTCAGAAAAATATTACGCATTCTGCTTACTTCTATGGCATGCACACGGCACCTTGCTCGGAAGTTGTGCATGAATTCCGTGCAGGAGTTTCAAGGTATCGAGAAAGATGCTGTTAATTTGCCATTATCGACACTATTGCATTGCCATTAGTTGATGCTGTTAATTCGCTAGCATTTGACCCACGATGTGACTTGCCAGATTTGCGAGAAGTTCAAGGTCTTTTCAAAACTGTGATTCACGTCAATGTAATGCGCGCTTGGCACAATGCCATTGCCTGGATTAATCTCCAGTCACCGGGCTAACGAAGTGGCCAACAGGCAGGACGCCGACCCCATACACTTCGTTAGCTCGGTATCCCATTCCCTTCGGGCGCAGGCATGCGCTCGGAAGCGACAAAGCCCTCCAGGAGAGGGCTTTGTCGTTTCTGCAGGTCGCATTGCGCGCCTGGTTCGTTGAAGGCACCACCTGCACCGCCCTGGACCGTCACGGCTGAGCGGCCAGACGCTGGCGCCAGGGTTCATATCCGCTGGCGCGGGTGTGGCCTGTGCATCAGTCGGTGCGCTGCAGCTGCGCTTTATCCGGCCGAGGGGCAATGAGGTGCTCCGGCAGGTCGAGCAGGTCGGTATCGTAGGTTTCCAGCGGCGGCGGACGACGTTCGAAGCGGGCGCCGAGCACCAGCAGGCAGGGCGTCAGCAGCAGGGTCAGCACGGTAGCGAAGGCCAGCCCGCCGGCGATGGCGCTGGACAGCTGGGTCCACCACTGCGTCGAGGGCGCGCCGAAGCCGAGGCTCGGCGTGACCAGGTCGACGTTGATGCTGAGCACCATCGGCATCAGGCCGAGGATGGTGGTCACCGCGGTGAGCAGCACCGGGCGCAGGCGCAGGCTGCCGGTTTCCAGCGCCGCTTCGCGTGGCTCCAGGCCCTGACGGCGCAACTGGTTGTAGGTGTCGATCAGGATGATGTTGTTGTTCACCACGATGCCGGCCAGGGCGATCAGGCCCATGCCGACCATGACGATGCCGAACGACTGGCCGTTGACCAGCAGGCCCATCAAGACTCCGGCTGTGGACAGGACGATGGCCGACAGCACCAGCGCTGCCTGGTAGAGGCTGTTGAACTGGGTCACCAGGATGATCGCCATGAGGAAGATGGCGACGACGAAGGCGGTCATCAGGAAGGTGGCCGCTTCACGCTGGTCGGCATCTTCGCCGGCGAACTTCACCTTGACCTCGGCCGGCACCTCGCCGAGCGCTTCGCGCAGCGCCTTGAGACGTTCGTCCAGGCGCGCTCCTTCGGCCAGGTCGGCCTGCAGGGTGATGGTGCGGTCGCCGTCGACGCGGCGCAGGGTGCCGACCTTGGGCGCCGGCTGCAGGTCGACGAAGTTGCTCAGCGGCACCTGGCCGGCCGGCGTATTGAGGGTCAGGCGGCCGAGCTGGTCGAGCGAGCGCCAGTTGCCGGGCAGGCGCACGCGGATGTCCACCTCATCGGTGGCATCCTCGGGGCGGTAGGTGGCCAGCTTCAGCCCGTTGGTGATCATCTGCACCGCGTTGCCGACGCTGAGCACGTCGGCGCCGAAGCGCGCGGCGGCCTCGCGGTCGACCTTGATGCGCCATTCGATACCGGGCAGGGCGCGGTCGTCCTCGATGTCGACGAAGCCGCCGAGGTTCTGCATCTCGCCGCGAATGCGCTCGACCCACTGCTCGCCCAGTGCCGGATCCAGCGCGCTGATCTGCAGCTTCACCGGCTTGCCGTCGGTGGGGCCCTGTTCCTGCTTGCGGAACTCCAGCACCACGCCGGGAATGCCGGCGGTGCGCTGGCTCATGTCGGCGAGGATGTCCTTGGCCGGGCGACGCTGGTGCCAGTCGACGAACTGGAACTGCAATGTGCCGATCACGTCGGCGCCGAGTTGGCCTTGCTGGCCTTCCGGCTGGGCCAGGGAGCGCGCATACAGCGCCTTGACCTCGCGCATGCCGAGCACCTGCTTTTCCACCTGCTGGAGCAGGGCGTCCTTCTCCTGCACCGACAGGTCGCCACGGGCGCGCAGCCAGATCTGTGCGCTTTCCGGCTCGACGTCGGGGAAGAACTCCACGCCATGGTTGAAGCGCCCGTAGCCGACATAGATCAGCGCGATCAGCCCGAGCATGCCGAGCAGGGTCAGGCCGGGGCGCTTGAGCAGTGTTGCCAGCAGGTTGCGGTAGGCATTGCCGGCGCGGTTGGCGCTGGGCGCCTGCGGGCGTGCGCGGCCACCGGTGACGGCGCCGAGTACCGGCAGGAACACCAGCGCCATGGCCAGCGAGGCCAGCAGGCAGAGAATCACGGTGGCCGGCAGGTACTTCATGAACTGACCGACCACGCCGGGCCAGAACAGCAGCGGCAGGAACACCACCAATGTGGTGGCGGTGGAGGCGATCACCGGCCAGGCCATCCGCGTGGCCGCGTTGGCCCAGGCCTGGCGCGGGCTCTGGCCCTGCTGCAGGTAGCGGTCGGCCAGCTCGGAGACGACGATGGCGCCGTCCACCAGCATGCCGGCCACCAGGATCAGGCTGAACAGTACGACGATATTGAGGGTGAAGCCGAGCATCCAGATCAGCAGGATGCCGCTCAGGAAGGCGCCGGGAATGGTCAGGCCGACCAGCAGCGCCGAGCGCATGCCCATGCTCGCCACCACCAGGATCAGCACCAGGACGATGGCGGTCAGCACGTTGTTGAGGAGGTCGCCGAGCATGTTCTGCACCTCCTGCGACTGGTCCATGATGTAGCTGACTTCAACGCCCGGCGGCAGCAGGGGCCTGGCCTGCTCCATCAGCGCCTTGACCTGATCGATGGTCTCGATGATGTTGGCGCCGCTGCGTTTGGACACCTCCAGCACGATGGCCGGCTGGCCGTTGATGCGGGCGAAGCCGGTGGGGTCCTTGAAGGTGCGGCGGATGGTGGCGACATCGGCGAAGGTGACCACGCTGTTGCCGACCACCTTGATCGGCATGCGCATCACGTCTTCGAGGTCTTCGATGACGCCTGGCACCTTCATGCTCATGCGCCCGGCGCCGGTATCCAGGCTGCCGGCAGCGACCAGGCGGTTGTTGCGGCTGACCAGGTTGAACAGCTCGTTGTAGTCGATGCCGTAGCTGTCCAGTACCTGCGGGTCGACGACGATTTCCAGCAGGTCTTCGCGGTCGCCGCCGATTTCCACCGACAGCACCTCGGCGATGCCTTCGATGTTCTCCTTCAGGCGCCTGGCGATGTACACCAGCTCGGTCTCGGCAATCGGCCCGGACAGGCCCACCGACAGCACCGGGAACAGCGCCACGTTGACCTCGTTGACGGTCGGCTCCTCGGCTTCTTCCGGCAGCTTGCTGCGGGCGGTGTCGACCTTTTCGCGCACGTCGGCCAGCGCCACCTTGGCGTCGAAGCCGGCATCGAACTCCAGGGTCACCGAAGCGTGGCCCTCGCTGGAGACCGAGCGCATTTCCTTGACGCCCTCGAGGCTTCGCAGCTCCTGCTCCAGCGGCCGCACCAGCAAGCGTTCGCCATCTTCGGGGCTGATGCCTTCGAGGGTCACCGAAACATAGATGATGGGAATGACCACGTCCGGGTTGGATTCCTTGGGCATGGCGATGTAGGCCACCAGCCCGCCGCAGAGCAGGAACAGCAGGACCAGGATGGTGGTACGGCTACGGTCGAGTGCGGCAGCGATCAGTGCGTGCATCTCAGCTGCCCTCGGTCGCGAGTTGTGTCGTCACCTGCTGGCCGGGCTGGACGAAGCCCTGGCCGAGGGTGATCAGCGCCACCTTTGGCGGCAGGCCGCTGACCCAGGCGCCCTGGTTGTCGACGCTGATCAGCTGTACCTGCGTGAACTCAACGCGCTGCGCATCGTTGACCCACTTGACGCCGTGGCGGCCATTCTCGTCCAGGCTGAGCAGGGCGGGAGACAGGCGATGGGCCATGGCCTCGCCGGTCTGGATATGCAGGGTGGCGCTGGCGCCGGCCAGACGCAGGCCATCCGGGTTGTCCACCTTGACCTCAATGCGGAAGCTGCGCGAGCCGGGGTCGGCTGCGGCAGCGATAAAGTGCAATTCACCGTTCAGCTTACGGCCGTCGAGCAGTTCCACCTTCACCGGCTGGCCCAGCTCGAGCTGGGTCACCTGCTGCTGGGCGATCTGTGCACTGACCTTGAGGCGATCGATGTCCACCAGGGTCAGCAGGCTCTGGCCGGGCTGAACGAAGTCGCCCAGCTCGACCGCGCGCTGGTCGTAGATACCGGCGAACGGTGCTTTTACCCTGGTGTTGCGCAGTTGCAGGCGGGCGCTGTCGAGCTCGGCGCGGGCCTTGGCCAGCTCGCTTTCCAGGCGCATCAGCTCGTTGGCGGAAATCAGATTGCGCTCACGCAGGCGTTTGGCCGCGGTGACGTCGCTTTGCCGTTGCCGCACATCGGCCTCGCTGCGTGCGACCTGGGCCGGGCGGTCGTCCGGCGAAAGGCTGAGCAGCAACTGGTCGGCGGCGACGCGGTTGCCCTTGTCCTGATCCAGGTTCTGCACGCTGCCGCTGACCTGGGCGCGCAGTTCTACGCGGCGCCAGGCCTCGATCTGCCCCTGCACCACGTGCTGGCGCTGCATGGGCTGCGCTTCCAGCCAGGTCACCTCGACCCGCGCTAACTCTGCGCTCGTGGCCGATCTGTCGGGTTCGGCTTGGGTGTCGTCGCGGGCGACGAAGCGGTCGCCGCTGAGCAGCCAGAGCAGCAACAGGGTGGCGATGACGACGGCGATGATCCAGGGGCGTTTGCTGAGTTGCGCGAACATGGCGATGGCTTACTCGTTGGTGGCGGGCGCTGCCAGCAGCGCGGCGGCCTGGCCGTGCAGGCCGGCGATGATGAAGTCGGTGACGCGGTCGAAGTAGGCGTCCAGCTCGATGTATTCGGCCCAGGGCGCGAAACCGCCGGAGGCGATGCGCGTCATGACGCCGTTGACGCAGGCCTCCACGCCCCAGATCAGATGCTGGCAGTGGTCCGGGGAGAGCTGCAGATCGCCGAAGCTGTTCTGCAGCAGGTCGCCGAACAGGCTTATGTACTGACCTTCGAGTTCGATGAACTGCTCGCGGTAGGGGGGCTCCAGGCGCTCCTGAAAGGCCGGGCGGTCACACAGCAGGCAAAGCTGCGCCTGCAGCGGGTCGGCCTGCAGCAGTTCGAAGGCGCGGCGAATGACGCGGCGCATGGCTTGATCCGCAGGCGCGCAGCGGGCGATTTGCTGCAGTTCGGCCAGGTGCTGGCGCGAGCAATCCAGCACCAGGCGCGCGTAGAGCGCTTCCTTGCTGGAGAAGTGCTTGTACACGGTGCCCTTGCCGATGCCGGCATGACGCGCCACCTCGGCGATGGTGACGCGGTCCCAGGAATCATCCTGAAACAGCTGGCGGGCGGCATCGAGCAGGGCGCTTTCGCGTTGCTGGAAGAGTTGATCCTGGTAGCGCATGAGCATTCCACGGAGAGTTGTGACCGGCGGTCATGCTATGACTGTCGGTCACGATGCGGCAAGCGGGTAGTTGTAACAAGGCAATTGCTGTGGATGAGCGTCCGCCGTGGCGTTGACGATGCGGTCGTGGGGGGGGCGGTGGTGAATGGCTGGTGCGCACAGCGCACGCGCGGCCGTCAGTGCGCCACGCTGACGCCTTCGAGGTTGGCGAAGGTTCTTATGTAGGGTGCGCCGTGCGCACCGGAGGCACGGTGGTGAATGGTTGGTGCGCACGGCGCACCCTACGCGCGGCGTCAGTGCGCCACGCTGACGTCTTCGAGGTTGGCGAAGCGCGGCGGAGGATGATTGATGCGCACAGCGCACGCGCGGCCATCAGCGCGCCACTCTGACGCCTTCGAGGCTGGCGAAGGTCTTATGTAGGGTGCGCCGTGCGCACCGGAGGCGCGGCGGTGAATGGCTGGTGCGCATGGCGCACCCTACGTGCGCCACGCTGACGCCTTCGAGGCTGGAAGGTGTCCTTATGTAGGGTGCGCCGTGCGCACCGGAAGCACGGCGGTGAATGGTTGGTGCGCATGGCGCACGCGCGGCCATCAGCGCGCCACGCTGACGCCTTCGAGGCTGGCGAAGGAGGTGTCCTTGGCGGTGAGCAGGAAGTCACGCATGAAGGGGGCGTCGAGCATGTCGCTGCGGATCGCGGCATACAGGGTGCAATACAAGCCTTTTTCGCCCAGGCGCTTGGCGCTGACGTAACCCCGCGAGCTGTATTCGTGCAGCGCCCAGTTGGGCAGGCCGCAGACGCCGCGGCCGCTGGCCACCAGCTGCATCATCATCACCGTCAGCTCGGAGGTGCGTACCTGCGCCGGCTCGACGTCGGCCGGTTCGAGGAAGCGGGTGAAGATATCCAGGCGGTCGCGCTCCACCGGATAGGTGATCAGGGTTTCCCTGGCCAGATCCTCGGGCTGGATATAGGCCTTGGAGGCCAGGCGATGCTGGTTGGCGACCGCCAGCTGGGCTTCGTAGGTGAACAGCGGCACGTAGGTGATACCCGCCAGGTCGACCGGGTCTGACGTCACCACCAGGTCCAGGTCGCCGCGGGCCAGCGCCGGCAACGGGGCGAAGGAGAAGCCCGAGGCCAGATCCAGCTCCACTTCCGGCCAGGCATCGCGGAACTGGTCGATGGTCGGCATCAGCCACTGGAAGCAGCTGTGGCACTCGATGGCCATGTGCAAGCGGCCAGCGGTGCCACCGGCCAGGCGCGCCAAATCACGCTCGGCGCCGCGCAGAAGGGGCAGGGTGGCGTCGGCCAGTTGCAGCAGGCGCAGGCCGGCGCTGGTGAAGCGCACCGGCTTGGTCTTGCGTACGAACAGCTGCAGGCCCAGGCGTTCTTCCAGTTCCTTGAACTGGTGCGACAGCGCCGACTGGGTCAGATGCAGGCGCTCGGCGGCCTCCACCAGGCTGTCGGTTTCGCGCAGGGCGTGCAGGGTTTTCAGGTGGCGTAGCTCGAGCATGGCGGGTCTCTGCGAAGGTTTCAGTCATCCAGATCCGGTGCTGGATGAAAATGCTTCATACAGCCTACATGAGTAAATCTTTAGATCAAGACGAAAATCTTGAGTTTGTCTCACTCATGGCCGATGCCGAGAATGGCGCCATCTCGATTCATAGTGGAGCGTAAAGTCATGGCCCTGTCCCATTCCCTCGGTTTCCCGCGCATCGGTCGCGACCGCGAACTGAAAAAAGCGCTCGAAGCGCATTGGCGAGGTGAGCTGGATGAAGCCGGGCTGCGTGCGGTCGGCCAGCGTCTGCGCGCCGAGCACTGGCAGTTGCAGAAGGACGCCGGTATCGACCTGCTGCCGGTGGGCGACTTTGCCTGGTACGACCAGGTGCTGGGCCATTCGCTGGCCTTCGGCGTGATTCCCGAGCGCTTTCGCCCGACCGGCGGCAAGCCGACGCTGGAGACGCTGTTCGCCATGGCCCGTGGGGCCGTTGCAAACAAGAGCAGCGGCAACTGCTGCAGCGGCGCGCATGCGCAGGAGCTGACCAAGTGGTTCGACACCAACTATCACTACCTGGTACCGGAATTTGGCGTTGACCAGCAGTTCGCCCTCAGCTGGGAGCAGTTGTTCGAGGAAGTAGAGGAGGCGCACGCCCTTGGCCACCAGGTCAAACCGGTGCTGATCGGCCCGCTGACCTATTTGTGGCTGGGCAAGGCCAAAGGCGCCGATTTCGACAGGCTGGAGCTGCTCGAGCGCCTGCTGCCGGTGTATGGCGAAATTCTCCAGCGCCTGGCTGGGCAAGGCGTGGAGTGGGTGCAGATCGACGAGCCGATCCTGGTACTGGACCTGCCGCAGGACTGGAAGAACGCCTTCGAGCGCGCCTACAACCTGATCCAGCGCGAACCCTGCAGGAAGCTGATCGCCACCTATTTCGGTGGCCTGGAAGACAACCTCGGTCTGGCCGTCAATCTACCGGTGGATGGCCTGCATATCGATCTGGTGCGGGCGCCGGAGCAGTATCCGACCATTCTCGATCGGCTGCCTGCTTATAAAGTGTTGTCGCTGGGTGTGGTCAACGGGCGCAACGTCTGGCGCTGCGATCTGGACAAGGCCCTTGAAGTATTGCGTCATGCTCACGAACGCCTGGGGGAGCGCTTGTGGGTGGCGCCGTCCTGCTCGCTGCTGCACAGCCCGGTGGACCTGGCCCGTGAAGATCAGCTCGATGCCGAGCTGAAGAGCTGGCTGGCCTTCGCCGTGCAGAAGTGCCAGGAGGTCGTCGTGCTCGGTCGGGCACTGGAGGCGCCGGACGACGCCGCTGTGCAGGCGGCGCTGGAAGCCAGCCGTGCGGTACAGGCCGCACGTGCTGCGTCGACGCGCATTCACAAGCCTGAGGTGCAGGCGCGTCTGGCAGCGATCCTGCCGCGTCATGCCCAGCGCCAGTCGCCGTTCGCCGAGCGCATCGGCAAACAGCGCGAGCGCCTGCAGTTGCCGCTGCTGCCGACTACCAGCATCGGCTCTTTCCCACAGACTTCGGCCATTCGCCTGGCACGCCAGGCGTTCAAGCAGGGCAAGCTCGGCGCCGCCGATTACCTTGAGGCCATGCACAGCGAAATTCGCCATGCGGTGCAGGTGCAGGAACGCCTCGGCCTGGATGTGCTGGTGCACGGCGAGGCCGAGCGCAACGACATGGTCGAGTACTTCGCCGAGCAGCTCGACGGCTATGCCTTCACCCGCTTCGGCTGGGTGCAGAGCTATGGTTCGCGCTGCGTCAAACCGGCGGTGATAGTCGGCGACCTGAGTCGCCCGCAGGCCATGAGCGTGGAGTGGATCAAATACGCCCAGAGCCTGACCGACAAGGTGGTGAAGGGCATGCTGACCGGCCCGGTGACCATGCTGATGTGGTCCTTCCCGCGCGAGGACGTTGCCCGCGAAGTACAGGCCAGGCAACTGGCGCTGGCGATTCGTGACGAGGTGATGGATCTGGAGGCGGCCGGCATCAGGATCATCCAGATCGACGAGGCGGCGTTTCGCGAAGGGCTGCCACTGCGTCGGGCCGCCTGGCAGCATTACCTGGACTGGGCCACCGAGGCCTTCCGCCTGACCGCCAGCGGCGTGCGTGACGAAACCCAGATCCACACTCATATGTGCTACAGCGAGTTCAACGATGTGATCGAGGCCATCGCGGCGATGGATGCCGACGTGATCACCATCGAAACCTCGCGTTCGGACATGCAGTTGCTGGAGGCCTTCGAGCGCTTCGATTATCCCAACGAGATCGGCCCGGGCGTCTACGACATCCACTCGCCACGGGTGCCGGACAGCGCCGAGATGGCCAACCTGCTGCGCAAGGCGGCGCGACGTATCCCGCTTCAGCGGTTGTGGGTCAACCCTGATTGCGGCCTGAAAACCCGCGCCTGGCCGGAGACCGAGGCAGCGCTGGTGAACATGGTCGCAGCGGCCCGGCAGTTGCGTGCCGAGCTGGCCTGATGCTCCGGACTGTCGCGGCTGAAGCCCCTCCCACGCAGCGAGGGGCTTCATGGCGCGACGCTCTGCACGGGGCTTCTCGTCACCGTGCGGCTGACCGTTCGTCCTCCTTCATCAAACTGTCATGCTTGTGTGGCAGCGCCGTCGAACGACTTTCACCAGAATCGCGCTCCACTGGGGGTTTGCGTTTCTGGTGTTTTTCATGCGTGCATTCATTTTTGTGGTCGCCATGCTGTGCGGCCTGCCGTCTTTTGCGGCCAACCGTTGTGATCTTTCCGAATCGACGCGATACGCCGATATCGGCGACGTACGTCTGGCCTACCAGAGCGTCGGCAGCGAGCATGACCCGGCTCTGCTGTTGGTCATGGGCCTGGGCGGGCAACTGATCCATTGGCCTGACGAGGTGGTCGAGCGCCTCTGCCAGCAGGGCTTTCGCGTGGTGCGTTTCGACAATCGCGATGTCGGCCTGAGCACCTGGCGCAAGCCGGCGCCGAGCATCAATCTGCCTTATGAGGTGCTGCGCTACCGGCTGGGCCTGTCGCTCGGTGCGCCTTATCACCTGCGCGACATGGCCGGCGATGCCCTGGGGTTGATGGACAGCCTCGGTGTGGAGGCCTTCCACGTGCTGGGCGCGAGTATGGGCGGGATGATCGCCCAGCATCTGGCGGATCTGGCGCCGCAGCGGGTATTGAGCCTGACGCTGGTGATGACCAGTTCGGGCGCGCAAGGCTTGCCAGCGCCCAGCGATGCCCTGGTTGCCCTGTTGGCGCGCCGCGAGGCCGGTAGCCGTGAAGCAGCCCTGCAGCAGCAGGCCGATCTGCTCGCGGCGCTGGGCAGCCCGTCGGTGCATGATGACCGCGCCTTGCTCCTGCATCAGGCCGAGGTGGCCTACGACCGTGCCTTCAACCCCGAGGGGGTGCAGCGCCAGTTGCTGGCGATTCTTGCCGAATCGAGTCGGGTCGAGCTGCTCAATCGCCTGACAGTGCCGACCCTGGTGGTACACGGCACGGCCGACCCGCTATTGCCGGTGATGCACGGCGTGCATGTGGCCGCGCATATCAAGGGCGCCGAACTCAAGCTGATTCCGGGGCTGGCGCATCGTTTTCAGGATGCCTTCAAGGAACCGCTGCTGGCCGCGGTGTTGCCGCATCTTGCAGCGCATCGGGGCGATCTGGGGCTGGCGCGCTTGTAGTTCACAGCTCCTGGTTGTGCTTGATCGCTTCGCGGCGCTGCAGGTTGTCGATGTGCTCGCTGCTGTGGCGCAGCAGCTTGTCGGCCATGGCCATGCGCTCGATGTAGCGCGTGATGCTCTGCTCGGCATCGTGGCGGGAGAGGAAGGGGCCTTCCAGCGTGCCTTCGCGGGTGGCGAAGAAGTACTGGCCGTTGACGGCGCTCAGTCGTGAACTGCGGTAGTGCGTGCCGGGATGCGGGTCGACGGTACGTTGGCCGAACATGGCGAAAGCTCCATGTGAAGGGGCTGGATGATCTGAGTCTACTGCGAGCGAAGCGGTGCGTTTGGCAAAACGACAGATGGTCGATTTTGTCGGCCTGTTATCGTTTTTTTGCCGATTTTATGGATTTTTGGCGCCGGTCGATTGGCGGGTTGCGCGCATCGAACGGTACAGTTGCGTGCGACTACCAGGCTGAACTGTTGCTGTGTCGGTGTCCTGACCTCTCCTAGAATGGCCTGCTGCGGTCGACCTGCTCTGTCGACCGCCTGCCAGAGGTCGCCATGCACATTTCCTCCGGCCGTTGGGTATACGGCCTGCTGCTCGCCCTGATCACTTCGCTGCTCTGGGGCATCCTGCCAATCAAGCTCAAGGAAGTTCTCCAGGTCATGGACCCGGTCACGGTCACCTGGTATCGCCTGGCCGTAGCCGGTTCGCTGTTGCTGGCCTATCTCGCCGCGAGCCGCCGCCTGCCGCGCTTTCGCCCGCTCGGGCGCAAGGGCGGCTGGCTGCTGGCCCTGGCCATCGGCGGGTTGACGGCCAACTACGTGCTGTACCTGGTCGGGCTCGATCTGCTCAGCCCCGGGACCACGCAACTGGTAATCCAGGTGGCGCCGATCCTGTTGCTGATCAGCAGCCTGTTCGTCTTTCGCGAACGCTTCAGTCTGGGCCAGGCACTCGGCCTGATGGTGATGCTGCTGGGCTTCGGCCTGTTCTTCAATCAGCGCCTGGGCGAGTTGCTGACGTCGCTCACCGCCTACACCACCGGCGTGCTGACCGTGCTGGCCGCTGCCTTCGTCTGGACCTTCTACGGCCTGGCGCAGAAGCAGTTGCTGACCTCGTGGAATTCGGTGCAGGTGATGATGGTCATCTACCTGGCCTGCGCGCTGCTGCTGACGCCTTGGGCGCATCCCTTGCAAGTGCTGCAGCTGAGCCCGTTACAAGGCTGGCTGCTGCTGGCCTGTTGCCTGAATACCCTGGTGGCTTATGGCGCCTTCGCCGAGGCACTGGCGCATTGGGAAGCCTCGCGGGTCAGCGCGACCCTGGCGCTGACGCCGCTGGTGACCTTCGTCTCCGTGGCCCTGGCCTCGACCTGGTGGCCGGACCACGTGCTGCCCGAGCAGGTCAACTGGATCGCCTACGCGGGCGCCGTGGTGGTGGTGCTGGGCTCGGCGCTCACCGCGCTCGGCCCATCGCTGATGGCCGCAATGCGGGCGCGCAAGGGCAGGCGCCTGGCCTGATGCCGATCATTTAAGGCTGTGCGTCTCTTGTAGGGTGCGCCGTGCGCACCTGTGACGCTGGCGCCGGTATCCCGGTGCGCGCGGCGCACCCTACGCATGTGTTTCCTGCAGGGCAGGGTTCAATCCAGCGGCAGCTCGGTGGTGCGTTTGACCTCGCTCATGGCGATATGCGAGTGCGCTTCGTGCACGTGCGGGCGTTGCAGCAGGTGGTCGCGCAGGAAACGCTCGTAATCGGCGATGTCCTTGGCTACCACCTTCAGCAGGTAGTCCGAGCCGCCGGCCATGCTGTAGCACTCCAGCACCTGCGGGTAGCCGACCACGGCCTGCTCGAATTCGTCCAGATTGCCGCGGCCGTGGGCCGACAGCTTGATGTCAACGAAGATGGTGATGCCGAAGCCCAGGCGTTTGTGATTGAGAAGGGCGACCTTGCGCTCGATCAGCCCTTCTTCCTGCATGCGATGGATGCGCCGCCAGCAGGGCGATTGCGAGAGCTCGACTTTCTCGGCCACCTCGGCGGCGGAGAGGTCGGCATTGTGCTGCAGCAGACGGAGAATCCGCCGGTCGATGGGGCTGAGCTTGTCCTGCATGATTGTTTCCATTTTCTTGTGATTGTTGGAAGGATCATGCGAAGTATTGCCTTCGAAGCTCGAAAATAGAAATAAAAAAGCGGAACCCTCCGGTCATGCTTTAGGCAAATCCGGCGCAGCGATCCTGCGACCGGACTCAACGGAGCGTGTCTACCGTCGCGCTCCCCGTGCTCGCCATAAGAATAAAAGGAGCGCTCCATGTCACTGGCCGAAATCCGCCTGGATGACAAATACCGCCTCGCCACTGGTCACCTTTACCTGACCGGCACTCAGGCGCTCACCCGCCTGCCCATGCTGCAGAAGCAGCGTGATGCCGCCTTCGGACTCAATACCGCCTGCTTCATCTCCGGCTATCGCGGCTCGCCCCTGGGCGGCCTGGACAAGAGCCTGTGGGACGCGCGCGAGTACCTCAAGCAGAACCACATCCACTTCCAGCCCGGCGTCAACGAAGAGCTGGGCGCCACCGCGGTGTGGGGCAGCCAGCAGGCCAACCTGTTCCCCGGCGCCCGCTATGACGGCGTGTTCGCCATGTGGTACGGCAAGGGCCCGGGCGTCGACCGCAGCGGCGATGTGTTCAAGCACGGCAACTCGGCCGGGGTTTCCAAGCATGGCGGCGTGTTGCTGCTGGCCGGCGACGACCATGGCTGCAAGTCCTCGACCATTGCCCACCAGAGCGAGCACGCCTTCATCGCCGCCTCGATTCCGGTGCTCAACCCGGCCAACGTCCAGGAAATTCTCGACTACGGCATCATCGGCTGGGAGCTGTCGCGCTACAGCGGCTGCTGGGTGGCGCTGAAGACCATCGCCGAGAACGTCGATTCCTCGGCCGTGGTGGATGTCGATCCGCTGCGCATTCAGGTGAAGATTCCCGAGGATTTCCAGCTGCCGGAAGACGGCGTGCACATCCGCTGGCCCGATCCGCCCCTGGCGCAGGAAAAGCGCCTGAACATGTACAAGATCTACGCCGCGCGCGCCTTCGCCCTGGCCAACAACCTCAACCAGATCAAGCTGGATTCGCCCAACCCGCGTCTGGGCATCATCACCACCGGCAAGTCCTACCTCGACGTGCGCCAGGCCCTGGATGACCTCGGCCTGGACGAAGCACTGTGCGCCAGGGTCGGCCTGCGCGTGCTCAAGGTCGGCATGAGCTGGCCGCTGGAACCGGTTTCGGTGCACCAGTTCGCCGAGGGGCTGGACGAAATCCTGGTGGTGGAAGAGAAGCGCAGCGTCATCGAGGACCAACTGACCGGCCAGCTCTACAACTGGCCGGTGGGCAAGCGTCCACGGGTGGTCGGCGAGTTCGATGAACAGGGTAATTCGCTACTGCCGAACCTGGGCGAACTGACTCCGGCGATGATCGCCCGGGTGATCGCCAAGCGCCTTGCGCCGATCTACAGCAGCCCGACCATCGAGGAGCGCCTGGCCTTCCTCGACGCCAAGGAAAAGGCCCTGGCTGCGCCCAAGCACAAGACCGTACGCACCCCGCATTTCTGCTCCGGCTGCCCGCACAACAGCTCGACCAAGGTGCCGCAAGGCAGCCGCGCCCTCGGCGGTATCGGCTGCCACTACATGACCCAGTGGATGGATCGCAGCACCGACACCTTCACCCAGATGGGCGGCGAGGGCGCCACCTGGATCGGCCAGGCGCCATTCACCGACACGCCGCACGTATTCCAGAACCTCGGTGACGGCACCTACTTCCACTCCGGCCATCTGGCCCTGCGCGCGGCCGTGGCCGCCGGGGTCAACATCACCTACAAGATCCTCTACAACGACGCGGTGGCCATGACTGGCGGCCAGCCCATCGACGGCGAGCTGCGTATCGACCAGCTCAGCCAGCAGGTGCACGCCGAGGGCGTCAAGCGCATCGCCCTGGTCAGCGACGAGCCGGACAAGTACCCGACCCGCGCCACCTTCGCGCCGGGCGTGACCTTCCATCACCGCCGCGAGCTGGACGCCGTGCAGCGCGAGCTGCGCGAGTTCAAGGGCGTATCGGTGATCCTCTACGACCAGACCTGCGCCACCGAGAAACGGCGTCGGCGCAAGCGCGGCAAGATGGTCGACCCGGCCAAGCGCGCCTTCATCAACCCGGCGGTG